>Ga0302254_10000284_pt1 | contig 11795 bp, 10 predicted proteins | sample I_Fen_E1_4_FD_194573 | JGI IMG/M metagenome (GOLD analysis project Ga0302254, IMG submission 194573) | Peat permafrost microbial communities from Stordalen Mire near Abisko, Sweden - I_Fen_E1_4 | ecosystem: Environmental > Terrestrial > Soil > Wetlands > Permafrost | place: Sweden: Abisko... | reverse complement strand
TGCCCGCCGACCAAGGTCGTCGCCATCGTCGAGACCGATGCTCCCGACCGGCACACCGCCTTCAAGCTCATCGACGACGACTCCACGGCGATCGCGGCCCACCTCATCGACTTCCTCGACCTCGAGGTCAAGGCCGGGAGGATGCCGGCGGCCCTGTTGCCGCTGCAGTCCGGCGTCGGCAACATCGCCAACGCTGTGCTCGCCGGGCTCAGCCAGACCCACTATCGAGGACTCACGGCCTATACGGAGGTTCTCCAGGACGGCATGCTCGATCTGCTGGAGTCGGGCATCCTCGGGTTCGCCTCGGCTACAGCCTTCTCGCTGAGCCCCGCCGGGGCGGAACGGTTCAACGACAACATCGAGGATTTCAGGGACCGCATTCTGCTCCGCCCCCAGGAAATCTCGAACCATCCTGAGGTCATCCGCCGCCTCGGCGTCATTGCGACCAACGGCATGATCGAGGCCGACATCTACGGGAACGTCAACTCCACCCACGTGATGGGGTCGGCCATCCAGAACGGCATCGGAGGCTCGGGAGACTTCGCCCGCAACGCCTACATCTCCGCGTTCGTCACGCCCTCGACGGCCAAGGGCGGCGTGCTGTCGTGCATCGTTCCGATGGTCTCCCACGTCGACCACACCGAGCACGACGTCGACGTCGTCATCACCGAACAGGGACTGGCAGACCTTCGCGGCCTAGCCCCCCGCAAACGGGCTCAGCAGATCATCGACCATTGCGCCCACCCCGACTACCGGCCCCTGCTGCAGGACTACTTCGACCGCGCGCTCGCCGAGGCGTGGGGACTTCAGACGCCCCACTTGCTCGATGAGGCCCTGAGCTGGCACCAGCGGTTCATGGAGACCGGGACCATGCTCGTTCCCTGACCGACGGACCAACCTGACCCGACGTACGCGACCGTCGTTCGGCGAGCTGGTGATCGCCGTCTCTCGCGCTGCGGTTGAGCATCGCCGTGTGATGGGGGCCGAAGGACCCTGGTCCGACTGCACCCGAGGGCGCAGCCTCGAAGTACGGCAAGAGCACCGGCACTGCACGGACGCCCGCGGGGGCTCACCGCACCACATCTTGATGGGCGCCGATGAACCGCAGGAGAGCGACGACGGCCCATCAGGGCCGTTCTCAAGGCTGCGCCGGGCTCCCGGAGCATCACTCTTCGGCGCCAGGCCGACGCGCTGGACGCTTCGGTGGCGTTCCCCCCAACTGGGCGCTTCAGTGCCCGCCGATTGGAACCTCTCATGACAATGACCCAGCATCGAACCGAAGAGCCTGACGTCGAGGGAACCGGAGTCCGTGGCCGCGTCGCCCTCGTGACGGGCGGCACACGAGGCATCGGCGAGGCGATCTCGCGGCACCTCGCCGCCCAGGGAGCGGACATCGCCGCCGGCTACTGGCGCGGTGAGGAACGCTCCCACGACTACCTGATCCAGATGAAGGAAGACTTCCCCGACTGCCGGGTAACTTTGCACAAGGGCAACATCGGTGTGGCAGAGGACTGTCGCGAGGTGATCAGCGAGGTCATCGCCGAGCACGGGCGGCTCGACGTCCTGGTCAACAACGCCGGGATCACGATGGACCACACCGTCGCCAAAATGACCGACGACGAATGGCAGAAGGTCCTCACGGTCAACCTGTCCGGAGCGTTCTACCTCGCCCAGGCAGCCATGCAGCACATGCTGGAACGCGGCACCGGCCGGATCATCAGCATCTCCTCGGTCATCGGTGAGACGGGCAACATCGGCCAGGCCAACTACGCCGCCTCGAAGTCCGGTCTGTTCGGGCTGACCAAGTCCCTCGCGTTGGAGGCAGCCTTCCAGCTCAAGCGTTCGGGGATGCGGGACGAAGGCATCGGGCTCACCGTGAACGCGGTGACCCCGGGCTTCATCGCCACGGACATGCTCGCCACCGTGCCCGAGAAGGTCCTCGAGAGCATCCGGGCGCAGGTCCCACTCGGACGGCTCGGCCGACCCGAGGAGATCGGCCGCGCAGTCTGCTTCCTCGCCGCCGACGAGAGCTCCTACATCACGGGACAGACCTGGGCCGTCAACGGCGGACTGGACATGTGAGATGGACACCACGAACGAACCACACGAGGTCCTTGTCCTCTCCGGCGTCCGTACGGCGATCGGCAAGTACGGCGGTGGGCTGAAGGACGTGCCCCCGTGCGACCTCGCCGCAACCGTCGTGCGCGAAGCCGTCAGACGTTCCGGCGTGGAGCCGAACGAGGTCGGGCACGCCGTATTCGGCAGCGTCATCCACACCGAAGCCCGCGACATGTACCTGGCGCGGGTCGCCGCAGTGAATGGTGGACTGCCGGTCGAGACGCCGGCGTTCAACGTGAACCGTCTGTGCGGGAGCGGGCTCCAGGCCATCATCTCCGCTGCCCAGGCCATCAAGCTCGGAGATGTCGACACCGCCGTGGCCGGCGGCGCGGAATCGATGAGCCGCGCGCAGTACTGGCAGCCGGGTCTGCGCTGGGGACAGCGAATGGGTGACGGCACCACGATCGACGCCATGGTCGGCGCCCTCACCGATCCCTTCGACACCTGCCACATGGGCGTCACGGCCGAGAACGTCGCGCACGACTACGACATCTCCCGTGAAGACCAGGACGCACTAGCAGTCGAGAGCCACCGTCGGGCAGCCGCCGCAGTCGAAGCCGGCTACTTCATCGAGCAGATCACCCCGGTGGAGGTGCGGAGCAAGAAGGGAACGGTCCAGGTTTGCCTAGACGAGCACATCCGGCCCGGTGTCACGATGGAGGACCTCGCGAAGCTGCGATCGGCCTTCGCCGAGGACGGCACCGTGACCGCTGGCAACGCCGCCGGAGTGAACGACGCAGCCGCCGCTGTGGTGCTGGCGGACTCCGGATACGCCCACCGTCACGGGCTAGAGCCGATGGGACGGTTGGTGGCATACAGCCACGCAGGTGTCGAGCCGCGAGTCATGGGCATCGGCCCGGTTCCCGCCGTCGCAGCCGTGCTCGAGCGAGCCGACCTCAAAATCGATGACATCGACCTCTTCGAGGTGAACGAGGCGTTCGCGGCACAGGCGGTCGCGGTGGCCAGGCAGCTAGGCCTTCCGGCTGAGCGCACCAACCCGAACGGCAGCGGAATCTCTCTCGGTCACCCCATCGGCGCCACGGGTGCGATCCTCACGGTCAAGGCGCTCTACGAGCTCCGACGGACCGCAGGTCGGTACGCCCTGGTCACGATGTGTATAGGTGGTGGCCAGGGAATCGCCGCCATCTTCGAGCGGACGTGACCGCGATGACCAGCGGCCCGTGGACATCCCGGCGGCAGCCGTGAAGTCGCTGGCCCGAGGTGCGGGGCTGCTGCCCGACCGGGACGTGGCCCGCATCGGCCAGTCGTTGCAGCTGACGGCGGCGGGGGTCGCCTTGCGGCCTGTGCATCTGGCTGCCGCGAGTGCGCGATTCGGCCGCGAGCTCGGGCTCATCTCCCTCTCAGCGTTGGCTCGGGCGGTTGGCCTCGAACCGGCGTCGCCGTTTGAGGTCGACCCACGCGACCGGAGATTCGACGATCCCGCCTGGCAGGACAACCCTGCGTACTACTCGTTGCACCAGTGCTTCCTCGCCCTGACGAAGCTGACCGAGGCGCTGGTGACCGACGCCGGGCTCGACCCGACGACCGAGGGCAAGGCTCGCATGGCCACCGGGCTGATTCTCGACCTCATCGCACCCACCAACTTCCCGCTGACCAACCCGGCCGTCCTCAAGAGAGCCTTCGACACCGGCGGCATCAGTGTGCTCAAGGGGGTCAGGAACCTCGTCGACGACGTCGTTCACAACCACGGGCAGCCGAGGCAGGTGGATCGGAGCAGCTTCACCGTCGGTGAGAACCTGGCGGCAACACCATGCAAGGTGGTCTACCGCAACGAGTTCATGGAGCTCCTACAGTACGAGCCGCAGACCAGCCAGGTCCACGAGGCGCCGCTGCTCTGCAGCCCCCCATGGATCAACAAGTACTACATCATGGACCTCGCCCCGGACCGAAGCTTCATCGAGTGGGCGGTCAAGCAGAACCGGACGGTGTTCGCGATCAGCTACGTGAACCCCGGCGCCGAGATGGCCGACGCCACCATGGCGGACTACCTCACCCAGGGCCCTGTGACGGCTCTGGACGTGATCGCCGACATCACCGGCGCCGAGACCATCGACATCGTCGGGCTCTGCCTCGGCGGCGCGCTGACGGTAATCGCAGACTCCTACCTCGCGCACCAGGGGGACACCCGGGTGGGGACCCTGACCCTGCTCAACACGATGCTCGACTACAGCGACCCCGGCCCGCTCGGCGTGTTTACAGACGCCGCGACGGTCGACCGACTCACCCGTCAGATGTCCCACACAGGGCATCTCGATGGCGCCGCCATGGCCGGGGCCTTCGACGTACTGCGGGCGAACGACTTGATCTTCAACTACGTGGTGTCTGGCTGGCTGATGGGTCAAAGCCCGCCCGCTTTCGACATCCTGGCGTGGAACGCCGACAACACCCGGCTTCCCTCGGCCATGCATTCCTTCTACCTACGGAACTTCTATGTCGAGAACCGACTCGCCGCTGGCGATCTCGAGATCGCCGGAGAACGGATACAGCTCTGCAACCTCACCAGCTCCTGCTACGTCGTGAGCGCTGTGAACGACCACATCGTGCCGTGGCACTCGGGGTACGCCACGACCCAGCTCGTCTCAGGCCACGTGCGCTATGTCCTCAGCAGCGGCGGTCACATCGCAGGCATCGTGAACCCACCCGGCCCGAAGGGCTGGTATCTCACCGGGGACGAGCTTCCGCCGACGGCCGACGCGTGGCGCGAGACCGCGACCCGGCATACAGGATCCTGGTGGGAAGACTGGGCAGCCTGGTCGACCGCCAGCTCCGGCGATCTGATCGATCCGCCCGCTCTCGGCAGCGCGCGCCATCCCGTCCTGGGTCATGGCCCAGGAACCTATGTGCTGACCTGAGCACGAGGTTGAGACGCACCAGACACGCCAGTTTTAACACGTTAGCGAGCCCTGTGCTAACATTGTAAACGCACTAGAACCCCGCAGGACATCATCCCCCGCAGGGCAACGGCCTCTCAAAGGAGCATTCCATGGCCACCGCAACTGCACAGACCAACCCGACCTTCGACCTTCCCTCCGTCGAGGAGGCCACGAAGCGGATCCGCGATCTCAACGAGCGGATGATCGAGTCGTCCAAGAGCGCCGGACTGCAGACCCTCGACACCTACGAGAACGCCCTCCAGAGCATGGTGGACTTCTCGGAGAAGGTCGGCTCAGCGAGCCAGCTCGAGTGGGTCTCGGCACTCGCTGCTACGCAGGCCAAGTTCGTCACCGACATCAGCCAGTCCTACACGCGGGCCGCCCGAGAGATGCTGAAGAAGTAGTCGCACAACGCACGCGTGTCCGCTTGTTGCGAATTCTGCGCTCGCCCTCCTCATAGAGGGTGAGCGCAGAAGGCGTTGCCCCGGTCCTGCGCGCTCCTCGCAACCTCAGCAGAGAGGCTAAGACATGGCGTCCTCGACCCGGCGGGCTGCGCTGGTTACCGGAGCCGCGAGTGGGATCGGGCAGGCGATCTCGGCTCGGCTCGAGAAGGACGGGGTCGACGTCCTGTCCGTGGACCTCAACGAGACGCGTCCCGGTGGCGGGACCGTCGGCGGCTTCCCCTTCGCCGCCGACCTCACCACGCGTCACGGCAACCAGGACGCCGTCACTACCGCGCTCGAACGGTTCGGTCGCCTTGACATCATCGTCGCCAGTGCCGGCTTCCAGCATGTCTCCCCCATCGAGACGTTCCCGGAGGACAGGTGGGATGCGCTCCTCGCGCTCTTGCTGACCAGTCCCTTCCTGCTAGCAAAGTACGGCTGGCCGGCACTGCTGGAAGCCCCGGCGGGAGGACGCTTCCTGGTCATCGCGTCGGCCCACTCCCTGGTCGCCTCGCCGTTCAAGGCCGGCTACGTCGCGGCCAAACACGGCGTGCTCGGACTGGTCAGGACCCTGGCTCTCGAAGGAGCCGACCACGACATCTGCGCCGCGGCCCTCTGTCCGTCGTACGTGCGGACTCCGTTGGTGGAACGGCAGATTGCCACACAGGCCCTAGCACACGGATTGCCGGAGAACCGGGTAGTCGAAGACGTGCTCCTGGCGTCCCAGCCGGTCAAACGGCTCATCGAGCCTGAGGAGGTGGCCGAGGTCGCCTCGTTCCTGGTCGGTCCGCACGGACGGGCTTTCACCGGGGTTCCGGTCTCAATGGATCATGGCTGGACCGCCCGATGAGAGCCACGACCTGCCCGCCCGGCATCGTCAACGGCGGCGTCGACGCGTTTTTTGGCACCTACGAGGCAGTGCAGCGCGCTACCACGGACTACTGGACCGGCGCATGCTCGCGTCGGTCCACACCGGCCGACATGGCTGTGGATCTGATTTCCTGGTGGGCCACCGCCGTACGTCGAGAGCCGCCGCGATGGGCGACCGAGCACGAGATCATCGCCAGATGGCCGATCGCGAGGCTTCGAGATTTCTCCGGCCCTGCGCCCGACGAAGGGGTGGCCACCCTGCTGCTTCCACCGCAAGCCGGCCACGACTCGTGCATCGTCGACTACGAACCCCAGCAGAGCCAGGTGAGGACGGCGCTCGATGCCGGACTGACAAGAGTCTTCTCCCTCGACTGGGTCGGTGCCACGGCCGCGACCAAGGACGCGTGCATCACCGACTACCTGGACGTGATCTCGGAGGCGATCGAACTTCTTGGGGGCCCAGTCCATCTCGTCGGCGACTGCCAAGGCGGCTGGCTGGCGGTCATCTACACGGCGCTCCATCCCGACCGAGTCCGGACGCTCACCATCGCCGGCGCTCCCGTGGACTTCCATGCCGGGGAACCGCTCATCCACGACTGGATGCAAGTTCTCTCACCAGGACGCGACCTGATGTTCTACCAGAACCTCGTGAGGACCCACGGTGGAGTTCTCCCCGGAGAGATCCTGCTCGCCGGGTTCATGACCATGCAGCCGGCGAACGAGATCGACCGACAGCTTCAGCTGCTTGCTCACATCCATGAGCCTGCGCACGTCGCCCGGTACCGGACGTTCGAGTCATGGTTCCAGCACACCCAGCCCATCCCTGGCGCGTTCTACCTGTGGATCGTGGAGCATCTGTTCCAGAACAACGAGCTCATCGCAGGCACCCTCAGGATCGGCAACAACACCGTGGACTTGGGCCGGATCACCTGCCCGCTCTACTTGCTGGCCGGGGCGACCGACCACATCACTCCATCCGCCCAGGTCTTCGCCCTCGCCGACTACGCCGGGACAGCCCCCACCCACATCGTCCAAAGTCAGACAACCGGCGGCCACCTCGGGCTGTTCATGGGCCATGAAGCGCTCCGCAACCACTGGTCCCCCCTGTTCCGGGAACTCGCAGCTCAATCGGGATGAGAGCACGGCTCACCCCGCAGGCCCGAGAGGCTCGTGACGAAATGTGCGGACCAAGGAGACCTGTCGAGCTAGCTCATCTCTCGCGACGCGATCCCCTTGCTCGACGCACCGCATTCGCATCCACGAACCCGCGATAGATCTCGATCAGCGCGCGCCGCTGGGCGGCCGTGAGTTCGGCGGCAGCTCCGATCTCGGTCTCGAGACGAGCGGGGCCTGCCGACTCCTGGTCCGAACTCGGCCGCACGAAGCCCGCCTCGGCGTAGAGGTGATCGGCCGACGTCTCCAGCGACTCGGCGATCGCCTCCAAGACAGAGTCCGAAGGTGCCCGCAGCCCGCGTTCGATCTGTGAGAGATAAGGGTTCGAGATCCCGACCGCCGCAGCGAGCTGACGCATCGGCAGCGCGGCAAGCTCACGCTGGGCACGGATCAGTGCCCCCAACATGCGTTGCGGAGTCTCCTCCTGCGCCATGAGCTCAGCGTAGTGCGCGCGCTTCTGCTCCGGACTCGCCGGGGCGGTTCAGTTGACATCGTGGGTTGGGGTGTGTGGGTTGGGGGTTGTCGGCTGCGGTGACGGCCGAGCATGACGGGCGTGCCCACCGAGAGTGGGATGAGCGCCCGCTTGGTCGTCGGCGATCTCGTGCTCTTGTCGTTGGTCGCGGGGGACTCCCATCTGTTCGTGCGCGTTGTCGCAGGCTCCGAGGAGCAAGGGGGATCCTTGACTGCGATGTCAGGAAGACGCGGCCGCCACGGCCGCGTCCGAATCTGACGATTCGCCGGCGTAGCGACGTGTCACGGGCGCAGTTCGGCCGCGCCTTCGGGAGGTCGTGGCTCGCGTGACAGTGAGCCTCGCGACGGCGTATGTGCGCTGCCCGCGTTGCCGAGCACCCCAGCAACACCAACGATCAACGCGACCAGCAGGAGGATCAACCCCAGGATGACAAACATGGTGACGCGGGGTCCTACTTCGGATCCAGACCGTCTTTGGCCTTGTCGGCTGTCTGGTCGAGCTTGTCTTTGACGTGGTCGATCACTTCGTCGACCTTGTCTTTCGCTTGGTCGACGTTCTCCTTGGCCTCGCCAGTGCGCCGGTCGGCCTTGCCTTCGGATTCGAGATCCTCGTTTCCGGTGAGGACTCCCGCCGCCTCCTTGGCGCGTCCCTTCACCTGATCAGTCTTGCCGCTCATCTCGCACCATCCATCGTCGTCGATTACTCGGGTCCTCGCCGTGGCCACCGTGCGCACCAGTAGGCCGCCAAACTCACCCGGTGGGCACGCTGTGCACCCTAGGCGTCACCGGGAGGGCCGCCCCAGAGAACAAGGGCCCGAACAGTGCGCTCGCCCGACACGCCGACCAGGACTGGTACGCCGCGGCCACCGCCCCGGAAATCGAGCTGAACCAGCACACCACCAAAGCGGACCTCATGGCGGACATGTGGGACCGCTATCCGTTGTACTTCGCCCACTCGAACCGTCCCGCCCAAGGCGCCCACGTTGACCGTCTCCGTCGCGACGGCGCGCTCGACCCGGAGATCCAATGTGCCTGGAACACGAGCGGCTATGCCGAGAAGGTCGATCTCACCCCTCTCCTTGGCCGAGTCTCCTGTCCACCCTGCTGCTCGTCGGCGCCCACGACTGGGTGTGCGGGCCGGTCTGGGCCGTGATCGCGGCTCACGTCCCAGGCCGCTCGGACACACCCGGCAGCGGACCGGCAGCGTTCGGGCTCGGGTGCTGTGTCTTGGTGCACTGCAGTGTCTAGTGGTCCCTGCGACGCGGAGCACGCCGAGTGTCGTCCCACCCGCCTGTCTACAGCGGCGTGCTTCCCGTCGTGCCGACGAGCTGCTCGCGAAACTCCGGGCTGGCCAACCTTTCCGCCTCCGCGCGAGCGGCCTCTATCCGCACGGCCATGCCCAGTCGAGCCGCGGGCTCCTCGTTGCCGGGAGTCGACACGAACTTCTCGATCGCGGCGAGTCCCGCGGTGGCCCGGGCACTGGCCGCGGCCTGTTTGGCATCCAGCCGGGCGGCATACCAGTGCGACGTGAGGACGGCCTCCCGAGTGAACGTGGCCCGGAACTCCGGCGACTCGAGGTCCCATCCTTCGGCGCTCATCCCGTCGGCCATGATCTCCAGCAGTGCGCGCAGAGGCGGGACGGCCAAGTCGATCGTGCCGTCCTTGAAGTAGGCGAGCGCCACCCGCTCGTGCGTGGCGACGATCGTGGCCATCGACTCTGCGAACACGCCGACGTCCTGGAGCTCCGGGCGCAGCATCTCCGGGGTGAAGATGACGTCCGGATGCAGGAAGATGCGGCCGAAGTACTTGGTGGCCATCCGGTCGGTCATCCGATAGCCCAGCCTGCTGGCGGCCACGGGTCGGCCCTCGTGCTCGAAGTCCGTCAGCCTCTCCAGGGCGCCCTCGGCGATGAGGTTGCGCGCGTCACGCTCCTGCGGGGTCATCCGCGAGAACAGCTCGGGCACGAGCAGGGAGAAGTCGTGGTCCACGCGAACCCGGGGTCCGATATACCCGGCGGCGGACACCCACCCGTCGTAGCCGGTGAGCGCGTAGGACAGCAGCGCGGCGTTCAGGTCGATGATGGCCGGCATCGCGTTGAAGGGACCCTTGGTGAGCGCGCCCTCGGAGCCGGCGCCGGTCGTCGAGGGAGACTTGCCGGTCATCGAGGAGATGAACTCCATGAACAGCTCGGGCAGCTCCATGTAGTGCAGCGGGTTGTAGGAGCACAGCGGCGGCACAGGCCCGTCCGGGGGGTTGTTTCGCCGCCCGGCGGCGACGACATCCACGGGCAGCAGCAGGGGCGCCGTCGACGGTAGCCGCCGGACCAGACGTGAGGACAGCTCGGCCACGGCCGTCGCCTTGGTGTTGGTGCGGTCCGGCCGCCGCTGGAGGTAGCGGGGGTTCTTCGAGGGGCTGCCGTCCACCAGCCGGGGGTTCGCCGAGCTGACGACGTAGGCCGGGCCGTCGCCCTCGGTCGTGTCGGCGAACCGGCTGATCAGGGTCGCCATCGGTTCGCTGAAGGCGCTGAAGGCCACCGTGTCATCGCGCATGGCGATGGCATCGGCCCTGGTCAACGGCTCGAAGTTGGACAGGAACGTCCCGGGCGTGGCGAGGTCGCGCTCAGCCTGCTTGTCGTAGCCACGGTGGATCGCGTCGTCGGGGCGCTGGAACAACAGGTCCTCGCAGTTCTCCACGAGCTTGTACGACCGCGCCGCATCCAGCCCCAGCTGGTCACCCGGGACAACCGTCGAGGCGGTGATGTCGTCTTCGGTCTGAACCTTCGCCGCGGGTGAGAAGTCGTGGCGAAGGCTGAACAGACGCCAGGAACCGTCGTCGTTGTAGCCGACCCGCAGCATGTTGATGGTGATCGGCCGGTCGTCCAGGCTCAGCCGGTTGCCCTGCCTGCTGTCGACGGACACGACGCTGAAGTGGCTGCGCCAGTCCTCCCCCCACTCCGGCCGGTAGGAGTGCTTGACGACGTAGACCAGCTCCTTGATGTGCGGCGGGACCCGATCCAGCCAGGCGTTGTAGTCGGGGTGGTACGTCGAGCGAGACGGGGTGAGCAGTTTGATGACCGACCCGATCGAGCGTTCCTCCGACAGGATGGGCCGGTGGTCCTGGTCGTTCTTCGCCGGGTCGAGGAAGCGCTGGGAGAAGTCCCGCGCGAGGATCGCGGCGACCGAGTCCATGTCGCGGTCGAAGTCGGCGACGAACTCGGACCCGAAGACGAAGGCGTCGTTGATGGCCTTGGAGATCTCCGACTTGCCGCCACCGGAGACGGTCGCCGGCTTGTGGCACGACGTTGCCATGGGCACGGTGCCGATCAGGCTCCAGGCCGTCCGCTCGCTGGGTTGCTGGGCGATCCTCACGCTGTAGCCGTTCGGGCCCAGGTACACCCGGTCGGCTCGCAGGGGGATCGACTGCCGCTGGCCCCCGGCATCGGTCCAAGACACGGTCATGGCTCGCAGCGAGTAGTGCGCGTTGGCCGGCACCAGCACAATGTGTGGATGCTGCAGGTCCAGAGCATGACCTGGCGGCTGCGCCGCGAACCGGTCCGGGTCGCGGCCGAGGATCTCGGCCAAGGCGTAGGAGTCACCGGAGGAGGTCTCGGTGAACTCCTGGCCCAGGTTGTAGCTGGCGAAGACCAGCGCGCCACCGGAGTGCTCTTCCTCGGCGTTCCCGAACAGGTTCGCCGAGTATGAGATCTGAGTCTTGACCTCCTTCTTGCAGTAGCCGAAGTAGGTGTCGGCGATGACCGTGACGATCACGCCGCTGGTGTCCCGGGCGCAGATCTTGAACGCGCGGCCTCCGTTGTAGAGCTCATCGT
>Ga0302254_10000282_pt1 | contig 11802 bp, 14 predicted proteins | sample I_Fen_E1_4_FD_194573 | JGI IMG/M metagenome (GOLD analysis project Ga0302254, IMG submission 194573) | Peat permafrost microbial communities from Stordalen Mire near Abisko, Sweden - I_Fen_E1_4 | ecosystem: Environmental > Terrestrial > Soil > Wetlands > Permafrost | place: Sweden: Abisko... | reverse complement strand
GCACTAAAAAACCCCGTCCATGTGACGGGGTTTTTTATGGATAACGCAAAAGTTGGCGATCAGCCGCAGTTCACGCGAGTCACGACTTTATTGGCGTCGGTGCTCAGGTTGAGACGATCGGAGCGATACTCCAGGGTCACCATGTCATTTGGCGACAGGAACCGCGCATTCTGTGCGCCTGCACGCTTGCGCGCCTGCTCCAGCAGTTCAGCCGAAGCCGTTTTGCCCAGGGTGAATTCGGCCGCTTTCGCTTCGCAACGGCTGTGACCTGTGTCAGTCGTCGTTACAGGGTCAGTTGCCGAATCGGTAGCGGCAGTGCTGCAACCGGCCAGCGTGGCAACGGCCAACAGAGCACCCAATGACGCGAGCTTCCAAGGCATGACGCCTCCTTTTTCGATAGTTAACCTAAATTTGTGCGACCGCCAATCCGGCGCTTGGTTCATCGAGCGTTCTGGCAACAAGGCCGCCGCCGCAGACAAACGGCAAGTTTGCCTGAGCATTGCCCTGCCCTTCATGCCTTAATCGTGACTGAATATGAACGGGTCAATAGACGTCGATGTAATCGAATGCCGGCTTCGGCCAGTTCTGCTTCAGCGCATTGAAGATTTGCATGACCCAGACCTCGTCACTGGCCGCGACCCGTCCGACATAACCAGAACCCTTGGCCCAAGTTTCCAGGCGAAACAGCAACCCGTCGATGTCGGTGCCGCCCACGACACCCGATGAAATATAGGCGATACCGCCCTTGGTCACTCGCAACTGGGTGTGCTCATCATCGCTGGCGGCAGCCAGCAGCTGACGCACCGCCTCAAGGGTCAAGCCATCAGGCGTGTTCAAATCGATCTGCACAGCGCAGTCCTTGAAAAGTCGTTAAAGACCAAGTGTCGCATAGCCCTCCATTGATGCCTAAGTCGGAGTGCCAAAAGTCCTGCAAAATGGTTAACTCGACACTCAGACCTTCCCGACCGCACGAGCACCACAATGACCACCGTAAGCATCGACGCCGCCATTAACGCCAAGTGGTCAGAGGGCCACAGCTCTTATAGCCCCGGCAGCCCGGAAGAGCTCGCAATCATCGGTATCGATTTACTGGTCAAGGAACTGGGCACCGAAGCTGCCCAATCCTTTATCCAACAGATTTTCGAGAAATACCCGCCCCATCAGGGCGGCGGACATTCCGAACGCTCGTAAGGGTTACTTCAGGCGGGCCAGGCGTTCGGTCAGCAGATCGAAGAATCCCTGGGCGTCGCCGCTGTCCACCCAGAACGCATTCTTCGGCGCCCCAAGGCCGTTATGCCAGTCGACAATGGTTTGACCGAAGGTCGGCCCCTCGCGACTGTCGACCACTACGTTGACATGGCGACCGCTGAACAGCTCCGGCTTGAGCAGGTAAGCAATGACCGTAGCGTCATGCACGGGGCCACCCGGGATACCGAAGTACTCCATGTCGCCCTTGATGTACTCACTCAGAATATCGCCGACCAGTTTGCTGGCATTGTTGCCCAGTGCCGCGATCTGCTGCAGGCGCGCATCACTGGTGAGGATCTTGTGGGTCACATCCAGCGGCAGGTAAGTCAGCCTTGCGCCACTTTTGAGTACAACCTCGGCAGCGTGTGGATCGGCGAACAGGTTGAATTCCGCGACAGGTGTGATGTTGCCGCCATTGAAATGCGCACCGCCCATGATCACGACGTCCTTGATGCCCTGGACGATTTCAGGCTCCTGGATCAGCGCGAGCGCCAGGTTGGTCTGCGGCCCCAGCATGGCGATGGTGATGCTGTGGGGCCTGGCCGCCTTCAGGGTGTCGATCAGGAAGTCGACCGCACCGCCCTTGGCCAAACCTTTCTTCGGTTCGTACACGAGGACACCCGACAGGCCCTCCTTGCCATGAATATCTTCGGCATGGATAGGCGTTCGCTGCAGCGGTGTCGGTGCCCCGGCGTAGACCGGCACGTCCTCGCGCCCCGCCCACTCCCGGGCCAATCGTGCGTTGCGTGACGTCTTGTCCAGCCGAACGTTGCCAGCGACCGTGGTCAACGCATGGATATTGAGTTCGTCCGGCGATGCCAGCGCAAACAACAATGCGATCACGTCGTCAGCACCAGGGTCGGTATCGATGATCAAGTCGATCCTTTCCACAGCCTGAACGCTGCTTGGGTTAATCAGGGACAAAAGCAACAGACTCCGACGCAAGAGGTACAGTTTCCGAGTATAGCGACACATGACCCATGCCTTGTGCAGGACAGAAACAGAGAAACCAAGCGATTCAGAACGTCACTCCGGCGACCAGGACGATATTGCAGTAAGGCTGGCATTCACCGGTACGAACAATCGCCCGGGCTTGCCGGCTGAGGACTTTGAATTGTTCATGACTCAGCAGCTCGCGCCGGCCAAGCGCGCCCTCGGCGTTCAGCTTGTCCAGCGCGACCAGCGCCGACGGCTTTTTCTCCAGAATCTCTTGCGCCAACACATGGCTTTCGACCTGCATTTCACTGAGCACAACGTTCAAAGTGCTGATGAAGTCCGGAATGCCGTGGGTCAAGGCCAGGTCAATCAGCTCGACCCCCGGAGGCACCGGCAACCCCGCATCGCCGATCACCACTTTGTCGCCGTGGCCCAGCGAAGCAATCAGCCGCGACAGCGCGACGTTGAGCAAAGGTGTCTTTTTCATGGTGTATTAAAAGCCTGTACATCGGACAAGGTGGGAATGGAGGGTTGCGCACCAGCACGGGTGACCGACAGCGCCGCAGCGACCTGCCCGAAACGAATCGCTTCAGCCTCACTTTGGCCTGACGCCAGCGCGGCGGCGAATCCGCCGACGAAGGTATCGCCGGCCGCGGTGGTGTCAACCGCCTTCACCGCTGGCGCCGGAAAATGCTCGGAACGCGTGCCATCGTTGAACAGGGCACCATCGGCCCCAAGCGTGACAATCACTTTTCCGGCCCCCATCTCGATCAATCGGTTAGCGGCTGATTGCGCCGTTTGCCGAGAGTCCACCCACACGCCACTCAGTGCCGACGCCTCGCTCTCGTTAGGAATCAGATAGTCGATGTTCGCGTACCAGTGCGCCGGAAGCGGACGACTGGCCGGCGCGGGGTTGAGGATCACGATCTTGCCCAGCTCTCGACCACGCTTGAGCGCATGGCCGACCGTCGCATCCGGCACTTCCAACTGGCAGATGATGACGTCGGCCGATTGCAGCACCGAGTCGAAGCAGCCGATCACGGCTGGCGTCAGCAAACCGTTGGCACCGGCGACGATCACGATCGCGTTCTGGCTATTGTCATCGACCACGATCAACGCCACGCCACTGGAACCGTCCACGGTGCTGACTGCCTGACAATCGATCCGTTCGGCCAACAGCGCTTCGCGCAGCTCCTTACCGTAGGCATCGCTGCCCACGCAGCCAACCATCGACACCTGCGCCCCGAGTCGCGCGGCGGCTACGGCCTGATTCGCGCCCTTGCCGCCGGAAACCGTGGTAAAGGATTCACCAATCAGCGTTTCCCCGCCCCGCGGCAGCCGAGGCGCGCGGGTGACCAAATCCATGTTCAGACTGCCTATTACCACTACTTTTGCTGGCATACATCACTACTCATTCGTTCTGTTTCAGCGATATTCGGCAAACACGCCTGCTAATGGCGCGGTCGATTCACGCATCACGATGCTGGGCGTCACAATCCGTTGCTCAGTGCTCAGTTGCGGCTTGGCGATCCGTCGTAGCAGCACTTCGGCCGCCATCTCGCCCAACTGCAGGATCGACTGGCCGACGGTGGTCAATGCCGGATAGACATAGCGACTCATCTGGATATCGTCGAAGCCGATCACCGACAACTGTGTCGGTACGCGAATGTTGCGCTCGGCGGCGGCTCGCAGCACACCGATGCCGATCATGTCGTTGGCGGCGAAGATTGCACTGGGCGGATTGCGCTCCAGCAGGATCGCGGCAGCGTTGTAACCGCCGGTACTGGTGAAGTCACTTTCCAGCATGCGTTCGCGTGGCACCTCGATACCTGCGTCTGTCAGTGCACGGCAAAATCCGGCCAGTCGCATTTGCGCCACACTGGTGGTGGTCGGCCCGCTGATGGTGGCGATATCCCTATGCCCCAACTCCAGCAGGTGTCGAGTCGCCAGATACGCGCCGTATTCGTGGTCGATGCGCACCAGGTCCACATCGACACCTTCCAGGCCTCGGTCGACGATCACCATCGGTGTACGCACGCCCGCCAGGCCTTGGGCCAGGCTGCTGTCACCGCCGGCCGACGCGACGATCAGCCCGTCGATGCGTTTTTCCAGCAGTACGCGCAGGTAGTTGCGCTGCTTGTCCGGATTGTCGTCGGAGTTGCAGAGAATCACGCAGTAGCCATTGCGCTCACAGTAATCCTCGATGCCCCGCGCCAGCTCCGCAAAGTACGGGTTGAGGCTGTTGGGCACCAGCAAGCCGATGGTCGCGGTGGTTTTGGCCTTGAGGGAACGGGCCACGGCGCTGGGTACGTAGTCGAGGGTCTTGATGGCAGCCTCGACTTTGACCCGTACTTCCTCGCTGACTGGCCGGGTTTTGTTCACCACATGGGAAACCGTGGTGTAGGAAATGCCCGCAAGTGCCGCTACATCCTTGATCGTTGCCATGACTCAGGCGCGCCGACTGGCGCGTTGACTGCGGTAGGTATCGAGCACCACCGCCACCACGATCACCGCGCCGGTGATGATGCGTTTGGTCGGTTCGGTCGCGCCGATCTGCGCCAGGCCGGCCGCCAGCACGGAAATGATCAACACACCAAAGAACGTGCTGATCACCGAACCACGGCCGCCCATCAGGCTGGTACCGCCGATGACCACGGCCGCGATCACCTGCAGCTCAAGACCGGAACCCGCATTCGGATCCGCCGCCTCAAGACGCGAAATCTGGAACAGCGCCGCGACACCGGCCAACAGCCCCATCAGACTGAACACCAGGACCTTGTAGGGCTTGGGATTGATGCCCGCCAGGCGAACCGCCTCTTCATTGGTGCCGATGCCAATCAGGTAGCGCCCGAACACCGTGCGGGTCAACACGGCCTGGGCAATGAAGATAATCAGCAAGGCAATGATGAAGGACGGTGAAATGCCGAAGGCGATCGGGTTGGACAGCCAGGCAAAGGCGTCACCAATGTAGGCGGTGCGCGAGCCGGTCATCTGATACGCCACGCCACGCGCCATCTCCAGCACGCCGAGTGACACGATGAACGACGGAATTCGCCACGCCACGGTAATGGAACCGGTGATGGTCCCGGCCAATGCGGCGGCCGCCATGCCGAGCAGAGCAGCGGGCAGGACACTCCAGCCCCAGCCCAGTGTCGCCACGCTGACTGTCGACGCGGCCAGCGCCAGCACCGAACCGACCGACAGGTCGATGCCACCGATAATCAGCACGAACGTCATGCCGACCGCGAGGACCATCAAGTCCGGAATCTGGTTGGCCAGCGTGCTGAAGGTATCGTAAGAAAGAAAGTGGCTGCTCAGGAGCGAGAACAGGACCACCATCGCCAGCAAGGCACCGGCCAGGCCCAGGTAAGTGCCGAGACCGTAAAAATTGCCACTGCGTTTGCCGGCGGAAGATGCGGTTTTCATTGAAGATCCCTAGGCGCTGCTTCGTTGAGCAGCGCATCACGTTTTTGGTAGCCGGCAAAAGCGGCCGCAAGCAAGTCATCCTGGGTCCAGCTGTCGCGCTCGAACGTGTCAATCAGGCGCCCTGCCGACAGCACGCCGATGCGGTCGCAGATCAGCATCAGCTCGCGCAGATCGCTGGACACTACCACCAGCGCCTTGCCCTGCCGTGTCAGTTCGCCGAGCAAGGCGTAGATGTCGAACTTGGCGCCGACATCGATGCCACGGGTTGGCTCGTCGAACAGCAGCACCGAGCAATCGCGCTCCAGCCAACGGCCAATCACGACTTTCTGCTGGTTGCCGCCGGACAATTCGGACACCCGTTGTGCAGGGCCGGAACTGCGGATGTGCATGGCGTCGATTTGCCGCTGGGCCAGGGAAGACTCTTCGCCATTGTTGACGAAGCCGCCGCTGGAAATGCGGGGCATGTTGCCCAGCGCAATGTTGGCGCCGATCGATTGCGTCAACAGCAGGCCTTCACCCTTGCGATCTTCGGTGATCAGGGCGATGCCGTGACCGACCGCGTCCACCGGAGACCGGATGCTGACTACCTGCGCCGGGGAGCCCAGGGCAACGGTGCCGCTGTCGGCGATATCGGCGCCAAAGATCAACCGTAGCAATTCGGTGCGCCCTGCCCCGATCAAACCGGAAATGCCGAAGATCTCACCGGCACGCACTTCAAAGGACACGTCGCGAACCTTGTCGGAGCGGGTCAGCCCTTTGACCGTCAGCGCCGGAGCGCCGATGGTGCGCGGCCCCATGTCGATGTGTTCGCCCAGTTCACGGCCCACCATCAGGGTGACCAACTGTTCGCTGTTGTAATTGGCCATCGGCTCGACGCACACCAGGTTGCCGTCTCGCAGTACCGCAATGCGCTGCGCCACCCGGGCCAACTCTTCGAGGCGATGGGAGATGTAAATTATCGATACACCCCGGGCCTGCAGGCGGGTGATCTGCTCGAACAACATTTCGACTTCACGCGCCGTGAGCATCGCCGTGGGTTCGTCGAGGATCAGCACATGGCAATCGCCGATCAGGTTGCGGGCGATCTCGACCATTTGCTGATGACCGATACCCAGCTCACCGACCGGCGTGTCCGGGTCGATTGCATCGAGGCCGACCTGAGCCATGGCTTCAATGGCGGCCTTGCGCAGTTGCTTGCGGCTGATCCAGCCACCATTGTTCGGCAGATTGTCGAGAAACAGGTTTTCCGCCACCGACAGGGTCGGCAGTAGATTGAGTTCCTGCATGACCATACGTATGCCCAGGTCTTCAGCCTGGGTCCGGCTGCCAGGGCGATAATCCTGCCCCTGAAACTGCATCTGGCCGGTGGTGGGCGTGACAAGCCCACCAATGATCTTCGACAGCGTACTTTTACCAGCGCCGTTCTCACCGGTCAGCGCCAGCACTTCACCGCGCATGAGCGTCAGGTCGATGCCGGTCAGGACCGGTTGGGCGTAGGTCTTGCCGATACCGCTGACCGAGAGGACAGCGTTCGGGTCGCGAACGGACATAAAAACTCTCCATGCGCTCGCCCGGACGGGCGAGCACCTTTGTGTCGCCAAGGGCTTATTTGGTAACCAGCTCTACCGGGGTCTCGATCACACCATTGGCGCCGATGTCGACTTTTTCACCCTTGATGATCTTGAGCGCAGTCTCGATGCCGAACACCGCTTGCTTGGCCGCAAACTGGTCGGCAGTGGCCAGGACCCGGCCATCCTTGAGCATCGGCTTGATGGCGTTGATATTGTCATACCCCACCACTTGCACCTGGCCGGCCTTGCCTGCGGCACGCACGGCAGACACCACACCCACGGCCATGCTGTCGTTGCCAGCCAGCAGGGCTTTCACTTGCGGGTACTCGCTCAGAATCGAAGCGGCGACTTTATTACCCTTGTCGATTTCCCAGTCGCCGGACTGTACGGACACAACCTTGATCTGCGCCGCTTCCATCGCGTCCTTGAAGCCTGCAGTACGAGCCTGAGCGTTAGTGGTGGTGGACACGCCTTCGATGATGCCGACTTCATCACCGGCCTTCAGCTGTTTGGCCAGGTACTCGCCGACCAGACGCGCACCTTTGCGGTTATCCGGCCCTACGAACGGGACATTGATGTTCTTGCTTTTGACGACGGCTGGATCCAGCTGATTGTCGATGTTGATCACGGTGATACCCGCATCAACGGCTTTCTTGATTACCGGCACCATGGCTTTTGAGTCAGCAGGGGCGATGACCAGCGCATTGACTTTAGCCAGGATCATTTGCTCGACGATACGTGTCTGGCCGGCCGTGTCCGTTTCGTCCTTGATGCCATTGGAAATCAGATCGAATTCATCGGAGTGGCCTTTCTGATAGGCCTTGGCGCCGTCTTCCATGGTCAGAAAGAATTCGTTGGCCAGGGATTTCATCACTAGCGCGACTTTTGGTTTTGCAGGCGTCTCGGCGAAGGCCGAAGAAACAGGCAGCGCGACGGATGCGGCAGCCAGCATAGCGACAGCGAGAAGGCGTCCAGCGAATGGCAGCTTCATGGGTTCACTCCGATCTTATGATTATTTTGAGCAATGCTTGCGCTGGCGTTTGGCTTGATGGCGCCCGGCGATGGATTTAACTCATCGATGACGCCGCGCAAACGTTTGCGTAGATCGGACTATGCGAACCCTGCTGACATTTGTCAACGACCGTAACGCGCTGAATAGCGCGACGGCCGGCATTCACCTCAGGCCGTTGTATTGACCACCGACCCAGTGCCGCTGCCCTTGGCCATTTCTTTGATCAAGCTGGCGCTGACTTCCAGAATGGCGCTGTTGGTTTGCGCGATCTGCCCTTGAATGCCTGACACTATGGCTATCTTGGTTTCCGGCGTGGGGTAGCTCGCTGCCTGAGCTGCCGCCAGTGTTTGCTGCTGCTCGCGCAACTGTTGCTGCAGCTCTTTCAGACGCTTGAGCAAGACTTTCACGGCGACACTGGTGTTATCGTCGGCTTCGGACTTTTGAGTGTCTGCGCTTTTGTCCAAACCAACAGGACCGGTCCTGACTTGTTTGTCGTCATCCTCCTTCGTGCCTAGCGCTTGAGCAGCGGCATCGGCCGCCGCATCACTCAGTGCACGAAGCGTCGCGGCTGACTGTCCACCAATGGTGATGCCCGCCGCGTTTGGAAAACCTACAGATAACGACATGTGAACTCCTTAAATAAAATCCATTGAAAGAGCATCGACCTGAGCGCGAGTTTCTTTAGCAATGATTCACAATTGAAACAGGGGGAGTTCAACAAGGCTGTCGGAGAGCCGAACACGGAAGCTGCAAAAAATCGGAAACCCGGACACTCAACGGCCATTGCGCGCCGACAGATTTTCAAATTCATTATAAAAATCAGGCGGTTAAGCCATTTTCTCCATTCAAAGAGTGTCTGGTACAAATCCTGCTCTTGACCCGACACCCCAGGCGTTCAGATTCGTTTGGGGCACATCTAGATGAACTTGCATCTGCACCGTCACCCCTAGAGAGAAAAATAATGACATCTGCTTTCAAGACCTTTGTGCCGGGCGCCTTGGCCCTCCTTCTGCTTTTGCCGACCGCTCTTCAGGCAAAAGAAGCTGAAACCCAACAAAAACTGGCAAACGTGGTCATTCTGGCCACCGGTGGCACCATCGCCGGCGCGGGCGCCAGCGCCGCCAACAGCGCGACCTACCAAGCGGCAAAAGTCGGTATCGACAAATTGATCGCCGGCGTCCCCGAACTGAGTCAAGTGGCCAACGTTCGCGGCGAGCAGGTCATGCAAATCGCCTCCGAGAGCATCACCAACGAGAACCTGCTGCAATTGGGCCGTCGCGTGGCCGAATTGGCCGACAGCAATGACGTCGATGGCATCGTGATCACCCACGGCACCGACACCTTGGAAGAAACCGCCTACTTCCTGAACCTGGTGGAAAAAACCGATAAGCCGATCATTGTCGTCGGCTCCATGCGCCCAGGTACCGCGATGTCCGCCGACGGCATGCTGAACCTGTACAACGCCGTGGCCGTGGCCAGCAGTAAAGATGCGCGGGGCAAAGGCGTCTTGGTGACCATGAACGATGAAATCCAGTCGGGTCGCGACGTCAGCAAAATGATCAACATCAAGACCGAGGCGTTTAAAAGCCCTTGGGGGCCGCTCGGCATGGTGGTTGAAGGTAAATCCTACTGGTTCCGCCTGCCGGCCAAGCGCCACACCATGGACTCGGAATTCGACATCAAGACCATCAAGAGCTTGCCCGATGTTGAAATCGCCTACTCCTACGGCAACGTCAGCGACACCGCTTACAAGGCACTGGCTCAGTCAGGCGCCAAGGCCATCATCCACGCCGGCACCGGCAATGGCTCGGTCTCTTCGCGTGTGGTTCCAGCCCTGCAGGCACTGCGCAAGGACGGCGTGCAGATCATTCGTTCGTCCCACGTCAATGCCGGTGGTTTCGTCCTGCGTAACGCCGAACAGCCTGACGACAAATACGACTGGGTCGTGGCACATGACCTGAACCCGCAAAAAGCCCGCATCCTGGCCATGGTCGCCCTGACCAAGACCAACGACAGCAAAGAGCTGCAACGGATGTTCTGGGAATACTGATTCGTCCTCGCCTGACCGGTCCCGGTCGGGCACTGCTTCACCACTCGCCGATGTTTGGCGAGTGGCTCGCACCTCTCCTGACAAAAAAAACAGCGCCCTACACCAAATCGAAAAAAATGCTGTCAGAGGATTTTCTTGAATTTTAAGCAGTTGCGAAATTGCCTACAGTTAAATACTGTATGCACGTACAGCTTAATAAGGATAATTCTGTGGACACCACCTCCGCCTCACATGACGCCTATGTACGCATGGGTCTGCGCGTTCAGAAAATCATCAACTCCCCGACTGCCCAAAAAGCCAAGGCCGCACTGATCTTCCGACTTCCCGATGAGCCGGTGGATGAGTGGGAGCGCTTGCTCGAAGAAATTGACGAGAACGACAACGTGACCCTCGCCTATCGCGACGATGGCGGCGTGCAGATTTTTTGGGTTGTGCCGAAGGAAGACTGAGTCAATGAGTGTCCGCTGTTTTGCTTTGCTGTTGCTGCTGTTCGCCATGGGGGCCCAGGCTGACGCACCGCGCACCTTCAACGAAGCCAAGAAAGTTGCCTGGAAGCTGTACGCCCCACAGTCCACCGAATTTTATTGCGGCTGCAAATACACCGGTAACCGGGTGAATCTCTCGGCCTGCGGCTATGTGCCGCGTAAAAATGCCAAACGCGCGGCGCGCATCGAGTGGGAACACATTGTTCCAGCCTGGCAAATCGGTCACCAGCGCCAGTGCTGGCAGGAGGGAGGCCGCAAGAATTGCACGCGCTACGATCCGACCTATCAGAAGGCCGAGGCGGATCTGCATAACCTGGTGCCGAGCATCGGGGAGGTGAATGGCGATCGCAGCAACTTCAGTTTCGGCTGGCTGCCGGAACAGCCTGGTCAATATGGCTCGTGCCTGACCCAAATCGATTTCAAGGCAAAGAAAGTCATGCCGCGCCCCTCCATTCGCGGCATGATCGCCCGGACTTATTTCTACATGAGCAAACAGTACGGCTTGCGTTTATCGAAACAGGATCGGCAACTGTACGAAGCCTGGGACAAAACCTATCCGGTCCAGGCCTGGGAACGTCAGCGTAACCAGAGCGTGGCGTGCGTGATGGGGCGCGGTAACGAGTTTGTCGGGCCGGTAGACATGAAAGCCTGCGGTTAAGCGCTTTGCGAAACGAACAAGGCCTCGGGCTCAACACCCGAGGCCTTGTTGTTTTCAGACCGCCGAAAAACGAGTCACTGTGGACATCCTCCAAGAGGCTCCACCGAACATCACCCGTAAAATGGATCGTTACTGAGCTGTCGGACGCTCGAGGACCAGCACTTCAACATTCTGTTTCTTCGCACGGACGATGGCCGCATTCACCTCGGCCTGTTTAGCCTCGGCTTCGGCTTTCGAACTGTAAGGGCCCATCAGAATGCGGACCTTGCCGTTCTCCTTGACGACACTGGACATGAAATTGTGTTCGATCAACCAGCCACTGAGGTCGCTGACAGCCTGAGGCGTTTCACCTCGAACCTCGAGATCCCATTGAGGACCTGAGGCCTGCACTGGAGCAGTGGCCGTTGCCGACACAG
>Ga0302254_10000281_pt1 | contig 11803 bp, 12 predicted proteins | sample I_Fen_E1_4_FD_194573 | JGI IMG/M metagenome (GOLD analysis project Ga0302254, IMG submission 194573) | Peat permafrost microbial communities from Stordalen Mire near Abisko, Sweden - I_Fen_E1_4 | ecosystem: Environmental > Terrestrial > Soil > Wetlands > Permafrost | place: Sweden: Abisko... | reverse complement strand
TAGCACGGGCACGCGGCAGGTCAGAGCAGGACCGCCGGGCCGATTGGCTCGACCCGCTGCAGCAGCTCGGGATCGTCGTTGGCGACTGCCCCGACCCTCGGCCCGATCGGCCGCAGCTCCAGCCCGGCGACCAGTTCCTCGGAGGGCGGGGTGAGCAGCGGCCCGGGATCGACCTGCGGGTCCAGCCATGCGTCCCATTCACTGGCCGGAAGGATCAGCGGCATCCTGTCGTGGATGTCGCGCATCGGGCCGACCGCATCGCTGGTGATGATGGTCATGGAGACCAACGGGTCACCGTCCGGGGAGCGCCAGTACTCCCAGAGCCCGGCGAACGCCATGACCGATCCGTCGGCCGGGGTCATGTAGTACGGCTGCTTGAGCACCGACTTCCGCGTCCGCCCGGACGATCCCGGCACCGACTCCTGAGGGAGCTTCTTCCATTCGTAGTAGCCGCTGGCTGGGATCAGGCAACGGCGGCGGGCCAGCGCGGTCCGGAAGGCGGCCTTGGTGGACAGCGATTCCGCCCTGGCGTTGAACATCCGATTGCCCACCGAGCGGTCCTTGGCCCACGACGGCACCAGACCCCAGCGCATCGGCTCGATCTGCCGCCGGGCGTCCGCCGGCGGAACCCGCGGATCGACCCGGACCACGGGAACGGTGACGGTGGGCGCGATGTTGTACCGCGACCGCACCGGGTCGCCGCCGTACAACCCGGCCGCTCCCCCGGCCTCGAGGTCGGGCTCGGCGTCGAACGCCCCGTACAGGGACTCCGGTTCCATCGTCAGCGTGTAGCGACCGCACATACCGGCCATGGTGCCATCGGCCACCGACAGGGCCGGCTCGGGACGGGCGGCCGCCCGGCTGAACCCCGGGAGTGGATTCCGACCTGAGCGGCCAGTGCTCGGCGGTGACCGCACCCCCATGGAGTCGCCCGGTTACGCGCCCGGGTCTACCGTGGGTATATGCGCCGCCACCAGGCGTTATAGGAATATGAGCATCCCTTGGGGGGGAGCCGACCGTGCAGACCATCGTGTGGAAAGAAGAGCCGGACCAGCACGACTACCCGGCCGCCACGTCGTACCTGTCGTTGGTGGCCACACCCGATCTGGTGACGTCGACGGTTGACGACCTCCAGACCGCTCAGCTCGAGCACTTCAAGGCCAAGGACATCCTGCGGGCCTCCGGTCTGGAATTGCTGCCGGCGGACAACCAGCACGTCGCCAAGGACATCGGCGTCGTGAAGGCCGGCAAGCGGTTGTCGCCGGTGCTACTGGTTCGCGGTGCGCTGGAACGAGGTTTCCCGTTGCAGATCGCGGACGGCTACCACCGGGTGTGCGCCAGTTACCACCTCGGCGAGAACAACGACATCCCGTGCCGGATCGCCGAACTGCCGAAGCCCTGAGCAGACCGGAGCGAACAAGGTGTGAGCCCGCCTCGATGACCCACGCCCCGACCGCGGCGGCGATGCGCGATCATGGGCGGGTGAGCCCAGCCAGCACCGGCAGCACCAGCGCCGCGGGAACCCAGTCCGGCCCTCCGTCGGAGACGGTCGGCCGGGTCCGCTCTGGCTGGGCGGCGCCGGTCGCCACTCAACCGGTCAGCGCCACCGTCACGATCCCGGGCTCGAAATCCCTCACCAACCGCGCGTTGATCCTGGCCGCCCAGGCAACCGGGCCGTCCAGGCTGATCGGCGCCCTACGCAGCCGCGACACGGAATTGATGGCCGCGGCGTTGCGCGCGTTGGGGACCGTGATCACCCAGGACATCACCGGGGACGGCGCCGATTGGCTGGTCGACCCCGCGCCGCTGTCCGGGCCGGCCGTGATCGACTGCGGTCTGGCCGGAACGGTCATGCGATTCCTGCCGGCGCTCGCGGCGACCGCGAAAGGCGAGATCACCTTCGACGGCGACCCGGCCGCCCGCCGCCGGCCGATGTCCGCGGTGCTCGACGCGCTCCGCGCCCTGGGCGCCTCCATCGACGGCGGTGCTTTGCCGTTCACCCTGCACGGCACCGGCGCGCTACCGGGCGGCACCGTCACCATCGACGCCAGTGCGTCCTCCCAGTTCGTCTCAGGGCTGCTGCTGTCCGGTGCGTCGTTCACCGACGGGGTGCGGGTGGAGCACCGCGGCGGCCCGCTGCCGTCGCTGCCGCACATCGAGATGACCGTCGCGGCGCTCCGGGCCGCCGGCGTTCGGGTGGACGCCGACGAGCCGAACACCTGGCGAGTTCGGCCCGGGCCGGTCGGGCCGTGGACGGCGGCCATCGAGCCCGACCTGTCCAACGCGACGCCCTTCCTGGCGGCGGCTGCGGTGACCGGCGGGGTCGTCACCGTCCCGCATTGGCCGTCCGCCACCACCCAGGCCGGTGACGCCATCCGCGGGATCCTGACTCAGCTGGGCGCCGCCGTGTCGACCGGTCCGGCGGGCCTGACGGTGCACGGTCCGGCGCAGTTGTCGCCGATCGACGTCGATCTGCACGACGTCGGGGAGTTGACGCCGACCATCGCCGCGATCGCGGCCTTCGCCGGCGGGACCAGCCGGCTCCGCGGTATCGGTCACCTACGCGGGCACGAGACGGACCGGCTGGCCGCGCTGGTCGCCGACATTGCCGCCCTGGGCGGGGATGTCGTGGCTGATCAGGACTCACTGACGATCCGGCCGAGAGCCTTGCACGGCGGTGCGTGGCGCTCCTTCGCCGATCACCGGATGGCCACCGCCGGGGCCATCGTCGGGCTGCGGGTGCCCGGCGTGACGGTGGACGACCTCGACACCACCGCCAAGACGCTGCCCGGCTTCGACCGGATGTGGGCGGCCATGCTCGACGGCGACGGGACGCCGGCGGTGACTCGCTGAGCAAGCTCGCCGAAGGCTGGGAGAACGACGACGTACGGGTGCGCCCGGGACGCGGCAGCCGCCCGCGCACGAAGACGCGGCCGACGCACGCCGACTCGGTGGTCGGGTTCGTCACCACTGTTGACCGGGGGCGTTACACCTGCCTGGTCGAGGAGGGCACCAAGCGGGCCCGGGTGGTGACCGCCATGCGTGCCCGTGAGCTGGGCCGGCGCGCGGTGGCGGTCGGCGATCTGGTCGATCTCGTCGGCGACACCGACGGCGCGCCGGACACGCTGGCCCGGATCGTCCGGATCGCCGAACGGCGCAGCGTGCTCCGGCGATCCGCCGACGACATCGCGGAAGCGTCCGGCCCGGCAAACGGATCGGGCCCCGGCTCGGGCTCACCCGCGGCCGGTGAGCGGGTGCTGGTCGCCAACGCCGACCAACTGGTGATCGTCTGTGCGGTTGCGGATCCGTTGCCGCGCACCGGCTTCATCGACCGTTGCCTGGTCGCGGCCTACACCGGCCACCTCGACCCGGTACTGCTGCTGACCAAGGCGGACCTGGCCGACCCCGCACCGTTGGAACTGGTCTACGCGGACCTTGATCTCCCGGTGCTGGTCACCCGCAGGGGCGAGGGCCGCGCGCTGTCCGCCGAGGGACTGCAGGCGGTGCGGGAACTGCTGACCGGGAATGTGTCGGTGATGGTCGGGCACTCCGGCGTCGGCAAGTCCACCCTGGTGAACGCGTTGGTCCCGGACGCCGACCGGGCGATCGGCGCCGTCAGCGGGGTGGGCAAGGGCCGGCACACGTCGACGTCCGCCATCGCCCTGCCGCTGCCTGGGGGCGGGTGGGTGATCGACACCCCCGGGGTGCGCTCGTTCGGGCTGGCCCATGTGACGCCCGACGACCTGCTGGAGACCTTCGACGACCTGCTCCCCGGCACGGTGAACTGCCCGCCGGGGTGCGATCACACCGGCGGTGACGCCGACTCCTCGGCCGGCACGACCGGGCTCGGCTGCGCGCTCGATGCGTTCGTCGCGGCCGGCGGTTCCAGCCCCGGCCGGCTGGCCTCGTTCCGCCGATTGCTGGCCTCCCGGTCCGGCGCTGACCCCGACTGAGGACGACGATCACTCAGCGTGGCGAAGGTGTGTGACCGAGGTCATAGCCGTCCCCCCCATTCGATAGATGACGCGTCCACGTCCAGGGGAATAAGCTCAGGCATAGATTGTTGAAGCTTCATGTACACCCCCTCGGAAGGAAATCAATCATGACCTCCACTGTCGCCACCCCGGTTCTGACCTCGGGAACCTGGACCGCCGATGCCATTCACTCGGACGTCTCGTTCAAGGTTCGCCACATGGCCGTCGGCAAGGCCAAGGGCACCTTCGCGCTGCAGTCGGCCACCCTGGTGGTCGGCGACAACGGCCTCGCTGACGCCACCGTCACCGCCGTCATCGACGCCACCAGCGTGGACACCAAGCAGGACCAGCGCAACGAGCACGTCAAGTCCCCCGACTTCCTGGATGTCGAGAACCACCCGACCCTGACCTTCGTCTCCAGCTCCGTCCGCGACTTCGACGGCGAGGAGTTCGTTCTGGTCGGTGACCTGACGATCCGTGGCACCAGCCAGCAGGTCGAGCTCGCCGTCGAGTACCTGGGCGAGACCGTGGACGCCTACGGCCGCACGCGCGCCGGGTTCTCCGCCACCACCTCGATCAGCCGCAAGGCCTACGGCGTGAGCTTCGAGGCCGCGTTCGGTGCCGGCAATGCCGTTGTCGCCGACAAGGTCGAGATCGCCCTCGAGCTGGAGTTCGTCAAGGACGCCGCCTGATCGCCGCCTGATCGGAAAGTGATCGTCGGGCTGAGTCTGAGGCCCGACACTTTTTGACGCCGGAAACCCGGCCGACTTCGGTTGGCCGGGTTTCGGCGTCTGTGCCGGATCGGCGAGCATGCTGATCGTGGGTGATCGGCTCGCGGTGACCGCACCGATGTTCCACGGTGTGTTTACCCAGCCGGGTACGACTCATGGCTCAGTCAGGCGCGTCCAGTTCCTCCACCAGATAGACGACCTCTCCCGGCGCGTACCAGGCCAGGTCGAAATCCTCCACGGAGCCGAGCACGAATTCGGCGTCGTCGTCGCCGAGGTCCGCGGCGTCGATCACCGCCACCGCTTCGCGGACCGCGGGACCGGCGTCGGCGCCGTCGATGTGTACGGCCGCGACCTGCGACCACCCGACGGTGCCGGCCACCGCGACCACCGCCCGGTCAAGTTCGGGCCTTGGTTGCACCGCCGAGTCGTTCACGTCCACCGCGACGACCACCCGCAGCAGGGGTTCGGTGGCGGCCGGGCCTGCTGCTTCCACATCACCGGACGGGAAATTGCTGCCGGTCCGGTCGTCCCGGTGCCCGTCGCGGCTTTCCTCCTCGACCGCGGCCAGTAGCCGCAGCGACGCCCGCGAGGCATCCTGCATCGCCACGTATTCCAGATCCTCGTCCGACCAGTCCGGGTACTCCAGCCGGAGCGGCCCGGTGACCGCGAAACCGTAGCCACCGGCGACGGGGACGCTGCCGGTCGCCAGCGCCCGCCGGACACCGCTCATCGTCGATGGCAGGTAGATCCGCACAGTTCCGCCCCCTCCGCCGCCACCCGTCAGGACGACGACCGCGACCTGCCCCGCCGCCGCGGATGGCTTGCGGGGGAACCCTTCTCGTCCGGAATGGTGGAGAGCAGCTCGTCCACCGCCTCGTGAATCTGCACCGCGAACTCGGCGACGTCCGGGATGGCCTCCCGGTCGGCGGTCATGCCGAAGTACACCCCGTCGTTGTAGGACGTGCACGACACGGCCAGCGCCTGACCGAGCGCCAGCGGCGCCACCGGGAACATCGCCTCCACCGGGAAACCCGCTGCGTACAACGCCACCTGCGGGCCGGGCACGTTGGTGATCAACACGTTGTACATCCGGCGGGAGAGCTGACTGGCCACCCTGGCGCCGAGGGCGTGCAGCGTCGGCGGGGCGAACCGACCCAGCTCGACCAGCGAGTCGGCGGCGACCTGCCTGCCGGATTCCAGGTGCCCACCCATCGCGAACGACACCTGATGCAGGCGCATCGCCGGGTTCGGCTCGGCCACCGGCAGGTCGATCAGGTAGGAGGCGACCGCGCTCCCGTCCTCGCCCGTGCCCGGTCGGATCGACACCGGCACCATCGCCCTGACCACGGTGTGCGCGGTGACTGCCTCGGCCCGGGACAGCAGCCACGACCGCAGTGCACCGGTGATCACCGTCAGGATGACGTCGTTGACCGAACCGCCGTGGGCGCGCCGGATCTTCTTGAAGTCCTGTAGGTCCGCCCGCACCGTGGCGAACCGGCGCTGCCCGCTCTTGGCGTCGTTCAGCAGCGATCGGGGCGCGGGATTCACCGTGCGCCACACCACCCGCAGGATGTTCCCCGCGGTGCCGGCCACCTTGGTGACGGCCTCGCGGACGTCCGATGCGGCGAACCGCACGACGTCCAGCATCTCGCTGGGCCTGGTGGTCAGGTCGGCCACCGCGTCCACCACCAGATCGATCTCACTCGGCTCTGGGCTCGGGATCCACGGCTGGTCCGGCAGATCGCGCGGTCGCCGGTTGACGTCCAGGATGGCCGCCGCGACGTCGACGGCGCCGATCCGGTCGACCATCGCGTGGTGGGTCTTGTTGACCAGGGCGACCCGACCGCCGGTCAGTCCCTCGATGACGTAGACCTCCCACAAGGGCCGGGTGCGGTCCAGCGGCCGGGAGATCAGCCGGCCGACCAGTTCGTCCAGTTCCAGGTCGGTGCCCGGCTTGGGCAACGCGGACCGGCGGACGTGGTAGGTCAGGTCGAAGTCCTCGTCGTCGACCCACACCGGGCGGGCCAGCCGGCCGGGGACGAACCGCACCTTCTGCCGGTACCGCGGCACCAGCGACAACCGGGACTCGATCAGGTCCACGATGTCCGAGTACTGGAACTCGGCGCCGTCCGGGCCTTCGGGTCCCAGAATCACCACCCCGCCGACGTGCATGGGGCTTCCGGCGTCTTCGGCGTACAGGAACGCGGCGTCCGTCGCGGAGAGCCGGTCGGTCATCCAGTCATCGTGGCACAGCCGGACCAGTCCCACGCCCCTTCGACCGTCCCGGCCCCGTCACAGCCGCGGACAGCTCCTCAGCCGGCTTTCCGGGAACCCGCCGGCTCACCGGCATCGACGGGCGCAGGCGGCTTTCCCGGCTTGTCCGGTCGCTCGAAGAGCTGTGCAATACCGGCCGCGCTGAAGCAGAACGCCCCCAGCGCGGTCCCCCAGTTCATCAGGTCCGTGTTGATCACCTCGTCGGTTACGGGGCGGACATAGGCGGCCAGCCCGGACAGGAAGAACAGGATGGATCCCAGCTGATTGACCGTGACCACCCACCAGCCCAGCGACCGGGGCATCAGCCGGAACCGGCCGTGGCAGATCTCCTCGATGGCCACGTGTCCGGACACCAGGAACAGCACGCAGCCGATCATCTCCGGCGCCCAGATCAGGTGATCCTGTTGCTTGGCGCTCAGGCTGGACAGGAACACGTCGACCAGGCTGATGGCGAAGGCCAGGGTGCCGACGAACAGCACGAAGGCAGACACCCAACCGGGGCGCATGGGTTCGTAGGCCCACCACCGCCAGCGGGTCTCGGCCAGCGAGCCGTCGGCGTCGATGCTGCGCGGCGAGTTGATCTCCTGCACGATCGAGGCGTAGCCGCCGGTGGAGAAGAAGAATCCGCCGCACAGGAACACCAGGTCGATCGTGCTGGCGGGGGCCGTCGACCATTGAGCGAGGACCGCACCCAGGGTGAACAACGCGCCGCCGATGGCGAAGGACACCCCGGCCACCGCGTTGACCCTGATCAGCCTGATCGCCGTCGCCGGACGGGTGCGGATCCGGTGCACCACACCGCCGACGAGCACCTCGATGTAGCCGCGCTTGCGGGCGTTGCGGGAGTCCCAGGTCGCGGTCCCGCCATCCGGTCGTCGCCATTGCACGCTGCTGACGAAGGGACCGCGACCGCCGACGGACTGCACCTCGTCCTGGTCCGGCACCTCGAAGGCGGTCTTCCGCGAAACGAGGTCGGCGCGAGGATCGGTAGTCGTCACCGCGAATGCCTTTCGCTGATCTGGACTGCGTCATTGCCGGGTCGGGCCGGGTCGCGGTCAGTCTGACAGCAGCGCCCGCCGAGCGGATCGACCGATCAGGACGACGCGCGCGCGACGACCGGCGCAATCGACGAGGCCAGGCTGCGCAGCGCCCGGGTGAGTGGCGAGTCCGGCGCCACCTCGGCGAGCGACAGGCCACCCCGCCATGCCCTGTCGGCGGCGGCGCGGTCCTCCGGGAGTTGTGCGGCCACGCGCGCATCGGCGAAACGCTTGACGGCGTCGGCCGCTTCGTCAGCGGATGCCGCTCCGGACCGGCACCGGTTCAGCACGATCCGGGCGGTGACGCCGGGCAGCGCCTCGCCGAGCTCGGTCAGCGCACGGATCAGGCGTTCCATGCCCGGCGGGTCGCCGGAGCCCACGGCGAACACCACGTCGGCCTCGGCCAGCAAGGCCAGCGTGGCGCCGTTGCGCCGCGGCGCCATGGTGTCGAAGGTGATCTCCTCGTCGGCTTCCAGGCAGAACCCGCAGTCGACGATGGTGAGCGGGGCCATCTCACGCGCGACGGCCAACACCGCCGGAATCGCCGACGGCCGGACCTCCGGCCAGCGGTCGGCGCGGGCGATCCCGGTCAGCAGCCGGAGGTCGTCGCCCAGCGACCAGCACAGCGCCGTCATCCCGGCCAGGTCGAGCCGTCCGTTGGCCGCCGACCGGCACGCCCCGGCCAACCCGGGCGACTCGTCGAGCAGCCCGAACGCGCTGGCCACCACGCCGCCGTACACGTCGGCGTCGATGAGCAGCGTGGGGATCCCGGCGCGCGCCGACTCGGTGGCGATACCGGTGGCGACGGTCGTCCGTCCTGGCGCCCCGGTCGGCCCCCAGACCGCGACCACCCGCCCCTTGGGTGGCGGCGCGAAGGCCTCGGCGAGATCCGTGTCGCCCACCCGCGGGGGCAGCGCCCGGCGAGGATCAGACACGGCACGTGCCGGCGCGGCGGTGGGTCGGCCGTCCAGGTCGCCGACCGCCGCCCTGGCGGCCTCCAGCAGGGCCGTCGAGCCGGCGTCGTCCGAGACCAGGGTGGTGATCCCGATGCGTTCCAGCCGAAGGCGCGCCCGGTCGTCCGCGGCCGGGTGCACGCCGACCACCGCGACCCCGGACGCACGCAAGGCACCGACCGCCTCGGTGTCCAACCGGCGCAGGTCGGCGGACACGATCGCCACCGACGCCTGCCCGGTCGTCGCGATGGCCAGCACGTCGCCGATGTCCACGCAGCGCCGCAAGACCGTCATCGGCGATCCGGGCCGGTCCAGCGCAGCGACGAGGTCGTTCTCCCAGCTCTGGCCGCTGCCGGCGGTCAGCAGGCCGGTGCTCATCCGCCCTCGCCGCTGACCAGCACCACGATCGGCTCACCGTTCGGCAGCGTGCGAACCAGCTTGTCGGCGCCCGCGGCCGGCAGCATCACCGACACCTGGTACCGGTTGGAGGTCGCGCCGGACAGGCCGCCCGTCGCGGGCGCGGTGACGGACTGAACGGTGATGTCCTTGCCGATCCGTTCGGTGGTCGGCGTCCCGCCGGTCCCCGTGGCTCCCCCGGTCGTCAGGTACAGGTCGATGATCGATCCGTGACCGACACCGGGCGGCATGTTGTTCGGTTCGACGCCGACGGCCACCACCCGACCCGATGCGGACTCCTCGACGGCGGAGGCGGCCAGCAGTTCGCCGGCGTGCAGCGGCGTCACCACGGTGCGCCCGATCGGCGACGCGGCGGAGGTGATGTACAAGTCGGCGTTGTCCCCGAGATTGACCTCGGCGGCGGAAAGATCCTCCGCCGTCAGCACGGTTCCGGCAGCCAGGTTGCGGTCCGCCGCCCAGACACCGGTCGTGCGCGCGCTCCCACCGATGACCCGCGCGCCGACCACCACGGCCGCGATCACCAGCAGGATGCCGCCGACCACCCTGACGTTGAGCCACCGGGGTCGGGAGAGCCGCCGCGGGGAGGGCGCAGGGGGCATGGAAGACGAGGCCGGCGCAGACGACACGGTTGGCACAGCCACGGATTGCCCTCCTGCCTGCCCCCGTCGGCGGGGGCCTTGGGACCGATCGGTGGACAACTGGGTCGTCGCGCCGCGTCCGGTGTCACAATGCCTCGTGGCAAACTACATCATCATGACGCAAGCTCAGTCAAAACGATCAGTACCGGCCAAGTGGACGCTACTCTTGCACCTCTCGCTCGCTGCCCACCCAGAAAGGACCGCCCAGCGATGACGACGGACCGATTCCTGACGCTCGCCGATGTCGCCGAGATCCTGAACATCTCAGCGTCTCAGACGTACGCGCTGGTCCGCAGTGGCGACCTGCAGGGCATCCAGATCGGTGGCCGCAATCAATGGCGGGTGGAGCGGTCCAAGCTCGAGGAGTACATCGAGCAGGCCTACAAGCGGACCGCCTCGCACCTGTCGGAACTGCCCACCACGTTGCCCAGCGACGCCTGACCGCGAGGGCCGGTGTGGTCGAGTTACGCGGTCAGCGCTGCGTCGGCTGCCAGCAGCACCGCCGCGGCGACTTCGAGCCCCTCGATCCGGCCGAGTTCGACGTCCTCGTGTTCGATGTTGATCAGCATGTCCGGGTCGACTTCCTGCAGGGCGCGCAGGAACTCGGTCCAGAAGGCGACGTCGTGCCCCTTGCCAAGGGCCACGAAGTCCCAGGCGGAGTTCTTGGGCCATTCGTTGGCCCATTCGTCACCGCCGAGATTCACCCGCGGCTCGTCCGCGGACAGCCGGCGGAAGCTATTGTCCAGCACGCCGTACAGCGCGGCGTTCTCGGTGTTGACCCGGACGTCCTTGGCCGCGGCATGGAAGATCAGCGGGCCGAGGGCGCGCACCACGGCGACCGGATCCATCTGCTGCCAGAACAAATGGGAGGCATCCAGTTCGACGCCGACATGGGTCGCGCCGGTCAGCTCGACCAGCTTGAGCACGTCGGCGGTGTTGAACACCAGGTTCTGCGGATGCAGTTCGAGGGCGACCTTCACGTCGAGATCCGCCGCCAGCGCGTCGATCTCCCTCCAGAACGGGGCGGCAATTCCCCACTGGTAGTCAAGGACGTCCAGCGACCCCGAGTTCCAGGCGTTGACGATCCAGTTCGGGTGCGTCGCGCCCGGTTCGCCGCCCGGCAGCCCGGACATGGTGACCACCCGGTGCTGGCCCAGCCGGTTGGCCAGTTTGATCGAACGCCGGACGTCCTCGGCGTGCTTGTCCCCGATCACCGGGTCCGGGTGCAGGGGGTTCCCGTTGCAGTTCAACCCCGCGATCCAGACACCGGTCCCCTCGAAGATCGCCAGGTAGTCGTCGCGGGCCGTGTCGCTCACCAGGATGTCGTCGAAGGTCGGAATGTGCGTGGCGGGCAGGAAGCCACCGGAGTTGATCTCGATGCCGGTCAGTCCGAGGTCGGCGATGACCTTCAGGGCGTCGGGGAGGGGGCGGTCGTGCAGGACCGCGTTGTACACACCGAGTTTCATGCGGACACCATTCCATTGGAGAGGACGGTCTGGGAGGGGATGGCGACGGCGCTTCCGCCGCTGGCCGCGGACTGGGCGACCGCGGCGAGCAACTGCATGTTGTGTACTCCTTCGTCGAAGGTCGCGCAGCGGGGCAGCGAGGACGCGTCGTCGATACCGGCGACCTCTTCCAGGAAAGCGCGCGCCTGGTAAGCGAAGGCGTCGTTCTGACCGAAGCCCACGCCGGGCGCATCCATTGCCAAGCCGTCCGAGAGGTAAGGATGCCCCGGGCCGAGAATGACCTGGCGGTAACCGTTCTCGGTGGCGTTCCCGG
>Ga0302254_10000278_pt1 | contig 11837 bp, 9 predicted proteins | sample I_Fen_E1_4_FD_194573 | JGI IMG/M metagenome (GOLD analysis project Ga0302254, IMG submission 194573) | Peat permafrost microbial communities from Stordalen Mire near Abisko, Sweden - I_Fen_E1_4 | ecosystem: Environmental > Terrestrial > Soil > Wetlands > Permafrost | place: Sweden: Abisko... | reverse complement strand
GTGGTGTCGACCAGCGCCAGGCGAGTGTGGCGCTGCCGGGTGCGCAGGTAGGCGAGCGCGGCCGGGGCCGGGGCCGGCGTGGCGAACAGAAAGCCCTGGCCGATCCCGCAGCCGAGGGCGAGCAGGGCCGCGGCCTGGTCAGCGGTTTCCACTCCTTCGGCGATGGTGCGCAGTTCCAGCGCCCGCGCCATCTGCACGATCGCGGTGACGAGGTCGCGGTCCCGGCGGCTGGTGGCGACGCCGCGCACGAAGCTCTGGTCGATTTTGAGGTCGTCGATGGGCAGCAGCCGCAGGTGGCTCAGCGAGCTGTAGCCGGTGCCGAAGTCGTCGATGGCGATGTCGACGCCGAGCCGTTTGAGCCTGGTGAGGGCGCGCAGCACGTCGTCTCGGTCGGCTTCGAGCGCACCCTCGGTGATTTCGACGGCGAGCCGGCCGGGTTCGATGTCGGCGTCGGCGGCGGCGGCGGCGAACAGGTCGGCCACGTCGGTGGCGGCGAACAGGCGGGGGGAGACGTTGACCGCGACCGGGGGGGCGGGTCGGTCGAGTTCGGCGTCCCAGCGGGCGATCTGCCGCGCCGCCTCGGCGATCACCCAGCCGCCCAGCGGCACGACGAGCCCGGCGGCTTCGGCGGCCGGGATGAACCGGGCGGGCGGGACGGGCCCGTGCCCCGGGCGGGTCCAGCGGGCCAGCGCCTCCAGCCCGGTGACCGCGCCGGTGCGCAGGTCGACCTGCGGCTGGTAGTGCAGGTGGAGCTCGTCGTTGCGGAGTGCGGCCCGCAGGGCGCGTTCGAGGTCGAGGCGGCTGTGGGCGCGAGCGCGGATGTCACCGGTGAACGGTTGGATGCGGCAGCGGCCGCGGCTCTTGCCCTCGTGCAAGGCCGCATCGGCGTTTTGCACCAGCTCCACCGGCTGCGCCCGCGGGTCGCCGCAATGCACCAGACCGATGCTGAGGCCGACCGTGACCTCGCCGGCGTCGGCCAGCCGGATCGGCGCGCCGCAGCCGGCGGTGAGGCGGGCGGCCAGCGTTTCCGCCTCGGCGGCCGTGACGTCGCGGCCGACCACGACGAACTCGTCACCGCCGAACCGGGCGACCAGATCGGCCGGGCGCACCAAGTCGCGGAGCCGCGCGCCGACGGCGCGGAGCAGCCGGTCCCCGGCCGGGTGCCCGAGGGTGTCGTTGACCAGCGTGAAGTCGTCGAGGTCGCAGTAGAGCACGGCCAGCCCGCCCCGGGCGGGGTCGAGCGTGCGCACCGCCGCGTGCAGCGTGTCCAGCAGCGCGGCGCGGTTGGGCAGCCCGGTCAGCGGGTCCGCCAGCGCGGCCGTCTCATGGCGGCGGACGAGCATTACCAGCCGGGCCATGATCAGCAGGACCAGCAGCGTCCCGGCGCCGATACGCCACCCGTCCACCCCGGCGCCGTCGTCGAGGGCGGCGCACAGCGGAATGGTCAGCGCCGCCCCGGCCAGCACCGCCAGCCGCAGCCGGGACACCCGCGGGCCGCCCGCCGGGGTGGGGAGGCCGAGCGTGCGCATGGATGGGTGCAGGGCGGCGGGAATCCAGAGCAGGTAGCTGGCCAGCCAGACCAGGTCGAGCGTCGCCCCCGGGTGGTAGCTGCCGTGGGCGGCCAGTTCGGCGTAGACGGTGTCGGCGACCAGCAGTAGCCCCAGCCCGGCCGCCACCAGGGCATGGGTGGCGGTGCGCGCGGGAACCAGCAGCAGCCCGACCACCGCGCCGAGCAGCACCACGTCCAGCGCCGGGTAGGCGGCGGCCAGCAATGTCCCGGCGGTCAGCGGACCGGCGCCGATCAGCTGCGGTTTCAGCGCGGTCTCCCAGATCAGCAGCCAGCAGCCGCCGGCCACGATCGCCGCGTCCAGCCCGGCCGCCCGGTCCGCCCACGGCCGCCCTGCGGCCAGCGCCCCGCCTATCAGCAGCGGGTACATGGCCAGGTAGAACAGGTCGGCGACCGAGACCGGGGGGACCTGCCCGGCCGCGTAGCCGATCAGGTCATAGATCAGGTCGCCGAGCACCCAGGCGAGCAGCCCGGCGGCGAACAGCAGCCACGCCACCCGCCGCGCCGGCCGGTACCGGCGGACCCCGACCAGGATCGCGGCCACCGCGGCCAGCCCGACCCCGGTGTTCACCACGGTCTGCCCCGGCCGCGGCAGCCACGGATAGGCGACCACGGCACCGACCGCCACCAGGCAGGCCAACACCAGCGGCCCCCGCCAGGTCCGTCTCATCGCCGACAACCCTCCTTTTTCAGAGATCGGAATCCAACGCCGCCGGCTTACTCACCCGAACGGGTAGCGATGCCACGTCACGCCGACAACGCGGTCGGACGCTTCTACGCGGTGAGCACGAGGACATGGAGCAGCGCGACGGCCGCAACGAGAGCGACGGCCGCAAGCTCCAGCCAGGGCAGCGAGCGTTCCCGGCGCAGGTCTTCGGCGAGCAGACGCTCGTGCAGCTCCACGTCGCGGGCGCTGGCAGACGCCGGTGGCGGCGGATCGCCCGCGACGGCGGCCCGGTCGGCGTCGGTGCCGCGTTCTGGATCGGGGCCGGGCCCCCCGGCCTTCACTCGTCTCATGCCGACACCAATTTCCCGGCGCCGGCCGCGTCGGCGGTGTGGGCACCGACCTTCTCGGTCTTGTCCCAGGTCCGCGGCGCCGCCCGCAGGTGGGCCCAGTAGCTGGCAACCGTCACCGCGCACAGCAGCGCCCCGTACCCGCTCAGGTAGACAAGGGCCGGTGCCAGGAAACCGGCGCGGGTGTTCTCGACCCGTCGCGCCAGATAGGCCACCGCCATGCAGCCGGCCAGCCACACGTAGCTGAACAGCACCACTGCCGTCAGCAGCGGCCCGCCGGTACGGCCGGCCCCCTCCCCGAGCATCGCGTCGAACACCGGGGGAAAGACCGCCCACACGATCACCAGCAGCGACACCAGGCCCGGGAACAGCAGCGCCTGCCGCCACGACGAACGCGCGGTCCGCCGGTCCAGCAGCAGCGTCATGGCCGTGATGAAGGTGTACCCGAGCGCGTTGACGATCCACAGCTTCTGGAAGACCTGCCAGGACAGGTCCGGGGCGAGGAAGAACAACCCGACCATGCTCACCGACCCGACGATCATTAGGGCCGGCTGCAGAAGCAGGCAAAACCACAGCAGGCCGAACATCGGCGCGCCCAGCCGGTGGTCGGGCGAGCGGCGGAACCACAGCCGTCGGTACCGACGAGTGACATCGACGTTGCCGCGCGCCCACCGCAGCCGCTGCTTCCACAGGCCCCCGATCGCTCGCGGTTCTTCGGCGAGCGCGATGGCGTTGCCCTCGAACAACACCCGCCGGCCGTTCAGCTGGGTTTCGAACGTCGTGATCGTGTCTTCGGCGAGCGTCGAGGTGTCGATGGTCCCACCGAGGGCGGTGATGTTGTCCATCGTGTGCAGCTGGGCACCGCCCGCCAGACACGCCAGCGCGCCGGCCACGTTCTGGCTGCGCCGCGCGGCGGCCTGGGCGGTGGCGTACTCGTAGGCGACGAAGCGGTTGAGGTAGTTCTTGTCCCGGGTCCCCTCACGGATGTAGGCGGTGACCGCGCCGATCGACGGGTCGGCCAGGTGGCGGGTCATCCGCCGCAGCGACAGCGGCGTGAAGATGACGTCGGCGTCGGTGATCAGAACCGCCCGCGCCCAGTTCTCCTCGGTGAGCACGGCAAGGCCGTGGTTGAGCGTGTGCGCCTTGCCCTGCCCGCCCTGCTCCCGGCGTAGGTGGCGCACCGACCCCGGGTACTGAGTCTCCAGTTCGCGGGCGATGTCGGGGGTGGCGTCGGTGCTCGCGTCGTCGACGACGTAGACCCGCAGCCGATCACGCGGGTAATCGAGCGCGAGCAGCCGGCGCACCGAGGTGCCGAGGACCGCGCCCTCGTTCCAGGCCGGGATGAGCACGGCAACGCGAGGCAGGTAGGGCTCGGCGCGGTCGAGATGGCAGTGCCGCGGGCTGCACCCGATGCGCGCGTACTGCCAGCACGCAGCCAGCAGCGGAAGGGCCCCCAGCAGCGCCAGCACGGTCAGGGTCGCGCTCACGAACGCTACGGCGTAGCCCCACATCGGCGTGACGCGCTCACGCGCCGGCCGTCGGGCGGTCGGCAGCCAGCGGCGCGGGCAACGGCTGCGAGGACGAGACCGCACCCGGTCCTGGCAGCGAACCTGTCCACGGATCGGCCGCCGCCCTCGTGAGTGTGGCGCTCACCCACGCGAAGCGTCCCACTGTCTGGGCCCGGTGACTGTCGCTGCCCGCCGCCACCTCCACCCCCGCGGCGAGGAAACGCCGCACCACCGCCGGTGACGGGCACCGCCACTTTTCGTTGACGTCGAGGATCGCGTCGAACCGCGCAGCGGTGTCGGCCAGCGCGGCCACCAGCGGCTCCGGGACGTCGGCCTCGGTCAACCCGATCTTGGGCAGCAGACTGAACAGGTGGGCCAGAACCGGCCCGTGGACACTCCGGATCGCCGCGCACGTGGCCTCGACGAGGGTCTCGACGGCCTCGGCCGCGCCGAGCTCGCCGGCGGCGATTCGCGCGGCGATCACGTCGGGGCGCGCCGGGCCGGACTCACCCGGGAACTGGTGGTCAGCGATCAGGACCCGGTCGATGCCGGTCAGGTCGGCGGGCACGTCGACCGCCCCAGACGCGTCGAGGATCTTGGCCTCGACGCCGGTGAGGAGCTCCACGCCCGTCGTGAGACGGGCGGCTTGGACCTCGGCGACGTAGCGCGGCAGCGACGTCGTCGCCGCCCGTACGTGATCTGAGATGCAGATCCGGCGCAGGCCCCGGCACTCGGCGGCCGCCACCACCTCCGGCAGGGGCGACACCGCGTCGTCGGAGAAGCTGGTGTGCAGGTGGATGTCCTGCGCGAGCAGGCTGGCCAGTGCGGACGCAGAAGCGCCTGCGCCGTCGGCGCCGCTCACCGCGCACCCGCCTTGGCGCCCAGGACCGGGGACGGCAGCTCGCTGGTTCCGAACGGTGCCACCCGGCGGTCCAGCAGCTCGTCGCGGTCCAGGAAGTGGTCGTCGAGGTAGCGCACCACGGACACCTCGCGAAACGGCACCGAGTCGGGCAGGGTCTCACCGAGCAGGCTGCGCAGCGCGAGTGTCGGCATGTCGACACCGCTGGCGACGGTCAGCGGCATCGTGCCGGGGAAGCGCGGGTTCACCTCGAGTAGCCGGGGCGTGCCGGTCACGTCACGGCGCAGCTGGACGTTGGCGACGTAGCGCAGCCCGACGACGGCGGCGACATCGAGCGCGACGCGTTCGAGCTCGGCGTCATGCATTGTCGTGCCGGTGACGCAGACGCCGGAGTCGGTCTTCAGGCGCGCGCGGGGGACGGCCGCCACGGCGCGGCCGTCGCGGGTGGCCAGCACATCAACGGAGAACTCCTCACCTGGCAAGTACTCCTGCACGATCGTCTCTCCGGTGCGCGGATCGTCGGCGAGCTCGGCGGGGTTGGTCACCAGCCGGATTCCGCGCGAGCCGCTGCCGCGGCGGGGTTTGACGATGACCGGCCAGCTCCAGTCGGCTGTGTCGAACTCACCGTCAAGCACTGCGGTGCGGGGAACCGGCACGGTAGCCGCGCACGCCTGCACAAGCGTCCATTTGTCCAGGCACATCGCGAGGGTCGTCGCGTCGGCGAGCAGCAGTCGCGTGCCGGAGGAGGCGAAGCCCCGTTCGACCCGGGCCAGCGGCAGGAGCTCGCTGTCCACGGTGGGAACGAGCACGTCGATGGCCTCGCGCCGGCACACCTGGGCAACCGCATCGACGAAAGCCGGGTCGTCGCCGCGCGGAAACAGGCCCCGGCGGGCGGCGGCGACCAGGTAAAGACCGGCGGCGTAAGGGTCGCAGTCGGCGGCGAACAGCTCGGCGTCGGTGGCGGCCGCGAGCTGGCGAAGCACCCCGACGGCCGCCGGCCCGCCGGCTCCGGTCACCAGCACCCGGGTCCTGCGCGATGGCGCCGGCTCGGTGTCCCGCTGCGCCGGGATGTCAGCGAGCGGGGACACCGGGAACCTCCGCGGACGCGGTCGCGGGCTGACCCGGCCCGTTCCGTTGACTGGGCACGTGGGGCGGTCGAGCGGCCAGGGCGGGCGGTTCCTGGCCGGCCAGTGAGCTCCCCGCGACGTCACGGACGACCTCCAACGGCTCGGCGAAACGGGTCCGGCCGTGGAAACCCCAGTACCGGGCGGTCGCGCGGATCAGTTCTGGGTCCAGGTAGGCGCGCAACGCCATCTGAGACTGGTAGCAGCGCAGCACCCCGATCTTGGCCTCGAACCAGTCGTCGATGGGCACGAACCGGTTCGGGTGGAAGTTCAGCGAACTCGACGGGGACTGATAGCAGTACAGACGAGGAACCTGCCGACAGGCCACGGTCGCGGCTCGGAAGGTGGCGTGGTGATCCTGGTGCTGGTCATTGCCGCTGTGGACGTAGACCGTCGTGGGGCGCACCTCGGCCACCACGGCTTCGATCGCCGGGACCGTGGGCGGACCAGCACTGATCATCGTGTCGGGCAGGTCGAGGTGGAACAGCCGCGCGCCCAGCATCTCAGCGGCATGTTGAGACTCCCGCGCCCGCTGCTCCGTCGTGCCACCGACGGCGCCGCGGCTCAACGTCAAGACGACGATCTCGATGCCGGCCGCCTGGTGCGCCAGCAGCGTTCCGCCGACGCCGATCTCCACGTCGTCGGGATGGGCCCCGATGGCGAGCACACGATGCTGCCCGACGGTGGCCGCACGGCGCAGTCCCCGCACCACGCGGGTGACGCTTTCAGCCACCTCGGTCGGCGTGGTAGGCGTGACGAGCACGTCTTGGATGCCGTCGCGCAGCGCGGTGACCGTCGTGTCCACCGTCGCCCGCCCCGTCACCAGGACGATGCCGAGGTTGGGTATCAAGACTCGCGCTGCGTCGATGAGTGCCAAGCCGTCCAGGCCGGGTATCTGCATGTCGGTGACCAACACGTCCCAGCCGCCGAGGGCCAGGCGTGCCAGCGCCTCGGTGGAGTCATAGACGGCAGTCACCTGATAAGGGAGATCGTCCCGGCGACGGCTCCGGCTGCGCAAGGCCAGATCGAGAGACTGCGCGCACGACGGGTCGCCGTCGACCACAAGCACCTTGACGACGGGTTCGGCCGAGGGTGGCACATACAGGGCATCCACATTGTCAGGCATCGGGAAGTCTGGATCCGCCCTTGAGGGATCACAGCAAGGCGCACCCGCCCGGGTGACGCGGCGCGTTCACCGCGTCTGGTCAATCCGCAGGGCCGGCACGGTCGAGCGCATGGGCGCAACGTGCCGCAGCCGACCCGCCGCCCGATCGCGGTGTGTCTGCCCACCCGACCGTGGCAGATCGGTCGGGGGGCTGGATGCTGGGTCCCCGGGTTGCCGCCCAGGAGCCGAGCCAGGAGGACACTGTTTGGCCGTGGACCAGGCTGAGTGAGATCGTCGAACGGCGCGCCACGGCGAGCGGGCTGCCGCATGCGGTTGCCACCTGCGCTTGCAGCCAAGCTTCAACAAAGCTGTATGCCGAGCTCATAACGGCGGCCGCCGACGGGAGACGGCCATTGTGGGCGGCTGCGGCGAAGGTGGCCGCGCTGATGCGGCCCACGGGGAATTCGCTGTGACCAGTTCCGTGACCAACCGGCCTTATTGGGGCCTCTCAGCCCACAAAACCCCAGTTCACGGGCATGAGCGGTGGCGGTGGAGGTGGGATTTGAACCCACGGACGGCTTGCACCGTCACACGCTTTCGAGGCGTGCGCCCTCGGCCACTAGGCGACTCCACCGCGACCCACCTTAGCCGAGGTAACCGGGCCGCTGCCGTTGGAAGAACTCCCGCAGGACCTCCCCGCAGTCCTCGGCGAGCACACCGGCGAGCACCTCCGGACGCCAGTTCAACCGCCTGTCGCGCACGACGTCCCACAACGACCCGACGGCTCCGGCCTTCGGGTCGTCCGCGCCGAAGACAAGGCGGGTAACGCGGGCTTGGACCAGCGCGCCGGCGCACATCGTGCATGGCTCCAGAGTGACGACCAGGGTGCTCTCGGACAGCCGCCAGCTGCCGCCGGCGGCCGCGGCCTGCCTCAGGGCGACGATCTCGGCGTGCGCGGTCGGGTCCGCCAGTTCCTCGCGAGCGTTGTGCGCGCGGGAGACCACGCGGCCAGCCAGGTCGAGGACGACCGCGCCGACGGGGACATCTGCCGTGTCGAGGGCACGGCGGGCCTCCTGCAAGGCTGCCCGCATGGCCGGTTCGAACCGCGCCGGACCACCGCCAACCGCCGGCCCGATCAGGTACCCCGCAGCTCGTCGAGCACCTCGGCGGCGCCAGCGCGCTCGCAGATCGCGGTCACGATGTCGGACGGCAGGAGCCCCTCCTCGGCGATCAGCTCGACCAGGGCGTCAGCGGAGACGCCGAGATCGGCGACGATGTCCAAGTCGCCCGCCGGATCCGACGGCGCCCGTCGGCGCTCCTCTTCCTCGGCGTCCTCCTCCTCGACGACAAGGGGAAGGGCGTCGGCGAACAGCCGCGCCGCAAGGTCGGAATCCTCGGCCATCCGGGCGTCGGACAGGAACACCAGCGGATCGTCGTCGGGCTTGAGGCGCACGACGCCCAGCCACTCGTCGTCCTCCTCGACGAAGCACACGACCAGGGCAGCTGAATCGCCGGCACCGAGGTCACTCATGACCTCGGCCAGGACGTCCAAGTCGTCGACGTCGTCAAGATCGATCTCCTCGCCCCGCCAGCCGGAGCCGGTCCGAACGAGCGCGACAGCCGAATGGGGCACGGACACCTCGCTTCCCGATCATCCCTACCAGCGGTCCCGAACCGAGGGTATGCCCGCCCACGCGTCCAGCTATGACGAGATCGCGACGTGCCCCAACCGGAATTCCACAGATCACCGCGACTGCCGCCCGAACGAGAGACGTCCCCTTAGCCTGAACAGGTGCTCGATCCCGCCCAAGCCGCCCTCGGTCGTTCCCGCGGCCGGGCGTGGCGAATCCTAGCCGGGGTCCTCATTGGGGCCGCCGTCGTCAGCGGGCTCGCCTACATCGTCTTTGGGGTCGGGGTTGAGGCGCTGCTCGAGCACATCCTGACCATGCCGGCGTGGCTCATCCTGGTGCTCGTCTTCCTGCTCCCCGCTCTGGAGGCCTCGGCCTTCGTAGGCGTGGTGCTCCCCGGCGAGATCGCCGTGCTGCTCGGCGGCGTCGCAGCCGGCCGCGGCTCGGTCAACCTCGCTGCGGTGCTCATGGCGGCGTGCGTGGGCGCGGTCGCCGGCGACCAGGTCGGTTACTGGATCGGGCACCGGTACGGGCAGCAGCTGCTGCGCCGATTGCCCGACCGCCTGCTCGACGGGGAGCGCCTGGAGAACGCGCGGTTGTTCGTGCGGCGCACCGGCGCGAAGGGGGTCATCCTCGGCCGCTGGACCGCCGCTCTTCGAGCCCTCGTCCCCGGGATGGCGGGGATGTCCCACATGCCGTATCCCCGGTTCGCCACCGCGAACGTCGTGGGCGGGGTGCTCTGGGCGAGCCTGGTCGCCAGCGTCGGCTACATCGCTGGGGATAGCTGGCACCGGGTGCAGAGCGCCCTCGGCAGCGCGTCGACCGCGCTACTCGGCCTGATCTTGGTCGCGGCTGTTGCCTGGCACGTCAGCCGGCTGGTCCGGGAACGCCGGCGGGCGCGGGCTGCCGTCGAGCCTGCCCGCACGGCGGCCGCCGACATTGCGGCCGCCGACAGCGACCCGGCGTCCATCAACGTCGCCGCCGCCAACCCCGAGACGGCATTGGCATCCGCTGCAAGCGCGTCCGCCGCAAGCATGCACGCCGCGTCCTCCCGGGCTGACCCCGGCGGCAGTGGCCCCACGCCACACACGGGCCCGCTCGCTCGGCCCGATCCCTCCCCGTCCGCCGAGCCAGCCTGAGGTTTCATGGTCAAGCGCCTCCCCAGGCGCGTCCTCCCCCTCCTGTTCGCCGTACTCGCGTGCGTCGGGGTGGCCGCCTGCGCCGTCTACTCCATCCGCGCCGCCGCCGACGCGAACACGGGCATAGGCGCCCGTCAGGTCGGCGCCACCCGCCCGCTGTCCGGGGCCGGATCAGCCGGATCAGCCGGATCAGCCGGATCAGCCGGATCAGCCTCGGACGCACCGCCGGGCCCGGCCGACGGCGTGCCGCCGCCCGCCCAACTGGTCGTCCCCGACCTGTTCGTCCTTGCCTCGCAGCCACTCACCCAACAGCAGCGGGGCGCCGTGGCCACCCTGGCCGGGCGGCAGGGGCACGTCCTGTTCACCGACGCCGGATCGGTACGCATCGGTCGAGGGACGACGCTCGCCCTGGGTGTGGAGCCGGGCGCGTTCCGCGACTTCACGCCGGGCAACACGGCCAGGGTCGCACCGCTGTGGAGATCGATCGGAGCCGGTGACGTTGCCGTCGCGCACGAATTCGCCAGGGCGCAGAAGCTCCCGCTGGGCGGCACGGTCGTGGTCGGCACAGGTGTCCCCACGGCCAACACCGGGAGGGCAATGCGGGTCGGCGCGTACGCCACGACCGGCCTGCCCGGCGTCGGGGCGGTTGTCGCCAAGTCCCGTTCCAGCGCGATCGGGCTCGTCCCGGAAGCGGCTGCGCTCGTGGGACTGCCCCCCGGTGGCGACGCCGGCGCTGCTCGCCAAGCCCTGAGCCGCGCCGTGCCGGGCGCGCTGGTCGTCTCGTTGGGAGGGCCGGCGGCACCCACGGCACCGCGGGCGACGACTCCCCGACGTTCCGCCGTCGCCCCGCACGCCGGCGGCGCCAATCCCTGGGTGCTTCCGGCGCAGGGTCCGGTCGCCTCGCCGTTCGGGCCTCGCGCGGGCGAGTTCCATCCCGGTCTCGACCTGGCCGCCCCCCTCGGCGCGCCGATCGTCGCCGCGGCAGACGGGGTCGTGACATCGGCCGGGCCCGCGGCCGGCTTCGGCAACGCGGTGGTCATTGCCCACGCCCCGGGGGTGGAGACGGTCTACGGACACATGCGGTACTGGTTCGTTCAGCCGGGTCAGCGGGTTCGCGCCGGCCAGCTCATCGCACTCGTCGGGTCGGAGGGCAAATCCACTGGCCCGCACCTGCACTTCGAAGTGCACCTCGCCGGCAGGCTCACGGACCCGGACGCCTGGCTGGTCGCGCACGGCGTGACCGTCCCCGTGCGTTGACCCGTCGGGCGGGCAACGGCCGCCGGCCCTGTACCCGGCGCGGCCCTTGTAGCGGCGCCGTCATGTCGATCCGGCGCCGTCATGTCGATCCGGCACTGCCCTGTCTATCCGGCGGTTGCCCTGCGACGCGGTCCCGGTTTCGCCGGGGGTGGTGCGTCGAACGGCCGGGTGCCCGGCGGGGGATCGCCTACCTGCAGCCAGATGGGGTTGGTCAGGCATTCCATGTCCAGGGCCGCGCCGAGCGGGTGCGCCGGGTTCGGGTAGGCGTGGCTGTGCACTTCGGCCCGGACGTAGGTGCCTTTGGGCGGGATCGGCACCATACGGGCGACGGTCTGATCATCCGAATTGATCGGGACCTTCTCGATCACGTTTCCGGCGCAGATGACGTGCAGCTGGGCGCCGAGCCCACCCGCCTGCCGCACCCGGAAGGCCACCTCAACCTGATCGCCCACCCCACCGAAGATGCTGCCGCCCATGGCGGTGCGCTGGTCGCCCTTCTTGGCGGTGACGTAGCACTCGACGCCATCGGGGACCCGCGTGATGAACATGCGGCCGGCCTTCAGGCCGGCCACGATCGCCTCTTTGGACAGCGCGTCGGCGTACACCACGGTCGTCGGCGTCCCGACTTTCAACCCG
>Ga0302254_10000275_pt1 | contig 11877 bp, 9 predicted proteins | sample I_Fen_E1_4_FD_194573 | JGI IMG/M metagenome (GOLD analysis project Ga0302254, IMG submission 194573) | Peat permafrost microbial communities from Stordalen Mire near Abisko, Sweden - I_Fen_E1_4 | ecosystem: Environmental > Terrestrial > Soil > Wetlands > Permafrost | place: Sweden: Abisko... | reverse complement strand
GCGAGCAGCAGGGCGGCGAGCAGCAGGGCGGCGAGCAGCAGGGCGGCGAGCAGCAGGGCGGCGAGCAGCAGGGCGGCGAGCAGCAGGGCGGCGAGCAGCGGGGCGGCGAGCGGCGAACATGGCGAGTTCGATCCGCGCCGCCCGGACCACCCACAGTGATCCACCCAGGGTGATCGAGTGCACCGCTGCCAGGGTCTGGGGAACGATTCACCCTGCTCACGGTGCACTCGATGACGTCGGGGTAGAGGGAAAGCGCTTAAACGCGGCAGTCCCGCGCGCCGACGTCCGCGCGGCTTGTGGCCGCGGTGGCGTGGCTCCGCGCCTCCGCGTCTACAACCGAGGGCCCTTCGCGCCTCGCCGCCGTGGCGTGGCTCCGCGCCTCCGCGTCTACAACCGAGGGCCCTTCGCGCCTCGCCGCGGTCGCGTGGCTCAGCGAGACTGCTCCCCGCGGGCCCGTGCCTGCTTGGCCTCCCGATCCCGATCCCGCTCCGCGGCCTTCTGTCGGTCGATGATCTCCAGCCGACCGAGCGGACGCTGCGGATCCGGCGCCGCCGGCGCGGGGCCGACGGCGGGCACCGGCGGCGGTGGGGCGTACCGGGCGTGCAATGCGCGGAGCTGCTCGAGCGCCCGCACCGCCCGCCCGCGGTCCATCGCCTGAATCGCCATCACCGTCTTGATCTCGTCGTCGGGCATCAACAATTGCGCCCACGGCGATCCGGGCGGAAAGGCCACTCGCATGACCAGCGGCCAGGGCACGAACATCTCCCCGAACACGTTGCGCACCCACAACCCGTTCTGGTCCGCGCGGAGCCGGGGTCGAGCGACCGTCATGATCATTCCGCCGAGCACGAGGCCAATCCCGATCAGCCCGATCTGGTCGGCGACCCGGAAGCTCACACCCTCGTTGGAGTTCCGTAGCAGAAGGCCGATGACGATCATCGAGCCGACCACCAGACTCGCCGCGATCGAGGCCAGGATGGTGATCTTGCGCGGCCGGACCTGAAGCAGGATCGGTGCGGCGCTCATCGGCCGAACCCCATCCGGCCGCCGGGCACGCGCAGCCGGCGGAGCACCAACGCGGTGCTCAGCGCCGCAGCCATCGTCTCGGCGCCCTTGTCCTCGGCCGCACCCTCGACCCCGCTGCGGGCCCTGGCCTGCTCGATGCTGTCGCAGGTCAGCACACCGTTCCCGACCGGCACCCCGGCGTCCAGGGCGACCCGGGTCAGCCCGGCCGTCACCGAGTCGCAGACGTAGTCGAAATGCGGGGTACCGCCGCGGATCACCGTGCCCAACGCCACCACGGCGTCGTGCGAGGTCGCGAGCTCCTGGGCCACCACGGCCAGCTCGATCGCGCCGGGCACCCGCACGATGGTCGGCTCGTTCACCCCGGCCTCGGTGGCCGCCCAAAGGGCCCGTTGGAGCAGCACGTCGGTGATCTCGGCATGCCACGAGGTGGCGACGACGCCGACCCGCAGTCCATCGGCCTTCGGGATCTCCAGCGCGGGCCGTCCGTCACCGCTCATCGCCGCGCTCCAGGCCGAGCCCCCGTCAGCGATCCCGGCAGCGCACCCCGGCGGTCCGGCGACAACGGTCCCGATCCCCCGGCCGGCCCGCAATCAGGCATGACCGAGTCCGTCCAGTTCATGACCCATTCGGTCCCGCTTCGTCGTCAGATATCGAAGGTTCTCCGGGTTCGCCGAGACCGGTAGCGCGACCCGGCCGATGACCCGCAGGCCGTAGCCCTCCAGGCCGGCCCGCTTGGCCGGGTTGTTGGTCAGCAACCGCATGGAACGGATCCCGAGGTCGGCCAGCACCTGGGCCCCTGTGCCGTACTCGCGAGCGTCGGCCGGTAGCCCGAGCGCGATGTTCGCATCGACGGTGTCGGCCCCGGCGTCCTGCAGTTCGTAGGCCCGGAGCTTGTCCAACAGCCCGATGCCCCGCCCCTCGTGGCCGCGGATGTACAGCACCACCCCGCGACCCTCGGCCGCGACGGCGTGCAGCGCCGCGTGCAACTGCGGCCCGCAGTCGCAGCGGAGCGACCCCAGTACGTCGCCGGTCAGGCACTCGGAGTGCACCCGGACGAGCACGTCCTGCCCGTCTCCGATGTCTCCACAGACCAGTGCGATGAGCTCGCGGCCGGTGACCGTGCTGACGTACCCGATCGCCTGGAACTCGCCCTGTAGCAGCGGAAGCCTGGCCTGGGCAACCCGCCTGATCTGCACCTCCTGGGCCCGCCGGTAGGCAACCAGATCGGCGATGGAGATCAGCGCCAGGCGGTGCCGGCGGGCGAACACCCGCAGATCGGGGAGGCGGGCCATCGACCCGTCGTCGTTGACCACCTCGCACACCACGGCAACCGGCTTCAGCCCGGCGAGCCGGGCCAGGTCGACGCCCGCCTCGGTGTGCCCGGCACGGGTCAGCACCCCACCTTCCCGGGCGCGCAGCGGGAAGACGTGGCCGGGACGGGTCAGGTCGTCGGCGCCGGTGTCCGGGTCGGCCAGCAGGCGGATGGTTCGCGCCCGCTCCTCCGCCGAGATCCCGGTCGTGACGTGGTCTTTCGCGTCGACCGAAACGGTGTAGGCGGTACCTTTGCGGTCCTGATTCACGTAGTACATCGGCGGCAACTCGAGCCGGTCGCAGTCCGGACCGGTCATCGGCACGCAGATCACGCCCGAGGAGTACCGGACGGTGAACCCGACCAGTTCGGGACTCGCCAGCTCGGCCGCGAAGATCAGATCGCCCTCGTTCTCCCGGTCCTCGTCGTCCACCACGACAACCGCGCGCCCGGCGGCGATCTCCGCAACGGCGAAGTCGATGGTGTCGAAACCCGCCGGGGTGTGGTCGCGGGCCGGTGCCAGTTCCCAGGCCAGTTCTGCCTCGTCGACCGGGATGCCGGCGCGTCCGAAATGCCGCTGCACCACTGGCTTGTGCTCCGGCGCGGCCGCGGATGAGCCGGTTCCGACGGTGGTCATACCCGCTCCCGATCCCGCACGACGAGCAGCCGCTCGACGTACTTGGCGACCACGTCGGCCTCCACGTTGACTGCCGCCCCCAGCGGAGCGGAACCGATGGTGGTGGCGGTCCGGGTCTCGGGAATGATGCCGACGCCGAATTCGGCGCCATCGGAGAGGTCGGTCACATCGATCACGGTCAGCGAGATCCCATCGACCGCGACGGCGCCCTTCGGTGCGAGATAGCGGGCCAACTCCGGTCCAACCGCGATGCGGATCTCGTCGTACCCCGGGTGTGGGGTGCGCGCGGTGATCACGCCCGTGCCGTCGACATGGCCCTGCACGATGTGACCGCCCAGCCGGGTCGTGGGGGTGACCGACGCCTCGAGGTTGACCTCGTCACCGGCCCGCAGCGCACCGATGGTGGACCGGCGGAGCGTCTCGGCCATCACGTCGACGGTGAAGGTGTCCGCGGTCCGAGCGACGACGGTCAGGCAGACGCCGGAGACAGCGATCGAGTCACCCTGCGCCACGTCCGCGGTCACGCTGGCTCCACGGACGGTCAGCCTGGCCGATCCGGGATTCCCGTCGTCGCCGTCGCCGGTGATCAGCAGGTCGACGACCTGACCGCGTTCCTGGACAATCCCGGTGAACATGACCATCCTCTCGACGGCCGGCGTCGCTAGTGCCTCGCCGGCGATGAGTCCATCCTCCCCCATCGGCGTGCGGGCAGATTCCGGCGCGGATGCGCTCCCGTTCACGCGACGCCCGGGCCGTGCCGCGCCGCGCTGGCTCGCAGGTCGGCGACCGCAGCCGCCGGATCCTTGGCCGAGTACACCGCCGAGCCGGCCACGAAACAGTCGGCCCCGGCCTCGGCTGCCTGCTCAATGGTGTCGGCGCTGATCCCGCCGTCGACCTGGATCATCACCCGCAAATGCCCGGTGTCCACCAGGTTCCGGGCGCGTCGGACCTTTTCCATCATCTCGGGCATGAACGCCTGGCCGCCGAAACCGGGTTCCACGGTCATCACCAGAAACGTGTCGTAGTGGCGCAGCGCGTCGAGCCAATCGTCCAGCGCGGTGCCCGGTTTGATCGAGAGCCCCGCCTTCGCGCCGGCCGCATGCAGGTTGGCGGCCATCGCGACGGGATCGGCGACCGCCTCGGCGTGCACGGTGACGTTGTAGGCGCCGGCCTCCGCGTACCCGATCGCCCACCGGTCCGGATCGGTGATCATCAGATGGCAGTCCAGCGGGATGTCGGTCGCCTTGAGCAGGGATTTCACCACCGGTAGACCCAGGGTCAGGTTGGGCACGAAGTGGTTGTCCATCACGTCGACGTGCAGCCAGTCGGCCCCGCGGACGGCAGCGGCCTCGTCGGCCAGGCGGGCGAAATCGGCGGACAGGATGCTGGGTGCGATCAGGGGAGCCACACCTGCAGAGCCTAGCCAGCATGGGTAGAGGTGTCCCGCGGAGTGTCAGTGCCGGCGCAGCAACGCCAGGAACATGCCGTCGGTGCCCTGGCGATGCGGCCAGAGCTGCGCCGTCGGGCCGTCCCCGAGGTCGGGGACGCCGGGCAGGTAAGGCCGGGTGTCGAGCAACTGAAGGACACCGGGTCGCCGGCCGAGCACTCCGGCGGTCTCGGCCAGGTGCGGCGAGCAGGTCACATAGGCGACGAGCCCCCCGGGCCGGACCATCCGCGCCGCCGATTCCAGCAGCTCGCGCTGCAAGTGCACCAGCGGCGCGACATCGCCCGGCTGACGACGCCAGCGCGACTCCGGTCGGCGGCGCAGGGCACCCAGACCCGTGCAGGGGGCGTCGAGCAGCACTCGGTCGAACGCGGCCTCGGGCAGGTCCGGACGCCGTCCGTCGCCGGTGTGCACCCGCACCGGCAGCCCACGGACCGTGCCGCGGATCAGGTCGGCGCGATGCTCGGACACCTCGACCGCGTCCAGCTCGGCGCCCCGCTGGGCGGCCAGCGCGCCCAGCAACGCCGCCTTCCCGCCCGGGCCGGCGGCCAGGTCCAGCCAGCTGACGTCGGGGCCGTCGAGCGCGGCCGTGGCCAGCGCGGTGGCCACCAGTTGCGAACCTTCGTCCTGCACACCGGCCCGGCCGTCGGCGATCGGTCGCAGCGCACCCGGATCGCCGCCGTCCAGGTACACCCCGTACCGGGAGAAGCGCGCCGGACGACCGCCGGCCAGCCTGGCCAACTCGGCGCGGTCGATCCGTCCGGGCCGGGCGACGAGGTGCACCAGCGGCGGGTCGTCGTCCGCCCGCAAGGCGGCCGCCAATTCGGGATTCTCCGGACCGCCACCCAGCGCGTCGCTCAGCGCCGTGACGATCCAGCGCGGGTGGGCATGGGCCATGGCCAGGTGGCCGAGCGGATCCGTCTGCTGATCGGGGGCGAGCCGCTGGATCCAGGTGTCCAGGTCGGCCTCGCTCACCCTGCGCAGGACGGCGTTGACGTACCCGGCGCCACCCGGACGTTCACCGGCCCGCACCAGGTCGACGGTGGCGGACACGGCGGCGTGCGGGGGGATCCTGGTGTGCAGCAGCTGATAGGCACCCAGCCGCAACGCGTCGATCACCACGCCGTCCAGGTCGTCGAACGAGCGGTCGCCGCAGGCTCCGACGACGGCGTCCAGTTGACCGAGCGCCCGGCAGGTCCCGTAGGTCAGCTCGGTGGCCAGGGCGGCGTCGCGTCCGGTGATCCGCCGCTGGGTGAGCAACCCGGGCAGGGTGAGGTTGGCGTAGGCACCGGCCGACCGGACCGCGGTGAGAACGTCGAGGGCGGCGCGCCGAGCCTCGTCCGGAGTGGGCGGGCGACGGGTCACCGGGCGCCGCGGGGGGCCGCTCGATCCGCGGCGCCGATTGCCGTCCGGAGGTCCGGTGGGACGACGCCGGGGACGCCCGTTGCCCGCGGGACCGGCCGAAGCGTCTGCGGTGCCCGTGTTGTCGGCGGCGCCGGGGTTGTCGACCGCGCCGGTGTGCTCGGCGGCGCCAGGGTGCTCGGCGGCGCCAGGGTGCTCGGCGGCGCCAGGGTGCTCGGCGGCGCCAGGGTGCTCGGCGGCGCCAGGGTGCTCGGCGGTGTCGGCCGTGTCGGCCGTGTCTGCACTCTCATCAGGGGGTGGCGGTGACGTCATTCGAGCACCACCCCGGCCTCGGGCCGGACCCCACGGGCCCAGTCCACCGCGGGCATCGGGCGGCGCCCGGGCGCAGTGAGCTGCCCGAGCCGCACCGCCGTGGTAGCCGTCCCGACCAGGACCTCCCGCTTGCCGGCGGACAGCACACCGGCCGGCAGACCCGGGGTGCTGGTCGGTTCGACCGGGCCGAGCACCAGCCGCCCCCATGGCGACGCGGTCCACGCCCCCGGAGCGGGCGTCAGCGATCGCACCGTCCGGTCGACGGCCAACGCCGGTGCCGACCAATCGACCCGGGCGTCGTCGGCGGACACCTTCGGCGCGTAGGAAACCCCATCCACCGGCTGCCGTCTGGGCTCGAGCGTGCCGTCATCGATCCCGTCGAGGGTGGCCATCAGCAGCGCGGTGCCGGCGTCGGCCAGCCTGCTCAGCAGGTCGCCGGTGGTGTCGCGAGCGTGGATCGGCTCGGTGATGACGCCGTACACCGGGCCGGTGTCCATGCCCTGCTCGAGCCGGAACGTGCTCGCACCGGTGATCTGGTCCCCGCCCCGGATCGCCGCCTGCACCGGGGAAGGGCCGCGCCAGGCGGGCAGCAGCGAGAAGTGCAGGTTCACCCAGCCGTGCCGCGGCACCGCGAGCACCGGAGCCGGCAGCAGCACGCCGTAGGCCACCACGGCGGCGGCATCGGGAGCCAGGCGGCTCAGGTCTTGGCAGAACTCGGGTGAGCGGGCCGACATCGGGGTCAGCACCTCGATGCCGGCGGCGCGGGCGACCCGGGCCACCGGCGACGGCGACGGTCTGCCGCCCCGGCCACGGCGGGCGTCGGGGCGGGTGATCACCGCGGCAATCTCGTGCCGGGAATCGAGCAGGGCAGCCAGCGAGGGCACGGCAGCCTCGGGGGTACCGGCGAAGACGATGCGCAGAGGTCCGGCCTTTCCGGGTTTCGGGCGGAGCTGCTCACGACATGGCGTGGTGCAATCCGGTCGTGGTGCGTCCTGCGCAGGTTTGCACGTCGGGGCGCACACTGCAGGACGCGGCGATCGGGGGATAGCGGGGTGCGGCAGACGAACCTGTCGGCGGCGCCTGACACAGTGTGCGGGAGCCGGGCGGTTCGCGCCGAGGCGGCCCGTCGGGCTCGACGGAGCCGATCGACGCCCCCCAGATCGACCCACCAGATCCACCCACCGGACGGATGAAGGAGGAGCATGACGGCGCTCGCCCCGGACGGCCGGCCGTTGGTCGGAACCGTGGTCCGGATGGACCGTACCGTGCCCGGCGACGCGCCCGGGTTGTTCGCCGTGCTGGATGACGAGCGGGTCTACGCGGCCGGCTACGCCGGTGGTCCGGCGGGACGGCCGAGGAACCCGGACGCGATGGCTGACATGGTCGGCCGGGCGATCGAACAGCCCGGCCGGGCCGCCTACACGGTGCGCCTTGCGCAGGACAGCGAACTCGGCGCGGCCGGGACGGTCGTCGGCACGTCCAGCCTGGGCGACCCGTCGTTGGTCGACGAACGTATCCACCTCGGCTGGACCGGATACGCCCCTGCCCTGTGGGGCAGCGGGGTGAACCCCGACTGCAAGTTGCTGCTGCTCACGCACGCGTTCGAGGCCTGCGACTTCGGCCGGGTGAAGATCCAGACCGACCTGCTCAATTCACGCTCGCAGGCTGCCATTGCACGTCTCGGCGCGGTCCGGGAAGGGGTGCTCCGGCGCCATCAGCGCCGCGCGGACGGGAGCTTCCGGGACACCGTGGTCTTCTCGATCCTGATCTCCGAATGGCCGCAGGTGAAGCGAGACCTGAACGACCGGCTGCGCCGGTCTGACGGATCGAGCTGGTTAGAACACGGACGTTCGCCCGGGGACTGACCGACCCGCCCCGCCGCCCGTTCCTCGGTCCGCGGACGACTGTCAACCGGCACCGCGGCCAGCCTCACGGCGTGGGGTCGAGAGCGGCCCGCAGGACCCGTCCATGTAGAAGGGCGTCGAGTTGTGTTCGCGGGTGATCTGCCAGCTGCCGTCGATCTTGCGCGGGCCGACGGTCGTCCGGAACCACAGGTCGAACTTCTGCGGGGCGTCGTGCGCCGTGGCGGACAGCCGGTTCAGGCTGTGACAGAAGGCGACATCCCCACCGGCGGTGACGGCCAGGTCGCGGATCTCGGTGGACGGCGCGGCGGCGGGTCTGCGGCAACTGGCCGCGACCGAAACCGGACCTGCCGCGGACCCCGCGCTCGCCGGGCATCACCGGGTCGACGCGGTGCGCGCGCACCTGCTCGAGATGGCCGGCGACCGGGAGGCCGCCGGGATCCACTACCGGCTGGCCACGCGCCGCACGCTGAGCCGACCCGAGCAGCGCTATCTCGAAGCCCGCGCGGCGCAGCTCACCGCGTGCGTCGCGGATGACCCGGGCCCACCATCGAGTCGAAGTACGCGGACGGTTGACGCTCGTGACGGTGGGCGGCGGCCGGTCGGTGCCCGCCCCCGGTGGTCCCCGCCGGTCGGTCCCCGCCCCCGGTGGTCCTCCTCGGTCGGTCCCCCTCGGTCGGTCCAATCCGCCGGTCGGTCCGGTCCCCCGGACGGCATCTGCCGGTCGGTCCGCTCCGGCATTCAGAAAAGATCGGACGGGTCGACCCGGATCCGCACGGTCCCCGGCTCCTTTCGCGCCGACCTCGCCGCGGCGACGGCGTGCAGGGCGGCACCCATCGCCTTTCGGTTGGCCAGCGGTGCCCGCAGCAGGGCACGCAGTCGTGGAGCCTGCTCGTCGTCGACGCCGGCCCCGCCCGGGACCCGGTTCGGGGAGCCGCCCGGGGCGCCGTTCGGGGCGCCGTGCGGGGCGCCGTGCGGGGCCTCACCCGGGGCGCGGTCCGGTCCCGCCGAACTGCCGGTAAGCCCGGATCCGGGCTTCGCCCCGCCGGGCGCTTCGGCGATATCGCCGGGCCACGGATCCTCCAGCTCGACCGGACCCAGCAGCTCCCCGTCCGGCGGGACGGCCAGCGCGTCCAACGCGGCCAGCACCGCCGGTGCGTCACCCTCGATGGACGCCATCGCCACCGTCGGGGGGAAGCCGAGCTCCCGCCGGGCGGCCAACTCACGCGAGGCATGGCCGCCGGGATCCCACCTGACCAGCGACTGGACCGTCGGCAGCGAGCCGTCAGCGCCGACGATGACCCGACCTCCATCCGCGGCCGGTCGGACCAGCGCGGCCGCGGCCATCCACCGGCGCAGAGTCTCCTCCGCCGCACGCAGATCCGGGCGGGCCAGCATCGCGCTGCCGTCGAGCAGCAGCGCCGCCCCGTAGCCGCCGGCGACGACCGGCTCCGCACCCGGAGTCGCGACGACCACGGCGGGCCCGTTGGGGATCGCGCCGGCCACCCGGTTGCCGGCGGAAGTGATCACCGTGACGCCCGGAAACGCCCGGCCGATCTCCTCCGCGGTCCGCGCCGAACCCACCGAGACCGCCCGCAGGCTGCCGAAACCGCAGGCACCGCACTGAAAGTGGGCGTCGACGACACCGCACCAGCGGCAGTTCGGTGAGCCGCCTCCCGCGGCGAAGGCCAGCGGTCCGCGGCAGCGGCGGCACAGCGCCTGGCGGCGGCACCGGGCGCAGGCCAATGACGGCAGGTAACCGCGCCGCAGGACCTGGACCAGTACCGGCGCCTGCGCGTCCAGCGCCGCGCGACCCGCGGCGAAGGCGGCCGGCGAGAGCCGGGCGTGCGCGGCCGCGGAGTCCGCGCCGGTGGCGTAGTCGTCGCCGGCCGCCTCGATGCGCGGGGCGGAAGCCCGTACCTGCGCACGTTCGGCGGTGATCGGGTGGGCCCACCCGGTCTCCAGCATCAGCTGGGCTTCGGCGGTCCGGGCGTAACCGCCGACCAGCAGCGCGCACGAGCGGGTGGCCGAGCGCATCATCAGCACCTCGCGGGCGTGCGGGTATGGGGCCCGCGGCTCGGCGAGCAGATCGTCGCCGTCGTCGAATATCGCCACCAGGCCGAGGTCGGCGACTGGTGCGAAGACCGCGGCCCGGGTGCCGGCCACGACCTTCACCGCGCCGCGGCGAACCGCCAGAAACCGCCGGTATCGCTCGGCCGGACCAAGGTCGGCGGCCAACGTCAGGTGCCCGGTCCCGCCGAGCGCGGCGCCGAGCGCCGCGTCCACCCGCTGCAGATCGCGGGCGTCCGGGACGATGATCAGCGCTCCGCGATCCGCGCAAGCGGTCGCTGCCGCGGCCTCGGCCAGCCGGGCAGGCCAGTCCTCGCCGGGCAGGGCCTGCCACACGGCGCGCGCCGGCCGACGATCACGGATCGCGGCCAGGAAGGCCGGGCCCGCGGGGTACCGCTCCCAGGCGCCGGGCGGTGCCGTGGGTGACGTCGGCGCCGCCGAGGTCAGGTGTGCCGGAGCCGACGCCGGAGCCGATGCCCGCGGCTCCGGCTCCGGCTCCTCAGCCGCCTCCGTCCGGGCGTGCCGGGGAGGCACCGCGAGCCGGAGCACGTCGGCGATGGTTCCGGCGTACCGGTCGGCGACCGCCCTGGCCAGATCGGCGATCTCGGCGGTGAGCACGGGCTCGGGCGAGACAACCCGTTCCACGAACCCCAGCTTGCCCTCGTGCTCGGACGCGCCGAGCCGTTCCAGGAGATACCCACCGACCAGCCGCCCGGCGAATCGCACCCGCACCCGGACCCCGGCCTGGGCAGCCTCGGTGTCGCGCTCGTCGATCAGGTAGTCGAACAACCGGTCGAGGTGGGCCAGCGAGACGTCGACGGCGACCCGCGCCACCGGCAGCACCTCGGCGGGCACGCGGGCGCCGACAGTCGCCCGGGGTGGGCGGATGTGGCGCGCGGCGACAGTCATGAGGTCTGGATATCAGAAGCCACCGTCAGCCGACGACGGCCGATCCCGGCCTTGCGCGCCGCGCGGATGAAATCGTCGACTCCAGCCTCACGCGTCCCAAGGGATCGAAGTTGATCCGCACCGTCAAAGTTGATCCGCGCGGGGGACGTTGATCCTCAGATCCCCAGGACAGCCTTGAGGTCGCCCGCGCGGTCGGTGTTCTCCCAGGGCAGGTCGACGTCGGTCCGGCCGAAGTGGCCGTACGCGGCGGTCTGCGCGTAGATCGGGCGCTTGAGGTCGAGGTCACGGATGATTGCCGCCGGCCGCAGGTCGAACACCTGCCGGATCGCGTCGGAGATCTTCTGCGGATCGACCTGCTCGGTGCCGAAGGTCTCGACGAACAACCCGACCGGCGACGCCTTGCCGATCGCGTAGGCCACCTGGACCTCGATCCGGTCCGCCAGCCCGGCGGCCACCGCGTTCTTGGCCACCCAGCGCATCGCGTACGCGGCGGATCGGTCGACCTTGGACGGGTCCTTGCCGGAGAACGCGCCACCGCCGTGCCGGGCCATCCCGCCGTAGGTGTCGACGATGATCTTGCGGCCGGTCAGCCCGGCATCGCCCATCGGCCCGCCGATGACGAACCGGCCGGTCGGGTTGACCAGCAACCGGTACCCGGTGACGTCGATGTCCAGGGCGGCCAGTTCGGGCTCGACGACCTGTTCGCGAACGTCGACGGCCAGCAGTTGCTCCAGATGGATGTTCTCGGCGTGCTGGCTGGAGACGACCACCGTGTCCAGCCGGATCGCCCTGTCGCCGACGTACTCGATCGTCACCTGGGTCTTGCCGTCGGGCCGCAGATACGGCACCGCGCCCGACTTGCGAACACCGGCCAGGCCGCGGGCCAGTCGGTGGGCCAGGGCGATCGGCAGCGGCATCAGCTCCGGTGTGTCGGTGCAGGCGTAGC
>Ga0302254_10000274_pt1 | contig 11892 bp, 13 predicted proteins | sample I_Fen_E1_4_FD_194573 | JGI IMG/M metagenome (GOLD analysis project Ga0302254, IMG submission 194573) | Peat permafrost microbial communities from Stordalen Mire near Abisko, Sweden - I_Fen_E1_4 | ecosystem: Environmental > Terrestrial > Soil > Wetlands > Permafrost | place: Sweden: Abisko... | reverse complement strand
CTCCCTCGCCGGCAGCACCGATGCGCACCATATGCCTGACATCGGGATCGATATCGGCCACGAGATGTTCCACCGAGTCGAAACGTCCCACTGGCGCAGAGAGGGCCCGCAGCACCGACAGCACGGCGGCCGGCGGCAGGCCCCCCGGCAGCCGCACCGAGGCGATGCCATGCCCCTTCAGGTGGGCAACGAGTTCACCCACACCGGGGAGATCGGTGGTGACCTGGAAGCCGGTGAGGTCGACTCCGGACTCCGAGACCCGGAGTTCGAGCGGACTGTCACCCAATGCCATGAGGAACGACTTGAACGCCCTCGCCTGGTCCTCACGGCGTGGGGGCTGGGCACGCAGCAGCGTGAGCACCGAGCTCAACGTCGCTGCAATCGCCGCCGCAGGTTGACTCATCAGCGTTCCGGTCACCACAGGCTGCTTTCCTTGACGTCTGTTTGTTGCATCGCAACAAATGACCACATAAAGCAATGCAATACAACGAGTTATACATGTCGACCGACGGGCTGTCCCCGCTGGTCTGCGCCAACCGGATGTGCAAGGCGCTTGCCATCCGGGGAAACCCGGTTGAGGCCCGGCCCGGCGGGGCCTAACATTGGTGCCTCTCATTGAAAGGCAGCCAGGTGCTCCAATCGTTTGTGCGCGGTCTTTTCGTCCTCACCATGCTGCCCTCGGCAGTGCTCGCCCAGAGTGCTGCCGTGGACCAGCCCCGGATGCTTGACGATATCAAGTTCCTGGCGGATGACCGCCTGGAGGGCCGGCTCACCGGGACCCCCGACGCCGATACCGCTGCGGCCTACATCCAGCAGCGCTTCAAGCAGGCGGGACTGCAGGCGCCGGCGGGCGGATGGTTCCAGGAGTTCAAGGTGGAGGGCGGTGCCGCACAGCGGGTCGCGTCGGCCGGCGCCACGGGACGAAACGTCATCGGCCTCCTGCCGGGGTCCGACCCGGTGCTGAGGGAGCAGGTCATCGTGGTCGGCGCGCACTATGACCATCTTGGTGGCGGAGCCTTTGGCGCGCTCGATCCTGACAGCACCGGCAAGGTGCACAACGGGGCCGACGACAATGCATCCGGCGTGGCCGCGATCATCAACCTCGCCCAGCGCATGGCCGCCGATCCACCGGGACGCACGATCGTGTTCGTGGCCTTCAGCGGTGAGGAGCTTGGGCTGCTCGGCTCTGCGTACTACGTGCGCCAGCCGGTGGTTCCCCTTGCCAAGACGATCGCGATGATCAACTTCGACATGGTGGGCCGGCTGCGAAACGAGAAGCTCATCATCTATGGGACGGAGACAGCGGCCCAGTTCACGCCGCTGCTCGACTCGATCAACAAGACATTCGGTTTCGACCTCAAGCTGCGTGGCGACGGCTATGGTCCCAGCGACCAGTCGGCGTTCTATGCGGTGAAGAAGCCAGTGCTCCACTTCTTTACCGACCTGCACGAGGACTATCACCGCACCACCGACGACTGGCAGAAGATCAATGTCGCCGGGATGCTGAAGGTGACGGACTTCGCCGCGGCGCTGCTGCGCGAACTGGGTGACCGCACGTCGCCACTCACCTTCGTGGACCAGCCCTCGCCGCATGCCCAGGCGCCGGCGGCGGGACAGGTGCAGACGCCGGGTTATGGTGCCTACCTGGGCACCGTGCCGGACATGGCGGGTGATGCGGGCGGGGTGAAGCTGAGCGGCGTCCGTGCCGGCAGCCCCGCCGAGAAGGCGGGACTGCAGCGCGACGATGTCATCACCCGTATCGGCGACCTGCCGATCACCGACCTGCAGGCAATGACCGATGCGTTGCGGGCCCACAAGCCGGGCGATGTGGTGCCGGTCACGGTGCAGCGCGATGGCAAGCCGCTCACCGTCACCGTCACGCTGGGCACGAGGACCTGATGTCGACGGTGCTCAAGCCCGAGCCCATCGTCGCGGCGCTGCGGGGTGCGTTCACCCGCGAGGTCGACCGCGAGGCGATGCTGCGCCTCGCGGCGGAGCGGATCCGGCAGGCGGGCAGCCCGTACACCTCGGTGTACATGTACATGCTGCATGGGGAGGAGCTGGTGCTCGAGGCGTTCGCCGGTCGGGACACCGAGCACACGCGCATCAGGGTGGGCCAGGGGGTGTGCGGCACCGCCGTGGCCACGGGCGCGGACCAGAATGTTCCCGACGTGCGCGCACGGGACAACTATATCGCGTGCAACGTGTGGACACGCTCGGAACTCGTGGTGCTCATCCGCCGCGGCAGCGTCATCCTGGGCCAGATCGACGTGGACAGTGACGCGCCCGATCCATTCACCGCCGATGAGCAGGCAGCGGTGAAGCAGGTGGCCGACGCGCTGGCCGTGCTGCTTTGAGGGGAGTCGACAGTCGTCAGTCGGCAGTTGGCAGGAAGCCTGGAGTCGGCAGCGAGCAACTGGCGACTGACTGCCGACTGACGACTGATGACTGATGACCTCCGGCGCACCATCCGCGGAGTTCCCATTTTCGAGAGACGCGTGGGGTCCGGCTCCCCCGTCGTCGTGCTGCACGGCGGCCCCGGTGCGAGCCACGACTACCTCCGCCCCGGCTTTGACCTCCTCGCTACCGGGCGCACCCTGATCTACTACGACCAGCGCGGTGGCGGGCAGTCCCCGGTGCCGTCAGGCACGCCGGTCAGCTGGCGTGAACAGGTCGCTGACCTCGACGCACTGAGGGAAGCGTGGGGTCTCGACCAGCTCACGATCTGCGGCTACTCCTGGGGCGGGCTACTGGCCATGCTGTACGCCACTGAGCATCCCGACCGGGTCGCGCGGCTGGCCCTGGTATCGCCCGCACCGGCGTGGCGCGCCGCGCGTCTCGAGTTCGAGGCGACGTTCTCGGCCCGCAACATGAGCCCGGCGCTGCAGGCCGAGCGGACGGCGCTGCGCGAGAGCGGCCTTCGCGAGCGCGATCCCGACGCATACCAGCGCCGGCTGTTCGAGCTGTCGGTCGTGCCCTACTTCGTCGACCCCGCGCTCGTACGGCAGCTCGCCTCATTTCGCGTCGTCGCCAGGACGCAGCAGGAGGTCTGGTCGAGTCTTGGTGACTACGACCTTCGTCCCCGGCTGGCGGCGCTTGCCATGCCGGCGCTGGTGCTGCATGGCCGGGAGGACGTCATCCCCGCGTGGGCCGCCGAAGAGGCGGCGAAGCTGCTGCGCGCCGAGTGGCACCTGTTGTCGCCGTGCGGGCATTGCCCCCACGTGGAACAGCCGGCAGCATTTTTCCGTGCGCTTGACAGCTTCCTTTCGTGACTTGAGGGCTTGAGGACTTGGAGACTTGAAGCAACAACCTCAAGTCTTCACGCCCTCACGCCATCACGCCTATGTTCCATCCGTGCCCCGCCCCACCCCGTTCGACCTCGTTTTCGATCCCCTCGCTGACGACCGTTTCCCGGCCATCCGCGACGCGCTGGCCAGCAACGGACGCGACCCGCGCGACCGTGATGCCTTCCTCATGGAGAAGGCAAGCGTGTCGCTGGTCCGCGCGCTCAGGCCCGACGATGGCGTCGGCGACGGAATGGACCAGCTCGTGGCGCTGGTTCACCATGCGTACCTCTTCTGGGCTGGCGATCGGTGGGTGCGCACGCTCGACCGGGCGGGTCTCGATACGCTCTTGAGCGCGGATCTGCCGCCCGACCTGAGCGACGATACCATTTCCTGGTATGTGCAACTGCCCGAGCGACGGATGTGGGCACAGGCGCTCGAGGGCTCGGCGCACGAACCGCTCGACGGCATCTTCGTGCATCACGCGCCGGACGGAACCCTCCGCGTGCTGGGCGTCCTGGGTGTACATGACGATCGCGACGGGTTTACGGTGGTGGAGGCGACCGGTGCCCGACTCGCCGGCCTCGCGCGTCCCGACTCCGCGCCCTTCAGCAGCGTGCTTCCGGGCGGCGCGGCAGCGGGACTCTACTCCATCGCGGGCGCGCACGAACTGATCGAGCTCGGCTGGCGTTCGCAGGCGCTCGAGTACCATCCCGGTGGCACGACCACCGCGCATTGAGCATGACCACACCAGCACCACTTTCCCACGTCGACAAGAAGAGCGCCGCCCAGGTGCTGGAACAGATCGCGTCCTTCCTCGAGCTCAAGGGCGAGAATCCCTTCCGCATCCGCGCCTTCCGCACGGCGTCGAAAACAGTCGCAGGCCTGCCGGGGGACCTCGCGCCGGCGCTGGCCGACGGCACCCTCGCCGCCACCAAGGGCATCGGGCCCGCCACCCTGCAGATCGTGCTCGAGGTCGTGACCACGGGCCGGGCCTCGGTACTCGAGGAATTGCGCGACCAGGTGCCGCCGGGCCTCGTGGACATGCTGCAGATTCCCGGGCTCGGCGTCGCCAAGATCCGGCAGATCCACGAGGCGCTCAAGATCGACTCCGTGGCGGAGCTCGAGGAGGCCGCCGTTGACGGCAGCCTGGCCAGGCTGCCGCGCTTCGGGCAGAAGACCGCGGAGAACATCCTCAAGGGCATCCGCTTCCTCCGGCGGGCGAGCGCGTGGCGCCTGTCGCATCATGCCGCCGAGGAAGCCGAAGTGTTGCGCGCGGCCCTGAGCCAGCTCAAGGGAGTACGGCAGGCCATCGTCGCGGGTGACGTCCGCCGGCGCACCGAGGTGGTGCGCGATGTCGTCATCGTCCTGACGTGCGATGCTCCGCCGGCACAGATCTTCAGCCACCTCAGCGAGTTGCCTGGTGTCAGCGAATTCGCGGGCCAGGATGAGCGCCGCGTGACCCTCCGGTTCGCCGGCGGCAGCATGGCGCAGGTGATCGTCACCACGCCCGTCAACCTCGGCGCAGTGCTGGTGCAGGCGACCGGCGGTGATGCGCACCTGCGGCTGCTGGCGGCGCATGCGGCGAGTGTCGGGTACGCACTCAGTGGCGCCGCGCTGTGGCGCGGCAGCGAGTTCGTGGCAACACCCGACGAGGCGACACTCTACGGCGCCCTCGGGCTTCAGGTCATTCCGCCGGAACTGCGGGAAGGCCGCGACGAGCTGGCACTGGCCGCCCGCGGCGCACTCCCCCGGCTACTGGAGCGTGCCGACCTCCTCGGGTTCCTGCACTGTCACACCAACTACAGCGACGGCACGAACACGGTGGAGCAGCTGGCGATCGCCTGCCGGGAGCATGGCTACCGCTATGTCGGCATCACCGACCACAGCCAGTCGGCGGCGTATGCCGGAGGCCTGCGGGAGGCCGACCTCGAGCGCCAGTGGGCGGAGATCGAAGCGGTGAATGCACGGGTCGACGGCATTCGCGTCCTCAAGGGCGTCGAGGCGGATATTCTCCAGGATGGCGCGCTCGACTATCCGGCGCACGTGCTCGAGCAGCTCGACTTCGTCATCGGCTCGGTGCACAGTCGCTTCAACATGAATGCGGAGGAGATGACCACGAGGGTGCTCCGCGCCCTCGACGACCCGCGACTCACCATCCTCGGGCACCCGACCGGTCGCCTGCTCCTCTCACGCGACCCGTACCAGCTGGACATGAACGCCATCATCCAGCGGGCCGCGGCACGCGGCGTGGCGCTCGAGATCAACGCCGACCCGCACCGGCTCGACCTCGACTGGCGGATCCTGCCGGCGGCGAAGAACGCCGGGGTGCAGTTGTCGATCGGCGCCGACGCGCACAACATCGCCGGCATCGACTACGTGGACTTCGGCGTCGGTATTGCGCGCAAGGGCGGGCTCGGCCCCGACGATGTGCTGAACGCGCGCGACCTCGCGGGATTCACCGCGTTCGCGTCGAAGGCTCGCGCCTGATGCCGGCCGTGACCCGGCCACGCGGCCGCGAATCGCAGGTGGCACTCAAGGCGCGCGCGAAGGAAATCTTCAAGCGGCTCCGGAAGCGCTATCCCGACGCCCACTGCGAACTCGATCACCGGAACCCGTTCGAGCTGCTCTGCGCCACCATCCTGTCCGCGCAGTGCACCGACGCACGCGTCAACCTGGTCACGCCGGAGCTGTTCCGTCGATATCCCGATGCACCGTCGCTCGCGATGGCGCGGCCCGAGGATGTCGAGGCGATCATCCGGTCCACCGGGTTCTTCCGCAACAAGACGAAAAGCCTCATCGGCATGGCGAATGCTGTGGTGGACAACCATGCGGGGCACATTCCCGACTCGATGGAGGCGCTGCGGGTGCTTCCCGGGGTCGGACGAAAGACGGCTAACGTCATTCTCGGCAACGCCTTCGGGATCAACGCGGGCGTGACGGTGGACACGCACGTCAGCCGATTGTCGCAGCTGCTCCGCCTGTCGCGAAACACCGACCCGGAGCGCATCGAGCGCGACCTGATGGAGTTGTTCCCGCAGCGCGACTGGGCCCTCCTGTCGCACCTGCTGATATTCCATGGAAGGCGCACCTGCATCGCCCGGAAGCCCAGGTGTGGTGAGTGCGTCCTGGCAGACCTCTGTCCCTCGGCGCAGTTCTGACGCGCCGGGTCACGCGGCAAGGAGAGACGACATGAGTGCACATGTGCGCGTCCGGGGCTGGCTGCTCGTCGGCGCATTGCTCGTCGCGGCGCCGGCGGCGGCGCAGCAGCAGAACCCCAACCTGCAAGCCGCGCTCAACTTCCGCTTCTCCGCCGCAGAGGTGGAGGCGGTGGTGCATGCACGGAACAGCATTGCCAGGGCCATCGCCACCACCCCCGGCCTGGGTAACCAGATCGTGGCGGCGTCGCAGGGCAACCCGACGATAGACCAGGTCATCGAGCGCCTGCGCACCATTCCGCAGGTGAAACAGGCCTACAACAATGCCGGCCTCACTACGCGGCAGGGTGTGTTGAGCGAGTTTGCGCTGCTGCTCACCGCGCAGGCGTACCAGAACTCGCAGCAGAACCCCGGTGCGCCACCGATTACGCCAGCGATGGCGGCGAACCTGGCCTTGTACCAGAAATACACCGGGCAGCTCATGGCCTGGCAGTCGGAGATCACGGGCCAGCGACCGGTGGTCGACCCCGACATCGTGGGCGTCGCCGGTGCGTATCCCGATAACCTGCAACTGCAGAACGACCCCGATGCGCAGCAACCGGGCAACATCAACGCGGCGCAGGATCCCGACATCAAGCAGCCGGGCAATGTGAACATGGCCAAGGACCCGGACGTGCGACAGCCGGGGAACGTCAACATGGCCAAGGACCCGGACGTGCGGCAGCCGGGGAACGTCAACATGGCCACCGACCCCGACGTGCGTCCGCCCGGCAACGAGTCGCCGTCCGACCCGGACATGGTGAACCCGATCGCCACCGATCCGGACAACGTCTCGCCGTAGACCGCAGTAGATTCCCGGCCACTCTTTCCGGAAGGCACTGTGGCCAAGACCGCTACCATCGTGACCAGCAAGGGCACCATCGTCGCCGAGCTCTTCGACGACGAGGTGCCCAACACCGTCGCCAACTTCGAGAAGCTCGCCAACAGCGACTTCTATGACGGTACCCGCTTCCACCGCGTCATCTCCGACTTCATGATCCAGGGCGGCGACCCGCTCTCGAAGAAGCTGGGCGACCCGCGCGCGGGCACCGGCGGCCCGGGCTACAAGATCAAGTGCGAGACCGAGAAGAACACGCACCGGCACGTGGCCGGCACGCTCTCGATGGCGCATGCCGGCAAGGACACCGGCGGGAGCCAGTTCTTCATCTGTCACTCGCCGCAGCCGCACCTCGACCGCAAGCACACCGTGTTCGGGCAGGTCTCGACGGGCATGGACGTCGTGAACGCGATCCGGCAGGGCGACGAGGTCACGTCGATCAGGGTGAGCTGACCTGCTCGTCGACTTTGCGGTTATCGCCGACTATGCCCTTTTCGACCAGCAGGGCAAGCTGTCGGTGCTCGGCATCTTCCGTCACGTGTGGGTGGGCGGGTTTCCCGCGGTGCACCCACGCACCCACCTGGTGATCCGGCTGCGCGCGCAGCGCAATGAAATCGGCATGCACGCGCTCCGGATCCGGTTTCTCGACGACCGGGACAACGAGCTGCTGGGCGGGGAGGGCACGGTACAGTTCGGTGAACCACCGGCCGGTGTGTCGGATGTGGAGGCGGCGGCAGTGCTCGCGTTCGATGTACCGCTGCCCCGCCCCGGCCAGTACCGGTTTGCCCTCAGCATCGATGGTGTCCCGGCAGCCGAGGTGCCCCTCTCCGCCAGTGCGGCACCGACCACGGGCCAGCACTAGTCTTTGACATGGGGGACGTGGCGCGCTACCGTACGGCTCAACAGGCCGGCGCGTCCGGTTCTGCCCCAGACACAAATAGCTGATCCCATCACTCGGAGTTCGCGTATGCGGCGTGCCGAAGTGTGCTTCGCCCTTGTGACGGCGCTGATGCTGGCGCGGCCCGCCCTGTCTCATGCCCAGGGATATGGTGTCTACGAGCAGAGCGCCTGTACGATGGGACGCGGTGGCACGGCCGCAGCGGAGCCATGTGCCGACGGTTCCGGCATGTACTTCAATCCCGCGGGCATTGCCGGCTTGCCGCTCAGTGGGTCACTCGGCGGTACGCTCATCTGGCCATCCACGACCTGGGCCAATGACAATACGGGGATTCGAAGCGAGTTCCTGAGCAAGACGTATGCAGTCCCCAATCTTTATTTCGTGGCTCCCGTCGCCCGGCGCTTTGCGCTGGGCTTCGGTGTTTTTGTCCCCTACGGCCTGACGACCGAGTGGGACAAGGAGACGTTCGAGGGCCGGTTCCTCGGGTACAAGACATCGCTGAAGGCGATCTACCTGCAGCCCACGGCGGCCGCGAAGTTCGGCAAGCTCAAGATCGGGGCCGGCCTCGACATCACCAGCCTGAGCGTAGACCTGGAACGCAAGCTCGATCTGTCGCAGCAGACCGCGGCGCCCGGGGTCACGTTCGGGATGCTCGGCGTTCCCTACGGCACCGACTTCGCCGACGCGGCGATCACGGGCAGTGCCTGGGGCGTGGGGTATAACCTTGGTGCCAGCTTCGAGGTGGCGAAGCAATTGACCGTTGGCGTGCGCTACATGGCGCGACAGAAAATCACCGCGAGCAACGGCACCGCGGAGTTCACCCAGGACTCGACGGGCCTGGTGCTCACCGCCGGCAACCCGCTCGGGCTTCCGGCCGGGACCCCCGTTGACGCACTGTTGAAGCCGCAGTTCCAGCAGGGTGGATCGCTCGTGACGCAGGGCGTGTCAACCACGATCCGGTTGCCCAATCAGCTGGTGATGGGCGTGGCGGTGACACCGATCAAGCCCCTCAAGGTCATGTTCGATGCGCAATACACCTGGTGGGAGGTGCTCGACCAGATCCCGCTCGACTTCGAGATCCTCCCGAATTCTTCGTTGGTGCTCAACGATATGAATGTCTGGACCTGGCGTTTCGGCGCCGAACTCCTGCTGAACCAGGAACGCGACCTGAAGTTCCGGCTGGGCTACATCTTCCACGACGCGGCGGCGCCCGCCCAGTCGGTCGTCCCGAACCTTCCTGAAGCCGCCCGGAACGACTACTCGGTCGGCGTCGGGATGCGGATTACGAAGATGATCAATGTCGATGTCGCCTACATGCTGGTCGAGGCGGTCAACCGCCGGGGACGCACGATCGATCTCGCGCCTGGCGGCCCCACCACCAACGGCTTGTACTTCGATGCCGGTGCCAGCCTGCTCAGCCTCACGCTGACCGCCACCTTCTGACCGGGAGAACCGAGCTCATGTTCCGTCGCTTCCGGCTCATTGCACTCGCCCTGCCTGTCCTGACAGGCTGCTTCACCAGCGAGACGCTGAACTCGCCAGACCTCTCGAACAACAACGGGTTGTTCACCCGGTTCGTGTCGATCGGCACCAGCATCTCGGCCGGCTTCCAGTCTGCCGGCATCAACGACAGCACGCAGCAGCGCTCATTCCAGGTGCTGGTGGCGCAGCAGGCCGGCGCCAGCTTCTCCCGGCCGAGCCTGAACAAGCCGGGGTGCCCGGCGCCGTTCACGAACAACGTCACACAGGCGCGGGTCGGCGGGGCCCTGCCAACCGCGTGCACATTGCGCCAGCTGCCAATCCCGTTCCAGGTCGGCAACCTCGCGGTACCGGGCCTCACCACGCCCGACCTTTTCACCAACGTGGGGAGTCCGACCAGCACCTACGAGCGCTTGCAGGTCTTCTTCCTCGGTGGACAGACGCCCTGGAACGCGGTGAAGGCGGCGCAACCCACGCTGCTCAGCATCGAGATTGGTTCGTCCGACGTGATCGGCGCCGTGGCATCGCTCCCGAACCCCGGCGACCCCGATTCGATCACGACGATCGGGGTGTTCACGGCTAACTACGTCCGGTTCGCCGACAGCGTAGCGACGCTTGGCACCAGGGTGGTGGCCTTCACCATCCCCGACGTGACGCAGATCCCGTACACCTCGCGCGGCAGCACGTACTGGTGCCTCAAGAACGGATGCCCCGGTGTCCCGGTGTCATTTCCTCCCACGTTTACCGTGGACAACAACTGCGCGTCGCCACTCACCGGGATTCCGGGGGCCAACGGCGATTCGGTGCTCGTCCCGTGGACCATCGGCGTGGCCGGGCTCCTGCATGCCTCGTCGCCCCCGTTCACCCCCTTCAACCTGGATTGCAGCAACACGCTGCAAGTGGTCACTCCGGCGGAATACAAGAACATCCGGACCACCACTGACCAGATGAACCAGGTCATCCGCGAGCAGGCAACCACACGCGGCTGGGCGCTCGTCGAGGCCGGACAGATCTTCGCGCAGCTTCAGGTACAGGATGGCGGCATCCCGCTATTCCCCGGGCTGGGAGCCGTGCCGACCGGAGGCTCCATCGATTTCGGGCACTGGATCTCACTCGACGGCTTCCACCCGAGTTCGGCGACGCATCGCGTGGTCGCTGACTCGATGATCGCGGTGGTCAACCGGACCTTCGCTACACAGATTCCGGGGGTGCCTTAGGCACTTGAAGACTTGAGGGCGTGAGGGCTTGAAGTGACCGACGGGCGGAAGGCAGTGGCTTTCCGCCCGTTCCCGTTTCCGTCACCTCAAGTCTTCACGCCTTCACGTCTTCAAGTCTCGGGGTAACTTCTCCCCATGCCACTAACCAGAGACCAGGCCCTGGCGCTCGTTCTCGAGTACACCCAGTCCGAGCCACTGCGCCGGCACATGTACGCGGTGGAGCTGTCGATGCGGACCCTCGCCGGGGAGTACGGCGAAAACGCCGATGACTGGGGTCTCGTCGGGCTTCTGCACGACTTCGACTACGAGCGGTTTCCCAACGCGCAACATTCGGCGACGGAGGAGCATCCGGCGGAGGGCGTTCGCATCCTCGCCGCACGCGGCCTGCCCGAGGCGATGCAGCGGGCGATCCTGGGGCACGCCACCTACACCGGGGTGCCACGGGACACGTTGATGGCACGGGCCCTTTTCGCGGCCGACGAGCTCTCGGGGTTCCTGGTGGCGTGCGCCATGGTCAGGCCCAATAGGAGCCTGGCCGATCTCGAGGCACCCAGCGTACGGAAGAAGCTCAAGGACAAGGCATTTGCCCGCGGTGTTAGCCGGGAGGATGTGCAACTCGGCGCCGAGGAGCTGGGCGTGCCGCTGGATGACCTGATCGGGAAGCTGATCGGCGCGCTACGGCCGCATGAACGGTTGCTCGGGCTCGGCGCCGCCTGACCTGCGCCATCACGGGTACGGCGGGGCCCCGGCGCGGACCGGGGCCCCGCTCAACGTTTGAGGAGGCTGGTGCGTAATAGGGACGCAGGTGACGGTGAGCTGGCACGCCAGGCGGCGGCAGGCAACCAGGAAGCCTTCGGGTTCCTGGTCGAGCGGCACGGCGAGACCGCCAGACGGGTGGCTCTCTCGATTCTTCGCGACGAGCACGATGCCGATGACGCGGCCCAGGATGGCCTCGTTGCGGCTTGGCGGTCACTCGAGC
>Ga0302254_10000267_pt1 | contig 11994 bp, 10 predicted proteins | sample I_Fen_E1_4_FD_194573 | JGI IMG/M metagenome (GOLD analysis project Ga0302254, IMG submission 194573) | Peat permafrost microbial communities from Stordalen Mire near Abisko, Sweden - I_Fen_E1_4 | ecosystem: Environmental > Terrestrial > Soil > Wetlands > Permafrost | place: Sweden: Abisko... | reverse complement strand
GCTGGACGAGGTGCAGGCGGTGGCCGAGGAGGTGCGCAGCTTGGGTCGGCGCGCCCTGGCCGTCGCCTGCGACGTCAACGATGCCGAGCAGCGCCGGATACTGGTTCGCCAGAGCGTCGAACACATGGGCCGAATCACCCATCTGGTCAACAACGTTGGCGGCGGCGGGCCGAACGATCCGCTGGAAATGACGCCCGAAGACTTTGCCCAGGTGCTGAATTTCAACGTCGCCACCACCTACGCCTTCTGCCAGTTATGTGTGCCGCTGATGCGCGAGGCCGGTGGCGGCAACATCATCAATATCAGCTCGGTGGCGGCGCGTTACGCCCAGCGCCATTTCAGCGCCTACGGCACGGCCAAGGCGGCCCTCAGCCACCTGACCCGTCTGCTGGCCCAGGACTTTGCTCCGCAGATCCGGGTCAACGCTGTCGCCCCGGGCCCCACCCTGACCGAAGCACTCAACGGCGTTATGCCGACGGCCATGCGCCAGGTCATGGAAACCAACACCCCGCTCAAATGCCTCGGAACCCCGCAAGACATCGCCGCCGCCGCACTCTATCTGGCCAGCCCTGCTTCGGCCTGGGTGACCGGCAAGATCATCGATGTCGATGGCGGTGCCGACTCGTCGGTCTGGCCCGGCTGAACCGACACCTTTACGCCTGTACCGGTTGCTGTCGGGGCAGGCTTTTTTCTTCCTGCCCTCTGGAGCCCTCACCATGGATGCCCATTTGATCACCGCGCTCGGTGATGAGCTGTTCAACGCCTTGCGCAATCGCCAAACACTCGCGCCCCTGACCCGTCGCTATCCAGAGATCACCCTGGAGCAGGCCTATCGGATTTCCCTGCAGTTCCTGAAACGCCGCGAAGCCCTCGGCGAACGGGTGATCGGCAAGAAAATCGGGGTCACCAGCCGTGCCGTGCAGGAGATGCTCGATGTCCACCAACCGGACTTCGGCTTCCTGACCAATGCGATGCAAGTCGAGGTCGCCAGCGATGTCAGCCTGGCTCGCTACAACCTGATCCAGCCCCGTGCCGAAGGCGAAATCGCCTTTATCCTCGGTGAAGACTTGCAGGGCCCGGGGATCAGCGCCGAGGACGTGCTGGCCGCCACCCAATCGGTGGCGCCCTGCTTCGAGATCGTCGATTCGCGAATTGACGACTGGCAGATCCGCATCCAGGACACCGTGGCCGATAACGCCTCGTGCGGCGTATTCGCCCTCGGGACACAGCGCATCGACCCGCGAGAGCTGGACCTGGCCGCCGTACACATGCAGCTGCTCAAGAACGGTCAGCCGGCGGGCTCGGGCCTGGGTTCGGCGGTGCAAGGCCACCCTTGCGCAGCGGTGGCCTGGCTGGCCAATACCCTGGGCGAGCTGGGCATCCCCTTTCGTCGCGGCGAAATCATTCTCTCGGGCGCCCTCGCGCCGCTGGTGCCTGTGGTCGCCGGAGACCATATCAGCCTGACCATGAGCGGGTTGGGCGAAGCCAGCCTGCGCTTTGTCCCTTGAACCACCCTTCCCTCCACTGGAGCCAAAAACCATGAGCAAAAAGATCAAATGCGCGCTGATCGGGCCGGGCAATATCGGCACCGACCTGCTGTACAAGCTGATGCGCAGCGAAGTGCTGGAACCGGTATGGATGGTCGGCATCGACGCCACTTCCGAAGGTTTGGCGCGGGCTCGCGAGCTGGGCCTGAAAACCACCGCCGATGGCGTTGACGGTCTGTTGCCACACGTCATTGAAGACCAGATCCAGATCGCCTTCGACGCCACCTCGGCCTATGTGCACGCGCAGAACTCGCGCAAGCTCAATGCCCTGGGCGTGTTGATGATCGACCTGACCCCGGCGGCCATCGGCCCCTATTGCGTGCCACCCGTCAACCTCAAGGCCCAATTGGGGCGGGGTGTGATGAACGTCAACATGGTCACCTGTGGTGGCCAGGCCACCATTCCGCTGGTGGCGGCAGTGTCCAGCGTGCAGCCGGTCGACTACGCGGAAATCATCGCCACTGCCGCTTCCAAATCGGTCGGCCCCGGCACCCGGAAAAACATCGATGAGTTCACCCGCACCACCGCCAGCGCGGTGGAAAAGGTCGGCGGCGCAAAGAAAGGCAAGGCGATCATCATCATCAACCCTGCCGAGCCGCCACTGATCATGCGCGACACCGTGCATTGCCTGACCGCCAGCGAACCCGACCAGCCGGCCATCACCGCCGCCATCGAGGCGATGATCAAACAGGTGCAGCGCTACGTGCCCGGCTACAAGCTGGTCAACGGCCCGGTGTTCGACGGCAATCGCGTGTCGATCTTCATGGAAGTCGAAGGCCTGGGCGACTACCTGCCCAAGTACGCCGGCAACCTGGACATCATGACCGCTGCGGCGGCGCGCACCGCCGAGATGTTCGCCGAGGAAATCCTCAAGGGCGAGCTGGTACTGCAAGCCACCGCCCAACCCGCCCACGCATAAGGAGTCGACCATGGATCTTCGCGGCAAAAGCATTACCGTTCACGACATGTGCCTGCGCGACGGCATGCACCCCAAGCGTCATCAGATCAGTCTGCAACAGATGAAGGACATTGCCTGCGGCCTCGATGCGGCCGGCGTGCCGCTGATCGAAGTGACCCACGGCGACGGCCTGGGCGGCAGCTCGGTGAACTACGGTTTCCCGGCCCACACCGATGAAGAATATTTGTCGGCAGTGATTCCGCTGATGAAAAATGCCAAGGTCTCGGCGCTGCTGTTGCCAGGTATCGGCACCGTCGATCACCTGACCATGGCACATGAGCTGGGGGTCAACACCATTCGCGTGGCCACCCATTGCACCGAAGCCGATGTCAGCGAGCAGCATATTTCCCACGCCCGGGGGCTGGGCATGGATACCGTCGGCTTCTTGATGATGGCCCACATGAACAGCCCCGAAGGCCTGGTCAAGCAAGGCTTGCTGATGGAAAGCTACGGCGCCAACTGCATCTACCTGACCGACTCGGCCGGTTACCTGCTGCCCCACGACGTCAGCGCCCGCGTGGCGGCAATGCGCGCCGCCTTGAAGCCTGAAACCGAGATCGGTTTTCATGGCCACCACAACTTGTCGATGGGCGTGTCCAACTCCATCGCCGCGATTGCGGCTGGTGCCAACCGTATCGACGCCGCCTGCGCAGGCCTCGGTGCCGGGGCCGGCAACACGCCGATGGAAGTGCTGGTAGCGGTGTGCGACCGCATGGGCATCGACACCGGGGTCAGTGTGTTTGGTATTCAGGACGTCGCCGAAGATCTGGTCGTGCCGATCATGGACTTCCCGATCCGCAGCGACCGCGACGCGCTGACCATGGGTTACGCCGGGGTCTACGGTTCGTTCCTGCTGTTCGCCAAGCGCGCCGAGAAGAAGTACGGCGTTTCCGCGCGGGAAATCCTCGTCGAGATGGGGCGCCGCGGGATGGTCGGCGGCCAGGAAGACATGATCGAAGACACTGCCATGACCCTGGCGCGTCAACGTAAGCAGGCCTGACTCCGACGTTGATCGTTCGCACAACCGTGGGAACGATCAACGACCGCAGGCGCGAGGCTTGCCCGCGAACCAACAGATCAACAGATCAACAGATCAACAGATCAACGCCAATCGGCGACGATGCCATGCTCCAACGCAAACGGCTGCGCGGCAATCGTACGGCGTTGAAACCGCGGTGCCTGTTCAGACGTGGCCAGCCATAGCATGACCGCCGCCGGGACATGGGGTGGCGCACTGCCGGCGCGCAGCGCGATCAATCCCTTGTCGCCGATGGTGGCCTTGAGCGCTTCAGTGGTCACCACCCCTGGATTGAGGGTGTAGGCGCGGACGCCAAGATCACCCAACTCCGTGGCCAGCACGCCGGACAACCGCGACACCGCTGCCTTGCCAGCACCGTAGGCATAACCCCAGCCCCCCTTGCCCGCCGCCACCGGTGGGTCGCTTTCGCCGGCGCCCGAGGTGACGTTGATCACCACTCCGCCGCCGCGCGTCACCATGTGTTCGGCCACCGCCCGGGTCAGCAGGAACGGCGTCAGGATGTAGCCCTTGAACATCCGCTCCAGGGTTTGCGCCTGCAGGTCCATAAACCCGGCATTGAGGTCACTGCCCTGGTAGATCGCGTTGTTGATCAGCACGTCGATGCGCCCGTACTCGGCCAGTACCGCCTCGCAGGCGTCGAGCGCCGAAGCGCTGTCGAGCAGGTCCATCGGCACCACGAGAACCCGGCAACCGAGTTCGCGCAACGCCTGGGCAGTGCCGTTGAGGCTGCCGGCCAGCGGCGCCCCGTCGGCATCGCGCAGGGCGTGTTCATGGTGTTCGCCTTCGTTGAGGGTACGGGCGCTGATCGCCAGGTCGAAACCGGCACGGGCGAACGCCAGTGCCGCCTCGCGGCCAATACCCCGGCTGGCGCCGGTAATGAATGCCACTTTGTTCATGGGTATTCCTTTTAGAAGCGCGAGGCGCGGACCATGGCGTCCATGCCGCCGTCGACGAACACCACGCTGCCATGGACGAACGAGGCTTGCGGCGATTGCAGGAAAGCCACCACTGAGGCGATCTCGTCAGGCCGGCCGGCGCGACCCAGGGGGGCGACGAACTCGCGGACCGACTTGCCGAATCGTTTATCATCCAGCGAGGCCTGGTGCAAGGGCGTCTCCACCGCACCGGGCGCTACCACGTTCAACCGCATGCCCTGCTTGCCCCAGCTGACCGCCAGGCGGCGGGTGTAGTGACTGATGGCGTATTTGGACGCGGCATAAGCGAGGTGAGGCTGGTCAAGGGTATCGGCCAACTGCAGCGAATGAGCCTCGTCACCGGCCAGCATCATTTCGATCATCGGTTGGCACTCAGGACTCGTATGAGTCGACGCGACCGAGCCAATCACCAGCGCCGCCGGCTGCCGACTCCTGGCCAGCGCACCTTGCAAGCCATCCAGCAATTGACTGACCCCAAAGTAGTTGACCGCCAGGATCACCGAGCAGGACGGCGCCGTGACACCGACCCCGGCGCAACAGATCAGCCCGTCGAGCACCCCGCCACTCTGTTCAAGCACTTGCGCGACGGCGGCGTTGCGTCCCTGGGCGGTGGACAGGTTGGCGATCACTTCAGCGTCGCTGCGATCGATCCCGATGACCTGGTGGCCGGCCGCGCGCATGGCTGCGCTGACGGCGGCCCCGATTCCCGAGGCACTACCGGTGATGGCTGTAATAGGCATGGTGGTTCTCCGTGATAGGTCCACCCAGTATCGACAGCGCCATCGCCGGACGGCATCGTCTATGCGGACTAAAACGGGGCGGAGGTGAACCTGTTGCAGCGCGTTGGCGGTCCCCACCTGCCGGAGCGAACCGCTCGCGAAGGTGAGAACCCTTGACGCGGGCTGTCTGAAAGCCCGTTGTGTCCTCGTCTGCTGTGGTGGGCCCTTTAAGCCTGGCGATAGACAGGCTCGGCCAGTTTCAGCGGCGGCACCTTGATTTTCTCGACAGCCTTCAACGCCAGCTTGGGTTTGCCCAGGGCCACCACGCTGTTAAGCAGGATGCGCACCAGCTCGGTCTGGCGGCGTACGCCAGTCTTGGAGAAGATGGAGCGCAAATGCGCCCGGGCGGTGTTGCGTCGGATGTTCAGGGCTTCGGCGGCCTCTTCCAGGGACAGGCCGTTGGTCAGCTCCATGGCCAACGCCGTCTCTGCCTTGGTCAGGTTGAACAGCTGCTTGGTCACCGCCTCGCTGGCAAGGGATTTGCTCGCCGCGTCGCGGATGTACACCAGCGCCGCCGGCTGGCCCTTTTCCTCGGCCCAGTCCAGGGACGGAATCGACTCCACCACTACCCCCAGATTGACCAGCCCCGAAGGCCGGGTCACCGACATGGCTTCGGCACCCTTCGGTGCATCCGGGGCGAAAGCACCCCGAATCAAGCGTTGCAGCTCGCGGTTGTCGCTGGGATAAGTCGCCTCCAGGCGCCCGCCCACCATTTTCAGGCCGTCCGAACGCGCGAGGATTTCCTGGGCCACTGCGTTGACCTGCAACACACTGCCGCTCTCGTCGAGCACCAGGGTGGCCACCGACAAACGGCTGATGGCCTGGGAGTACAGCTCGCTCAGTGACTCGCTGCGGTCCAGAAGATTGTGCAACTGCAAGGCCCGGCGCAGGTGCGGCAGAAACATCGCGCACAGTGTCCGCTCCTGTGCGGAAAAGTTGGGAGAGCGCTTGGGCCGGGTGATGCGAAAACGCACCTTGCCGCCGTCCGGGGTGGAAATGTCGGCACCCATCACATGATAAACGTCGTTGGGACCGCAGAATGTCTTGAAGTAGGCCGTGTGCTCCCACTCCGTGGGACTCATGATGTCATCGACGGCGAACACGCGATCCAGCGGCTGGTTGACGAACGGCGTGTTGGTCTGCGGGTAAGTCATGTAGTTGACGTCACCGGCACCTTCGATATCGCCGGCGATGATCATCAGGCCCATGTCAGGTTGCTCTGGCACCCGCAAGATGAGGGTGACGTAATTGGCATCGTAGACATTGAGCAGGCTCTTGAGGGCGTTGGCCATCAGTTTCGGATCGAGGGCGCCGTCGTAGACTTCGCCCACCAACTGGTTGAAACGTGTGAGGTCCAGGCCAAGACTCGCCAGGGCTTCATGGGTCAAGACAACATCTTGCATAGTCTTCTCCTCGCACGGGTAAGGACGGTGCCCTTCCCTTGTTATTTTTATAATTTCGGCTGGGGGGGAACTCAGGGCTCCCCCTCTGGACTGCAACTCGCTCGCGGGCCCCGCAACAAGACCCGCACGCCAGTCTCCCTATCGTCAACGCCGTCCACAAGAGGCCCGGCAGGTTTATTTTTTCTATTGGGGATCACGCGCAGCCGGGCTGTCTTTCAGCCGGAACTGACCCTGTGCGGCCGGCGGCGGGCGCATGCGTTCGGAGACCAGCGGTCGCCCGCGGTTGAACCAGGCCGCCAGTGCCGGCAGGAGGAAAATCGCCCCCAACACGTTGACCAGGAACATGAAGGACAGCAGTACGCCCATGTCGGCCTGGAACTTCAGCGGCGCGAATGCCCAGGTGCACACGCCAATGGACATGGTCACGGCCGTGAATACCGCCGCCGTGCCTCGTTGGCACATGGCTTCGTAGAACGCTTCGCGCAGGCTGGCGCCGCCCAGCATTTCGTGCTGAATGCGCTCATACAGGTAGATACCGTAGTCGACCCCTACCCCGACGCCCAGGGCCATCACCGGCAAGGTGGCGACTTTCAGACCGATCCCGAGCAGGGTCATCAGCGCGTTGCACAGGATCGCCACGATCGCCAGCGGTACCAGAATGCACAGCACCGCGCGGATCGACAGGAAGGTCAGCCAGCAAAACAGCGCCACCGAACCGAACAGCGCCCCCAGCATGATGACTTCAGCGCGCTTGACGGCTTCGTTGGAGGCCGCCATCACGCCGACATTGCCACCGGCCAGGAGGAATTCGACCTGCGGCGAGTTGACCTCGGCAATGATCCGCTTCGCCTCATTGATCGCATGGCTCACCGTGCTGCCTTCGTGGTCGGTGAGGAACACCAGGATCTGCATCTGCTGGCAGCCGTCGGTCACCAGGCCGTCGTCCGGCATATAGGCCCTCGCGCCCTGACTGAGGCCCCGGGATGAACCGGGGATCGCTGCCCAGCGCGGATTGCCTTCGTTATTGCCGGCAATCACCCGCTTGCCCATGTCCGCCACGCTCTGGATCGACTGCACACCGGGGACTGTGCGCATGCGGAAATCGAAGGCCTCCACCGCGCGCATCACCGCCGGGGAAAGGCAGCCTTCCTCGACGCCCTTGACCTGGACGAACACCGACATCACATCGAGGCCGATCGCGTAGCTGTTGATGATCTTGCCGTTGTCCAGGTTGTAGCGCGAATCGGCACGCAGCTCTGGCGCACCCGCGCCGACGTCGCCCACCGCCAGGTCGCGAGCCTTCCAGGCCCCGGCCGCCAACAGCAACAGACTGATGGCAAACACCCCCAGCGCAGGCCCCGGTTCAGCGAGTGCCGACAGGCGCCACCACAGGCGATGCTTGCCTTCCGGCCTCGATTGCGCCCGGCGCAACAGCGCGGGTTCCAGGTGCAACCAGGAAATGATGATCGGCAGCATGAGTTTGTTGGTGACGATCATCAGTATCACGCCGATGCAGGCGGTTACGCCCAGTTCGTGGACGATCGGAATGTCGATCAGCATGATCACCGCGAACCCCAGGGCATTCATCAGCAAGGCCAGGGAACCGGGGATGAAAATCTTGCAGAATGCCGTGCGCGCCGCGCCCAGCGAGCTGCTCCCGGCCAGCACGTCCTGCTTCCAGGCGTTGGTCATCTGCACCGCATGGGACACGCCGATGGAAAAAATCAGGAACGGCACCAGGATCGACATCGGATCGATGCCTAACCCCAGCAGCGGCAACAGGCCCAGCAGCCAGACCACCGGCAGCAACGCCACCACGAGCGCCACCACCGTCAGGCGCAGGGAGCGCGAATACAGCCACAACAGCAAACCCGTGATCACGAACGCCACGACAAAAAAGCCGATCACCGTATTCAAGCCTTCGACCACATCGCCCACCAGTTTGGCGAAGCCGACGATATTGATCTCGATATCCGGGCTGTTGTACTTGGCGCGGATCTCTTCCAGGCGCTTGGCGATCTCGACATAGGACACCGGCTTGCCGGTCATGGGATCGGTGTCCTGCAGGTCGGCGCGGACCATCGCCGACTTCAGGTCATTGGCCACCAGGCGGCCCACCTGGCCGGAGGCCGCGGTGTTGCTGCGCACTTGCGCCAGGTCTTCGGCAGTGCCGCTGAAGCGCGGCGGCACCACCACATCGCCGAAGAACCCTTCTTCGGTAATTTCGATGTAGCGCACGTTGGCGGTAAACAGCGACGTCACGCTGGGACGGCTGACCCCGGAGATGAAAAACACATCGTCAGTGACTTTGCGCAGGGTCTCCAGGTACTCGGTGTTGTAGATATCGCCCTCGCCCTTCCAGTGCACGCTGACCAGCAGGCGGTTGGCGCCGGTGAAGTAGCGGCTGAACTTTAGAAAATTGACCATGTATGCGTGGGTGACCGGGATCTGTTTGTTGAACCCCGGATCCAGCTGTGTGTGGGTGGCGCTGTAGCCCAGGCCCAGGGTGACCAGCACAAACAACACCAGCAGTCCCTTGCGCCAGGCCATCAAGTGGTCGGCGGCCGTTTCGACGCAGCGCGTCACCCAGTGTTTACCTTGATTCATTGCCCGCCTCTCATTTACTGGGTGGCCTGTGTGGCCTCTAAAGCAGCGACGCTGCCACCTGAACCTTGCAGTACACCGCGCTCGCCGCCGACCAGCAGGCGTGAGCCGACCATCGTCGCCGAGGTCAGCGTGCCCAACCCTGCCAGACGGCTGACACCGAGCAACGCGCCCTGTGCATTCAGGTGTACTACCGAGCTGCCGGCGCCGACGATGACTAACCCTGAGTGATCGGGCAGCACCACATGGCCGTACAGCGGCAGTTGGTTGCCGAGGTTGATCCGGGTCCAGTTGTCGCCAAAGTCATGGCTGACGAAGACATGCCCGCGCATGCCATAGGTCACCCAGGTGTCCGCGCTCAAGCGCACGATGCCGAACAGCGATCCGCTGTAGAACGCCGGCACGGTTTGCCAGTGCTGGCCGGCATCGGTCGTGCGCAGTACCAGGCCCTGCTCGCCCACCAGCATGCGGCGACCATCGCTGCCGCCGGCCATGCTGTTGAGGTGCGCGTTGTCGATATCCAGGGCGTGGGGCGCCCAGGTCTGCCCGGCATCGGTCGATTGATAGAACTTGCCGAAACTGCCGAAGGCCATGACCTTGTCGCCGCCAGCGGTCCAGAGGCCCAGCAGCGGTTCGCCCAGATCGGCGTCGTAGCGTGCTTCCTGCCAGTGGCTTCCGGCGTCCATGGAACGCAGGATCCAGCCGTCATGCCCGACGGCCAGCAAACGTTTGTCGTCCAGTGCCACCACGGCAGTCAACGTGGCGTTGCGCTGGGTCGCGACGCTGGCAGGCTGCCAACTGACGCCCTGGTCATCACTGAGCAGGATGCTGCCTCGCTCACCTACGGCGACCACGCGCGAGCCAAGATTGAGCAGACCGTTGATCTGCACACGGTCCGCGCGCGTGGCCAACAACTCTGCCTGAGGCGCAGATTTGGGGGAAAAGGTGTAGCCAATGGTCAGGGCGACCACCAGGCAGACCAGGTAACCGATCACTGAGCGCATGGGCAACGCTCCTGTTCGGGGCACGTTTGCATAGGGCAAGTCATAGGGCCAATCCTCTTGTTCTTGTCAGGCGCCAGGGCATGCGAGGCAAGCCACGTGGGTCTCGCCTCTGAGGGGATAGTCGGGGGTAGGTTCGTTTGAAACATCGTCCAAATGGCTTATGCAATGGCGCAAATGCCGTAGCGGACCAGGGAGGGAGCGGGCTTGCGCCGAACGGTGTGCCGACGAAGGGACCTGACAGCCGATCTGCGTTCGCGGATGTGCGCGCGCGCCCTTGCAAGCGCGAGCCTGCTCGCGAATAACGCCAGGACAACACGGGCATTCAGACAGCCCGCGTTATCGTTGACGACCATCGCAAGCAGGCTCGCGCCTGCAAAACCAACGATCAGGCGAGGTAGAGAATCACCAGGTCGTTGATCACCGACGGCCGATCCTGGCCAACCACGTGGGTGTTCAGTTCCAGGGTCAACTGGGTGCCGCGCGCGGAGATCTCGACTTTTTTCACCCGTGCCCGCGCATGGATGCGCGAGCCGGCCGGCACTGGCGCGGGGAAGCGCAAGCGGTCGGAACCGTAGTTGATCTGGGTGCTGAAACCGGTGATTTCGAAATCCAGCTTCATTTTCATCCGCGACTGCAACACTTGCACCAGCGCGCCGTGGGCGATGGTGCCGCCAAACGGGCTGTGCAGGCGCGCCCGCTCGGGGTCGGTGTGAATCCAGTAGTCGTCTCCCGACAACTGGGCAAACGCATCGATCAACGCCTGGTCGACCACCACGACGTTGCTCCAGTCGCTGAACTGCTCGCTGACAAGGCTCTGCAAGGCCGGCCCGTCGTTGAGGTCGATTTGTCGGGCAGCCGGTTGTTCTGACGCCACGGGTGCCGGTTCACTTTCCTGCGCAGGCAGCGGTTCAAGGCTCGCCGCATCCTTGTCTACGCCGGTAAAGCGCAGCAGGCGGTTGCCCTTGGCGTCGACTTCGGCGAACACCGGCTGCAACGGCATGCCGATGCGGATTTCGTCCTCCGCCAGGCCGACCAGGTTGGTGTTGATGCGCACACCCTGGGCCAGTTCAACCACCGCCAGTTTCTGCGGCATCTCGTCCATGAAGTCGGGCAACGTGGCGATGCGCGTCACGGTATAGCTGTACAGCGTCGCGGTGCCATCGACTTCGCGCCAGGCCAGGTCATGTTCCAGGCAGGCCGTGCAATGCCGGCGCGGGTAGAAGTTCCAGTGCTCGCAGGCGTTGCATTGCTGGATCAACAGGCGACGAGCCTTCAGGCCCTCCCAGAACGGTGCGGAGATCTGCGTCGCGACCGGCATCGGTTTGTTGTTGGACATGTGCTTATGCTCCCTGAAGTATCAATGCGCCCTGCTCGCTCATCACGCCACCGGTACCGGAGACGTAGACGTTGTCACAGCGCCCCAGTTGGCGTTCGCCGGCTGTGCCCGCGATCTGCGTGACCGCTTCGATCACCTGACTCATGCCGCCAGCCGAAGCCGACTGGCCGAAACTGAGTTGCCCGCCGTGGGTGTTCATCGGGAAATCGCCGCGCCAGGTCAGGTCGTGCTCACGCACGAATGCCATGCCCTCGCCCTTGGCACAGAAACCGGCATCTTCCAGGGTCAGCAAGGTGGTGATGGTGTAGCAGTCGTAGATCTGCGCGGCGTCGACATCCGCGGGTTTGATCCCGGCCATGGCAAAGGCCCTTTGGGATGCAGGGCCAATC
>Ga0302254_10000261_pt1 | contig 12086 bp, 5 predicted proteins | sample I_Fen_E1_4_FD_194573 | JGI IMG/M metagenome (GOLD analysis project Ga0302254, IMG submission 194573) | Peat permafrost microbial communities from Stordalen Mire near Abisko, Sweden - I_Fen_E1_4 | ecosystem: Environmental > Terrestrial > Soil > Wetlands > Permafrost | place: Sweden: Abisko... | reverse complement strand
CGGGGCGCTGCGGGCCGAGGAGTACGACGGGCATCTCGACCACCTCATCGCCCGCCCCGTGTCACGGCGTTCCTGGCTCGTCGGCCGCCTCGTCCTGGGGCTCGGCCTCGTCGCCATGGCCGGGATGTCCATCGGCCTGGGCGGATGGCTCGGTGCCGGTGGGCGCGGCGGCCTCGACGCGCTCGACCTGCTGCAGGCCGCCGTCAACGTCGCCATCCCTGGTCTCGTCGTCCTCGGCCTCGGCGCCGCCCTCTACGGCGTCGCGCCCCGGCTCGCCGTACCCCTGCTCTACGGCTTCGTCCTCTGGTCGTTCCTGGTGGAGATCCTGGCCGGCACACTCCACGCCCGGTGGCTGGTGCACACATCCGTCCTCGACCTGCTGGGACCCGTTCCCGCGACCGGCCTCGACGGGCAGGCCGTCACCGGGCTCCTCGTGCTCGCCGCTGTGGCGGCACTCGTGGGGTTCGCCGCGTTCGACCGGCGCGACCTGGCGACGGCCTGAGGACCCCCTCGGCGAGATCGAGAAGGGGTGGACCGCGCCGGCGGCGCCCCGGTCACCAGATCGTCGTCGTGCCTGATGGTTGCGCCCACGGCGTCACATGGACATGGTGGCCGCATGGGTCCGGACCGCGAAGCCTCCCCCGAGCAGCAGGCGCGTGAGGCCGACCTGGTCGAGCGCGTGGTGGCGTCGTTCGCGGATACGCCCGACCCGCGCACCCGAGAGCTGGTCGAGGCCCTGACCAGGCACCTGCACGCGTTCCTGCGCGAGACCCGGCTGACCGAGGCGGAGTGGTGGCGGGCCATCGAGTTCCTCACCGCGGTGGGGCATCTCACCGACGACCGTCGCCAGGAGTTCATCCTGCTCTCGGACGTGCTCGGCGCCTCGATGCAGACGATCACGATCAACAACGAGGCGTACGCGAACGCGACCGAGGCCACGGTCTTCGGGCCGTTCTTCGTGGAGGGATCGCCCGATGTCGGTCTCGGCGGTGACATCTCGGGCGGCGCCGCCGGGGAGCCCTGCTGGGTCGAGGGCACCGTCACCGACACCTCCGACGCGCCGGTCCCCGACGCACTGGTCGAGGTCTGGGAGGCCGACGCCGACGGACTCTACGACGTGCAGTACGGCGACGACCGGGTCGCCGCCCGCGGTCATCTCCACACCGGCCCGGACGGGCGCTATCGTTTCTGGGCGGTCACCCCCACGCCGTACCCGATCCCGGACGACGGCCCCGTCGGCCAGCTCCTGCGGGCCACCGGCCGCTCCCCGATGCGGGCCTCGCACCTCCACCTCATGGTGGTCGCCGACGGCTACCGCACCCTCGTCACCCACGTCTTCCCTCGCGGCGACGCCTACCTCGACTCCGACAGCGTGTTCGGCGTGCGCGACTCCCTCGTGGTCGACGTCGACCATCAGCTCCCAGGTGCACCGACTCCTGACGGCCGCGAGGTCGTCGGCCCCTGGTCGCGGATCCACGTCGACCTCGTCCTCGCCCCCGCGGCTACGGATCGTGTGCCCGACGGCGACCTGTAGACCGTCCTCAGGCACACGACCCCCTCACGGGAGGTCGGGCGCGCTACAGCAGGCCGACCCGGCGCATCTTCGCGTCGACGAGCGCACGCACCAGGTCGTCGGGGAGCGGCTGGTCGACGGGGAAGTGGAGCGAGCCGGGGGTGGCGTCGTACCCGGCGACGGCGTCACCGAGGTCGGCGAGCACGTGACCGCTGTGGGGGAGGTAGCTGAGGTGCCTCTGGAACGCCGCGAACCCGGCCACCACCTTGCCGTCCACCCGGAAGGCGGGCATCCCGTAGGAGATGCACTGCTCGGCGTCCGGCACCACCGCGAGGATCGAACGTCGTAGCGCCTCGAGCGTGGAGCGTCGGGGCTCCTCGAGGCCGGCGAGGTAGTCGTCGATCTCCTCCTGGCTCATAGGGCCAGTGTTCCGCCGCGGTCCCGGCCTGTCCACGCGGGTCAGGCGTCGTCGCGAGGGCCTGCCTGGCGCCGGACCATCCACCAGCGGAGGAGGCCGAAGACCGCGCCCACGACGCAGGCCTTGACCAGTGAGGTCACGAGGGAGGAGTCGCTGAGCAACGCGTACCCGACGAACACCAGCACGGCGAACACCGCCGTCGGCACCAGCACGCGTCGCATGCCGGATGATGACATGGCACCGGCTGTCTCGGTGCCACCCGACGTGTCTGTGAGCTGACTTCTCGTGTCCCACGACTCCGCTCGCGACGCCGCCCTCGAGGTCGTACGCCGGGCCGTCGGCGGCGTCGAGTCCGGTGCCGCTCCGACACCAAGCCTGGGGCGATCCGGATCGACGACGTACGCCGGCTCGACCTCGGCACGTTCGTCCGCCCGGCGGAGGAAACCGGACCGGGCGGCCTCGGGTCGAGGCGGTCTATGCGTACGCCGTGCGCACTCCGGCGGGCGTCCTGCTCGACCCCCGCCGGGTCGTCTCCGCCCACGACGCGGCCGTCTGGGTCCCGTGATCCCGGAGCCGACCGAGCGGCGCGGAAAACGCGGAACAAATCGGCGGCTGACCGCCTCGAGGGCCGACTTGTTCCGCGTTTTCCGCAAGGGACGGGGGAACACCCAGCCGGCCGCGGCGTGCCACCAGCGGGTGAGCAGGCTGGCTCGCCGCCCGACCCGAGTCCTACCGTGTGGCATGGCGCCCGACGCCCCCGCCGGCCCGATGCTGTGGCTGGCCCGTGGGGAGCACGAGATACCGAGCAGCGGGGACTGGCTGACCGCCCGTGAGTCGGACCGAGCGTCCGGGATGCCCTACACGAAGCGGCGATCGGAGTATCTCCTGCGGCGTTGGGTGTGCAAGAGAGCGGTTGCCGACGTCGCCGGGCTGCCGGAGGACCTCCCGTCGCTGGCCCGCATCGAGGTCACCAACCGGCCCACCGGCGCCCCGGCCGTGCTGGTGGACGGCGACGACGCGGGGCTCGATGTGTCGCTCAGCGATCGAGCCGGCTGGGCGATCTGCGTGGTGGGAGAGGGCCTCGGTCGGCTCGGCTGCGACCTCGAGATCGTCGAGCCGCGGTCACCGGGGTTCGTGGCCGACTTCCTCACGACCGCCGAACAGGACTACGTCGCCGCCCAACCGTTGGCCGACCGCGACGCGGCTGCCAACCTGATCTGGTCGGCCAAGGAGAGCGGACTGAAGGTGCTGCAGACCGGCCTGCGCCGCGACACCCGCAGCGTCGAGGTGGTGGTCGGCGGGACCGACCGCACGTCTGGCTGGGCCCGGCTCGACGTGCGCCCCGCCGAGGGTGGCGTGCTCCCCGGTTGGTGGCGTCGCGCCGGGTCCTTCCTGGTGACGGTGGCCGCCGAGGCCCCGCTGCCGGCGCCCGTCCCGCTCGCGGGATCCGGCGATCTCGAGAGCGCGGTGCCGGTACACAGCTGGGTGGATCGCCCGTGGTCCGGGTGAGTCGCACGCGCCGGCTCAGGCATCCGTCCGCGCGAGACCGCGTTCGATCGCGTCGATGACGTAGGGCCGGAGCTCGGCGGCCCGGATGATCGCGTCGACCGACCCGACCCGGCGGGCCCGTTGGATGGTGTGGATGGCGTCGAACTCGTCGGCCACCTCGCCCAGCTTCTCCGAGCGGACCTGGTCGCTCAGTCGGGCGAGCGCAGTGCGGAGAGGACCTACCTCGTCGGCGTCCGCGGCGGCGAGCCTGGTGCGGAGCGCGGTCACGCGTGGCTCGTTCTCGGTCCGCGACTGCACCTCGCGCGCGAAGACGGTCGCCGCCGCCGGCGCTCCGCCGATCACGGAGGCGTAGGAACCCTCCACCGCCGCGATCTCCATCATCGGGTTCAGCTGCTTGGAGAACACCACGAACGCGCCTCCGTGGTACCGGGACACCACGACGAACACGATCGGCCCGCTGAAGTTCGTGACCGCGCGCCCGATCTCGGCGCCGTACTCGAGCTGCCAGTGACGCATGGACTCCGGAGATCCGTCGAACCCGGACAGGTTGGCCAGGACGACGAGCGGCCGGTTCCCGCTGGCCGCGTTGATGGCCCGGGCCGCCTTGCGGGCGGACTGGGGGAAAAGGGTGCCGGAGGTCCAGGATGCCGGGCCGTCCGCGGGCACGTAGCCGCGCCTGGCCAGCGTCCGGGACTCCAGCCCGAGCAGGCACACGGGCACTCCGCCGATGTGGGCGTCCCAGACCACCGTGGTCTCGGCGCCCCTCCAGGCCGCCCACCGCTCGAGCGGCTGGCTGTCGGCATCGACGACCGCCTGCAGCACGGACCGGATGTCGAAGGGCTTCTTGCGCTCGGGGTTGAGCTCGGCCGAGAAGACGTCCCCGACCAGGCGTTGGTCGGTGCCCTTCACCTCGGCATGGAGCGAGCTGCGCACGTCACGGTCCACCGGGTCGCGCGTGGCGGCGCGGCGCGGGAAGCGCTCGCCCGGAACGACGAAGGTGTGGTCGTAGTGACGGAACAGGATGCGGCACGCGTCCTCCAGGGTCGCTGCCCAGTACTGGCTCTGACCGTTCGGACCCATCACCCGGTCGTACCCGCCGATGCCGAAGTTGTCCTCGGCCGAGACGCCGCCGGAGAAGTCCAGCGCCTGCTTGCCGGTCAGCACCATCGCGCTGGTCGGCATCATCACCAGGATGCCGCGGGTGTGCATCAGCATCGTTGCCTCGGCGTTCCAGTACGGCTGGCCGCCCACGTTGATGCCCGTCACCACGATGTTGATCTCCCCGCCCCGCTGCGTGAACTCGATGAGCCCACGGAGCACGGCCGCGATCCAGTCCATGTTCTCGGTCCCGCTCTCCATGGCGATCAGCGCGCCGGAGGACACGGCGAACCACTCGACCGGTACCTGCAGCTGCTCGGCGAGATGGAGCGCCGCCAGAATCCTGCGGCACTCCGGCTCCGCGAGGTTGCCCAGACCGTGGGTCGGGTCGCTCAGGAGGGCGACCCGGCTCATCCCCTCGGGGACCTTCGTGGTCCGGTTGGTGAGGACCCCGACCACGACGTTCGCCGTGTTCAGGCCCGGCTCCCTGGTGACCGGCCCGAGATGGCCGTCGGCGTCCAGGTCGTGCTCGACGAACGTGCCGGGCGGGAAGTCCGCGGACGCGCCCTGCCGGGCCGTCAGCATGCGCAGGATCTCGTACGGGTAGGGCACCCCGAAGCGCTGAGCCCTGAGCACCTTCTGTCGGTACGGCGTGAGGGGGCGCACCGGCTCGTTCCGCGACTCTCGCTCGAGGACCGTCACGCCCTGGCCGCCCACGCCCTGCACGTCCAGCACCCGGTCGCTCACCGACCCGTTCGGCTCCGAGAGCCGGACCCGTAGCAGTACCTTCTGCAGGCCGACGCCCACCGCAAGCGGCGCGAACGTCCGGGCGAGGTCGGGCCAGGAGTCGCGAGGCACGTCCCACAACGGTCGGACGTACAGCACGATCCGGTTCGACGTGGGGCGCTCGCGGGCGGGGAACGACGCCAACGCCGCCCGCATCGCAGCCAGGCACTGCACACCCATCCTGCCGAGCCAGGGGTACGAGCGGGCCCCCGTCGGATCGAGCACGGGCGTCAGATCGCGGATCTCGGCCAGTGCGAAGAGCCGCGTGTCCTGCGGGTTGTCGTGGGCGACCCCGCGGAAGAGGTAGACGTCCTCGGCCGAGGCGAGTCGCTCCAGCCGGAAGTTCGCCAACCTCCACAGGTCGAGCCGCTTGGCCAGCATCGGATGGAGGTTGCGGTAGAGCGTGTCCTCGAGGAGCCCGCCGCCCGCCCTCGGCCGATAGCTCAGGTGCAGGGTGCGGACGTGTTCGGCCTCGTCGCCGTCGGTGGCGGTCACGGTGACGTCCACCCGCCACGGCACACGACCGAAGTCGCACCGCGCGAGCAGCTCCTCCACCACCGGAGCGGTCTCCTCGACTCCCGTGTGGTGCCCCTTGCGCCACGTGGCCAGATCGACGGTGACCTGCCGGTCCTCCGGTACGCCGCGCAGGTGCGCGGCCACAGCCTGCGCCACCTGGGGGAGCCGGGACAGCTCGGCGTAGCCGACGACGAGGTGGATGTGCTTGTTCTCCCAGTCGTAGTCGGCCGCGCACAGCAGCTCGCCGTCGTGCTCGTCGAACCTCAGGTCCCGAAGCTCGCGGATGCGGTAGTAGCGCCGGGCGTAGATCTCCAGCAGCACCTTCTGGAAGTCCCGGTCGCGAGTGTCCAGCCAGTGCCGGAGCAGCGCGCCGCGCTGGGGGTGGGGGGAGTCCACCAGGCGCTCGACGGCCTCCGTGCTCCCCGGACCGCCGGGGTCGGCCTCGATGACCCTCAGCGCGCGCTCGGTCGCCTCGTCCTCCGACTCCACCAGCGCCTCCAGCACGGGTTCGTCGAAGTAGCGGAAGATCACGTCGTGGGCCAGCTCGGCAATGCTCTGGTGCCGGACCTGGGCCGAGGCCGCCAACCGGTCGAACCGGGCGCGCATCTCCTCGTCGGCAAGGGGCGCCAGTTCTCTCCTCGCCCGGAGGCGCCGCTCGAGGATCGACATCACGACGGGGATCAGCTCGCCGACCCGGCTGAAGGACCGGAACATCCAGAGCACTGCCGCTTCCAGCTCCGGCGTGCGCTGGAGCCCGTCGACGCCGTAGCGGGCCAGCGCGGCGAGGAGGCGCGTGCGATAGGCGTCGGGCAGCCCCGCGCGGTCGGGGTCGAGCCACTGCAGGTAGGAGAGCAGGTACTCCTGGGTGCTGGCGGATGTCAGCGCGTCGCCGGGCTCGGTCTCCGTCCTCGGGCGATAGAGCGCGCTCACCTCCGCGAACAGGTCGAGCAGCCCGTCCTCGCAGCGGAGCAGCCCGACGTCGGCGGGCGGGCTGATCTCGCCGAGCCTGCGCTGTTCGACGAGCAGCCGCCTCACCATGGCCGGGTCGAGGTCGTAGCCGAGGAGGTAGTGCCGCAACGAGCCGAAGACCCGCTCGCACGGTGGCGTTCCTGCCGTGGGCCGCGCCTCCATCCCCGTCAGGTCGAGCGGCGGCGCTCCGACGGTCTCGCCGCCGGCCGGCTCGGTCTCGCGGATGCGCAGCATCGGAGCACCGGTGGCGACCTGGGCGTTCGGCATCACCTCGACCGCCGTCACCTCACCGGAGTACGGCGCAGTGACCGTGGACTCCATCTTCATGCTCTCCAGCACCGCGACCGGGTCCCCTTCAGCGACCCGGTCCCCGACCTGCACCAGGATCGAGACCACGAACGCCGGCCAACCGGCTCTCACGACGCCGCCGTCGTCGCGCGTGACCCGGTGGGTGGTTCCGTCCACCACGATCCGGAACATCGCACCCTGCGTCACCGCCACCACGCGATGGTGATGACCCGCGCAACGGACCCGGCGCTCGTAGGCGTTGACGAAGTCGACCTCGAGGTCGGCGTTCACCTTCCCAGCACGCACCCGGAAGGTGCCGGGGGACGTGCGGTAGCACCAGAGGTCATGGGTCGCCCCGGCGTAGCGCAGCCGGAGTCGGGCGCCGATGGCCTCGGGCCGCTCGGGGCGGCCCCGCCGTGCGCCGGTGTGGAAGGCTGCCTGCGACGCCGCGTGGTCCGCGGCGTACGCCTCGACGGCCGCGGCGAGCAGGGCGACCGGCTGCGGTGCCGGAACGTGATCCCCTGCCGCGGTGATCCGGTCCAGCCACCGGTTGTCGTAGTCACCCGTCACCATCTCCGGCCGGTCGAGCACTCCGAGCAGGAAGGACCGGTTCGTCGTGCCTCCCTCGACGACGACCGTGCTCTGGGCCAAGGCTCGACGCAGGCGGGCGAGCGCCTCGTCGCGATCCTGGCCCCAGGCGATGATCTTGGCGATCATCGAGTCGAACTGGTCGGAGATCAGGTCGCACTCACGGACTCCGGAGTCGACACGCACGCCGCTCCCGGTCGGCAGGCGGAGCATCGCGATCCGACCCGGAGCCGGGACGAAGCCCTGCTCGGGGTCCTCTGCGCACAGGCGCGCCTCGATGGCGTGCCCGCGGGGGAGCGGGGGGTCGCCCTCCAGCCGATGGCCTTGCGCCACGCGTAGCTGCAGCTTGACCAGGTCGAGGCCGGTGGTCGCCTCCGTGACCGGGTGCTCGACCTGAAGGCGGGCATTGACCTCCATGAAGAAGAAGTCCTGCGTAGCGGGTTCGACCAGGAACTCCACCGTGCCGGCATTGCAGTAGCCGGCCGCGGCGGACAGGCGGACGGCGGCCGCCTTGATGGCGGCCTCGGTACCGGGCGACAGGGCGGTGGACGCAGACTCCTCGATCACCTTCTGGTTGCGCCGCTGGATGCTGCAGTCGCGCACGCCGACCGCCCAGCTCGTCCCGTAGGAGTCCGCGATGATCTGCACCTCGACGTGGCGGGCCGCCTCGACGAAGTGCTCGAGGAAGACGGTCGGGTCGCCGAAGGCCAGCTCGGCCTCGCCACGCGCCGACCCGAGGGCCGTCTCCAGGTCGGCCGGGGACCGCACGACGCGGATCCCTCGCCCGCCGCCACCCGCGGTCGCCTTGAGGGCGACGGGGTACCCGAGCTGCTCGGCCTGCGCGGCCGCGTCCGCGACGGTGTCGACCGGCCCGCCTCCCCAAGGCAGCACCGGCACGTTCGCCTGCTCGGCCAGCCGCTTGGCGGTGATCTTGTCGCCGAGGGCGCGGATGGTGGCGCTGTCCGGCCCCACGAAGAGGATGCCCGCGTCCTCGCAGCGCTGCACGAAGGACGCCCGTTCTGACACGAAGCCCCACCCGACCCATACCGCGTCGCACGACGCATCCGCGAGCACAGTCACCACGGCCTCTTCGTCGAGGTACGTCGACTTGCGGTGCCCGTCGTGGGGGTCCAGATAGGTCGCTGGACCGAGGAGAACGGCCTCATCGGCCTCTTGCACGAACCACGCGTCGGCGTCGGGGACGGTGTAGAGCGCGACCGTCGTGATCCGATGCGCGGCCCCATGGTGCACGCTGTGGGCGCGGTTCAGGTCGGCCACCGCAGTGAGCAGGCGCATGGCCGGCTCACCACGGTTGACGATCCCCAGTCGATGGATCTGCTTCACGGTCGGCCTCGGTCCCTCATGCCAGGACCGCGCGTAGCGGAGCGCGGACCTCCTCGGCCAGCGGGCCCGGCATCGGCACCGTGCGGTAGCCGTCCAGCCGCAGCAGGACCCGTCCGTCCTGGTCGAGCACCTGGCAGTCGAAGACGCCCTGCGTGCCCGGCGTCGGTCGGGCGATCGCCACGAGCGCTCCGCCGTCACCCGTCGCCACCTCGCCCAGCACACTCAGCCGGTCGACATGGGACGGCAGGGCGAGCCGACCCTCGTACCCGGCCTCCCAGAGTCCCGCGACCTGGAAGCACAGCTCCTCCAGTCGCGGCCCGAGGAGCGTCGGCGTCGTGGCCGGTTCCTGGTCGGTCGGCAAGTGCTCGGCGAGACTCCCGACTGCCGCACCGTCGTCCTCCCAGGCCTCCCCGACGACCTGGTACGCCGGTCCGTGGAAGTACAGCCGGTAGACGTCCAGCGGTGCGATCACGGCAGCTCCCCGGGTCTTGGCAACCGGCGTCGCCCGGTCGGCAGGGGCCTTCGCCGCCGAGAGACGGACGGAGCCGGTGAAGTGCACGGTGCGTTGCGGCGTGTCGTTGCCCGGCAACAGCCGCTCCGCCTCGAGCCGGCATTCCGCCAGCAGATCGGCGCCGTCGGGCCGGATCCGGGCGGTGACGGTCAGGGTGCGCGGCTCGTCGCGGTAGAACTTCACCGGCACCAGGAAGTCGACGTCCTCCACCGCGACGACGTACCACTCGGGCGCCAGCAGCCCGGCAACCTCCGCGAAGAACTCCATCCCCATGACTCCGGGGAGGACGGCGGTCCCGTCGATGCGGTGGTCGTCCAGGAACGGCTGGGCGGTCGGGTCCAGCGTGGTCCGCACCGCGAGGCCGTCGAGGAGACTCGCCTCGACCACCTCGCCTGCGAACTCACTGCCCCACGACTCGAGGGTCGCCGGCACGACTCCACCTGTCGGGTGGTAGCCGTCCGCGAGTCGCCCGAGAGCTCCGGCGGCCACGACCTCCCCGCGGAAGCCGTGTGTGGTGAGCTCCCTCCTGATCCAGGCGACGCCGGCCTCGGGTGGGAGCATCTGCACGCCCGCCATCTCCATGATCGTCGGCGTCGAGCCCCGGGTGGCCATCCCGATCCCACCCCAGGCGGTCCAGTCGACCGCGAGGGCGCGGGTGTCCGGCCGGGTGCGCCGCAGGCTGGAGGTGATCTTGCACAGCAGGTCGTTGGCGGCGGCGTAGTCGCACTGTCCGGCGTTCCCGAACCGCCCGGCCACGGAGGAGAACACGACCGTGGCACCGATCGGGAGGTCCTCGGCGGCCTTCATGATGTTGAACCAGCCGTCGGCCTTGACGCCGAACACCAGGTCGAACTCCCGGGGCTCCTTGCCCGGAAGAGCCCGACTCACCTCGACGCCGGCCGCGTGCAGCAGCAGGTCGATGCGGTCGGTGGACTCCCGGACGTCAGCCATCACCTGTGCGACACGTGCTGGATCGGTGAGGTCGACCGAGTGGTAGTGGACCGTGCCACCGGCATCGCTCACGGCGTCGATGGCGGCCAGTGCGGCTGCCACCCGTTCGTAGCCGGCCAGCTCCTTCTCGATCGCGACCGGTGTCGGCCGCAGCCCCTGCTCCTTCATCCTCGCGGCAAGCAGTGTCTTGAAGCCCTCCCGGTCCTCGACATACCGTCGGAGGTCCGCATCGCTGGGGTCGGGCTCCGGGGTGAGATCCAGAAGATGGAAGGTGCCTCCTCCCGCCGCTCGGGCGAGATCGGCCGTGACGGCCGCGACGATGCTTCCCGCTGCACCGGTGACCAGGACGACGCTGTCAGGACTCAGGCGTGTGGTGCTCCCCACCGGGGCGTCCTGAGGCGGGAAGGGACGCGAGCTGAGGCCGACGCCCCAACGTCGACCGTCGGCGTAGCCGATCTCGACGCATCCGGGGTCCGAGCAGGTCTCCGCGACGAGCAGGTCCGCGACCGACTCTGCCGGGGTGTCGAGCGACACGTCGACCGCCTTGACCAACGCCTCGGGGCGCTCGCGCTTGTAGGACTTGGCGAAACCCGTCACGGCACCGCCCAGGGGCGCCGTGGCGCCGGCCGCGTCGTAGCCGTGGAAGCCGCCGAGGCGGGTACCCGCGACGAGGAACGCCTGGTCGTCGTACAGCCGTCGCATCACCGCGTACAGGGCCTTCACCCGTCGGCGCAGCCCTTCCTGCACGTCGGCGAGGGCGAGTGAGTCCAGCGGGCCTTCGTCGTCGAGCGCCGGCAGCCAGTACACCCCCGCGATCTCGCCCTCGGAGCGCCAGGCGTCCACCGTCGAGAGGATCTGCTCGGTGGACTTCGCCGGATCGAGCGTCAGCACGGTGACGCCGCGGTCGGCCAGTCGTCGGTCCAGCAGGTCGGCGACACCGCCGGTGTCCCGCATCATCACCACGCGCGTGTCCGCGCCGAGAACGACCCCGGTGGACACACAGCGGTCGAGCGCAGGCCGGAGCACCGGTACCGGCTCACGCCGGGGCAAGGCATCCACGGCGTCCAGGTCGCCGACCACCGTGGTGAGGTGCAGCTCGCCGGCGGGGGCTGCGGCCAGGGCGGGTGACTCTGTGCCGGTCTCGGTTCCGGACTCGGTGGTGGTCTTGTCGCGGACCCAGCCGATGACGTGGGCGAGGGTGGGGAAGTCGCGCAGGGAGAGGGTCTCGTCGCGTTCGACTCCGAACCGGGTGCGGACCGCGGCGAAGACCTCGGCCTGCTTGACGGTGTCCACGCCGAGGTCGGCCTCGAGGTCGAGGTCGAGGTCGAGCAGCTCGGGCGGGTAGCCGGTCATCTCCGCGACGATCGCCACCACGGCCTCGGTGACCTCGGCCTGGGAAGGACCCGTCGCCGGTGCCGGGACCTCCGCTGAGGCGACCGGTGCGGCCGGTGCGGCCGGTTCAACGGTGGGTTCGGTGGGTTCGGTTCCGGACTCGGTCGCCGTTTTGTCGCGGACCCAGCCGATGACGTGGGCGAGGGTGGGGAAGTCGCGCAGGGAGAGGGTCTCGTCGCGTTCGACTCCGAACCGGGTGCGGA
>Ga0302254_10000256_pt1 | contig 12149 bp, 9 predicted proteins | sample I_Fen_E1_4_FD_194573 | JGI IMG/M metagenome (GOLD analysis project Ga0302254, IMG submission 194573) | Peat permafrost microbial communities from Stordalen Mire near Abisko, Sweden - I_Fen_E1_4 | ecosystem: Environmental > Terrestrial > Soil > Wetlands > Permafrost | place: Sweden: Abisko... | reverse complement strand
GATGTCCCCCTTTTCGTTCCCCCGTGCCTCCCCCCACAGGTTCCGGCCGAACGCCGCTGAGTGAACGGCCTTGTCAGCGCCACGTCCCCCAACCTCCCCCCGATTCTTTTGAGAACCCCTTGACGAATCCCCATCAGCTCGCAAAGTGCGGAGTCACGACATCGCAGAAAGACGTTCCAGATTTCGCAATCCGACGTTCCAAAGTTCCGCAGACCGCCCTACCATCGATAGATGGCATACCTGCCCCGAATCATCGACCACCGGCTGGGTCGGCTCCTGCGCGGCAACCCCGTGGTCCGGCTCGAAGGCCCCCGCGGCTGCGGAAAGACCACCACCGGCCTCCACCACACCGCCAGCGCCGTCCACCTCGACACCAGCCCGGCCATGGTCGAACTCGCACAGCTCGACCCCGACCGGCTCCTGACCGGCCCGGCACCCCGGCTGATCGACGAATGGCGCCTCGCCCCCACCCTGTGGAACCAACTCAACCAACACCTCGCGGAGACGACTCTGCCCGGCGGGTACCTGCTGGCCAGCTCGGCCACCCCGCCCGACTATCGACGCCACACCGAGGGCGCCGACCAGCTGCCGGTGCTGCGGATGCGCACCTTGGCGCTCGCCGAGAACCCGCGCTGCGCACCTCAGGTGTCCCTGGCCGGACTCGCCTACGGCGACCGGGTCACCAAAGTGCGCAGCCCCCTCACGTATCGGGAGCTGGCCGGCGAGGCCGTCCGCGGCGGCTGGCCCGCGCTCGTCGACGCCAGCACCGAAGAAGCCACGCAGTACAACACCACCTACCTGCACGACCTGACCCACACCGACCTGCCAGCGGCGAGCCCCACCCGGCACCAGCCCGCCCGCATCGGCCAACTCCTTACCAGCATGGCCCGCCACACCGCCGGCGAGGTCAGCCTCGCCGGCCTCGCCACAGACACCCAGACCGCGGGTGGCGGAGCAGGCCGGGACACAGTCCGGGTCTACCTCGACGCGCTGGCCCGGATCCACAGCTGGGAGCCACAACCCGCCTGGCAACCACCGCTACGCACCCGGGCAAGGCTCCGGCACCACCCCCGCGCACACCTGGCCGACCCGGCGCTGGCCTGCGCCGCGCTGCAGCTCGACCCGGACCGGCTCGCCGATGACCCCGACCAGTTCGCGGCCGTGTTCACATCGATGGTCATCCACGACCTGCGAGTTCACCTGGAAGGAACAGGCGCCCGGCTGTACCACTACCGGGACGAGACCGGGCTCACCATCGCCGCCATCATCGAATACCGCGACGGCGGCTGGGCCGCCATCCAAACCAGCCTCGGCGAACACCGAGTCGTCGACGCCGAAATCAGCCTCCACAAACTCCTCGACGAACGCCTCGACCTCGACCAGACCGGGCAGCCCAGATTCCTGGCCGTCATCACCGGCGGCACCACCGGCCACACCACCCGCAGCCACACCTACATCGTCCCCCTCGCCACCCTCACCGCCTGACCCGTCTACCGATCCACCGGCCTTTTCGACCTGACCTCACCGGCGTCATCTCACCCCCAAGACACAACTGCCCATCTTCGTTACACCCGGTGCAAATCGGCCAGCGAATATCGTTGCGACGAAATGCTCCGTGGGGATGGGGCCGCAACGTCACCACTGAGCGCAAGACCGGGGCAGATCCCGGCGGCCCGACACACGTCCGGTGGAGGCCAGCAATTGCCGATTCGTTCTAGCGCCAACTCCTCCCGTCGTCGAGACTCGGTGTGCAGTGCTGAGATCTCAGATGCCACTGGGGGTTGCCGGGTCCGATTCGTGGTCGTGGTCGGGGTCAGGGGTGCCTGGGGATGCCGTCACCCCTTCGTTCCTTGACGACGGCGAAGGACTGGATGGTCGCTGCGACGAGCGGCGGGGCAAGGATCATGCCGATGAGGCCCGCGACGGTGCCACCGATCAGCGTGGACAGCAGCACGACCATGGGGTGGATGCGCAGGGCCGAGCCGAGCGCCCACGAACTCACCGCGCTCTGGATGGTGCCGTTGGAGATCAGGAACGTGATGCCGATGATCGCGGCGGTGGGGGCTCCGCCCGATCCGAAGGCGATGAGCACCGCGAACGCGCCCGTGATCCACGCACCAAGGAACGGGATGAAGGAGAGAAGGAAGTACAGGATGAAGATGGAGCCGGCCAACGGCACGTTGAGCAGCAGCAGCGGCACCATGAAGATGGGCGCCGTCACCATGGTGGTGATGGCGATGCCCTTGAAGTAGCCGCGCAGCGACTGCTGCACCACGGTGGCGACGGCGTCGGTGAGTCCGGCGTCCCAGGACGAGATCCGCGCCAACCAGCCGGGGAAGTTGCGGCCGTCCCGTAGGACGAAGAAGAGAAAGAAGACGGCGAAGAACGTGCCCATGCCGAAGGCCAGAGCACCGGAGAAGGTGCCGGAGGCCAGGCCGACGATGCCCTGGGCGACTCGCGGTGCGTGCTGCTCAATGTTCGCCCGGATGCGTTCGAGCATGAGCGGGTCGAGGTCGAGCGTGCGTCCCCAGGCCACGAACGAGTCCCAGCCCACCCACAGTTGCCGGTAGATCTGGGGCAATTGACCCAGGAATCCACGTACGACGACGGTGGCCGTGCCCGCAGCCAGAGCGATGGCCACCACCATGCCCGCGATGGTGGCGAGCAACCTGCTGAGGCCCCAGGCCTCCAGCCGCGACACGACCGGCTCAAGGACCACCCCGATGATCAGTGCGACGAGCAGCGGCACCACGATCCCGTTGATCGCTCCCAGCGCCGTCGACAGGATCACAAGCAGGGCTATGGCGCCGATGGCAGACCAGCTTGCCCTCCCGATCCGGAGGAGACGGGAAACCTGCTCCCGCTGAAGGGTGTCACTCACGATGTACTCGATTCGACTCGCGACCCAACTGCAGACCGGGGACGCGACGTCCGTGCCGCCCTCTGGAGCAGGACCAAAAGTCCGGTAAACACGCCACCTGTTCGGCGAACAATAGCAGCGGCACCCTGGCAGGTGCCGTTCTTTCGGGGTCTGGTGGAAAGGCCTCGCGTCGCTTTCTGCCAGTCGCCCTGACGCCGAAGGTGATGCTCCCTATGGAAGCCAGCAATACCTGCAGGGCCGCACCGGTCTGGAGGTCGGCTTTGGCGGTCATCACCAGCTTGGCTCCGAAGGGAGCGCCCGGGCAGGCCCATAGCATCACCATGGCAATGAAGGCCGGGGTGGCCAGTCCGAAGAGCTCGGCGACGCCCAACCGACGAGCGGACGCACCACGAAGGCAGTGAGAACCACCAGCAGCACCAAGGGCCACCGCGTAAAGACAGCGCGATCTGATCGAAGGTGGTTCGGAGCCCTGCCGACAGCATCGTTGTGATGATGAAGACGATGAGCGCGGTGTTGAAGATGGCCTGGAATGCCTCCACGGCGTGACCCTTTCGCTGTGGTCCGATCAGATCGCATTGCCGCTCAGTGCAGCTCGTGGGGCCAACGCCATTGGACGAACCAGATCCCACCGGTAGGGACTCAGTCCTGGCCACGGGTATCTCCCGCCGGTGACATCGATACTGTGCAATTCTTGTTGGGAACTGGCAGCCAGCACATTGCGCTGGGTGAGGCACTCCGGACGGGGCTGATAGTGGCACGGCGAACAGCAGATTCAGTGCTTTTCGGATCGGATGGCGTCCGGGGGGCGACTCTTGGGCATCGCCGGCGTTCAGCGACAACGGGTGGACGACTATTCGCGATGGTGCCACTGGTGGTCCTGGCGTTGCTGGCGGGGTGCGGATCGGGCTCGGTGACCTTGCCGGATCGCACAGCTCTGCCGTCGATCTCCTTGCCTGCTAGGCCGACTGCTCTGCCGACCGTTCCTCGGCGCACGGAAACGGCGACGGCGACGGCGACGGCGACTGCGACGGCGACTGCGACGGTGACTGTTTCAGAGTCGAGCGCGCCGCCTGCAGAGACGACGCCGGCAGCGTCGCCGACCTCAACGCCGACGTCCGAGTCCTCTGGATCCGATGGTCAAGATGGCGGCTTGTGGTGGCTGCTGGTGCTGCTCGCCGTGGTTGCTGGTCTGGTCGTGGCGGGGGTCTTGTGGTGGCGGAGTCGGAACGCGACCAAGGAGATCGATCGACGCTTCGATCTGGTTCGCAGCGAACTCGCCTGGGCAGATGAGGATCTGCTGCCGCGAGTTCTGGCTTCACCGAGCACCGCGGAAGCCGCCGGGCTGTGGCAGGCCGGACGTCCGAGGCTGCTGGTGGTCGAGGAGGAACTGCGGCAACTTGCCGTTGCGGCGTCGAGCCAGGACCGACAGGACCGAGCAAAGCAGTGGCGGACGGCTCTGGCCTCGCTGGTCACAGCTGTGGACGCCGAGACGAGCCTTTCGCCGAGCGCCGACTCAGAACGCCTACGCGCGGCACGCGCCCAAGTGGAGGAAGCCCGACGTGACCTGATGTCCATGCTGAACGGCGCTGACACGAAACCCTGAGCAAGCTCCTAGCGGTGCCTCATCAGACCTGCAGCCATCCTCTGGGGTAGGGCTGGTCAGGCTTGTTCGACGAGGGTCATCGTTGCCTGGTGGGATTGACCGTCGCGGACGTGCTCGATGGCCACGGAGTCGCCGACCTTCGCGGTGACCAGCAGCCAGGCAAGTGACACGGTCGTGGCCGGACCGCCATTGATCCCGGTGATCACGTCGCCGGCCTGCACGCCTGCCGAGGCCGCGGGGCCGCCTGGTGTCACCTCCATGACGAATAGGCCGGCGTGCCCGCCGAACCGTTCGGCGACGTTCTGGCTGATCTCGACTGTCTGGGCACCGATCCATGGATGGGTGGCCCGCCCGGTGGCCAGCAGTTCGTCGCTGATTCGCTGTGCGGTGCTGGCGGGGACGGCGAACCCGATGCCGACGCTGCCGCCGCCACCCACGCCCTCAGCGTTGGCCACCGTCGAGATGGCGGTGTTGACGCCGACAAGCAGGCTCTCGCAGGTCACCAGGGGGCCACCGGAGTTGCCTGGGTTGATGGACGCGTCGGTCTGGATCGCCCCGGCGAGCACCGTTGTGCCGCCACCGGTCTTCGGCATGGGCACATTGCGACCGACGGTGCTGACGATGCCGCTGGTGACTGTCCCGGATAGCCCCAGCGGCGCTCCGAGGGCGACGACTGGCTGGCCAACCTGGAGCGGTTCCCGCGGCGCCAGCACCAGCGTGGGCAGCTTGTCGCGGTCGAGCTTCAGCACCGCCAGATCTGTCATCGGGTCGGTGCCGACCAGGTGGGCAGGAAGTTTGTCGCCGTTGTTGAGTAGCACCTCGATCGTGCCGGCGGTCGCCCCAGCGGCAATCACGTGGTCGTTGGTGAGAACCACCCCATCGGCCCGGATGATCGCGCCGCTACCCGACCCGGACCCGGTGGGGGCAGTGACGAACACGGTCACCACCGCCGGCAGTGCCGCGGATGCCACCCGGGTGGTGTCACAGGCACCGGTGGACGGGGACAGTTTGATCCCGGCCAAGGCACCCAGTCCGCCGCCGAGGAGCGTGACCGCCAATCCGATGCCGATCAACCCCAGCCAGTTCAGGGCTGGGCGACGGAACCACCACTTCTTTGCCGTTGGCACGCTGCCTCCTCAAGTACACCAGCTCACGGTCATTCCTCAGCCCTACTCTGGCCCAAATAGCGCGGCAAAGGGCTCGAACCCGCCGATCAGTGCCCACTACGCAACCGACCCTTCTCGGGTCTCCTCCCGCGCGAAATACGTTCAGATCACGAGGTCAATGTTCTTGTAGTTTGGCGGGTCTTGGCCGCTAGATTTGGGGTGAGCGAAAGGGGACATCGATGTCCGAGCATTTCCATCCAGAGGGCAAGCTTCCGTCGCCGGCGACGGTTGCCGCCCAGGCCGCGCTGCGGGCTTCACTCCCGTTCGATGACACCCGCGATTTCGACGAGGCTCACAGGGGTTTCCTGGCGGCACCGGAGTATCGGCAAATCATGGCCGATGCGGGGCACGTGGCCTGGAACATCGGTGCCTACGACTATCTGCTGGACGGTCAGGATTTCGACGGCATTCATCCCTCGCTGCAGCGCCAGGCGACGCTCAACATGGAGTACGGCCTGTTCGAGGTGTTGCCGGGCGTCATCTACCAGGTCCGCGGCTTCGATCTGGCAAACATCAGCTTCGTCAAGGGCGACACGGGCTGGATCGTTTTCGATCCGCTGACCAATAGGGAGACCGCTGCTGCCGCGTTGGCGCTGGTCACCGAGCACCTGGGTGAGCGCCCGGTGGTTGCCGTGGTGTATTCCCACTCCCACGTTGACCATTTCGGCGGTGTGCGTGGTGTCGTTGATGAGGCGGACGTGAAGGCGGGGCGGGTGCAGGTGATCGCCCCGGTCGGGTTCATGGAGCACGCGGTGGCTGAGAACGTGTACTCGGGGAACGCGATGAACCGGCGGGCGTTCTATCAGTACGGCCTGCTGCTGGCCCGGAGTCCGTTCGGCCACGTCGACCAGGCGATCGGCAAGGGTGTCGCTTCTGGTTCGGTCGGCCTGATCGCGCCCAACGTGACCATCAGCGCCGACATCGAGGAGCTGACGGTCGACGGGGTGAGGATGGTGTTCCAGAACACCCCGGGAACGGAGGCGCCGGCGGAGATGAACACCTGGTTCCCCGACCTCAAGGCGTTCTGGGCGGCGGAGAACATTGTCGCCACGATCCACAACATCTATACGCTGCGCGGCGCCCTCGTTCGCGACGCCCTGGAATGGTCGCGGCAGATCAACAAGGCGTTGTACCTGTTTGGTCGTGAGGCCGATGTGATGTTCGCCTCGCACTCGTGGCCGCGGTGGGGCAACGACCGGATCCAGGAAGTGATGCGCACCCAGCGCGACACCTACGCGCATCTGAACAACGGGGTGCTCCATCTGGCCAACCAGGGTGTCACCATCAACGAGGTGCACAACGAGTACCGGGTGCCGGAGAGCCTGCAGCAGCAGTGGTCGGCCCGCAGCTACCACGGGTCGGTAGAGCACAACTGTCGTGCGGTGATCAACCGCTACCTCGGCTACTGGGACGGGAACCCGGCCACCTTGATTCCGCTCTCGCCCGGCGATTCGGCACCGCTGTACGTGGAGTTGATGGGCGGCGCGGAACCGATCCTGGCCAAGGGACGCGCTCTGGTGGACGCCGGCAACTACCACCTGGCGGTGGAGATCCTGAACAAGCTGGTGTATGCCGAACCGGGCAACGCCGACGCCAAGGGGTTGTTGGCGGACGCCTTCGAGCAGATCGGCTACCAGCAGGAGAGTCCCAGCGTCCGCAACAGCTTCCTGGCTGCCGCGTTGGAGTTGCGTTCCGGGATCCCGACCGGGGCGAGCACCAAGACCGGCGGGCCTGACGTGATCCGTGCGTTGACCACCAGCCAGTTCCTCGACTTCATCGGGATCCGGCTCGACAGCGCCGCCGCGGCAGGGGTGGCGTTCACCGTCAACCTGGTCACGCCGGATACGGGGGAGACTTTCGCGGTGGAGCTGAGCAACTCCACGTTGACGAACCTGGAAGGGTTCCTTGTCGAGGGCCCCGACCTGACCATCACGGTCGACCGGAGCGACCTCGAGGAGGCGATGATCGGGGCCACGACGCTGCAGCAGCTCGTCATCAACGGCGTGGCGCGACTCGATGGCGATCCGGCGGTGCTCGCCAAACTCGCGTCGCTGCTGGTGCACTTCGAGGTGGGTTTCGAGATCATGCCGGGCACCGTGCACGCCGCCCCGAAGGCCACGACGATGGGCGATTTCGAGCAGGAGCCGCTGGGCGACACCGCCGGGGGTTGAGCCGGCGCGCCGGGTGGAAGGTCAGTCGGTGAGGTGCATCTCTGACCGGGATGACCGGATCAGGATCACCACGCTGACGAGGAGGGTCCAGGCGGGGAAGATGAGTTGCACCCAGAGGCTCAGGTTGATCATGAGGAGCAGGCTCAGGGCAAGGATGTAGGTGAGTGCGACCGTCCAGCGCGCCATCAGTTTTGTTCGAAGCCACACGGTGCCGAGCGAGATCATGAACACTCCCGCCATGCGCAGGGCGTACACGTTCGTGATCTCGAGCATTTCGGCGCGTGCGAAGGTGGTGACTTCGAACGCCGAGTTGGCGTCGAGTTGTTGGGCGGCGGCAAGGATGCCACCGGCGATGGCCGAGGAGGCAAAGATCATGGCGATGAACACCAGGCCGCTGCCAAAGAAGACGGTGGCGAAGAACTTGTCCTCGAGCTCGCCGAGACGGTCGCGGATGACGCCGATGAACCAGAGGAAGGCAATGCCGGCATAGGGCATCAAGCCGAGCGCGAACCTGATTTGGACCGCTTCGGGGCTGGTCCACACTGTGGCGCTGTCGGTGTGGTGGTCGAGCGCGGTGCGCATGAGCACGATGCTGGTACCGAAGAGCAGTGCGAACAGGATGCCTGCGACACCGGCTGCGCGTGGAGCGGTCAGGCGCTGCCGCACGATCCCGTTCAGCTGCCCGTTCACGGCTTTGCTCCCGTCGGAGGTCGCCGCCAAGGTGCGCGGACCTGCGGCTCGGCGGCGTTCGCCAGTTCCACTTCCGGCTGGACGCGAGTCACCCACGCACCGTAGCGGGACGCCAGCGGCTCCGCGGTCAAACCGTGGGCCAGAACGCTAAGCAGTACGGTCAAGGCGGCCGTGGCGATCACCTGTCGGCCGATCTCGACAGGTTCCAGGCTCTCCAGCGCAAGGAGGACGAAGATGATCGTCACCAGGCCGCGGGGCCCAAACCAGCCGACGAACGCGACCGACTGCCAGCGCAGGTGGGTGCCGAGTAGTGACAGGCCGAGGGCTAGGGGTCGCACCACGACAAGGGATAGCAGGGCGAAGCCGATCTCGGGCCAGCCGATCCTGGTCAGCATGAATGGCGTGGCGGCGAGCCCGAACACGAGCCAGACCGCCATTCCCAACGGTTCTGACAAAGCTTCGGTGAGCCCCAACGACGACGACTCCTCTTCGGTCCAGGCGGTGCTGCCAGCAAAGCCGAGGCCGGCCACGAAGACGGAAATGAAGGGTTCGGCTCCGACCACGGCGGCCAGGAAGTAGGCGAGAATCGGAATGCCCAGCACGCCGAGGGCCCGGGTGTGGGGGGTACTGAGATTCCTGTTCCGCGACCATGAAAGGAGGAGTCCTCCAAGGACTCCGACCGCAACTCCGACCAGAATGCCCCCGCCGAGTTCCAGCAGGGCGTGGCCCAGGCTCACCGCCACGTGCAGCTGGGCACCTTCGATGGCCGCGATCGCGAACAGCACTACCGGGGTCACCAGACCGTCGTTGAACCCACTCTCGAGGTTCAGCAGTCGTCGGATCCGAACCGGAACCGCCTGATTGCTCATCATGGCTGAGCCCAGGCCGGCGTCGGTGGGCGCAAGGGCCGTGGCCAGCAACAAGGCGACCATCACCGGCGCATCCGGAAACAGCCAGACGGCCAGCGCGTAGCCCAAACCCACCGACACCGGCACCGCGATCAGCAGCACTCGCAGCAGCAGACCAAGGTCCCCGGCGATCTGCCGCGGGCGCACCCTGGCGGCGTCATGGAACAAGACCAAAGCAAGCCCCAACTCTGCAGCGACCCTGATCTGCAGCGTCAACTCCAGTGAAGGGGCCCCAAGGAACAGCGAGGCGACGGCGCCAACGATCACGAACGTGATGGGCGCGGTCAGCATTGCTCGGCCCAACCCCCGTGAGACGGCCGCGAAACCCAGCACCACCACGGAGAACAACACAGCGACGGTGCCCACGCGGTCAAAATATCAGCGAGCGCTTTGTGGCACCGGACTTCGCCGAAAGCGCCTGAGATCTCCTGCGTGACACCCGGCAGGTCGCCACCGCAGCGGATAGGTTGTCGTCGTGAAGCTTCCCTGGCCAGCCAGTTTCCGTCTCCCGAAGCTCGCCCCGCCGTCTGGAAGGGACGTCAGGGCAGGATTGGTGCACGGTCTGGTCAGCATCCCTGATGGGTTGGCGGCTGGGCTGCTTGCCGGCCTGAACCCGGTCGCCGGCCTGTACGGCTACCTGTTTGGCACTCTCGCGGGAGCCGTCGCCACCAGCTCGGCCGTGATGTCGGTACAGGCGACCGGCGCCATGGCCGTGATCATCGCGGATATCCCAGGGCTCGGGTCGGGACCGGATGCGGTTCCGGCGCTGGCCACCCTCACGGTGCTGACCGGTCTGATCATGCTGGGCGCCGGGCTCGCCGGACTCGGTTCGCTCGTCAGATACGTGCCGAACTCGGTGCTGGCCGGCTTCGTGAACGCGGTCGCGGTCAACATCATGCTCGGCCAACTGTCCGACTTCACCGGATACCAGGGTCAAGGCAACAACCGAATCATCCGGGCCCTGGACACCCTCGCCCACTTCGCATCATTCCACTGGCCAACCGTGGCGATCGCCGTCCTGACCGTGGTGCTGATCCTCGCCCTCGAACGAACGAAGCTCGGTGCGCTCGGTCTTTTCGTAGCGGTCGTCATCTCCTCTGCCCTCGTCGCGTTTGTGGGTCCCCTGTCGACGGTGCCGACCCTCGCCGATCTCGCCGAGATTCCCAGCGGTCTACCACTGCCGGTCCTGCCCTCCCTCGCTGCAGTGATCAACATGATCGTGCCCGCATTCTCCCTGGCATTCGTCGGGTTGGTCCAAGGCGCTGCGATCGGACAGTCCGTGCCGAACCCGGACGGGACCTACCCGGACGCCTCCGGCGACTTCCGCGGCCAGGGCATCGCCAACATCGTGTCCGGCCTGCTGCGAGGAATGCCCGTCGGTGGATCGATGTCCGGAACGTCACTCATCCTTGCGGCCGGCGGCCAGGGTCGCTACGCCAACCTGATCGCCGGTGCCGTGATGGCCCTAGTTGTTCTTCTCTTCGGCCCGGTGGCCGGGCTGGTGGCGATGCCATCTCTTGCGGCGCTGTTGATGCTGATCGGGTTCCGCACCCTCAAACCTGACCAGATCAGGATGGTGTGGCGGACCGGATCAACGCAGGCGACCGTGATGACCACGACCTTCCTGCTGACCCTGCTCGTGCCCATGCAGTACGCCGTGATGGTCGGCGTCGGCATCTCGGTGATCTTGTTCGTGGCCCGCCAATCCAACCGGGTCACAATCAAGCGGTGGGAGTTCCGGTCCGACTCGCTGCGCCCCACCGAGACTGAGCCCCCAGCTGTCCTGCCCGCCGATGAGATCGTGGTGCTCACCCCGTACGGGAGCCTGTTCTTCGCCTCCGCCCAGGTCTTCGAGAACCAACTCCCCGTCCCGCAAGACATCTCGACCGGCTCGGTCGTGGTGCTCCGGATGCGGGGCAAGGAGGACCTTGGGAGCACCTTCATCAACACCATCGTCCGCTACCACGACACGCTCGTTGCGGTCGGCAGCCACCTGGTCCTCACCGGGATCAGCGAACGAGTCCAGAGCCAACTCGCAAACACCGAAGCACTCCACCATCTGGGTGCCGACAACGTGTTCCCCGCAACCCGAGAAATTGGACAGTCACTCGAGGCCGGCATGCGAAGAGCCCATCTCCTGCAGGGTAGTGGGCACAAAGGCCAAGCCCCTGACGTTGGTCTAGCCTGAACCCCGTGCGCTGAAGGCGCACCAATAGACGAAGGGTTTAACCGTGGGCGACTTCTGGGCCACTATCGGCAGCATCTTCTGGTGGGTCTTTATGGCCTACATCTTCATCGCTTACCTGATGGTGATGTTCTCCATCGTCGGCGACGTCATTCGTGACAAGGACCTCAAAGGTTGGGTGAAAGCCATGTGGATCTTCCTCCTGATCTGGTCAGGCCCGATCACGGCCATCGTCTACCTCATCCTGAGGGGCCGAGGCATGGCCGACCGCCAGGCCGCGCAAGTCCGCGAATCCCGCCGGATGGCCGACGACTATGTGCGCGAGGTGGCCGGCACCAGCCCCGCTGACGAGATCGTCAAGGCCAAATCGCTCCTGGACTCCGGCGCGATCACTGCCGACGACTACGCCGCGCTGAAGGCCAAAGCTCTCGCCTGAACAGATGATGAAAACCCCCCGGACGCCGCTGCGCCCGGGGGGTTTCATCGTGACCAGTTGACCGTGGGGATCGCTTCTAAATTCCCGGCGACCGCCGCGGGCCGGCCTA
>Ga0302254_10000255_pt1 | contig 12158 bp, 10 predicted proteins | sample I_Fen_E1_4_FD_194573 | JGI IMG/M metagenome (GOLD analysis project Ga0302254, IMG submission 194573) | Peat permafrost microbial communities from Stordalen Mire near Abisko, Sweden - I_Fen_E1_4 | ecosystem: Environmental > Terrestrial > Soil > Wetlands > Permafrost | place: Sweden: Abisko... | reverse complement strand
ACTTCCGCGTCGGGCGCTGCGGGTTTGTCCGCGTCGTAGAAGAGTGTGCACAGCGGGCCGTAGGAAGCCAAGGGCAGCCTCGAAGTGAAATACGCGCAGCATGCGCCGCCGGTGCGACCCGATGTTACAAGCGGCTACCAGTGCGGTCGCGCTACAGCTGCTCCCAGGGCAGGCCCTCTTTGCGCCAGCCGGAGAGTTTGCCGCGATGCTTGCTGTCGTCAAGAGGCCCCTCGAATCCGTCGGCCACGTTGTAGATCTCGGCGAATCCGGCCTTCTCCAGTGCGAGGCCGGCATCCAGCGACCGGTGTCCGCTCCTGCAAATGAGCACGACCGGGCGATGCATGCTGGCGACCTTCTTCACCTGCCCGACGAAATGCGGGTTGATGTCCCAATCCGGGCCGTCGTTCCACGCGACGTGCTGCGCACCGACGGGGTGGCCCACGAAAAAGAATTCCATTTCGCTTCGGCAGTCGACGAAGACAGCCTGCGGATTGGCGTTGAGGAAGGCGTGGGCTTCTTTGGGCTTCAAGTGCTTCATGGAAAAAGGGTAACACGACGCCGGACCGCATCTTATTCCGCGACGTTCGCCGGATATAACGCACCGGGCCGCCGCGGCGTGCGCAAAGTGTTAAAATTCAACACTTTGCCGGTGCAATCCGGCGACGAGATCCTGCCCGATGCAACCCGACCGCACCGCCTTGCTCACCCGCCTCATGCGTTCGCGCATCCTCGTCATGGACGGCGCGATGGGCACGATGATCCAGCAGCACAAGTTGTCCGAAGCGGATTTTCGCGGCGCCTCCGCGTGCGGCCTTCACGACCACGCGCGCGACCTGCGCGGCGACAACGACCTGCTCGTGCTGACGCAACCGGACGTGATCCGCGCGATCCACGACGAATACCTGGCGGCGGGCGCAGACATCATCGAGACCAACACCTTCAGTGCGACGGGGATCGCCCAGGCCGACTACGGGCTCGAAGCGCGCGCGAAGGACATCAACTTCGCCGCGGCGCAGATCGCCCGCGAATGCTGCGACGCGTGGACCGCGCGCACGCCGGACAAGCCGCGCTTCGTCGCGGGGGCCTTGGGACCCACCAACCGCACTGCCTCGATTTCGCCGGACGTGAACGACCCAGGCGCGCGCAACGTGACGTTCGACGCGCTCGTAGCCGCATATGGCGAGGCGGTCGAGGGCCTGGCCGAAGGCGGCGCGGACCTGATCCTGGTCGAGACGGTGTTCGACACGCTGAACGCCAAGGCCGCGCTGTTCGCCATCGAATCGTATTTCGACCGCGTAGGGCGTCGCTTGCCGCTCATCGTTTCCGGCACGATCACCGACGCGTCGGGCCGCACGCTGTCCGGCCAGACGCCCGAGGCGTTCTGGAATGCGGTGCGCCACGTGCGGCCGCTGGCCGTGGGGCTCAACTGCGCGCTCGGTGCGGCGCTGATGCGCCCGTACATCGAGGAGATCGCGCGCGTCGCGGACACGTTCGTCTCGTGCTACCCCAATGCCGGCCTGCCCAACCCGATGTCGGACACCGGCTACGACGAAACGCCGGCACAGACATCGCGCCTGATACAGGACTTTGCGCAAAGCGGCTTCGTCAACATCGTCGGCGGCTGCTGCGGCACCACGCCCGCGCACATCCGCGCCATCGCCGAGGCAGTGAAATCGCTGCCGCCGCGGCAGGTCCCCACGGAAGAAGCCGCCGAGGCGATCGCCTGAACTCACGTGTGATGCGCCTGTCCGGCCTCGAGCCGCTGACCATCGGCGACGATTCGCTGTTCGTCAACGTCGGCGAGCGCGCCAACGTCACCGGTTCGCGCGCGTTCGCCAAGCTGATCCTGGCCGGCGACTACACGGGGGCCGTCGACGTCGCGCGCGCGCAGGTCGCGAGCGGCGCGCAGATCATCGACGTCAACATGGACGAGGCGATGCTCGATTCGAAGGCGGCGATGGTGAAGTACCTGAACCTCATTGCCACCGAACCGGACATCGCGCGCGTGCCGGTGATGATCGACTCGTCGAAGTGGGAGGTGATCGAGGCCGGATTGAAGTGCGTGCAGGGCAAGGGAATCGTCAATTCGATTTCGATGAAGGAAGGCGAGGCCGAGTTCCTGCGCCAGGCACGGCTGGTGCGCCGCTACGGCGCCGCCGTCGTCGTCATGGCGTTCGACGAGAAGGGTCAGGCGGACACGTTCGAGCGCAAGACGCAGATCTGCCGCCGCTGCTACGACCTGCTGGTGGACAAGGTGGGGTTCCCGCCCGAGGACCTTATCTTCGACCCGAACGTGTTCGCGATCGCCACCGGCATCGAGGAGCACGACAACTACGCCGTCGACTTCATCAACGCGACGCGGTGGATCAAGGAACACCTGCCGCACGCCAAGGTGTCGGGCGGCATCTCCAACGTCAGTTTCAGCTTTCGCGGCAACGACGCCGTGCGCGAGGCAATCCACACGGTGTTCCTGTACCACGCCATCCGCGCCGGACTGTCGATGGGCATCGTCAACGCCGGCCAGTTGGGCGTCTACGACGAGATCGAACCACGGTTGCGCGAACTGGTCGAGGACGTGGTGCTGAACCGCCGCGCGGCCGGCGGCGAGAGCCCGACCGAGCGGCTCGTGGCATTTGCCGAAACGGTGAAGGCCAAGGGCAAGGTGACCACCGAGGATCTCGCGTGGCGCGACGCGAGCGTCGAGGCACGCCTGTCGCATGCGCTGGTCAAGGGCATCACGTCGCACATCATCCAGGACACCGAGGAAGCCCGCCTCAAGTTCGCGCGGCCCATCCAGGTGATCGAGGGGCCGCTGATGGCAGGGATGAACGTCGTCGGCGACCTGTTCGGCGCCGGCAAGATGTTCCTGCCGCAGGTCGTCAAGTCGGCGCGCGTGATGAAGCAGGCGGTGGGCCACCTCATCCCGTTCATCGAGGAGGAGAAGGCTCGCTCCGGCGACGCCGGCAAGCCCAAGGGCACGATCGTCATGGCGACGGTGAAAGGCGACGTCCACGACATCGGCAAGAACCTCGTCGGCGTCGTGCTCCAGTGCAACAACTTCGACGTCATCGACCTGGGCGTGATGGTGCCGGCGCAGAAGATCCTCGCCACCGCGCAGGAACGCAACGCCGACATCATCGGCCTGTCGGGCCTGATCACGCCGTCGCTCGAGGAGATGGCGCACGTCGCGCACGAGATGCAGCGCCTCGGGATGAAGCAGCCGCTGCTGATCGGCGGCGCCACCACCTCACGCGTGCACACCGCGGTGAAGATCGCGCCCAACTACGCGGGCGTCACCGTCTACGTGCCGGACGCGTCCCGCGCCGTCGGCGTCGCCAGCAACCTCCTGTCCGACGACCTGCGCGAAGGCTACGTCGCCGAAATCGCGGTCGATTACGAGAACGTGCGCGTCCAGCACGCCGGCAAGAAGGGTCCGAAACTGATCACGCTCGCGGCCGCGCGCGCGAATGCATTTGCAACCGACTGGAGGAGTTACACGCCGCCGGTGCCGACGTTCATCGGCCGGCGCGAATTCCGCAACGTCGACCTGGCGGAAATCGCCAGGTACATCGACTGGGGCCCGTTCTTCCAGGCGTGGGAGCTGTCGGGTCCGTTTCCGGCCATCCTGGACGACGCGGTCGTCGGCGATGCGGCGCGCAACGTGTACGCCGAAGGCCAGGCGATGCTGCAGCGGATCATCGGCGGACGCTGGCTGACGGCCAACGGCGTCGTCGCGCTGCTGCCCGCCAACGCCGCCGGCGACGACATCGTCTGCTTCGCTGACGAGACTCGCGTCGACGTCGCGCTCACGTGGCGCAACCTGCGGCAGCAGAACGAGCGCCCGGCAGGCAAGGCGAACTTTTGCCTGTCCGACTACGTCGCGCCGGAGCCGACGCGGGTGAACGATTACCTGGGAATGTTCGCGGTCACGACGGGAATCGGCATCGAACGGAAGCTGGCGGAGTTCGAGGCGAACAAGGACGACTACAACGCGATCATGCTGAAGGCGCTGGCGGACCGGCTGGCGGAAGCCTTCGCCGAGTGGCTGCACGCGAAGGTCCGCCGCGAGCTGTGGGGCTACGCGCGCGACGAATCCCTCGACACCACCGCGCTGATCCGCGAGGAGTACCGAGGCATCCGGCCGGCCCCCGGTTATCCGGCGTGCCCCGACCACGCGGTGAAGGCGCCGCTGTTCGACGTCCTGCGCGCTGCGGACGCCGGGATGACGCTGACGGAGAATTTCGCGATGCTGCCCACCGCGGCGGTTTCCGGTTTCTATTTTTCGCACCCGGATTCGCGTTACTTCGCCGTCGGCAGGATCGCGGAGGACCAGCTCGAGGACTTCGCCGAGCGCACGGGTATCGGCGTCGAAGCCGCCCGGCGCCGGCTGGCGCCGCAACTCGGCTGAAGCGGGACAGTCGTGCACAATGGCGGCTTGCCAGGCCAACCGCATGTCGAAGGAGCAGTCATGACGCAAACGCGCTTCGCTCGTCTCGCTGCCGGCGTCGCCGCGCTGGCCATCGCCTTCGCCGCGCAGGCCGCGTATCCGGACAGGCCGGTCCAGTACATCATTCCCTTCGCGCCCGGCGGGGAGTCGGACATCGCCGCGCGCTTCCAGCAGCAGGTCTTCAAGGTCAAGTTCAACCAGGAGCTGATCGTTTCGAACAAGCCCGGCGCCGGCGGCGCGCTCGCCTGGTCGCAGCTGAACGGCATGCCGGGCGACGGCTACACGATCATGGGCGTCAACCTGCCGCACATCGTGCTGCAGCCGCTCGAGGCCGGGACGCAGTTCAAGACGGAAGACATCACGCCGGTCTACTTCTTCCACTACACGCCGGACGCAATCATCGTTCCCGCGGACAGTCCCTTCAAGACGTTCACCGACCTGGTGAAGGCAGCGCGCGAAAAGCCGGAGTCGGTCAGCCTGGCCGGATCCGGCACCAACTCGGCCAATCATCTTGCGCACGAGCGGCTGGACCGCGAAATGGGCATCAGGACACTTTACGTTCCGTTCAAGGGGACCGGTGAACTTGTGTCGGCGGTGCTCGGCAACCACGTCAGCGGCGCGATGTCGTATTCGACGCTGGCCATCCAGCAGAAGGGCAAGATGCGGATGCTCGCCGTCGCGACGGAGAAGCGGCTGCCGCAGTTCCCGGACGTGCCGACGTTCAGGGAACTCGGCCTCAATTGGGTCGACGGCGCCTATCGCGGCATTGGGGTACCGAAATCCACGCCGCCGGACGTGCGCCGCCAGGTCTCCGACATGATGGATGCGATCAACAAGGATCCGGAGTTGCGCAGGCGCATGACCGAGGGCGGCTTCGAAGTCACCGACATCGGGCTGGAGCAGATTCCCGCGTTCGTGAAGGAGCGTTCCGTGGAGTATCTGAACGCCGCCAGGGGTTTGGGGATGGTCAAGTAGCCGAGCGGCGGCAGGTCATCGGAGGGCACGCGTCCTTGAACTCGATACAGATTGCAGTCGTCATTTTCGCCTGTGTGCTGGGCGGCGCCATCGCCGGCATGCTGCTCCACGGCAAGCTGCCGACACACCATCGCGATGGCGACGCGAAGGAGGTCATCAAGCTGGTGATGGGCTTGGTCGCGACGATCGCCGCGCTGGTGTTGAGCCTGCTGATCGCGTCGGCGCACAGCGCCTACGACACACAGGAGTCCGAGGTGCGGGAGCTGGCCGTGCACATGGTTCTGCTCGACCGCCTCCTCGCGAACTACGGTCCGGAGACCGCCGATGCGCGATCCGCAATAAAGGAGATCGTCGCCGCCGACGTGACGCGCATCTGGCCCGCGGAAGGGGCCGGTTCGGCGAACCTGCCGCCGGGCCTGGCACAGCACCGGGGCGAAGACGCCTTCGGCATGATTGCCAGGCTGTCCCCGCGCACGGAAGAACAGCGGTTCAGCCAGGCGCGCGCGCTGCAGCTGCTGACCGACATGGCAACGACGCGGCGGCTGATGGCCGAGCAGGCCGGCGGCTCGCTGTCGTGGCCATTCTTCGTCGTGCTGGTGTTCTGGCTGGTGATGCTGTTCGTGGGGTTCGGGTTGTTTGCGCGGTTCAACGCCACCGTGCTCGCCGCCCACTTCGTCGGCGCGCTGTCGGTCGCCGGCGCGATCTTCCTCATCCTTGAGATGAACCGGCCCTACAGCGGACTGATGCAGATCTCCAGCGCGCCGATACACAGGGCGCTGGACCAGCTCGGCAGATAGCGGCCGGGCTTGTGGCCTAGTCGAGGCTGCCCAAGAAATCGGCCTTGCCGATCTCGACGCCGTTGTGGCGCAGGATGCCGTAAGCGGTCGCCGAATGGAAATAGAAGTTCGGCAGCGCATACTGCAACAGGTAGTTGAGGCCGGTAAAGGTCCTGGGCTGGCCGCGGACCTGGCGCGTGATCGAGCGGGCTTCCGAACCGTCGATCTGCGTCGCGATGAAGGGCTTGACATAGTCGAGCGTCCTGTCGACGCGCGCGATCAGTTCCGCCAGCGTCTTCTCGTTGTCCTCCATCGAAGGCGGCTCGGTGCCGGCCAGGCGCGCCGTCGTGCCGCGCGCAAAGTCCGACGCGATCTGGATCTGCTTCGACAACGGCAGCATGTTGGGGTAGAGGCGTGAAGTGACGAACACCGCGTCGTCGATCTTGTGCGCCTGCGCGTGCGCGGCGGCCTTCTCGAGGATGGCCTTGAGGTTTGTCAGTCCCTTGACGAACGCGGGAACGGACGCCTGATACATCGATATGGTCATTCCATGATCCTTGATGTGGGGCGCGCCTTATGCGCGCGCCCCGGATGCGATTAAATGCGCTCGATGATCGCGGCAATGCCCTGGCCGCCACCGATGCACATCGTGATGAGGCCGTAGCGGCCGCCTGTGCGGTGCAGTTCGTACATCGCCTTGACCGTCAGGATCGCGCCGGTGGCGCCGATCGGGTGACCGAGCGCGACCGCGCCGCCGTTCGGGTTGACCTTCTTCGCATCCATGCCGGTCTGCTTGGTCACGCCCAGCGCCTGCGCCGCGAACGCCTCGTTCGACTCGACGACGTCCATGTCGCCGATCGTGAGGCCGGCCTTCGCCAGCGCGCGCTTCACGGCGGACACCGGGCCCAGCCCCATGATCTTGGGGTCGATGCCCGCGTGGCCGTAGGAGACGAGCCGGGCCATCGGCTTCAGCCCCTTCGCCGCGGCGGCGGACTTCTCCATCAGCACGACGGCGGCGGCGGCATCGTTGATGCCCGAGGCGTTGCCGGCCGTGACCGTGCCGTTTTCCTTGATGAACACGGCCTTCAGCTTGGCCATCCCTTCCATGGACGAATCGGCACGGACGTGCTCGTCGGTGTCGAACATGACCGAGCCCTTCTTGCTCTTCAGCTCGATCGGCAGGATCTGGCTCTTGAAGTGCCCGGCCGCGATGGCCGCCGCGGCGCGCTTGTGGCTCTCGACGGCGAACGCATCCTGGTCCGCGCGCGTCAGCCCGCACTGGGCCGCGACGTTTTCCGCGGTGACGCCCATGTGCATAGTGTCGAACGGATCGGTCAGGGCGCCGACCATCATGTCCATCATCTTCGAATCGCCCATCCGCGCGCCCCAGCGCTGCGTCAGCGACGCATAGATGGCGCGGCTCATGCTCTCCGCGCCGCCGGCGACTGCGACGTCGGTCTCGCCCAGCAGGATGTACTGCGACGCCGAGACGATGGCCTGCATCCCGCTGCCGCACAGGCGGTTGACGGTGAAGGCGCCGGTGTCGTGCGGCAGCCCGCCGTTCACGCAGGCGAGCCGCGAGATGTACATGTCCTTGGGTTCGGTGTGGATGACGTTGCCGATCACGCACTGGCCGACGTCCTTGGGATCGATGCCCGACCGGCTGACCGCTTCCTTCACGACGCGCGCGCCCAGCTCGCTCGGCGCGATGTCCTTCAGGCTGCCGCCGTAATCGCCGATGGCCGTGCGGACGCCGCTCAATATGACGACTTGTCTTTCGCTCATGGTTATTCTCCTCAACGGGATTGCAATGATACTGCGAAGGCGCCGTCCGGCGAATGTTTGGGGTCAAGTCGGGCTGTACCGGTCCCGCGAAGTCCGGCGCCGTTGCGGTTGCCAGCGTCCCGGCGCAAGATTCGTGGCCATGCCGCCATCCATCGCCACAAATATGCAATCTGGGCCGGGAATCCCGCGCCGCTTCGCCGGTTTCGTACTCGCGCTGCTGGCAGCAGGGTCGATCCTGGCGCCGACCGCAGCGCAGGCCGCAAGCGACGAGGTCCTGCAGAAGGTCGTCATCGTCAGCCGTCACGGGGTCCGCACGCCGGAGGTCTCCGCGGCGGAGCTGGATGGCTGGTCGACAAGGCCGTGGCCAACCTGGAACGAACCCGCCGGCGACCTCACGGCCCGCGGCGCCCAGCTCGCCAAGCTGCTGGGCCAGTACTACCGCGCATATGCCGTTTCCGAGCAGTTGCTGCCCGAACAGGGCTGTCCGCCGCGTGGCAGCGTCTACTTCTACGCCGACGTGGCCGAACGGGCCCGGGCCACCGCGCAGGCGCTGCTCGACGGCCTGGCGCCGGGCTGCGGCATCGCCTACGCCAGCAAGCAGGGCGCGACCGTAGACGGCCTGTTCCATCCGGTCGCGGCCGGCGTGTGCCGGTTGGACGCCATGGCCGCACAGACCGCGATCCTTTCGCGCGTGGCCGGCGACCTCAACAGCGTGCCGCTGGACTTCAAGGCGCCGTTCGACGCGCTGCAGGCGGGTATGGACTGCTGCAAGCCGGCGTTGTGCGTGGCCTTCGGCAAGCCGGAGGGGTGCAAGCTCGCGACCCTGCCTACCGCGCTGTCACCGCTGCCGAACGGCAAGGGCATGGAAATGATCGGCGCGCTCGCCATCGCGTCGACCGCCGCGGAAATCTTCCTGCTCGAATACACGGACGGCATGGACGCGAGCCAGGTCGCGTGGGGGCGTTTGACCCCGGCGCAGATGCTGCAGACGTTCAGGCTGCACACCGAGGCGTTCGACCTGATGGAGCGCACGCCGTACCTCGCGCGGCGCCAGGGTTCTGCGCTGTTGCTGCGCGCGGCGGCAGCGATCACCGGCGGGCATTCGTCGGGATTAGGGTCCGCTGACGTGGCCATCCGCGACGCGAAATTCATTGCGCTCGTCGGGCACGACACCAACATCGCCAACATCGCGGGCATCCTGGACCTCACGTGGACGCAGGCCGGCTACCAGCGCAACCAGACGCCGCCCGCCGGCGCGCTGGTGTTCGAGGTGCGATTGGGGGCGGACAAGAAACAGCGCGTCTACTCGTCGTATCTCGCGCAATCGCCGGAGCAGATGCGCAAGGCTTCGCCGCTGACGCAGGAAGCCCCGCCGCTCAAGACGCCGCTGCGGATCCGTGGCTGCAGCGCCAACACGCCGGGCTTTCCCTGCCTCATGGACGAGTTCGCGGTCGTGATGCGCAATGCGCTCGACCGCGACTGCGTGGAATGACCGAACCGGCGAACAGGAGCGATTTGCGATGACCACCCCTTCTGCCTGGCGGCACCACGGCGTGCGCGTCGTCCACGCCGGCGAACTCGACACCAACACCGCGCAGACGCCGGGAATGAACCGCGCCGCCGCGATCACGCAGGCGCGGGCCGGGGCGGAAAAGCTGTGGGCGGGCACCGTCGTGATACACCCCAAGGCGAAGACCGGCGCCCACCATCACGGCCCGGTCGAGAGCGTGATCTACGTCGTCTCGGGTCGCGCGCGGATGAAGTGGGGCGATCGCCTGGAGTTCGTCGCTGAAGCCGGACCGGGCGACTTCATCTACGTCCCGCCGTTCGTGCCGCACCAGGAGATCAACGCGAGCGACGACGAGCCGCTGTCGTGCGTGCTGTGCCGCAGCGGCCAGGAACCGGTCGTGGTCAACCTCGACCTGCCCAATGTGGAAGCGAATCCGGAGGAAGTGCATTGGGTGGACAACATCCACCCGGATCCGGGCGGCAAGACCTGATCCGCCCGTTCGCGCGACGCCCCCATGCCTGCTGCGCTCCATTACCCCAGTCGCTCCGCAGGCATGGGGGCGTCGCGCTACCGTACCGCGCTAGTCGGACGAATCGAGGTTGGGCAGCGCGTCGTCGCCGACGATGCAGCTCCACGCGTAGCACGCAACGCCTGCGTCGCCGGTCCACAGCGAGTGGCGGCGTTGGCCATGCTCCGCGGCCATCCGGTCGCACTGCGCCATCGCGTGCATGGCGAAAGCGCGCGCCCGATCCAGCCAGCGCTCGTCCCGCGTGCGCGCATAGAGTTTGAGGAACGCGTAGCCGTTGCCGGCCGTGCCGTGGCACAGCCCCGCACCCTTTTCCAGCGGTCCGGCAATCCACGTCAGCTCCGCAGCGGCGGCAACAAGTTCGTCCAGGCGCGGGTCGGGAAGTCGGGCCAGGCTCGTCACCATGCCGGGCGCGCCGTGACACCACTGCACGAGGAACTTCGGTGGCGTGTGCGCCGGCGGCACTTCGGGAATCCAGTTGGCGAGCGGGCCGTCGCGCTGCGCCGTGGCATGCGCGGTCTCGACGATGGCGTCCGCCCATAGCGCCCACGTCGCGGCAGGCAACAGCGCGCGGCCACGGATCAGCGCGCTCGCGTTGCCGGCGAAGCCGTGGCCCGCGCCGGTCATCTTCTGCTTCCGTTCCCAGAGATCCTGCGTCCACATGCGGCAGGGCGCCTCGGTGATGGGGAGCAGCGTGTTCCAGAGGTCGGCGGCGTCGGCGCGGAACAATTCCGCCCAACGCACTTCGCCCGTCCACTCGTGCATCGTCAGCGCCGCGTGCATCGTCGCGGGCGCGCCCCACAGCAATTCGAGCGACGGGTGTCCCGCATTGGCGGCGATCCCGGCTGCGAGTGCGTCGGCAATCGCGGCGGCGGACTGCGCGTCGCCGCGATCGGCGGCGCGGCGATATTGCAGCAGGCGAATGCCCGAGTTGCCCATCAGCAGGCCGTCGATGCCGTGCCCCCACGGCTTGGTAAGGATGGTGTTGCGCGCCACCAGGTCCGCGACCACGGGTGCAAAGTCGATCGTCGGGGCGATGGCGCCGGCGCGCGCGAGTCGGTCGAGCGCCCAGATCACGCCGGCGGCGCCGAAGTAGATCATCGGGCACGGCGTGTCGCCGATGTCGTTCCCGGTATCGCGCGGGTACGTCTTCCAAAGGCGCTCGGGCGAAAGCGCGGCCTGCGCGTCGTCGGCGTAACGCGCGATCCACGCGCGGGCAGCCGCTTCGTTCCACGCGACGTCCGTCAGCGGCTCGTGGCGCTTGGGGTCGAAGAGCATGGTCAACGACTCGCGACGTGCATCAACCGGGCAGGTCCTGGCTCACGCGGTACAACCCTTCGAGCACGAGGTTGTCGTGCAGCTGGAACGGAATGGACAGTCGCGGCGCGACGGCGCCCGCGGCGCCGCCGGAGAGCACGCAGACGACATCGGGCGTGCCGCGCAATTCCATCGCGTACAAGCGCTCTATGGTGCCGGCCTGCGCGTGCTGGCAGCCGCTGGCGATGGCGTCGACGGTCTGCGTCGGGTACGGGGAAAAATCGCCATCCTGGTCGGGCAGGGCGGCGGTGCCTTCGTGCAGCGAACGCAGCATCAACCCCAGGCCGGGCATGATCATGCCTCCCTTGAACACGCCGTCCGTGGACAGGAAGTCGATCGTCGTCGCGGTGCCGCACACGACGACCATCGCCGCACGTCGCCCCAGCAGGTGGCGGGTCCCGATCAGCGCGCCCCAGCGGTCGCTGCCGAGCTGCGCCGGATTGCGATAGCTGTTGGTGACGCCGCATTGCACGTGCTGCGGGACGAGCCAGAACGGCACCGGCGCATCCGGCCACACTTCGAGGATGCGGATCACGGACGAGCGTATGCGGGTGCCGGCAACGTTGGAAATGACGATCCTGCCCGGCGTCGGCAGCTTGGCGAACTGCGCCGGCAGCGCCATGATCTCGTCGTGCAGCGCATGGCCGGACTCGACGCGGTTATCGCGCGCGCCGCCGTCCGCATTGGCGCGGAACAATCCCCACTTGAGGAACGTGTTGCCGACGTCGATCAGCAGGCTGAATTCACGTGGTGCGGTAGGGGGCATCGGGGTTCCCGGGTCCGGATCGTCGCGGAAGCTTACATTACGTCCAGCGGGTAGAT
>Ga0302254_10000254_pt1 | contig 12196 bp, 6 predicted proteins | sample I_Fen_E1_4_FD_194573 | JGI IMG/M metagenome (GOLD analysis project Ga0302254, IMG submission 194573) | Peat permafrost microbial communities from Stordalen Mire near Abisko, Sweden - I_Fen_E1_4 | ecosystem: Environmental > Terrestrial > Soil > Wetlands > Permafrost | place: Sweden: Abisko... | reverse complement strand
GCCCTGGTCCGCCCCCTCGACGCCGCCCCGGGCACGGCCCGGCTGCGGCGCCCATCCTGCTTGCCGGTTCCCTGGGCGACCGGTTCGGGCGGCACGTGACCCGTCGGCCCGCGGCCGGATCGGTCGGCCGGGCGCCGTGAGACGATCCGGCCATGCCCGGCACCGCAGGTCCGCCGCACGTCGCACGCCGGCTGAGCCCGACCGACGCCGTGGTTCTCGGGCTCGGGTCGATGATCGGTGCCGGCGTGTTCGGGGTGTTCGCGCCGGCCGCCCGGGCGGCCGGATCGCTGCTGCTGGTCGGGCTCGCGGTTGCGGCGGCGGTGGCCTTCTGCAACGCGACCGCGTCGGCACAGCTGGCCGCGCAGTACCCCGTCTCGGGTGGCACCTACGTCTACGGCCGGGAGCGGCTGGGGCCGTGGGCCGGCTTCGTCGCCGGGTGGAGCTTCGTCATCGGGAAGACCGCCTCGTGCGCGGCGATGGCGATGACGTTCGCCGCGTACGCGGCGCCGGAGGCGTGGCGGCGGCCGGTGGCGGTGGGGGCCGTGGTCGTGGTCGCCGGGATCGGCCTGACCGGGGTCACCCGGACGGCGCGGCTGACGCACGTGCTGGTGGTGCCGGTGCTCGTCGTGCTGCTGGCGGTGCTGGCGGCGGGGGTGACGTCTGCCCGGGCCGGAGCCACCGGTCCCGCCGCCGAGGCGGTCGAGGCGGCCTTCCGACCCACCCCCGGCGGCTGGTACGGCGTGCTGGCGTCGGCGGCACTGCTGTTCTTCGCCTTCGCGGGCTACGCGCGGATCGCCACCCTGGGCGAGGAGGTGCGCGACCCCGCGCAGACGATTCCGCGCGCCATCCTCCTCGCGCTCGCCGTGGTGCTCGTGCTCTACACCGGGCTGGCCGCGACGGCCCTGGCCGTGCTGGGCGCCGGCGGCCTGGCCGGGTCCGCGGCGCCGCTGCGGGACGTCGCGTTGGCCGCGGGGTGGGGATGGCTGGTGCCCGCGCTCGGCGTCGCCGTGACCCTGGGCGCGCTCGGCGCACTCGCGGCGCTGCTGCCGGGCGTGAGCCGCACGGTGCTCGCCATGGCGCGCGAGCACGACCTGCCGCCGGCTCTCGCCGCTGTCGACCGACGCCGTGGTGTGCCCTGGCGCGCGGAGGTCGCGGTGGCGGCCGCGGTGTGCGTCCTCGTCCTGGTGGCCGACCTGCGCGCCGCACTCGGGTTCTCGTCGTTCGGGGTGCTGCTCTACTACGCCGTGGCCAACGCGGCGGCATGGACGCAGGGTGCCGGCCACCGGCGGTTCCCGCGCTGGCTCCAGGCCTGCGGGCTGGTGGGCTGCCTGGCGCTGGTCGCGGCGCTGCCAGTCACCTCGATCGCCATCGGCATCGCCGTCGTCGTGGCGGGGGTGGTGGCCCGGGCGGCGTGGCAGGTCCGGGGTCGCCGCCGGCTCCGGCCGCCGACGGCCACCGGCTGACCGCGCCGACCTGGCCGTGCCGCTCTGACCGCGCCGACCTGGCCGTGCCGCTCTGACCGCGCCGACCTGGCCGTGCCGCTCTGACAGCGCCGCTCTGGCCGTGCCGCTCTGACCGCGCCGACCTGGCCGTGCCGCTCTGACCGCGCCGACCTGGCCGCGCCGCTCTGACCGCGCCGACCTGGCCGTGCCGCTCTGACAGCGCCGACCTGGCCGTGCCGCTCTGACAGCGCCGCTCTGACGGCGCCGAGGGCGGAGTCGTGTGCGTGCCTTCCGGAACGCGACACTCCTCCTGAGTGGGCTCCCGCCCCGTCGCGCGGACTTGCGCGATTCGTCAGACTGGCGGCCATGCACGAGGACCTGCCCGGCCTGCCCACCGGGCTGACGAGCCGGCCGCTGGCCATGAGCGACGCACCGGCCGTGTTCGCCCTGATGGCCGCCCAGGAGCTGCACGACACCGGCGAGGTGGCGATCGAGGAGGCGGACATCGTCGGCGACTGGCAGCGACCGTCCTTCGACGTCGCGGCCCAGACCGTGGGCGTCCTCGACGCCGGGGTGCTCGTCGCCTACGCCGAGCACCGGCGCGCCGACCGCGGCGACGCAGCCGTGCACCCGGGCCACCGAGGCCGCGGCGTCGGCACCGCGCTCGCCGGGTGGATGCAGGGGCGGGCGCGTGCCGCCGGTGCCACCGAGGTCGGGATGGCGGTGCCCCAGGGTTCCGACGGCGACCGGCTGCTCGCGGCGCTCGGCTACCACGTGCGCTGGGAGAGCTGGGTGCTGCAGCTGCCCGCGGGGGCGGACATCCCTGCGCGGGAGCTGCCCGCGGGCCACGTGGTGCGCGCGGCCCGCCCCGACGACTACGAGGCGTGCTGGACGGTGCTCGAGGATGCGTTCCTCGAGTGGTCGGTGCGGGCGCGGGAGCCCTTCGACGACTTCCTGGCGCGGACCGCGCGTCGCCCCGGCTTCGAACCGTGGAACCTGCGCCTCGTCACCGATGCCCGCACCGACACCGACACCGACACCGACGCCGACACCGACGCCGTGGTCGGCGTCGCCGTCGTCTACGCCACCGGCACCGACGCGTACGTCGACCGTCTCGCGACCCGCAGGGACCGGCGCGGCCACGGCATCGCACAGGCGCTGCTCGTCGACGCGTTCGCGGCAGCGCGGGCGCGCGGCGCGACCACCCTCACCCTGGCCACCGACTCGCGCACCGGCGCGCTCGGGCTCTACGAGAAGGTCGGCATGCGCGTCGTCTCGACCTGGGTGAATCGCGCGATCACCCTCTAGCTCACCCGGCCCAGAGCAGCAGTTCGCTCGGTGGACACGGGTCGACCGCCTCGGGTGGTTCCTCACCTCGGAAGCCCTGAGGAGGGCGGTCGGTGACTCCCGGTCCGGGGGCGCGAACCCGGCGTCCGTCAGGGTAGGTGAGCAGGTACTCACCCGCGGGGGTGCGCGTGATCGCGATGTCGCGCTGATGGATGACATGGTGATGGTAGGAGCAGGCGGGGAACGCGAGCTCGAGGTCGGTGTCCCCGATGTCGCGCTCCCACCAGCGGATGTGGTGCAACTCGACGTGGCGGTTCGGGGTGCTGCAGTCGGGGTAGGCGCAACCACCACCGTCGCGCACGGCGACGGCGCGCCGTTGGGAGGCGGAGAACAGCCGCTGGGTGCGCCCGAGGTTGACCGGCACGTCACGGGCATCGACCACGACGCGGGTGATCGAGCAGTCGCACAGGACGCGGGCAACCTCGGACGCCGGCCAGGGGGTGCCGTCCTCGTCGCACACGGGCGGCACGCCCACCAGCGCCGGTACCAGCGCCGCGGCCGATCCCGGCACCGCCGCCGAGCCCGAGGGGGACGAACCGGTGGACCTGACCGAGTTGGCGTGCCCGGACGGTTGGCGGGTGCCGCGCAGGGCGTGCCAGGTCTCCTCGCGCAGCACGAGGGACACGTGCGGGCGGGCAGGGTTGCCGGGGGCCTCGTCGGGCGCGTCCAGGACCTGCTCCGCCATCAACGCCAGGGCGTCGGCGCGACGCTGGGCCGGGTCACGGTCGTCGTCCGCGCCGGGGCGCGGAGTAAGGGCTTCCAGGGCCAACGTGAACTTGTGGCCGGAGACGGAGTCGAGCTGACCCTTGAGGAACGTGCCGGCCGCCGTGTGCGACACGTTCAGGTAGCGGGCGGCGACCTGCTGGTCGTGGCTGCGTTGTCGGCTCGCCGGGTCCAGCTCCGCGCTGCGACGGGCCAGCGCCTTGGCGAACCCTGCGGCGTCCAGCCGGCCGGCCAGCGCGACCACCTCGTCCTGGCCCGATGCGGAGCGCACATGCTCGGCCAGCGCGGGCGAGCCACCCGTCGCCCGCGCCAGGGTCTGGGCGTGCGCTGCCGTGACGGGGCCGTGCGCCAGCGCCTCGGCCACGCGGGGCGCTGCGGCCAGTGTGCCCGCCAACCGCACCGCCGCGACGCCCGCCCCGGGCCCCTGCCGACTGGTGCGCCCGACCCACGCCGCGAAGTCACGGTCCCCGGACAACGCCCACGTGCCGGCCGCCTGCTCCGCGCTGAGCACCCGCGACCGTGCGGCAGCCAGCACCCCCGACAGCGCCTCGATCGCGGAGAGCACGTCGCGCCGCACCCGCCCGGACCACTCGTCCGCCGCGCCGGCCGCCGCCAACAGCGCCCGTCCCGCGACGAGTGCCCCGTCCACCTCCATCGGCAGGCACGCGGCCTCACCTGGTGCGGCCCACGGAGCCGGCGTGAGGGTGGACGACGCGGGGGGCGGCTCGGGGACCGGCGCAGCGGACGCCACCCCGTATGCCTCAGCCGTCGCCGTGTTCATCGCCACCCCTGCGCTCGAACGTCTGTCCTAATAATAGACCCGCCCGAACGTGCGCGCAACCCTTTCGTCCGGCTTCATCAGCCCGGTCTCCGTGCCCGTGCTACCCGTTGCCGGTGCCGCCACCTCCGCTCCGGGACCCCGCCGCCAGGCCGAGTGTGGGCCCTACACGTGGTCGCGCCACGAGTGCTCGGGGACGTACCCGAGCAGCTCGCGCGCCCCGCCGATCGCCAGCAGGGTCTCGTACCCGACGAGCGGCCGGGTGAGCGGCACGTCCGGGAACACCTCGGCCATGAGGTCCGCCGATGCGCGGTCCATCACCGTGTCCGCGGCGGCGATGATGACGTTGCGGGAGCCCGTCGTCGGCACCTCCAGCGCCAGCCGGCAGGCCAGCGCGACGTCGCGCACGTCGACGTAGCCCCACAGGTTCCACCGCCGGGAGCGCACATCCGTCCAGTAGCCCGGCACCTGCGCGTAGTCCGCGGGCCGGTGGATGTTCGACAGCCGCAGCCCGACGAACGGGATGCCCGACCACGCCGCGACGTGCTCGGCGGTCTGCTCGCCGAGCACCTTGGACAGCGCATAGGTGGTCGTCGGCACCGGGAAGTGGGCCTCGTCGACCGGCGCGTACCGCGGCGGGGTGTCGAAGGGTAGGCCGAGCGTGGTCTCGCTGGACGCCCAGACGACCTTCGCCAGGCCCAGCCGCGCGGCGGCGAGGAACACGTTGCCGTTCGCGGCGGTGTTGCGGCTCAGCGTCTCCGGCGCGGTGGCGTGACCGGGCGCGGGGATGTTGCCCAGGTGGACCACGGCGTCGGTGCCGGCCAGCGCCTCGAGCGCCTGGCCGTAGTGCACCAGATCGGCGCGCAGCAGCGGTGCGCCCAGGTCGCCACCGTCGGGCGGGCCGACCATGTCCGTCGCCTGCACCTCGTAGCCGTGCTCCAGCAGGTCGGTGACGACGGCGCGGCCGGCCTTGCCCCATGCGCCCGTGACGGTGATCTTCATGGCCCCAGTCTGGGTCCCGCCCGGGAGGGCCGCGCGCCGCCGTGGCACCCGGGTCGCCTCTGCCACCCCTCCACCAGTGCCGGTCCGGCCACCTCTCCCACCAGGCCCGGCCCGGCCACCCCTCACACCCGCGGCCGCCCTTGCCGCGAGGCCGGGGCCGGCGGATGCTTCCCGCATGGCACCCCGGTCTGGTCCGACGATCGACGCACGGCGCATCGTCCAGCTCGTCGCGCTCGGGCTGGCGCTGTCCGCGACCGTCTACCTCCTTGCGGTCCCGACGTACTCGGGCCAGAGCACGACCGTCACGTCGGACGGCACGACGACCACCGTCGAGGTCGCGCAGACGCTGCTGGCGGCCAACGGCCCCGGCGTGCTCGGCGTGCTGCTGCTGCCGGTGCTGCTCACCGCCGTACCCGCGCTGTGGTGGGGCCGAGGGCGAACCGCCGTGGGGATCACCTGCGCGGTGCTGCTCCTGCTGCTCTGCGTCGTCGGCCTGCTGACGGTCGGCGTGTTCTTCTTCCCCGCCGCGGTGGTTGCCACCGTGGCGCTCGTCGTCCCGGCGTGGAGCCCGGCCCCGCCGAAGCCCGACCTCAGGGGTGCGTCGCCTGCACGGTGAGCGTGGCCGTCGCGGTGGCACCCGACGGCTTGCCGTCCGCCCGCACCGTGACCGTCCCGGTGGCCTTCCAGGGCACGGTCACCGTGGCCCGGAACGCCCCGGTGCGGTCCGCCCACACCACGGCGTCGGGGAACAGCGAGCTACCCACCCGCACCTGCACCCGGTCGCCGGCGCCGAACCCTGTGCCGGAGACGGTGACCCGCGCTCCGGGCCGTACCGTCGACGGGGACAGCGTCAACCGCGGCGCCGTCCGCTCCTCCAGCACCGCGACCGTGCGCGCCGGCACGGTGACGGTGCCGGTGGACGTGGTCCACGTCGTCGTCTTGACCACCGGGTCCGACCCGGAGGCCTGCAGCGACGACAGCGTGTAGCTGCGCCCGGCGAGCCCGGCGATCGTCGTGGTGGTCGCCGTGGTGCCGGCGTTGAAGACGACGAGCACGCCGTCGCGTCGCCGGTCGACGTCGGTGCCGCGGGTGTCGTCAATGCTCATGACGATCACCCCCGGGTCCGCGGCCGCCGGGAACGACACCTTGGCCTGGATCTGCGCGGCGTCGTCGAGGCTGAACAGCGGCGTCGACGCCTTGAGGGCCAGCAGGGTGGCGGCCTGGGCGGTGGCGTCCGCCATCGCCTGCGTGGTCGGCTCGAGTGCCGGGTCGGCCAGCAGCGGCGCCATCACCGACCACTGCGCGGAGTTCTTCGCCGCCGGTGGCAGGCCCGAGCCCCAGGTGTTCTCGGTGCCGGTCCAGTCGACGCGGTTGAACCAGTCCCCGGAGTCGTAGCTGTCGTTGTCCATCGACTTGCTGCGCAGCAGGTCGCTGCCCGCCAGCCACATGGACCGCGACTGCGACAGCGTCGCCGCCGAGAGCGAGACCACCTGCATCCGCACGCGGTCGGACATCGTCGTGTCCGCGGGCAGCTTGAGCGCCAAGGTGTCGTAGAGGGTCTGGTTGTCGTGCGCGTCGACGTAGTTCAGCGTCTCGTCGGGCTGGTCGGCGTAGCCGGCCGGTGAGCCGTTGTAGTCGATCTGGTCGCCGCGCGTCAGCGTGCCGTCCGAGGCGAGGAACTGGAAGCTGCTGAGGTTGCCCGCGAGGCCGACCTTGATGAGGTCCTCCGCATGTGCGAGGGCCGCCGCCTGCTGCTCGGGCGTGCCGTTGATGGCCAGGCCGTTCGGGTCGGTGCCGAGGCCCGAGCCCCAGCCCTGCTTCTGCACGGAGGACGAGTCCACCGGGCTGCCGCCGCGCACCCCGTCCCGCAACCGGTCGTTGAACGTGCCGATGCCGGTGCCGCCGAGCTGACCCTGGATCGCCTGGGTGAACAGCGCGTTGTTCGCCACCTCGCCGAAGTTCCACCCCTCGCCGTACAGGGCGATGCGGCGCCCGTCCACGCCGTCCTTCTTGACGGTGAGCGCGTCCAGGCCGTCGCGGACGGCCTGCATGTTCGCCACCGAGTGGAAGCCCATGAGGTCGAACCGGAAGCCGTCCACCTTGTACTGCTTGGCCCACAGCACCACGCCGTCCACCATGAGCTTGCCCGCCATCGCGTGCTCGGTCGCCACGTTGGAGCAGCAGGTCGACGTCTGCACCTGGCCCCGGGCGTCGAGCCGCTGGTAGTAGCCGGGCACCACGCGGTCGAGCACCGACGCGTCGGACTGCCCGCTCGCCGAGGTGTGGTTGAACACCTGGTCGACGACGACCTGCAGGCCGTCGGCGTGCAGCGCGCCCACCATGGTGCGCACCTCGCGCACCCGCGAGCCACCGTTCGGGTCGACGGCGTACGAGCCCTCGGGGGCGAGGTAGTGGAACGGGTCGTAGCCCCAGTTGTACCCGTCGGTGCTGGCCACCGCGGTGGTGCAGACCTGCTGCTGCTCCGAGGCGGGCGCCAGGCTCGGCAGGTCGCACGCGGGCTCCTGCCAGGTGCTGCGGTCCTCGTTGACAGTGACGAAGTCGAACACCGGCTGCAGCTGGACCGTGTTGAGGCCCGCGTCGGCGAGCTCCTGCAGGTGCTTCACCCCGTTGCTGTTCTTCAGGGCGAACGCGTCGTACGTGCCGCGCAGGGCCACCGGCACGCTGGTGTCGGTGGCGGAGAAGTCGCGCACGTGCAGCTCGTAGATGGTGCGCGCGGACTCCGAGGCGATCGTCGGCGCCTTCGTCGTGCGCCATTGCGCGGGCGCCAGCGCGGCGTCGTCCAAGTCCACGAGCACCGAGCGCGTCGAGTTCGTGGTGAGCGCGACCGAGTACGGGTCGGTCACCTGGTTGACGACGACGCCGTCGGCCGTCGGCACGGTCAGCTCGTACCGGTAGCCGAGGTTCTTCCACGACTTCTCGCCGGCGACCGTCCAGGTGCCGTCGGCCTGCCGGGACGCCGCCACCCGGCGCACGTCCCCGCCGGACGAGGCCGGGTCGAGCAGCAGGGTCACCTGCTGCGCGGTCGGAGCCCACACGGCGAGCGTGGGCTTGCCGTGGCGCCAGCTGGCGCCGAGGTTCCGCGTCGCTGCGGCTCCCGCATACAGGTCGTCGAGCACACCGGGGATCTGCACGCCGGTGAACGCCGCGAGGGTGCCGTCGGCGGTGGCCACGGCCAGTCGCAGCTGGCCGGTCAGCGCCTGGCGCACGGCCGCCGCATCGGCGTCGACGTGCAGCGCGACGAAGCCGGTCAGCGCCGGGAACCGGGCCAGCTGGGCGGCGGTGAGGCCGCCGGGCAGGTAGCTCGCCGTCAGCTGCTGGTCGGCGCCGACGGCCTGGCCGTCCAGCACTGCGAGCGTGCCGGCCTGCGACGACAGCAGCGTCCACGTCAGCGCGGCGGGATCGGTGCCGGCCGGCACCAGCGACGCGGGCACCGCGATGGTGCCGGCGTCCACCCAGTGCGCCAGCTGCGCACCGATGCCGGGCAGCGGCGGCTCGGCGTTGACCACCTCGAGGACGTGGGTGGCCAGCGTGTACGTGAACGTCACCACCTTGCCGGCGGTGGCGGTGAAGTCGATGTTCGGGCCGCCGGCCACGCCGCCCACGCCGTAGTTCTCGTCCCAGCCGAGGTTGTGCGTCACCTTCACCTGGTAGCTGGCGGTGGGCAGGGCGCTGGTGGCGAAGGTGTAGACGCCGTCGCCGTCTGGGTCCTGCGCCCAGGTCTTGAGGCAGTCGGGCTGCCAGTCACCCGGGCAGCCGAGCAACGCCTGGTAGCTGCCGGGCAGCGTGACGATCGGCCCCATCGCGGTGTTCGTCGCGTAGTGCGTCACCGGGTCGTAGTAGAAGGTCACCGCGCCACCGGTCGTGGTGAACACGATGTTCGAGCCGCCGGCGACGCCGCCCGCGCCCCAGTTCTCGTCCCAGGTGCCGCCGATGGCGACCTTGAACTCGTAGCTGCCGGCGGGCAGCGTGAACGTGCCGGCGTAGGTGCCGTCGGTGCGCTCGGGCAGCACGATCGCGGCGCAGTCCGGCTGCCAGTCGCCGGTGCAGCCCAGCTCCGAGTTGAAGCTGCCGGGCACGCTGACGAGCAGGCCGCCGGTGTCGGGCGGGGTGTCGGCGCCGATGCCGTCCACGCGGTTGCCCACCGAGGCGTACGACGAGGACGCCACCCGGTCGCCGGCCGCGTCGAGGGACACGGCGCGCAGCTCGAGCAGGGTGCCGGTGGCCAGGCCGCTGACGTCGGCGAACACGCGCGGGGTGGTGTCCTCGGCGGTGCCGAGGGTGGTCCAGTCGGCGGACCCGACCACGCGGTAGGCGAAGCTCGTCCGGCTCCAGCGGTCGGAGGCGACGGTCGCGCCCACCGGCGCCAGGCCGGTCATCGCCGCACCGGCCGTCGGCACGGTGACGGCGACGGCCTGCTGGTCGGCGGCGGTGTCGGCCACCACGCGGTCGGCACGCAGCACGGCGGCGGACAGGGCCGGCACGGTCAGCGTCACGGAGCCGGCGCCGTCCGCGGTGACCGCTGCCGCGCCGCCGTACAGCACGGAGTACACGGCGCCCGGCGTCAACGTGGTGAACGTCACGGTGCGGGCGGTGGTCGCGTTGTTCACCGCGACGAGGTTCTCCACCCTCTCGGTCGCGTCCACGCGGGAGAACGCGTACACCCCGGCGCCGTCGTCGGCGTACCGCTCGATCTGCGCGCCGGTGCTCAGCGCGGTGTTGCCCGCGCGCAGCTGGGACAGGGCCGCGATGTGCGTGTAGAGCGTGGACGAGGTGTCGTAGCGGGCCACCGAGCCGGCCGTGGTCCCGTCGACCAGCGGCTGCGTCGCGTACGACGAGACCTGGGTGGCGAACATGTCCTGGCGGGCGTCCTTGTCGCCGCCGGTGCCGGCGAAGCCCTGCTCGTCGCCGTAGTAGACGACCGGCTGCCCGCGCGAGAAGAACATCAGGTCGTGCGCCAGCTCGTCGCGGGCGAGCGTGCTCCCGGAGCCGGTGAGCAGGTAGCCGATGCGGCCCATGTCGTGGTTGCCGAGGAACGTCGGCAGCGCGTCCGCGCTGCTGTGTGGCGTGGTGTACCGGTCGTCGGAGGCGAACAGCGAGCTGAGCACCGCCGCGCTGCCGCCCTTGGCGTAGGTGGTCGCCGCGGACTGGAACGAGAAGTCGAGCACGCTGGACATGTCGGTGTTGCGCACGTAGGGCGCGGTCTTGGCGGAGTCGGCGTCGTACACCTCGCCGAACATGAAGAAGTTCGGCTTGCCGTGCGCGTGCGCGTAGGCCAGCACCTGCGTGGTCCACGACGTCCAGAACTCGAAGTTCACGTGCTTGGCGGTGTCGATGCGGAAGCCGTCGATGCCGAGGTCGATCCACGAGGTGTAGATGTCGACCATGCCGTTGACCACGGCGGGGTTCTCGGTCATCAGGTCGTCCAGGCCCGAGAAGTCGCCCAGCGTCGTCGACTCGCCCGTGTAGGTCGAGTTCCCGCGGTTGTGGTACAGCGTCACGTCGTTGAGCCAGGACGGGGTCTTCGCGTTCTCGTCGCCCGCCGGGACGACGGGCGCGAGCGGGAAGGAGGTGGCGGCCGAGAAGGTGGGGAAGCTGGACGAGCCGGCCACGGCGGCGATGTCGGGGATCGTCGTGCCGTCCGCCGCGACGTACGGCTGGTCCGCCTGGGACACGTAGTCGTACGTCCCGCTGGTGTTGTCGATCACGTCCGCGGTGTGGTTGGTGATGATGTCGAAGTACACGTCCATGCCGCGCGCGTGGGCCTCGTCGATCAGGGCTGTCATCGCGTCGTTGCCGCCGAGGTGCGGGTCGATGGTGGTGAAGTCGGTGGTCCAGTAGCCGTGGTAGCCGGCGGAGGCGTCGGCGCCGGTGCCCTGCACCGGGCGGTTGGTGAACGACGGGGTCAGCCAGATCGCCGTGGTGCCCAGGCCCTGGATGTAGTCGAGCTGGTCGATCAGGCCCGCGAGGTCGCCCCCGTGGTAGAAGCCCTTGTCCGTGGGGTCGAAGCCGGAGACGAGACGGTCGGTGCCCAGGCCCGCAGTGTCGTTGCTGGTGTCCCCGTTGGCGAACCGGTCGGTCATGACGAAGTAGAACTGCTTGCCGCTGCCGGCCTCGCGCACGGGGTCGGTGACGAGCGCGTCGTCCGCCGAGGTCGCAGAGCCGGCCAGGTCGAGCGGGGTCAGCGCGACGCGCTGCGTCGAGGAGTCGTAGCTGAACCGCAGCGTGGCGGGGCCGCCGATGGTCAGCGGGATGTTCGACGAGCCGCCGTCCAGGCCGACGGCGCCGTCCCAGCCGTGCTCGAACGCGACCTTGTACTCCCAGCTGCCGGCCGGCACGGTGAAGTCGGCGGCGAAGACGCCGGCGGTGCTTGTCGAGGCGAGGTCGGTCGTCGCGCAGCCCGGGTCCCAGTCCCCGGCGCAGCCGAGCTCGTTCTGCAGGCTTCCGACGAGCGTGACCACCCCGGGTGCCGCGGCCGCCACGCCGACCGGCGCGACCACCAGGCCGACGGCCACGAGGACCGCGGCGGACACGGCGGCGAGGGTGGCGCGGGCACGGGTACGGGGGCGGGTGGTAGTCATCGTCGACTCCAGGCAGCGCGGCGGTGCGGAGGTGCGCGGACCCGCGAACCGTAACCCCGGTCATATGCCACCACAACTGGCCGAACCGGTCCGCGCCGGACGGATCGGACATCGCTCCTGGTCAGAGACCTGCCGTCGGCGGCTAGACCATCCCTTTGGCCGCGGCCACCACGCCGACGCGCTACGCCGAACCGGTGAACCCGCCGGGCTGCGACGTGAGCGGGACGGAACCTGGTGAAGCTCGTGGCCACGCTGCTACGTTGCTGACATGTGGACGCCTGCGGACACCGGCGAACGAGTGTTCG
>Ga0302254_10000250_pt1 | contig 12250 bp, 15 predicted proteins | sample I_Fen_E1_4_FD_194573 | JGI IMG/M metagenome (GOLD analysis project Ga0302254, IMG submission 194573) | Peat permafrost microbial communities from Stordalen Mire near Abisko, Sweden - I_Fen_E1_4 | ecosystem: Environmental > Terrestrial > Soil > Wetlands > Permafrost | place: Sweden: Abisko... | reverse complement strand
TCGCGCGCGAGCTCACGGTGTCGTTGAACACCGTGCGCACGCACACGAAGAACATCTACACGAAGCTGGGCGTGAACAACCGCCGCGAGGCCGTCCGGCAGGCTGCCGAGCTCGGTCTCTGACCGCCGAGAATCATCACACGGATCACCACATGTGGTGAGGACAGCTCACCACATCGGTTCGTACGTTCCCCTCGTGCAGTACGAGATCCGAGTCGCAGGGCACCTGAGCCCCCGGTGGACCGCCTGGTTCGACGGGCTCGGCCTGACCTGGGCGGAGGACGGGACCACCGTCATCCGGGGCCCGATCGTCGACCAGGCCGCACTGCACGGCGTGCTCCAGAAGCTGCGTGACCTCGGCGTCCCGCTGATCTCCGTGACGCAGCTCCGACCCGAAGGTGAATGACATGAAGAACATGGACACCACACGCAAGCTCGCCTGGGCGGCCGGCGTGCTTTACCTCGTGACGTTCGCCGCGTCGATCCCGACGCTCGCGCTCAAGGCCCCCCTCGTCGACCACGCCGACTTCGTGCTCGGGCACGGCAACGCAACGCCCGTGCTGTGGGGCGGCCTCCTCGACTTCGTGTGCGCGATCGCCGGCATCGGCACCGCCGTGGCGTTGTACCCGATCACCCGTCGCCTCAGCCGCACCTCGGCGATCGGTTTCGTCGCCTCCCGGACGCTCGAGGCCGCGATCCTCGTCGTGGGTGCCATCAGCCTGCTGTCGGTGGTGACGCTGCGCAACGGTGTCGTCGGGGGCGATACGGCGTCGTTGCTGACGACGAGCCGCTCGCTGGTTGCCATGCACGACTGGGCGTTCCTCTTCGGGCCCGGCTTCATGCCGGCGATCAACGCGGTGTTCCTGGCCACGGTGGTCTACCGGTTCCGGCTCGTGCCCCGCTTCATTCCGCTGATGGGCCTGATCGGCGCCCCGCTGTTGGTGCTGTCCAGCCTGGCGACCCTGTTCGGTGACCACGGCCAGACGTCGTCGTCGGCGGTGCTCTTCGCCCTGCCCATCGCCGCGTGGGAGTTCTCCCTCGGCGTCTACCTCGTGGCCAAGGGCGTCAGGACGCCAACGGCCGACGACGCCCCCACCCGCACCCCGGCCCTGGCCGCGTGATCGCCATGGCTCAGCACAGCTACGACGTGGTGATCGTCGGTGGTGGTGCAGCCGGCCTGAGCGCCGCGCTCGTCCTCGGGCGGGCGCGGCGCACGGTCGCCGTCGTCGACGCCGGTGCTCCTCGCAACGCCCCCGCCGCACATATGCAGGGCTTTCTCTCCCGGGACGGCATCCCTCCCGCCGACCTCTTGGCACTCGGCCGAGCGGAGGTCACCGGCTACGGCGTCGAGATCGTCGACGGGGTCGTGACCCGCATCGAGCCCGGTTTCGTGGTGCACCTGGCAACCGGTCGACGGCTGGAGGCCAGGAGCATCCTCGTCACGACCGGTGTCCGCGACGAGTTGCCCGACATCTCCGGCGCTCGGGAACGGTGGGGCCGTGATCTCCTGCACTGCCCCTACTGCCACGGGTGGGAGGTGCGCGACCAGGCGCTCGGTGTGCTCGGCACGCACTCCGGAGCGGTGGCGCACGCCCTGCTCGTTCGCCAGTGGTCGGACGATGTCGTCTACTTCGCGCACGGCCGCGAACCGTCCGCGTCGGAACGAGCCCAGCTCGCGGCGCGAGGGATCCGGATCGTCGCCGGTGAGGTGGCCGGCCTGGTGGTGGAGCAGGATCGGCTGGTGGCGGTGGAGCTCGCCGGCGGCGTCATCGTGCCGCGCTCGGCCGTGTTCATCCGGCCTCGCAACGTCGCGCACCCCGACGGCCTGCTCGGCGGGCTCGGCGTGGACGTCGACCGCGACGGTCTCGCGGTCGTCGATCGGGATGGGCGTACGAGCACGCCGGGGGTTTCGGCCGCGGGCAACGTCGTCGACCCGCGAGCGTCGGTGATCGCAGCTGCGGGTGCCGCAGCGACGGCGGCGATGGCGATCAACGCCGATCTCGTCGCTGCCGACGTGCGCCGTTCGAGCTCGGTCCCGGCCGCCTGAACAGCCGAAGGCCGGACTTCAGCCGAGGATGCGAGCCTTCTGCTCCTCGAACTCCTCGGGAGTGAGCGCGCCGGCGTCGCGGAGTCGCACGAGCTGTTCCAACTGGTCGAGGGCGTCCTTGGGTGCGGGTGCGGTCTCGGCCTCGGCGGAAGCGGCGGTCGTGGCGGGCGCGGTGGCGGGCGGATCACCCAGCGGCGCCCCGAACTGGCCCGGGAATGCGGCGGTCGGCTGATCACGCAACATCGCGCGCTTCGCCTCGGTCTGCGCGTTCATCGCGTCGACGTCGAACCGCGGATCCCCCGCGAGATCGAAGACGACCTCGCGGCTCTTCTGCGCGATCCGCACCTTGACGACGTCGCCCGTCTTCGGGCGCAGCCCGATCATCCAGAACTTCGCCCGGACATCGGCCTGGTACGGCGGACCGTGCTCGGGGCGCACCTCGAGCACGAAGTCGTAGTCGCGCAGCTCGTTGCTGGTGAGGTGCGAACGCTGGTCGACCGAGAGCACGGTCGCCTCGGCCGGCTCGCCGTTCTTGAGGATCCGCTTCTTGTCGAACACCCTGCGAGCGTAGCGGCGATCCGGATCAGCCTTCCTCGTACGGCGTGGAGGTGAACACGCGGCTGGCGACGCGCCAACCGTCGGGTCCCTTCACCACGACGTCGCGGTAGCGGCCCGACATGATGCGGCCGTCGCGGCGCATGCCGATGATGCGGAAGCGCAGGATCGCCCGGCCCGACTCGCCGGGCGTCTCGTCCACGTAGACGTTCGTCATCGCGTGCGTGCGCGGGTGATTGGACCGGCGCATGAACGCGCGGATCCCTTCGAGCCCGTCGAGCACCTCGTCGGGGATCTCGAACGTCGCGTCGTCGAGGAAGATCGAGCTGAGCCCGTCCCAGTCGCGGTCGTCGATGAGGTCCCCGTAACGGCCGGGGAGCTCGTGCAGTGCCAGTCGGTCTTCGAGGTCCATGAGCTGCAACGTATGCCAGCCGGCGACTCCGGCGACTCCGGCCGACGGGAGCAATCCTTTCGGCCCCGGGTCACGTAGACCCGTGCAACCCGCGACGACTCAGGGCGCGGGCACGAGGAGGCTCCGGGACATGCAGCACGTGGTGGGTTCACGAACGTCGGCTCGAGGCACGGTGCGCAGGCGCACCCTCGCCGTCGCCCTGGCCGTGGCGGCGCTGGCCGTGGTGTTCGCCGCGCCGGCCGGTGCGGCGACGCCTCGCCAGGCAACCGCGACCGAGATCTCGAGCGTCAAGGACGGCAAGGCCGGCACGATCCTCGTGGCCGGCAACACCGTGTACACGCTCAAGGGCAAGGCCTGCACGGCAACGTGCCTCAAGTCGTGGAAGCCGGTCGTGCTGCCGGACGGCGAGACGGCCGCCACCGCGGGCAGCGGCGTCGACGAGGCGAAGCTCGGCACCAAGGCGGCCGCCGGCGGCGCACTCCAGATCACGTACGGGGGCAAGCCGCTCTACTGGTCGACCAAGGACAAGGCCGCGGGCGACGTGAAGGGCGCCGGTTCCGACAAGTTCGGCAAGTGGAGCGTGGTCGTGACCGCGAAGTCCTCGGGCGGCGGCGGTACGAGCACCACCAACGCGGGAACCGGCGGCTCGGCGTTCTGATGTCCGTTGCGGTCGCACCGCCCAGGTCGCGCACCCGCGCGGCCTGGGCGGTGCGTGTCTACCTCCCCGCGTGTTCGATCGCATTGCTCGCGGTGTTGCTCGTGGCCTACGGGTGGGCGACGGAGTGGGACGGCGCGAGCTTCGTCGACTCGGCGACCGCGCTGCGCGTCACCATCGCGGGGCCGGTCGCGCTCGGCTTCCTCGGAGTGTTCCTCGTGATCGAGCGCGTGTGGCCGGCGCAGGAGCGGTCCCTCGTGGCCCGCGGTCACCGTCACGACCTCCTGTACGCGGCGCTGCACGCGACGATCCTCGTGCCGTTCATGACCGCGCTCACGCTCGCCACCGTCGCGCTGGTGCAGCACGCAGCGCCCTGGATGGTGTTGCCGCACACCAACGCGGTGCCGCGGTGGCTGGTGATCGCCGCGATCGTCGTGGCGATGGACGCGTGCAACTGGTTCGTGCACCTCGCCAACCACCGCGTGCGGATGTTGTGGCGCTTCCACGAGCTGCACCACTCGCAGGAGGACATGAGCGTGCTCACCGTCTTCCGCACGCACCCGCTGATCCACGTGTCGTACCTCGTCGCGCTCCTGCCGGTGATCGTGCTCCTCGCCAACGGGTTCATGAGCACCACGATCCTGGTGCTTTACGGCGCGTGGGTCGCGCTCGCCCACTCGAACACCCGACTCGGCTTCGGGCCGCTCGGGCGCGTGTTCGTGAGCCCGAACTTCCACCGCATCCACCATCGCCTCGACGGTCGCCAGGACGTGAACCTCGGCTTCGTGCTGAGCATCTGGGACCAGCTCGCCGGACGAGCGGTGTTCCCGACCCCGGCCACCATCCGCGCCGACACCGGGTTGCCCGGCCGACCGCTGGTGGTGGAGCAGGAAGGCGAGCGGCCGCGGCACCTCGCCGTCCTCGGTCGCCAATTGGTGGCACCATTCCGTCCGCTCGACGACAACTCCGCCGCAACCCACGAGGTGACTCCGTCATGACCACCACCGCATCGCGCCCGTCGCGCGGGCGGGCGCTGCTGCTCGCGGTGTTCAGCCCGAGCACCGCGCCGCTGCCCGCCGACATTGCCCTGATCGCGGCGCGCATCGCGCTGGCGTGGGTGTTCGTGTACCACGGCTCGCGCCGGCTGTTCGGCTGGTTCGACGGCCCCGGCCTCGACGCGTCGGCCAAGTACTTCGCGGATGTCGCGCACCTGCACCCCGGCACGTTCTTCGCCCTCACGGGCGGCACGATCGAGTTCTTCGGGGGGATCGCGATCGCGCTCGGGCTGCTGTCTCGCCTCGCGGGGCTCGCGATCTTCGTCGACATGATGATGGCGATCGTCACCGTCACCTGGGCCAACGGCATCAACGCCACCGGTACGAAGTCGGGCTACGAGCTCAACCTTGCGCTCGGCGTGCTCGCGCTGGTGATCGGGATCTTCGGCGCCGGGCGATGCAGCATCGATGCGCTCGTCGCGCGGCGCCTCCGGCCACCGGATCAGGCGCCGGTCGCCACGCCCGCACCCGCGCCGGCGACATAGTCGAGCACCGTCTCGGGGGCGCCATCCCGGCCGCGAGGTCGATGCCGTGCACATGCTGTAGGTGGGCACGGAACCATACGTCGAACGGGTCGTTACTCGTCGCGAGCCCGAACATCGAGGCGCCGAGGTCGGCGGCCTCGAGCAGGACGACGGCGCGAGTTGCGGGCCCAGATCTTCTTCCACGACCACCTGCCCGCGATCGCGGTGCAGACGCCGCTCGACCAGGGCGGTCACCTCGACGTGGCCGACTGATCGGTAAACGTCTCGTCAAGTCGGGCGTGACCGGCGCCGACATTCCACGGATCACCTTCCGGCGGTCGTTGCCGGCGAGATCTCGGAGAGGGCAGCGTGCGCACCACCAGGCTCATGGCCATCATCGCAACGTCGGTCGCGGTCGTCGTCGCCGCGGCGCTGCCCGCGGGCGCGCACACCGGGGCAACCGTGCCGGCGAAGAAGCCCACGCCCACCACCACGACGGTGCTGGGCGACAACCCCGCGGCGGGCGCGTTCTACCAGCCGCCGAACCCGCTGCCGAAGAAGAAGCCGGGCACGCTGATCCGCAGCGAGCCGCTCACCAACGCGCCCGCGGGCAGTCGCGGCTGGCGCATCCTCTACCACTCGACCGGTCTGAACGGCGAGGACATCGCGGTGTCGGGCATGGTGTTCGCGCCGGCCGCCGATGCACCCGTGCCGTCGACCTCCGCGACCGCCAAGGCCGCGGGCGGCCGCACCGTGGTCGCGTGGGCGCACCCCACCACCGGCGTGGCCGACCAGTGCGCGCCGTCGGTGCTGCCCGACGGGCCCACGCTCATCGCCGGGCTCCAGAGCTTTCTCGACGCCGGCTTCGTGGTGGCGGCCACTGACTACCAGGGCCTCGGCACGCCCGGGCTGCACCCGTACCTCGTCGGCATCTCCGAGGGGCGCGGCACGCTCGACGCGGTGCGCGCCGCACGCAATCTGAAGGCGACGGGCGCGGGGAAGCAGATGTTCGTCTGGGGTCACTCGCAGGGTGGGCAGGGCTCGCTGTTCGCCGGGCAGCTCGCCCCCACCTACGCGCCGGAGCTGCAGCTGCTGGGCGCGGCCGCCGCCGCGCCGGCGGGTGAGCTCGCCAAGGTGTTCGACCTCGACGAGAACAGCGTCGACGGCATCGCGCTCGGCGGGTGGGCCATGAACGCCTACTACGAGACGTACAAGCAGTCGTTCCCGAAGATGAGCATCGACCAGATGATCACCGCCACCGGCAAGGCCGCGCTCCCACAGCTCATCCCGCTGTGCGACGCGGTGGCGGCCGACGAATCGCAGATCGTATCGATCGCGACGCCGCTCATCGGCTCCTTCTACGCGACCACCGACCCGGGTTCGGTCCCGCCGTGGGGTGACCTGCTCGCCCGCAACCGGCCGGGCGCCACGAAGACGAAGGCGCCGGTGTTCGTGGCGCAGGACACCGCCGACGAGGTGGTGCCCGCGGTCACCACCGACCAGTTGGTGAAGGACCTCTGCGCCAAGGGCGACACCGTCGACTACGCGGTGTACCAGGGCCTGAGCCACACGATCATCGGCTACGCGTCCGCGCCGGCCGCGCTCGAGTGGATGCAGGGGATCCTCGCCGGGCAGGCCCCGACCAACACCTGCACCTGAGCGCGGCGTCGCCCGCTCGCGGAGGCTCCTAGCGGCCGCGACCCGCGCGGTAGCGCTCGGGGCTGGCTGCGTTGTCGGCGGCCTCGATGCGTGACTGCGCGCTGCTCAGCTCGGCCCGTGCTTCGCGGCTGTAGCGCGGGTCGGCCGCGGCGACGTCACCCGGCAGCAAGGGGAGGCGGAAGTCGGTGTACACGACCTGGCGCGGCCTCTCGACCGGTGGGTGCGCCCGGTGCAGCGTGTCGGAGCAGTGCACGGTGACGTCGCCGACGCGCGTCTCGAGCATGCGCGGCGCGAGATCGAGCCGCCGGTCGCGACCCGTGGCCATCGTGTTCGCCCGGTGGCTGCCGGGGATCACTCCGAGCGCGCCGCTCACGCGGTCGGCCCCGGTGACCGAAATGCCACAGGTGAGGCTGTTGCACTCGTAGGAGTGCTTCCCCTGGCCACAGTCCTTGTGCCACGGAAGATCGGACAGTCCGCGCACGATGCCGAGCGGCTTGACCAGTCCCTCGGCACCATTGCAGTGCACGTGTCCGTCGCCGGTCAGGTCGGCGAGCCACGCGAAGCGTTCGTCGGCGACGAGCGCGCGCAGCGCGTCGGACTTCTCGAGGAAGAACAGCACGCGCACGGCCTGGTCGACACCCTGGTCGTCGGTCGCCCACCACGACGCGCTGTCGTCGGGCGTCGCCCGTTCGATCCACGCGTCGATGTCGCGCCCGACCGCGGCCATCTCGCCCTCGTCGAACACGCCGCACAGGTGGAGGAAGCCCGCCTGCTCGAGGAAGTGCGCCAGCTCCTCGCGATCGTCGTCGACGGTGAACGCGCGATCGAGGTCGAGCGGTCCGCCGTCGCGGTCGACGAAAATCACGTCGCCCGCCTCGTGGACGCGGCGCCCGTCGAACAGCGCGCGCAGTACCGGCTCCCACCCGATCCAGTCGTTGATCGAACCCTGGGTGATCTGCACGCGCGCCGTCATGCACAGACCCATGGTCGACTGCAGGTCCTGCACCACGTCGGACAGCGCATCGGCCGGCATCGTCGCGACGACGCCGGCCGACCCGACGCCGTTGCGCACGGCCAGGGAGTCACCGTCGACGACAAGCGTGATCGCCCGGCCGTCGACGTCGAGCCCGAGGGCCGGCAGCTGCTGCACCGCGACGCCACGGGCGGCGAGATCGCCGTGCACCGAGATCGCGTCGGGGACCACGGCGTCGAACACCTCGTCGCGCGTGAGCGCACGGGTGTCCTTGTGCAAGCGAGTGCGAACATCGATCGACATCGGCAGACCCCCGGTTCCGGTGCGTCCCAGTGTCGCACGCCGGGCGCCGTGTGTCCCGGTGACGGTACGGGTGACGGTACGGTGGCGCGATGTCCGAGACGTGGTTCCCCGGTGCCGACGCCGACCCTGGCGCCCACGTGGGCGTGCTCGACCGGGTGGCGGGCCTCCGACCGGCCTACGGCGAGGCGTTGCGGGCGGTCGAGGCCGCAGTGTGGGGCCAGGACCAGGTCGCACCCGAGATCCTCGAGCTGGCCCGCCTGCGCATTGCGCAGATGCTGGGCGCCGACCCGGCGCTCACCGCGCCGCCCGTGGTGGTCGCGCTCGACGCTGCCCGGTTGGCGGAGCTGCGCCAGTGGCCCACCAGCGTCCGCTTCGGCGACGTCGAGCGAGTCGCGCTTGGGTTCGCCGAGCAACTGGTGGTCGACGCGCAGGGCGTGAGCGACGATCACGCGGCGGAGGTGATCGCGACGATGGGAGAGGGCGGGTTCCTGGTGCTCACCTACGCGTGCGGCTTCTTCGAGACCACGCAACGCGCGTCGATCGTGTTGGGAACGCAACCATGAGTTCCGAGCCGCGCACCCAGGTCGGTCTCGCCGACGTCGCGCCCGAGCTGCACGCGGCGATGATGAACTTCATGGCCGTCGCGTACCCGGGCAAGGTCGACATCGTCACGCGTGAGCTGGTGCGCATCTACAGCGGGCGCGAGTCGCACTGCCGGATCTGTCGCAACTTCCGGCTGCGCGTCGCGATCGACCGCGGATTCGACGAGTCGATGGTCGACCAGATGGACGACCTCGAGCACAGCGATCTCGCGCCGCACCAGAAGGCGGCGCTGCGCCTCGCGCGCGACTTTCTCGGCGATCCGCAGGCGTTCGACGCCGACGCGCAGGCCGAGCTGTTCGCGCACTTCACTCCGGAGCAGGCCGCCGAGCTGATCCTCGACCTCGTGCGCTTCCGCCCCGGCTCGAAGCTGACCGTCGTCGCGGGGGACGAGCCCGCGGAAGAAGGCCTGATCTACAGCTAGGCCGGCGGCGGCTGAGAGGGTCGGCCGAGGAACGGGTTCGGGAACACGTGGAGATCGCGGCCGTCGTCGCGGCTCGTCATCGCGAGCGGCGCGAACCGCCGGTGCGCGAACCACCACCGGCCGTCGATGCGGACGTACTCGTCGCGGTAGAGGCCGTAGAGCCACAGCATCCGGTGCTGCGCGCGGTCCTGATGGAGCTCGTGGAACCACATGCGGCCGGTGGCGCGATCGGGCGCGTCGCTGCCCGCCACCTCGGCGACACCGTTGGTCATCACGAACTGGAAGAACTCCAGGTGGTCGATGCGCTTCGCGACGTACTCGCCGAACGCCACGGGGCCGGTGATCTCCCTGGTGTGCCCGGGGAGCTCCATCACGAGGGTGATGTCGGACACGAACAGCTCGGTGAGTTCGGCGAACGCCTGCCGGTTCACGACGTCGGCGTAGGCGTGCTGCAACCGGAGGACGGCGCCGAGGTCGTCGTGGTGAGCAGTCGCGTGGTCGTCGGTGGGCATCGTGTGTCATCCTCTCTGCCCGCACCCGCGGACCGCAAAGGGGGTACCGGTGGCGAAGCTCGGCCTGTTCATCGACCTGCGCAACCCACCCGGGTGGCACCAGGACCCGCACCGTCTGTACTCCTTCACGCTGGAGCTGTGCGAGGAGGCGGCGCGGCTCGGCGCCGACAGCGTGTGGCTCTCGGAGCACCACGGCTTCGAGGACGGCTACCTCACCCAGCCCTTGTCGTTCGCCACCGCGGTCGCGGCGCGCACCACGCGACTGCGGATCGGCACTGCGGTGGTGATCGCGCCGCTGCGCGAGCCCGCGTTGCTCGCCGAAGAGGCGGCGATGGTCGACATCGTGTCGGGCGGCCGCCTCGACCTCGGCCTCGGCGCCGGGTACCGCCTGCCCGAGTACGAGCTGTACGGCAAGGAGATGAAGGGCCGCTACGACGCGCTCGACGACACGGTGCGCCAGATGCGCACGCTGTGGCGCGACGGTCGGGTGCCGCCCGCGCCGGTGCAGGACCCGGTGCCGATCTGGATGGGGTACCAAGGCCCCAAGGGCGCACGTCGCGCCGGCCTGCTCGGTGAGCACCTCCTGTCGGCGCAACGCTCGTTGCTCGAGCCCTACCAGAGCGGTCTGGTCGAGGGCGGCCACGACCCGGCGATCGCGAAGATGGCGAGCATGGTGCCGGTGTTCGCCACGGAGGACCCCGAGCGCGACTGGCCGACGGTGGCGCAGCACCTCCAGTACCAGGTCGATTCCTACCTGTCCTACGGCGTGGAGGGCACCGGCAACCCGCCGCCCCCGCCGCTCGACACCGAGAAGGCGCGCACCCGCGGCCTGGGCAAGGGGCTCAGCGGCATCGTGTGCGACACGCCCGACGTGGTGGCCGCGCAGATCAACGAACACCTCGGCGGCCTGCCCGTCGACACGGTGTTCATGTTCGCGTCGGTCGCGGGCATGCCCGAGGCGATGGTCGTCGAGCACACCCGCGTCCTGTGCGAGCAGGTGCGGCCGTTGATCGCCGACCTCTAGGTCGGCATCTCGCTGTCGACCATCACCATCCACGCGACGCCGAAGCGGTCGCGGCCCATCGCGAACGCGGGGGAGAAGAACGTCTCGGTCACCGGCTGGTGCACCTCGCCACCGTCGACGAGCCCGGCGAACACCCGCTCGACCTCCGCACGGTCGGGGAGCTCGATGTTCACGCACACGCCGTGCACCAGGCCGTCGTAATCGCCCGACATGTCGTCGGCGCCCATGAGCAGCCCGCCGTCGGGGAGCATCAGCGCCGCGTGCATGGTCGCGTCGGGGGCCAGGCCCGGAGGCGTCTCGCCCGCGTCCGCCGGCATGTCCGACATCGCCAGGATCACCACCTCGCCGCCGAGGACGTCGTGGTAGTGGGTGAACGCCTCGCGGCAGTTGCCGCGGAATGCGACGTAGGGGCGGATGGCCATGGGGATCTCCTGGGTGAGTGGTCGGGCTACGGGAGGTTCGACGGTCCGACCGGCCGGAACTCATCGCGGGAAAGAGCTAGAGCTTTTCTTGCCGACCGGCGAGGCGCTCCGTAGGATCCTCGCCCGATGACCGACACCTCGCCAACTTCGTCCCCGGCGGCCATGCTGCCGCTCGCCGGCCCCGGCGAACCCTTCGAGATCGTGGAGGAGGAGGTCCTCGGTGAGCGCATGGAGGTGTACCGCAACCGGGCCCGCTCCCTGCGTGAGGTCCTCGCCCGCTCGGCCGCACACGGAGAGGCCGTCTACGTGGTGTGCGGCGACCAGCGCATCACCTACGCGGAGCACCTGGCGCGCGTGGCGGCGTTCGCGAGCGTGCTGCGCGACGAGTACGGCGTCGGCAGGGGCGACCGGGTGGCCATCCTCGCCGCCAACTGCCCCGAGTGGATCGTCGCGTTCTGGGCGACCGTGAGCATCGGCGCAGTGGTCGCGTCGATGAACGCGTGGTGGGCCGACCCCGAGCTGGAGTACGCCCTGGGCCAGAGCGAGCCCACGGTGGTGGTGGCCGATGCCGAGCGGCTCGAGCGCGTCCGCACGGCCGCGCCGGACGCGGTCGGTGTGGCGTTCCGCACCATCGAGATCGGCGCCGAGTTCGCCGAGCTCGTCGAGCGCGGCCGGGGCGCGGCTCTCCCCGACGAGGCGATTGCCGAGGACGAACCCGCGGTGCTCCTCTACACGAGTGGCACCACCGGGCGTTCGAAGGGCGCCCTCGCGTCGCACCGGGCGATCTGCGGGATGATCTCGTCGAGTCACCACTCGGGTGCGGTGGCGATGCTCACCCTTGCGGCCGTCGATGGCGCCGATCCCGCGGCGGCGCGGCCTGCCGGCCAGAGCGTCGCGCTGGTGACGGTGCCACTCTTCCACGCGTCGGGCCTCTACGGGTTCGTGGTGCTCCAACTCGTGAGCGGTGGTCGCGTCGTGCTGCGCCCCGGTCGCTTCGATCCCGACGACGTGCTGCGCCTCATCGAGGAGGAGGGCGTCACGCTGTGGTCGGCGCTCGGGAGCATGGGCCCGCGCGTCGCCGAACGTGCGCTCGCGTCCGGGCGCGACACGTCGAGCCTCACGGTGCTTGCGGTGGGCGGCGCGCCG
>Ga0302254_10000246_pt1 | contig 12276 bp, 12 predicted proteins | sample I_Fen_E1_4_FD_194573 | JGI IMG/M metagenome (GOLD analysis project Ga0302254, IMG submission 194573) | Peat permafrost microbial communities from Stordalen Mire near Abisko, Sweden - I_Fen_E1_4 | ecosystem: Environmental > Terrestrial > Soil > Wetlands > Permafrost | place: Sweden: Abisko... | reverse complement strand
CGTTCCCCGACCTGTCCCGGCACGCAGCCAAGCTGGGGCGAGTCCGCACGTCCCGGCCACCCCCGCAGTCCCGCCGGCCGGGCACGACCCCACGAGCCCCTGGCGTCCACCGTCCCCGCAGTGACGCCGTGCCGCGTGGCCGCTCCTAGTCGGTCGCGTCCGCGTGCGCCTCGTAGGCGACACCGACGATCCCGCTGTCGTTCTCCATGTGGGCACGCACAACCGGCGATTCCAGCTGCAGTAACGGCAGGAACTGGTCGGCGTCATGGCTGATGCCGCCGCCGATGATGACGAGGTCGGGCCAGATCAGGCTCTCCGCATACGACAGGTACTCCTGGAGGCGGGACACCCACTGCGCCCAGGAAAGGTTCTCGCGGACGCGGGCAGCGGCCGAGGCCCACGGGCAGCAGTCGAACCCGTCGATGGTGAGGTGTCCCAGCTCGGTGTTGGGCACGAGGTGCCCATCGACGAACAGTGCGGATCCGATCCCGGTACCCAGCGTGACGACGAGCACGACACCCTCATGACCCTTCCCAGCGCCGAGGGCCATCTCCGCGAGGCCGGCCGCGTCGGCATCATTGAGGACGGTGACAGGGACGCCCAGCGCCTCCGCGAACAGCTCCTCCGCGTTCGTGCCGATCCAGCCCGGATCTATGTTTGTTGCCGTGCGCACGATGCCGTGCCGAACCACGGCAGGGATGGTCACGCCCACCGCCGACCCCCCCGGCACCTCCGGGAAGTGGTCGCGCATCTCGCGCACCGCAAGCGCCACGGCTTCAGGCGTCGCGGGCTGCGGGGTGGCGATGTGGTGCCTGGGCGCGATCAGCAGCCCGGTGGTCAGGTCAACCGGCGCGCCCTTGATCCCCGTCCCGCCGATGTCGATGCCCAACGCGACCGTGTGGCTGGGCACAGAGCCCTCAGCTGAGCCTTGCGCACCCGCCAAGGGATCCGAAGTGTCGAGCTGAACGGTTGGCGTTGTCATTCCTGAGTCCTTCCACGCTGAAGTTCGGGAGATTGGGGAGCGGCTAGCTCGCCGGGACCTTCGTCACGGTGAGTCCCGCGCCGGTCAGGTGCTCCTGCATCGGCCCGGAAAGGTGGCTGTCCGTGACGACCCGGCTGACCGCGTCGACAGGGAGGAGCGGCACGGAACCCTGGCGCGGGAACTTGGCGGACTCGGTGAGCACGATCACGTCCCTGGCCTGCTTCGCCATCGCCTTGACCACGGCCGCCCGGAGGTGATTGCTGCCCGTGAATCCCGACTCGACGGTGTAGCCGTCGATGCCGATGAAGAGCTGGTCCACATGGAAGTTCGCGAGGCACTGCTCGACCAGCGGGCCGACCGTCACCTGGGATTCGGACTGGTAGTCGCCACCAAGAAGGACGACCGCAACTGCCGGGGCCGTGCGCACGTAGTCCGCGATGAAAGCGGAGTTCGTGATGATGGTCACGCCACGCCTGGTCTTCGCGATCTCGTCGGCCAGCAGCGCACAGCAGGAGCCGGACTCGATCATCACGGTGCTCCCGTTGGGGACGAGGTCAGCTGCGACCGCAGCAATCCGACGCTTCAGGTCGTAGTGGATTGCCAGGCGGCTGAGGAGGTTGTCCGGGGCGATCGCAACCGCGAAGCCGTGCTGGCGCCGGATCAGTCCCTTCTTCTCCAGGTGGTCGAGATCCTTGCGGACGGTCACCTGGGACACCGCGAACATGCCGGCGAGTTCGTTGACGTCGACCCGCTCGTTCTCGATCACGTACTCCAAGATGCTGGACCGTCGATCACTCACTGCCGGCTCCCTTCACGGATCTACGTTGACTACCTAACGAATCATAGTATTCTTACGTACGAAACCTCAAGACGTTGATAACGAAACCCCCGGAGGCGATGGACGGATGAGCGAGGACGCCGGTCGCATCTTCGACATCCAGAAATTCTCGCTCCATGACGGCCCCGGAATCCGCACGGTGGTCTTCCTCAAGGGCTGCCCGATGGCCTGCGCCTGGTGCTCCAACCCCGGGTCGCGCAAGCTCCAGGTGCTCCAGGTCCAGGACCCGGGCAATCCCCATGTCTTCACCGCCGACAGCCGCGACTACTCCATCGACGAGGTCGTCAGGATCTGCCTGCAGGACCTGCCGTTCTACGAGGAGTCCGGGGGCGGCGTCACGCTCTCCGGCGGCGAGGCCCTTGTGCAGCACAGGTTCACCACCCGGCTCCTGCGCAAGCTGAAGTCCAAGGGCATCCACACCGCGATCGAAACCACGGGCCTGGCCGCACCCGGCATCTTCGGCAAGGTCCTGGACGAGGTGGACCTGCTGATCATCGACGTCAAGCACCACAACCGGAAGCTGCACAGGAAGTGGACAACGGTCAGCAACGAACTCCCGCTGAAGAACCTGGCCACAGCGATCAAGGCCGGCGGGAAGGTGCTCGTCCGCATCCCCGTCATCCCTGGCGTGAACAACTCCCTCGACGATGCCGTGGCGTTCTGTGCGCTCCTCACGCCGATCGGGGTCACCCAGGTGCAGCTCCTCCCGTTCCACCAGTTCGGCGAACGCAAGTACGAGCTCCTCGGCTGGGACTACGCGATGGCTGGCGTCCCTGCACTCCACGACGAGGACCTGGCCGAGCTCCAGCAGGCCTTCCGGCACAACGGCATCGACGCCTTCATCTAGGCACACAATCAAGCAGTGAAAGGATCGAAATGAGTACGCTCGCAGAACCGCGGATCGGCGTCGAGGAGCCGCACTTCGGCCGTCTCACCCCGAGAATGGCTGCTTGGCGGGAGGAGTTGATGGAGACTCCCCAGTCGGTGTGCGTCGAGCGGGCCCTGCTGACGACGCAGACCTACCGGCTGCACCAGGACGAGCCGATGGTGATCCTCCGTGCGTTGATGGTGAAGAACGTGCTGGAGAACATGTCGATCTTCATCGAGCCGGCCTCCCTGATCTGCGGGAACCAGGCCTCAGCGAACCGTGCTGCCCCGATCATGCCCGAGTACGCGATGGACTGGGTGATCGACGAATTGGACGACTTCGACAAGCGTCCCGGCGACCGGTTCACGATCACCGATGAGGCCAAGCAGCAGCTCAGGGACATCGCCCCCTTCTGGGAGCACAACACCCTCAAGGACCGCGGCCTTGCCCTCATGCCGCCGGCGAGCAAGCTGTTCTACGACCTGGGCATCATTCATCCCGAGGGCAACATCACCTCCGGCGACGCGCACATCGCCGTCTACTACGAGCGCGTGCTGAAGGAAGGACTGGCCGGCTACCGGGCCCGCACGGAGTCACTCCTTGCCGGGCTGGATCTGACCGATGCCAACCAGTTGAAGAAGTCCTGCTTCTACCGCGCGGTACTGATCACCCTCGACGCCGTTGTCACCTTCGCCCACCGCTACGCGACGCTCGCAGCGGACCTTGCCACGACCGAGCCTGACGAAGCGCGTCGCACCGAACTTGTGGAGATGAGCCGGATCCTGACCAAGGTTCCCGAGCAGCCGGCCGAGACGTTCCGCGAGGCCATCCAGGCCGTCTGGCTGATCCAGCTGTGCCTGCAGGTCGAGTCCAACGGCCACAGCCTGTCCTACGGCCGCCTCGACCAGTACGTCCACCCGTACTACGCGGCCGACCTCGAGGCTGGGCGCATCACCGCCGACCAGGCCACCGAGCTGCTCACGAACCTGTGGCTGAAGACCATGACCCTTGCGAAGATCCGCGGCTGGTCCCACACCCGGTTCAGCGCCGGCGGCCCGCTGTACCAGAACGTCACCGTCGGCGGACAGACGGTCGACGGCAATGATGCGGTCAACCCGCTGTCCTACCTGATCCTGCGCTCCGTCGCGCAGACGAAGCTGCCGCAGCCGAACCTCACCGTCCGCTACCACCGCGGCCTGTCCGAGGACTTCATGATGGAGGCCGTCGAGGTCATGAGGCTGGGCTTCGGCATGCCGGCGCTGAACAGCGACGAGATCATCATCCCTTCCTTGATCGCCAAGGGCGTCAGCAAGGAAGACGCCTACAACTACTCCGCGATCGGCTGCGTCGAGGTCGCGGTCCCGGGCAAGTGGGGCTACCGCTGCACCGGCATGAGCTTCCTCAACTTCCCCAAGACGCTCCTCACCGCCATGAACAACGGCATCGACCCGAAGTCCGGCGCCGTCATCGCCACACCGGTCAAGCACTTCACCGAGATGACCGACTTCGAAGACCTGATGCAGGCCTGGGACGTGACCGTCCGCGAGTTCCAGCGACACGCCGTGATCCTGGACTCGGCCTGCGACATCGCCCTCGAGGAGAACGTCGCGGACATCCTGTGCTCGGCACTCGTCGAGGACTGCCTCGGTCGCGGCAAGCCGATCAAGGAAGGCGGTGCGGTTTACGACTTCATCTCCGGCCTCCAGGTCGGTATCGCCAACCTGGGTGACTCCCTGGCGGCGATCAAGAAGTGCGTGTTCGAGGACCACACCATCACCGCCCAGGAACTGTGGGACGCGCTGCTGAACGACTTCTCCGGCGTCCGCGGCAAGGAGATCCAGGCGGCTCTCGCCAATGCGCCCAAGTACGGCAACGACGACGACTTCGTTGACACTCTGCTGGTGCGGGCCTACGACAGTTGCATCGACGAGATCTTCAAGCACCACAACACCCGCTACGGCCGCGGCCCGATCGGGGGCGGCTACTACGCCGGCACCTCCTCGATCTCGGCCAACGTCCCCCAGGGCGCGTCCACCATGGCCACACCGGACGGGCGCAATGCCGGCGAGCCCCTCGCCGAGGGCTGCTCCCCCAGCCACGGCGCCGACACCCACGGGCCGACCGCGGTGTTCAAGTCGGTCTCCAAGCTGGACACCGGACGGATCACCGGCGGCGTCCTGCTCAACCAGAAGGTCACCCCGCAGGTGCTCAGGAAGGAAGCCGACCGCAAGAAGCTGATCCTCGTGTTGCGCACCTTCTTCAACCGGCTCAACGGCTTCCACGTGCAGTACAACGTTGTCGACCGGGCAACCCTGCTCGATGCGCAGGCGCACCCGGAACGCCATCGTGACCTGATCGTCCGGGTCGCCGGCTACAGCGCGTTCTTCAACGTGCTGTCCAAGGCCACCCAGGACGACATCATCGCCCGCACCGAACAAACCCTGTAACTCAGAAAGGCATCCCATGCGGCTCGCATCTGTCGGGACGAGCGCGATCTGCGCACAGTTCATCGCGGCTTCGCATCGCGTTCCCTCGGTGACCTTCACCACCGCCTACTCCCGCGACGCCGAACGTGCCCGGACCTTCGCCGACGCCAACGGGATCGCAGCCACCAGCAGCGACTGGGACGGGCTTCTGCACTCCAACGACGTCGACGGTCTCTACATCGCCAGTCCCAACTCGGTGCACTTCGCGCAGGCCCTCGCCGCCCTCCGCGCCGGGAAGCACGTCATCGTCGAGAAGCCCGCGACCCCGGACGCCGCGTCCTTCCAGCTCCTCACCGAAGTAGCCACCCGGAACGGCCTCGTTCTCCTCGAGGCGATGCGGAACGCCTACGACCCTGGAACCGAGGCGATCCGCCAACTCCTTCCGGAACTCGGCACCCTCAGGCGCGCCTCCTTCGCCTTCTGCCAGAGGTCGAGCAAGTACGACGCCCTCCTGGCCGGCAAGAGCTACAACGTCTTCGATCCGGCGATGGCCGGCGGCACACTGCTCGATCTGGGTGTCTACTGCCTGAGCGCTGCCGTGCTGCTCTTCGGCGCACCCGACAGCATCGTCGGTCGATCCATCCCGCTACCTACCGGCGCCGACGGCGCCGGGGCGGCCCTGCTCAGCTACCCGGGCCTGCTGGTTGACGTCAGCTACTCCAAGATGAGCGACTCCGCCTTGCCGAGCGAGATCCAGGGCGAGCTGGGGACGCTGCTCATCGACCACATCGCAGACCCACGACTCTTGCGCCTGCAGCCGTTCAAGGGGACAGCCGTGGAGCGTGAAATCTCCAAGCCACCCGGCAACCTCGAGTACTCGCTCGAGCGGTTCGTCGCACTCGTCAACGGCAATCGCGACGCCACAGCGGACCACGCAAGAACCCTTGACACCCTTCGGCTCACCGACGAACTCCGGGACCCCATGCGGGGCTTGGGACTCAACGGGCTCTGATCTCCCGCACGCGCTTGAGAACACCAGGCATCGCCGCCTCGATCTGGTGCAGCGTCACCTCGAAGCTCGAGTCGTCGCCGTAGAGGGGATCCTCGATCGCAGAGCCGGGCATTGCGTTGCGGTCGAAGTCGGTGAGCAGGTAGAGAGTGCGGGCGTCGGGCGCCATCTGCTTGATCTTGCGCAGCTGGATCGGCTGCATGCCGATCACCATCGAGGCGGCGCGGATCTCCTCGGGAGTCACCCTGTGTGCTTCGTGCGGCCCGGGCCTGTAGCCGGCGGCCTGCAGAGCCGCGACGGCCCTGGGGTCCATGCCGTTGCCGGCTTGCGCGGCGCTCAGGCCTGCACTCATGAACCTGACCCCGCTGAGGTTCTCGCGCTCGGCCATCGTCTTTGCAACGATCCGTGCCATCGGCGAACGGCAGGTGTTGCTCCAGCAGACGAACAGCACAGACAGGTCAATCATCGAAGCTCCTCAGCACTCTCCGGACCAGGCACGTGATTGCCTCCCGAAGACGACCCAGCTGATTGCGCCCATCCGTGGATCGCGGTCCCCTGACCAGCGGCGACAGTTGACGCCAAGGGTCGCGGTGATCGACCTCCAGGCCGATGCCTGGGATGAGCTTGGTCGCCAATTCCTTCTTCTTCGTGTCCGCACTGGCCAACGAACATCCGACGGCCAGATGCTCCTGAGCCTATTCGTCCGGGACGGGCGAACTGCGCAATCTGGTCGTTTTCCACCGTTTTGACAGCTGGTCCCACTGCCCGGCTACCATCTCGCCGGCACGGCGGGCGTGCTTGCGGGTCTGCGACGCCGTGGCTACGCGCGAGCGAATGCCCCGCTTCTGACACCTGGCAATTGGCAGCGCGCGCACGCGATCATCGCCGACGTCAAGGGACGCAGGAGGCGGCCGGCCTCGTGGCAGACCTCGAGGCCGGCGTTGACCGCGTGCTCGCACTTGGCTGAGGCGGTTCGCCCGGGGCGTCGTGCCTGTCCTGATCGTCGGTCAGGGTCTCGGTCTCATCCTGAGCGGTCGCCGACCTGGGCAACCTCGGGTTCCTCCGTGGCCGCTGTTGCCTTCAGCCGGCCTCCGATCTCGGCGTACACCACGGAGCCGACGATCAGCACGCAGGCTGCGATCTGCAGTGGCGCCAGGGTTTCGCCCAGCGCCAGCCATCCGGTCAGCAGGGCCACAGCCGGTACGAGGTTGATAGCGAGCGCGGCAGTCGTGGCCGGCACCAGCCGCAAGCCGGAGTTGTAGAGGCCGAAGGCAGCCAGGCCGCAGCCGATGCCGAGGTAGGCCACCGCTGCCCAGACCGACGCCGGCACCGCCGCCCAGTCAACAGGCCCGGCCGCCAGCGCAAGGGGCGCGAAGAACACGCTGCCGACCCCCATCTGCATGCCCGTGATCAGCAGCGGGTCGTAACGGGCGCTCAACCGCTTGATGGTGAGCGTTGCGCCGGCGGCCGCGAACATGGCGAGGAACTCCAGCGTGTTACCCAAAGCGGGGTTCGGGGCTGCGGTCTGGCTGACACCGCCGAGGGAGAGGGCGGCCACGCCGAGCATCGAGACAACGATGGCGACGATCGTGCGTGCGCGGGGTCGCTCCCGCAGCACGAACCAGGCACTGAACGCCACAATCAGCGGCATCACCGCAGCGATCACCCCCGCCTGGCTCGAGCTGGTGAACAGGATCGCGAAACCCTCCAGCGCGAAATAGAAGCACGGCAGGAACAGGGCGGCCAACCCCAGGTACTTCCAGTCGCCAGCCTCGTAGGCGGGCCGCTTCACGAACCTGAGCAGGGGGAGGAAGGCCAGCACCGCGACCAGCATCCGCAGCCACACGACGGTCATCGGAGGTAGCGCCGCGTACGCGCTCTTCGTCACGGCGAAACTGGTACCCCAGAGCAGGACAGCACCGCCAAGGTAGAGCAACGGTCGCCAGCCCACGGTCCTCAACGATTTCACCTCGATCACCTGCATGGTTCGGCGCTCAGGCTAGTCCAGCGAACGAGACCTCGCGGCCGTTGTCGGCACGCTGGAGCGATCAAGGCTCACACGTTGGAATCTCGGCCCAGACCAGCTTCCCGCCTTGCCTGCCGAGCCAGCTCCTCATAGGGCTCGCGAATCTTCGCAATGTCCTTCTCGTCGAGTTCCTCGAGGTCGAGCAGGGCGTTGTGGGCCCCGGCGCTGGAGCGAATCAACTCATCGAGCTTGGTCTGGATCGCAGCGGTGTCGCGGTTCTGGGTGTTCTGAATCAGGAAGACCATGAGGAACGTGATGATCGTGGTCGACGTGTTGATCACCAGCTGCCAGGTGTCGCTGAACCCGAACAGCGGACCTACCACAGCCCAGACAACGATCAGGGTCATCGCCCCGACGAAGGTACTGGCCCGTCCCGCGAACTGCGACAAGACACTGGCGAAGCGCAAGAACCACGATTTCATGAGTACCCCTCGATCGAACCCAGCGGGTCGTGTTCAGGGATTACCCGTTCCCGAGGACCGCCACGCGCGACGGCCAGTCGCCTAGCGCGGGCCGCGCCTCCGGCCACCCAGCATCACAGCGAGCAGCGGCAGCACCGAGACGGCGAGGATCACCTTCGCCAGCGTCGGTTCTGTCCCGTAGAGCAGCGAGCCGGCGACGACGAGGCCTGCGAACATCACAGCCGTGGTCAGGCGGCTCAGGGTGCGGTTCAACTGCCCCACCCGTAGCTCGAGCACAGGTGTCTTGACCGCGAGTTCACCGCGTTCCGCTGTGGTGAGCAGCCGATCCATCCGGGCCGGGAGCGCAGCCAGCGAGGTCGCGATCCGCGTTCCGCCGGCGAGGAGCTTCTCCCACGAGAACGCCTCGCCGCCCTCCTGCGTGACCAGTTTGGTGGCGTACGGGGACAGTGCCGTCCACAGGCTGAAGTCGGGATTCAGGCCGGTGCACATGCCCGAGAGGATGGCGAGGCAGCGCCCCAGCAGCAGCAGGTTCTCCGGCAACTGGAACGGCATACTCACCATCAGCTCGCGGAACTGCAGGCCGAAACTCATCATGTCCTCGTGGCTGAGCGTGCGCAGGTCACTCATGGTCATCCCGCCGAAGCGGTCGAAGACCTGGGCACCGGCAAGCTCCAGCAGCTTGGTGTCAGCGCTGGGCAGCAACACATCGAGCGACCGGAAGCTCGCCACCAGCCGGGCGGAATCCTGGGTTCCGATCGCGATCAGGGCCTCCCGTAGCCCGCTTCGCAGGTTCTCCGGCACGTGCCCTACCATGCCGAAGTCGATGAACGTCAGGTCGAACTCCCCGGTCTTGCCCAGCGGCTGCACGAACAGGTTTCCCGGGTGCGGGTCGGCGTGGAACACCCCGTCCTCGAAGATCTGCTGCAGGTAGGTGGCGACGAGCTTCTCTGCCACCTCTGCCCGATCGATGCCGGCGGCGGTGATGGCGTCGTAGTCGCCCAGCCGGATCGCCGAGACGTCCTCGAGGGTCAGAACCCGCAGGGTCGTCTGCTCCCACGCGACCTGCGGCACGCGGACGCGCTCGTCGTCCCCGAAAGCCTCGCGGAAGTGCTCGGCGTTGCTGGCCTCGGCGAGGTAGTCGATCTCCGCGAGGGTGGTCACGGCGAACTCCTCCACCAGCGCGGGCACGTCGGCCCGGCTGCTGACCGGCTTGTATCGGGTCATCCAGCGGCCCACCTGGCGCAGCGCGGACAGGTCGACCTCCACGATCTTGTCGATCGACGGACGCTGCACCTTGACGACAACGGAGGCGAAGCCGGTGTCAGCTGCATCGCCCGGCAGCAGCACAGCCCGGTGCGCCTGCCCCAGTGATGCGGCGGCCAGCGGGACGGACTCGAACGAGGCGAAGGCTGTTGCCAGCGGACGGCCCAGCTCGGCCTCGGCCTGGCTGCGGATCTCCTCGAACGGCGCCGGCGGCACCTCGTCCTGCAGGCCGCTGAGCTCGTCGGTGATCTCCGCCGGCAGGACGTCCAGCCGCGCGGAAAGGAACTGGCCGACCTTGATCATCAGCCCACCCATCGAGATCGCAAGGGCGCGGAAACGTACGGCGGTGATGCGGTTGCGATTGGCGCGCGTCCGGTGGGACAGCCGCGCAAGACCGAGCTTGGGCAGCACGAGCTCCCAGTAGATGAACCCGGCGATCATCACCGCGAAGAAGGTGACAATGCGCCGGTACCGTGCGCGCAGGGCGGTGTTGGTCATCGGCGCCTAGTCCTCAGCCAGCAGGGCGTAGACCTGCTTGCGGGCGGATTTCAGGATGTCGATAGTGGCATCGATGTGCGCCTTGTCGCCGGACTTGCCGACCTGCATCACCGCTGCAGCCAGCCGTCCGCCGGCATCGCGCAGGCCGAACAGCCCGTTGACGTCACTGGAGGCAGCGGCGACGTCCCACGGCGCCGGCTCCTCGGCAAGGTCGGCAACCGCGGCCGTGCCAGCATCGGTGAGGGAGAACACCTTCTTGCCTGCCGTCTCCGTCGCCTCGATCAAGCCCTCGTCAGCGAGCAGCGCCAAGGTCGGGTAGACCGATCCGGCGCTGGGGCTCCATGCGCCGCCGCTGCGCTGGGACAGCTCCTGGATGATCTGGTACCCGTGCATCGGCTGCTCGGTGAGCACCCTCAGGATGGCGGTGCGGGTGTCACCGCGCCGAGCTCGGGAATGGGGCCCGAACTGGCCGGGCTGATGGGCACCGAACCCAAGGTTCGCGAGCCCGCGCAGGATGCCGGCCGCGTCGTGCCCGTGTCGTGCCTCGCCGTGAAGAGGTGCCATGACGATCTTCCTTCCAGATACGTTGCGATATGTCGCAGAGTATCCGGCGAGCCAAAATGGCCCGATCGTCAGCGCAGGACGTACCCGTACGCCTCCGGGTCGTCGTCGAGTTCCTCCCCCTCCGCCAGCCGGACGAATCCGCACTTCTCCAGCACCCGGATGGACCCGGCGTTGGACTTCAGGACGTGTGCGTACAACGGACGCTCACTGAACCCGGCGAGGAAAGCCACCAATGATGCGGTTGCGATCCCCCGCCCCCAGTACCGTCTGCCGATCCGGTAGCCGACCTCGCGCACGCCGCCGTCGGCTCGCCAGGCGGCGATATCACCCGCCACTGCGCCGTCCTCGAGCACGATCACCCGCTGCAGCGCCTCGGGATCGGCCGTGACCCTCGCCTGGTGGGCGACGAAGCCCTCCCAGTCGCGCGCCCCGACACCGGCCATTGCACCCGATTCCGGATCGGCCTGGTTCTCGAAGAGGACACCAAGATCGCCGTCGCCGACCTCACGAAGCACCACGACTGTCTCCATGACAGGCACGCTAGCCGGTCGCCCCGACACCACTCCCGCCGGCTAGTCGATCAGCCGATCCAGCAATTCGAACGTCGGGTAGGGCTGGTCGTAGTCACCGAAGTGTCCATCGTTGCGGATGATCTGCGTGCCCCCGAGCCGGTCGAACATGGCCCGCCCCTGCGCTGCGTCGCACCCGTACGGATCGACGACGGAGTTCACGAAGTAGAGGTCGCGCACGTGGCTCCGGATGGCATCCCAGTCGTAGGTCTCCTGCAGCACCGGCTCGTCGGACGCGTTCGGCCGGGTCGAGTAGCCGGCCACCAGCACGGCCTGGGCGACGGTCACCTCGAGGTGCTCCAGCACAGCGAGAAGCAACGCTGCCCCTCCGGAGTGGCCGACGAGCACGGTCCGCTCGTCGAAACTGTGGTTGGTGAGCACACGCGGAAGGAAGTCCGCGATCGGCTCGGCGTTCAGGCCGGGATAGTGCGGGATCTGCACGGCGTAGCCACGGTCCTCGAGCCTGCCGCCCAGCCAGGAGTACCAGGCGGCCTCCGGGTGTCCCCCGGTGCCATGGAAGATGATCGCTGACTTCCGCACGAGACCACCGTAGGCCAGGGCGTACCCTCCAGACCTGACACAGGAAGGAGTCGCCCGATGGAATCGGTCGCTCTCAACAACAACCTCTCCATGCCAGCACTCGGTCTCGGCGTCTACCTCGTCACCGACGTCAAGGAGTGCGAACGCAGTGTGGACCTGGCCCTCCGGGCCGGCTACCGACTGATCGACACCGCAGCGATCTATGGCAACGAACGGGCCGTGGGACGCGGAATGAGGTCATCAGGAATTGCGCGCGAGGAGATCTTCCTCA
>Ga0302254_10000244_pt1 | contig 12347 bp, 13 predicted proteins | sample I_Fen_E1_4_FD_194573 | JGI IMG/M metagenome (GOLD analysis project Ga0302254, IMG submission 194573) | Peat permafrost microbial communities from Stordalen Mire near Abisko, Sweden - I_Fen_E1_4 | ecosystem: Environmental > Terrestrial > Soil > Wetlands > Permafrost | place: Sweden: Abisko... | reverse complement strand
CTCGCCGCCGGCGTCCCAGCTCGGCGAGGACCTCGAGCTCGGCGCGCGCGAGCTCGCCGCTGGCGTCCAGGTCGGCGAGCACCTCGAGCTCGGCGATCGCCGCGGCGAGGTCGCCCGGTCGCCCGAGGTTGACCGTATACGGTGGACATCCCAGCTCGGCGAGGACCTCGAGCTCGGCGCGCGAGCTCGCCGCCGGCGTCCCAGCTCGGCGATCGCTTCGACTGGACGCGCTTTGATGAGGTCATGTAGCAAGGGACCAAGGCGCGCCCCCACGGCGTGCGCTCTCGTCACCGCGCCCGGCGCGGTCACCAGCGATTGTCGTCAGGTCACCGACCGAGATCGCCGCATCGCTCGACGGCGAACTTGAATGCGCTCGTCGGTGAACTTGAATGCGCGCCGCAATCAAACGCGAGCGGGACCGTGATTCCTCGTCGGAGATGAGCCTCCGAACTTGAATAACCCCCGATCCCAGGAATCGCGTTTTTTCGGCGGGAGAGCCGGGGGGCTATCCTCAAGGCTCTATTAATTTCGGCGTGTTACGAGGGCGTTGGCGACTCGGGCGATCAGCGCGACCAGGACGACGCCAGCGATCAGCTCCATCAGGGCGACGCCAACGACGGCGAGCTCAAGGCCCTCGCCGAACTGGTCGACGCCAGCGAGCTCGGCCGCCGAGGCGCTGGCTCCCGCGGCCGACATCACCTCCGCGGCGACCGGCGAGCTCAAGGGCCTCGCCGACCTGGTCGACCTCGCGAGCTTGGGCCGCTGCAGCGCTGGCTCCGCGGCCGACATCACCGCCGCGGCGATCGGCGCTGCCGCGGCGATCGGCGCTGCCGCGCCCCTGTCATGCAGCCTGCCACCCGCGCAGTTTCGGCAGGGCAAGCGCGCCGCTCGCAAGGAACATCGCGACGTTGTGCCGACGGGTGAGGTTGTCAGCCTGACACGCGTGTCAACCGTCAACCTATTTGGCGAACGCCATCATCTAGCGAACCCCCGCGCTGTGTGCCTGACCCCGCACCGGGGATGGCGCGAGAAGAACCTATCCCCCAGGGGGGGACGCCACGGCGCTCGGCCGCGCCGACCTTGATCGACGCCAGCGACCTCACCGCGGCGGCCGAACGGCTCGCGGGCGGCTGAGCGACCGCCGAGGGCAGTGGGCGAGGGCGACCGCACGGGCCCGGCGCGAGCCGGCGAACAGCTCGACGCCGGCGACGCGGCCCACGTCATCACCTCGACCGCGCCGATCGACGCGTCAGGCTCGCCGAGCCAGGCTCGGCCGCCGCCCGGCTCGTCATCTCAACCTTGTCGCAAAGCTTGTGATAATAGCCCCCGAAATTGCAAATTGCTCGGCCACGAACCGAGTCCTTCCCGAGGGATACGGCCGCGATCACGTCGCAACGCCGCTTATGCGGTTCGTCATCTCAAATTGGTGACGAGGGCCCCAGGAACGAGCGACCTCCCGCTGCCTGGGTCGTACGATCCGGCGTCACGCGGCCGGCTCCTCGCGGCCGAGCTCGCGCACCAGTCGCCGCCGATCGCGCCGAACTCCCGCCGATCGCGCCGCGGCCGAGCCGCTGCGCCTCGTCTTCGCCGATGCCGCGCGCGCCGATCTGGTGCAGCGGCTCCAGCTCGCCCGCGATGACCGTCACGCGTCCCTCCGTCGGCGGTTGTCGATCTCCTCGGTGGTGTAAGCCGCGGCCCGCACCGCCAGCTTACCAGCCTCGACAAGGTGCTCGATGCGGCTGCGCCGCCGGAGAACGCTGTCGCCGGTCACATCCTCGGCGGCGGCGGGTTCGTCCTCGCCGCTGCTCCATGCCTCCTGGATCTCGCGTTCGGCGGCGGTGATAAACGCGTCGGCCTTTCCGAGGTTGTCGCGCATGAGAGAGAGCAGTTCGTCGATCTCGTCGCGGTCGCGTCGTGCTGTGGCGGGTTCGTTGTCAGGGGTGCGTTGCTTCGATAGTCTCGGTCGGGGGTTGCGACGTGTACGCATCGTGACTCCTAGGCCCGTCGACGGTTGCACCCGCCGGCGGGTCGCTGTGGTTCTGCGCCAGGAGGTGGCGCCGCCTGTTCAATCGAGCTTTCTTCTCCGGCGGCTGAACACCGCCGTCAGGACCAGACCGCGTCAGCGCGTTCTTCTCCGGCGGCTGAACACCGCCGTCAGGACCAGACCGCGTCAGCGCGCCGGCTTCCGTCGTTCAGGATGACCAGACCGCGTCAGCGCGCCGGGCCGCCGGCGAGACCGCGTTCGGTGGTGAACGCGCGCTCTCGGCATGCGCGTGCGCCGCAGCGAACAGCCGGCGCTCGGCCGGGCGTGCGTGCCTCGCGTCCTCGGTCTATGCCGCGGCTCGCTTGCGTCCCATGGACGACGCACATCGCTCACGCCGCCCGGAGCTCGGTACCTGCGTCTCCGGCGTCGTTCGCCTCGTCGCTCACGAGCGACACATCGCAGTCGTCGCAGCGCACGTGCAGCCCTGGCTTGCCCCACACGTTCGCGTCGCACAGCGGGCAGCTGTACTTGAGCTTGGACTCCTTGCGCTTCTGCTTCTTCTTGCCGATAGCGTCCTCGTCGATCCCGCACGTCCAGGGCAAGAGGTACGCGCGCGGCATCTGCTCGAACGCGCGCGCGAACGCGCCCCCCTCGACGATGTAATGGCTCATCTTGTAGCCGGTCTTTTTGCCGCCCGGCGCGCCCGTGTCCGACGGCATCAGCCCCAACTGCTCCATCTTCCGCCCCCACTGGGCATCGTGATAGCCCGACCGCTTGGGCGTTCCGCAGTCATGTTGCCAGAGATGCACCATCTCATGCACCAGCGTGGATGCGACGTCGCGAGCCGCCTCGCGCTTGAGGTGGCTCGGATTGAGGCTGATCTCGTGCGTGACCTGGTCGCCGCTCGTCCAGCGCTCCGCGGCGAAGAAGCCCAGGCTCTTGGCCCGCCGCGAGAAGTTGAGAATCACCTTGCGCAGGGTGCCGCCGAACAGCGTGGCATTGAAAAACTCCCACATGGCCCTATAGGCCCCGAACTGGGAATCGGTCGGATCCGTCTGGTCCATCGACGCCTCCATGGCCCTTGATATAATTCTGGGCGCCCATAATGTCAACATCGATCTAGGCGCCCAAAATTTGCCGGCGCCGCCAACCCGCTCGCGCCGCCAGGCGCTCACGCCGCCGCACGGCGCGCATCCAGGTGCATCCGACGTCAACAGACGTCGACGCGCGGCGCGGCGATGCGCTACCTATCCAAGCGGATGACCGTCACGATCGCGATCAACGAGGAACACCCGAGCGCGTCGTGGTGGCGCGCTGCGCGCGGGGTCAAGCGTCCACCGTCCGAGCTGCGCCCCCTGCTGTCAGGCAAGGCAACGACGATTCAGGTGGAGCCCGACCGCGCCCGAGAGCTGCGCGCCTGGTGCGCCGCGCTCGTCGGCTGGGATCCGGATGCCGCGCCGCTCACGTTCGTCGGTCTGGTCGGTCGCCCCCCGAGCCCGCGCCGCGCAGCGGGCGCGCGGCGCCTGCACGTCCGGCTCGCGGCCCACGAGGTCGCGCTGCTCGATCCGTTGGCTGCTGCCCGCGGGCTGACACCTGCGGATCTGCTCGTCACGAGCGCCGTGGTCGAAGCGCAGCGCGCACAAGCCATCGCGACCGCAACAAGCGAACCGGATGAGGACGACGGAGCGCGCGCCGAGGTCGTCTCGGTCGACGTGATCGAGATCGGAGATGCCATCTACACCGACCTGCGGGGCGTGCCGCGTGGACAGGCCGAGCGCGTCACCGCGGTGAAGCGGGAGACCAACGTCTGGTGCGTCGAGCTCGCAAGCGGACCTCCGGCGTGGCTCGCCACCGGCGCGCGTATATGGCGCAAGCGCAGGCGCGCGCGAACATGATCCCTTTTGGCCGAGTTCACCCACCTCACCGCCGCCGCCGCGACCAAGGCGACCAAGGCGACATCCCACGATCGGCGACAAACTCGCCGCGGCGAAGCGTCAGGAACGACACCCCACGCGTCACGATTTTCGACGTTTTCGGCGATCGAGTCGCTTGCCCGCGAGCGCTCCGATGGTCACTGCGCCAACGAATAACAGCCCCCGCGCGAGCGCGGTGTCGTTCGGCAACGGAGTCTGCGTGCTGGCGCATCCGAACACACTGGCGAGCGCGATCCGCCACGTCGCCTCCCGACCTATGTACGTGAGCCAATCGCGAAGCGCGCCGGCCGTCGCGAGGAACCGATCGCGCTCGGGCGGGGGTGTCGAGCCGGTAACCATGCCCCGAGGGTGGGGCTCGGCCGCGCCGCGGGTCGAATTGCGAGTACCTCGGCGCACGCGCGCGACGCTTCGCGCTGGGACCGAGGCCGGGCCCACCAGCAAGCCCGCCGGCGCGGGCTCGGTCGCCGGCGCCGCCGCGATGGCCGGGCTCGCGTCGAGCGGCGCTACCGCCGGCTGTCCAGAAGACTTCTTCGCCATGGCCCGAGGCTGCGTGGCCGGACACGTCGGGGTCGAAATGGAGGGCTTGGTCGCCACGCCTCCGACGTACTGCGCTCGAGGAGATCGCCGGTATGGGGTGCTGACGCACGGGGGGTGCACCGGGGCGCCGGGATCGCTCGCCGCTCGCCGTGGCGGTTGCTTGGCCATGGCCCGAGGTTCGGACGAGGTGTCGCTCTCGGTCGATTTCGGCCGCTCGCCGGCGTGGCCAGCCGGTTCGGCCGACCGCTTGTCGACGAGCACGTCCTCGATCACATCAGGACGACGAGGACGGCGACGAGGGCTCGATGCCGCAGGGCTGGGGGATGGAGCGTGAACGTGGCCAGGCACTGCGGATGTAACCGCTACCTGGGGGGTTCCGCTCCGCTTCAGCCCGGGACGCCTACGGGATGGCTTCACGGGAGGAGGCTCGCCGGCCGGTGACCGCGGGGTCGAAATGGCCACGTCCGGGATGCGTGCGAGCTCGACAACGGTCGATTTCGGGGCTGGCTTGGGGCGCGTGAATCGCACCAAATTCCCAGGATCATGGATGGGGCCCGCGTGTCAAGCGGGGCGTACGACCAACGGGGTTCGGCGCGCGGATCGCCGCCGGCGGTGTGCTCGCCGGCGTGCTCCTGGTCGTGCTCGAGGCGACAGACGACGACGCGGCCCGAGCTCTCGCTTGAGCTCGACGACGACGCGCTGATGTCGGTCGCCGCGGCCCGAGCTCGGCGCGGACCCTCGGCGACCGCCGTGCTGATGTCGGCCGCCGCGCGGACCTCGAGCTCGGCACGGTCTGCACCACGCCGCCGCCGATCGCCGCCGCGGTCGAGCGCCCGCGTGCTCCTGGTCAAGCTCGAGTTCGGCGACCGCCGTGCTGATGCCGCCGATCGAGCGCCGCCGCCGCTGCGCTCGACCTCGAGATCGCCGCCGCAGCCAGCCGCCTTGCCGTGGCGGGGCTGCCGCATCCCCCTGTCACGCGGCCTGCCACCGGCGCGACCGCGGCAGGGCAAGCGCGCCGATCGCGAGGAACCTGGCCGCGTTACGCCGATGGGTGAGATTGTCGGCCTGCTCCGGGTCGACCTCGAGCTCGGCGACCAGCTCGACGCGAACGCCCCGGCCGAGTTCGCCGACGTGTCCTGGTTCGAGTTCGGGACCAACTCGACGCGAACCCCGACGCGGCCGACCTCGCCGGCGTTCTGTTCACGCGAGTTCGCCGCTGCTCACCGGCGAGACGCGCAGCGCATAGAGGCCCTTGGGTCCTTGCTGCTCCTCGTACTCGACGATCTGGCCACACACGAGGGTACGAAAGCCGTCGCCCGAGATGGACGAGTAGTGCACAAACACCTCCCGCCCATCGGCCCCGACGATGAAGCCGTGGCCCTTGGCGTCGTTGAACCACTTGACGGTACCGCGCATGCCTTCGGAGCGTAGCTCGTCTGGCCACACAGCCCGCTGTCGGCCGGCCGCCCGCGGACGGAGCTCCGGGGGCCAGCTCGCCGGGTCGACCAGGTCGGCGATGACCTCGAGCTCGGCGACCACGACCACGGCCGCGGCGAGGCCGACCATCTCGCCGGCCTCGCCCAGGTCGGCGATGACCTCGAGCTCGGCAAACGGTTAGCTCGGCCGCTCGGCGATCGTCTGGCGTCGCAGCGTGCGAACGCGTTACAGCCGGAGGCCGGATTGTCGCATGAACTCCACGATGCTCATATGCGGAACCTTGGGCGCCAGCTGTCCACACGCGAACGGAATCGTCGGGTGGATCTCGCTGCCGTTACCTTCGCCGCTGACCACTGTCAGCTTCGCGCACATCGCAAGCGCCACCACAAATGGATCGCCTTGGTTCTTGGAGCTATCTGCGTCGACCCACTTCGGGAAGCGGTTCACGACCGCGGCCAGTGCAAGCTGCTGCTCTTGGTCGACCGGCACGAACAAACCACTTTGCTGCTTCGCCCACTCGGTGAGCTCGTCGTCCTTCTGCTCGAGCTCCTCGCGCACGATCTCGGTCGCGATGATGATGCCGTCGCCGATCAGCTTTTCAAGATGTCGCCAAAATGACGGGAACACATCGAATGGGTAGTAGCGCCGGTACGGTTGGACGAAAGCGCTCGTGTCGAACGAGTAGAGCGGCGCCATTCAGCCAGAGCTTCCCGCCGCCACTACCGCCAGCTCCAGATCGTTCAAGTAGTCGAGCTTCATGTCGAGGAAGTCGGAGACGTCGGAAGCGGTCACTTCGTCGCGATGCATGGCGTCGAGCACCATGCGGACGAAGGGCAGGCCCTGGGTGCGCATCGCGATTTCATGCTGCTTTTCGCCCCAGTTCTGCGGCTCGGCAGCATCGCGTTCCGCTTGTCGCTCGCGCGCCCAGCGCGCGCGGTAGGCCCGATACTCCTCGATGGTCGCAAGGTCAAGCGTCAAGAGGCGCCGTAGCACCACCTCGACGCTAACGGAGAACGCTGCAGCGATCACCTGCAGCTCGACGTCGGACCAGGTGGCATTGCGCGGATGCTGCCGGACAGTATCCATGGCAAGGAGCTCGTCGCGCGGAACCAGCGTCTCGCCAGCGACGGCGTTGCAGTAGACCTCGATACGTCGACGACGCGCATCGATCTCGCCATCCTCGCTGATGTCACACATCGCGGACTCGCCGAGCAGCAAGTGCGTGAACTCGTGCAGCAGCGTGAAGATGCGCGGCCGTGGTTGGTCGCTCCGGTTGAGGGAGATCACCGGGAAGGGCTTGTGCGCGATCGAGAACCCGCGCATCTCATCGACCGCGATCCGACGCGACAAGAAGACGAGCGCGCCCAAGTGCTCGATGGCGGTTCGCCACCACTTGAACGCTTGGTAGTCGTCGCGCCACTGACGCCGGACCTGATCGCTGTAACCGAACACTTTTCGCAACTGATCGGCGACGAACTCCGGCGCGGGCGCGGTGTCGATCGTGATCTCGCCGACGTACGACCAGTCGACGGTATCGGCGTCTCCGAGCCATGCCGCGATCTCGCGCTTACGGCTGAGCCGGCGGACTTCCAACCGCAACTCGGGCGAAATCGGCGTACCCAGAGCCTCCGGGACGCGTCGGAAATCGGCGACCGGGAGCTCCACAGCCGGGGGTTCGTTGAGGAAGAACACCGCGAGCGGTCGCTTGTAGACGGTCGCCGCTTTCCGAAGCTGTGGAAACGTGAGCAGGCCGTTGCCGCCTTCGGCGGCGGACAGCTTGGTAGGTGCAACGCTGATGCGTTGCGCGGCGACCTCGAGCGCGAGACCAGCGCTCTCGCGCGCCCATTTCAGGACGGCGGGCGTCACGGTCGCCATCACGCGCTCAGCCATGGTCGGATCATACCTTGGCGACACTACGCGCGCGCAGCCGCGACGTCGCGCGCGCAGGCACGTGGGCCGTACGCCCCAGGCGCTTGCGGATCGGCACCATGCGACGCAACTATTCCAACAATTAAAACTACATACGATCGCATAACGCGCCTTTGTCACCGCGATGTGACCCGGCTCCGGCGCCGACGGGCGGCCGAACGTCCTTGGCCCGCGCGCCGAAACCGGCGCCGCTCGAGCCGCCGAACTGCCGCCAGCCCACCGGACGGCCGAGACCCGCGCGCTGAAACCGGCGCCACGGCGCGGCCTGATGTCGAGCTCCGCGACCCGATCCTGCGACCCGATCCTCGGCGAGCTCGAGTTCGCCGACCAACACGCCGCGATCGCCGCCGAGCCCGAGTTCACCGGCGTCGACCAGGCCGAGGACCTCGAGCTCACCGGCCAGCACGCCGCGATCGCTGCCGAGCGCCGTGCACCAGGTCGCCGACATGCTCGAGCTCCGCGGCTCGATCGCGGCAGGGCAAGCGCGCCGATCGCGAGGAACATGGCCGCGTTACGCCGATGGGTGAGGGTGTCGACCTGACACGCGGCGCCTGACGGTACCGCGCATGCCTTCGGAGCATCTCGGCGTCGACCACGACCAGGTCGGCGAGGACCTCGAGCTCGGCGACCACCGCGCCGGATGTCGCTCGCCGCGGCGCGGCCGGCGCTTGAGCGCGTCGGCTCAGCGGCGGCGGTGTGGCGACAGCGCCGGCCGCAGCCGCAGGCCTGGGTCGTACGACCCGCATCGCGATCGCGAGCTGGGCTCCGAACTCGCCCTCCCGGGTCGAGCTCGACCTCGCCACCGGCACCGCCGCGGCCGACCTCACTCGCGCACGCATCCACGCGTACAGTTCACTCCACGGGTTCAGCGTCCGCGGCTTGAATCACCGTCGGAAACATCGGACGTATGACTCGGTTCCCGATGTCGAACACGTGCCCGCGAGGCTCGATGGGGGTTCCTGGCGCGACGGAAAGACGGAAGCCGTGCCGGAATCGATTGTACAGACTGACAATGCCTTCAACTTCGATGCCGTCGCTGCGTTGCTTCAGCAGGAGCGCATGCATGAAGTAGCGCTTGCCGTCTCGCTTGTCGCCGTCGAGGATCGGGTTCTCGTCGATCGCGTAGTATCGGTAACTCGGCTCGATGCCGCGGAGGACCAAGTCTCGGATCGCGTCGAACCGAGGCTCGAGCGCCACGTCGCGCCCGCACTCGTGGGCGAGGTAGTTCATCACGACCTTCGCGAGAGCCCGTCGATGAACGAGGGTGGGACGAAACACCTGCTCTACCCAGGTGCCGCCGGACGGCGGCGCGAACTGTTCCGTACTCGTGTAGTTGATGCCCTTGTGCCGGAGCAACGTCGCCACGGCTTCGACGTCATCGCACTCGCACAAGCGCATATGGCACTCGCCCGAGTACCCCTTGGCCTTGAGCTCGTCAGCAGACGGCAGTTCGTCGAGCATGTACCACTCGAAAGGTCCGTCCTCCGACGTCGAGAACCCGACTTGCGGGAACGGACGGAGGTCAAGGCGCTCTGCACCCGGCAAGTTGAATCCCCAAGCGCCGGTGTACGGGCCTTCCGTGAGCTGTACCCGTGTCGTCGACCTCTGTCCCATGGATTTGAACTCGGCCGTCGGCTTCTGGCTGTAGCGGTAGCGGTCAAATCCTTCGAGCGAGTCGCGCGCGAGCCATGGCTCAAGCTCACGGGCGAAGAAGTCGTTGCACGTCTTGCAGACCTTGTGGACGAGCGTGAAGTTCTGCTCGAACGTGCCGAACGCCTGCGGCAACACGTGCTCGACGTTAAACGCGCCCTCCGGCTTGTCGCACTTGCACCAGATGCAGCGATGCGTGTCCCCACCCATAGCGGTTCAATCCCCGAACGGAACGCCGAGCTTCGCGGCCAGGGCACGAAGCTGCACCGCAGTATTTTCCATCTCCTGAACCCCGACGACCGCGCCGCACTCGGCGCACTGGATCGCCAGGTAGCTGAAGTTGGATCGCTTGGGCTCGAGGGCGACGGCCTCGAACGAGGTCGATGAGCAGTCGGAACGTGGACAACGCGAACGCGCCATATTTGTACACTTACACACGAGTCCGACACTCCCGGTGCCCTCTTCCGGATTGGTCGACATAAACAAGCTTCCACGAAGCGTATCGCAGCTGAATTATTCAGGATATCCAGTTCCGCAAAGTGCGCCTCTGGCGCAAGCGATTAGAGCGTATCGACGGCGTGCTCGTGCTCGGCGCCGACGGTGATCGCCGCGGCGCCGCCGCGCCGACGAGCGACGAGCGACGAGCGAGCACGAGGCGCGGCGGGCTTCGTCGTGAGTGATAGCGAGCCGTGGCACCGAGATCGAGCAAACGAGCGCGACCAGGAGGCCCTGGCGACCGCCGCCGGCGCTGAGCTCGAGCGCGACCAGGGACCGCGGCAGGGAGCCGCGCGCCGCACCGGCGCGCCAGTCTCAGTCGCGCTGACCTGATGCGCGAGCTCGGGCGCCGACCTGGTGCGCGAGCCCGGCGCTGCTGTCGGTCGGAGCTCGAGCTGCGCGAGTTCGACCTGCGCGACGTGTGCCCGGGGAGTCGGGTGAGTTGCCCGATGTCGCCGGCGTCGCGATCGCCGGCGTTGCGGCCGTCGCGAGGAGTCGCCCCGCGGCGATGACCTGGGCCACGATTGCGGCCGTCCTGGTCGCCAGCGATGTCCGGGTCCACTGCGACGGCTTGGCCGCCGGTGGCTTCGGTCGCTGCCAGCGCGGATACGCGCTCGCCGTCGTGGACCTCCTCGGCCGCGCCGCCGGTGTCGGCTTGGGGTACTGGCCCCTACACGACGAACGGTCGCGATCCGAACAGAACGTCGATGGAGTCGGGCCGCGAGAGTCGCTCCATGGTGTAACCTTAACGTCCGGACGTCGAGAACGTCGGACGTCAGAACAGTCCGAGGTGAGGGAGCCGGATGGCGGATTTCAACGACAACAGCGACGCGTTCCTACTCGCTGCACTGCTGATGCTCAGCAGGGACTGGTTGGATCTCGATCCTGAGCGCTGGGAATTCGCGGCGAGCCCCCTCATCGAGCGGTTGATTCGCCGTCGTAGGGACCTAGGTCCAGACCTGGACATGCTGTTTCACGAGCTGTTTCGTCGGCCACCGAGAACGAATCGGTTACGAGAGCAGATGCGTGAGGTGGCGCTCGATGTCGTCCAAGGCTATCGCCGATCCGCCGATGACGAGCTGAACACGAGGCTGACCGCAATTGAGGAAGGTGTGGCTGCCCGCGACGAAGCTCAGGCTCAACATGCAAGCGAATTGCACTCGTTCCTGTGGGCCGTGACGAGCGGAGTCGATCTCGCCAAGGCCAAGCTCGTTCGTTACGTGCCGGTGCGCATCTACGTGGGCAACCCGGTTCCGAAGGCAGAGGTTCTCGAAGAAGTCGGAGCGGCATTTGGCGAGCTAACAAACGCGATGGATCTTGAGATCGCCGAGGAGTTGCCGGCTCGCGAAGGTTCCTGGTTCAAGTCGCTATTTCGGAAGACCAAGGAGGCGCTTCGGGATGACGAGGTTAAGCCGGCCTTTGACAAAGCGAAGGCGGCTCTCGAAATGAAGTACCTCGACAAGCCGCAGGCCGAGGTGACCAGCATGCTCGCCGACGCAGCCGCGAAGCTAATCGCTGCACTGAGCGCAGTCCCTGGTCCGTGTTGCGGTCAGGTTGGTTCGTTGCTGATCGTCAAACAGAGCGACGCGAACGGCAAGTCTTCGATGGCCTTCAAGACCCTGACACCCATGGAACTACGACAGCTCGAAGAGAATGCGGCGATGCTCGAACGTCCCACGGACATCCTCAGCTGGCTCGGGAAAGCATGTGCGCCAGAGCTACTAGTAGTGCGAGACGGTGACGCAGCTCCGATGAAGGAACCCAAGCGCACATTTGTCGATTCAGTGGACGTGCCGATGACGCTCGATGATGATGAGAATGAGACCAAAGCGCTCCCAGGCTCGTAGGCCGCGCCGCAGATCGCCTGCGAGCCGAGGCGAGGCGCTTGCTGCGGCCGTACGCGCAGTTCATGAAGCCGCGGACGACCTGAGGGGGTAGTGCCGCTGCCGCTGAGGTAGCCTGGTTCGCGCTCGCGGCGCGCTGGCCGTCGCCGGCGACCTGGTGCGCGAGCTCGACCGCCCGTTCACCGGCGACCTGGTGCGCGAGCTCGGCCGCGAACTCGCCGGCGATCGCGAGCTCGCCATGGTCCTGGTCGCAGGCGACGTCGCCGCGTTGGCCCCGGTCCGCTGCGGCAGCTTGGCCGCCGGTGGCTTCGGTCGCTGCCTGCGCGGATGCGCGCTCGCCGTCGTGGGCTTCCTCGGCCGCGCCGTCGGCGCCGGCGCTGTTGTCGTCGCCGCTGCGGAGGTCGCCGGCTTCGCCGTGGCCGGTGGCTTCGTCGCGCGCGTGCGATACTTCGACGGGGACAGGTAGCGGTAGAGCGTCGACCTTGAGACGCCTAGGGTTTCCGCGATCACCGATGGCGAGTTGGTCGGGTCCTTGTA
>Ga0302254_10000243_pt1 | contig 12356 bp, 9 predicted proteins | sample I_Fen_E1_4_FD_194573 | JGI IMG/M metagenome (GOLD analysis project Ga0302254, IMG submission 194573) | Peat permafrost microbial communities from Stordalen Mire near Abisko, Sweden - I_Fen_E1_4 | ecosystem: Environmental > Terrestrial > Soil > Wetlands > Permafrost | place: Sweden: Abisko... | reverse complement strand
CACCTATCCTTCCGAAATGTCCCTGAAGCCTCCGACCCGACGCCAAAGGCTGCGCGGCCTGCTGGTCGATCTGGAGCCGGTCCGGCGCGACCGCGACTTCAGGATGATGTGGTTCGGCCAGCTCATAAGCGGCCTGGGGCGACAGGTGACCGTCGTCGTTCTGCCGCTCGAGCTGTGGAATCTGACGAAGAATCCGCTGGCGATTGGTCTCCTGGCGATCGTCCAGCTCGTCCCGATCCTGATCTTCGCCCTGGGCGGCGGCGCGGTCGCCGACGCCGTCGATCGGCGCAAGCTGCTGCTGGTCACGCAGATCAGCCTGGCCGCGACCAGCGCCGCGTTCGCGTTCCTCGCGTTCATGCCGGTCCCGCCTCTGTGGGGCTTCTATGTCGTCGGCTTCGTGGCGGCGGGTATCGGCGCCGTGGACCAGCCGACCCGCTCCTCTGCGATCCCGCGGCTCGTCCCCAGAGAGCGGCTCCAGGCCGCCATCGCGGTCAACTGGCTCAGCTTCCAGACCGTGGCCGTGATCGGACCCGTTTTCGGCGGCATTCTCGTCACGGTGGCCGGGGCGGCGTGGGCGTTCTCATTCGACGTGGTGACGTTCACCGCGTCGATCGTCGCGGTGCTGCTCATCGCCCCGATCCCACCTCATCCAGACGCCGCTCGCCCGAGTCTCCGTTCCGTGGCCGAAGGGCTCAGCTTCACCCGCGGGCACCGGGTCGTGTTCGCCTCGTTCGTGATCGACCTCGACGCGATGATCTTCGGGATGCCGAGCTCGCTCTTCCCACAGCTCGCGCTGACGGTCTTCAACGTGGGCACGGCCGGCTACGGTCTGCTGACCGCGGCGCCGGCTCTCGGAGCGCTCGTGGGATCGGCGCTGACGGGCTGGACGAGCCGCGTCCGTCATCCCGGCAGGGGCGTGGCGGTCTCGGTGGCCGGCTGGGGCGCCGCCATGACCGCTTTCGGGCTGCTGACGGCGAGCTTCCCTCTGGCGCTGCTGTGCCTGGCCGTCGCCGGCGCGGCGGACGTGATCAGCGCCGTGCTGCGCGCCACGATCGTGCAGTTCGAGACGCCCGACCGGCTGCGCGGCCGCGTGATGTCGATCCACACGCTTGTGGTTACGAGCGGCCCGCGCCTGGGGGATGCCGAAGCCGCGGCCGTGGCCGCGCTTGCGGGGCCGCAATTCTCGGTGGTGTCCGGCGGCGTGCTCTGCCTGCTGGGCCTGGCTGCGGTCTTGCGGCTTTTCCCAAAGCTGCTGAGCTACGAGGTGGCGCGGGGCGATCCGGCTCCGGCCGCGACCGAGTCCCCGCCCCAGTAGAAAGAGCCGGCGCTTTCGCGCCGGCTCTTTCGGGTGTCTGTGTTTGGGCCGTTAGATGCGGGGCCTGATCCGTCGCAGGGTGGGCAGCGCCACGAGCAGCAGCGCGAAGAAGGCCAGCGGGTTGATTGCCGCGGTCGGTGCCGCCGACGTCGGCGGCGGCGTCTTGGGGCCAGGTGTCGGTGTCGGCGTCTTTGGTGGCGGCTTCGTTCCGGCGATCTGCAGCCAGCCGTCCACCTTCGTGTAATGCGAGTACCACTCGTTGTAGTAGAGGGTGGCGCCGAGCGAGTCGGTCACGGTCCGGGTCACGAAGGTGTTCATGCCGGCCGTGGGGTATTCCTTGCGGTACGACTTCGCGTTGCCCGGCAGGGAGGGCACGTACTGCGTGCTGTCCTTGGCCGCCACCGTATCGGTCACGACCGGCTTGGAGAAGACGGTCTTGCGGCCGGTCGGCTTGCTCCAGAACTCGACGTGAATGACCCGCACGGTCCTGGTGCCGGTCGTCCAGCTCCGGATCACGATCGGGAAGTCCGTGTCGTTCGTGAAGCGCATGTCCCAGGTCGTGGAGCCGTTCGAATAGACCGTGGCGTCCAGACCCATCGGGTAGCGGTCGATGTGATAGAAGTGCGCGTGCCGCTCATCGATCTTGAGCCCGGCTCTGGCCGCGGCGTTGAAGAAGGTCGTCGAGGCGGAGCAGATGCCGCCGCCCATGGCGCCCGTATGGTTGCTGACGCCGTTCTTGATGACGCCGCCGAGCCTCCAGCCGTGGGCCGCGTCGATCGGGGCCGTGCCGTTCAAAGTCACAGCCCGCAGGAAGCTGAAATGCTCACCCGGCTGAATGACCGTGCCGTTGAGAAGGTTGGCCGGAAGCGAGATGTTCTGCCCACCGCCGTTGGATTCACCCGGGAAGTAAGTCGTGTTCCAGCTGCCGATGACCGCGAAGCCGGTGAGCGTTTGGTTTGTGTTGAGAGTCGGCTGGGTCACGTTTACTACGAGCGCCACGGTTGTGCCGATGTTCGCACCGCCCGAGCCTAGATTGTCCAGATACGCCTCGATGGCCTGCGAGGTGGCGTCCACGTCGAGCGTCATGCCGGGCAGGCCGCCCTTGACGCCGGTCGGCTTGCCCGCGGTCATGATGATGTTGGGCTCGATGGCCTTGACGTTGACGTCCTTGCCGAGGGTAGAGACGTACGTCTTGACCAGCGCGGGGTTGATCACGGGCCCGAAGTTTCCGTCGCTTCGGACGCCGAAGATGATCCAGCTGCGGATCGTCGCAGCATCGATCTTCCAGGTCTTATCGGCGTTGGCAAGAGTGACGTCGACCGACATCTTGGCGGCGCTGTCGATCGCGGCCTGGGCGTCGGCGTTGGTGACGTTGGGCTCGACGGTGACGAAGTGGCCACCGGTCACGAGCTCACTCGGAGCGTCGGATTGGGCAAGTTGATCGATCAGTGCGGTCGCGATCGCGGTTTCGTCGATGCCGCGTCCGGCCGTGCCCGGCACGACCTTGAAGTCCGTGCCGGTGACCGAGACATTGGCGTCTTTGGGCGGATCTTGGGTCGTGCCGGTCAGGTCGTGGAGTTTGGTCTCGAGGGCCAGAGGATTCAGCTTGACGATCACGGGGATTTCGACGCCGCCGGCGAAGGTGCGGATCGTCGAGGCGACGCTGAGGAACGGGTTCCCGCCGTGGCCGACCGACACAGCCGCATCCGCCATGGCCGCAGAGTCCACTCCTCGCCCGGTCTGCGCGTAGGTGATCGTCCCGGTCCCGACCGGAGTGGTGATTGTGACCTTGCCCTGCCCGAGGTGCGAATACGCCGCGTCGATCTTGCCGGCGGCTTCGTCACGAGTCAGTCCCGAGACATCGACTGATCCGGCGTGCACGCCCGGCATGATCTTGCCGTCGAAGGTCCGCGAAAACCCCAGAACGACGAAGCCGACGAGGAACAAGGCCCCAAACACGCCGATGGCGAAGCCGACCGCCACGCGAACCGCAGCCATGCTGATCGCCGGGACGGGCTTGGACGCGGAGCGGGACTTCGTTCGCTTTGCCGCCAGAATCGCGGCCTTATCGGTCGCCACCGATCCGTTGCCGTTGGATCCGTGGGAGCCGTTGCCGTTGGATCCGTTGCCGTTGGAGCCGTTGGAGCCGTTACCCGACCTGTTGAGGGCCGGCAGCACCGGAGCCGTTCCACGGACCGACGGGGCGGTCGTCGCAGAGCGGACCGAGGAGGCCATCCTCCGGGTCGGTACGCTTGCGTCGTCCCACCAGCCCGGGCCTTCCTGGCCCTGCGACTGAGAGAGACTCGGCTTGGCGTCGTTTCTTGGCTCTCGGGGGTTCCACGTCATAGATTGTTCCTTCTGTCGCGCCGATCGATTCGCGAGGGGAGCGGCGCTGGACGGCAGGGGTTGGCGAGACCGGGAGGTCACGCCCGGCCGCGCGATAGACGTGCAGCCTGTGCGCCCCGTGACGCCGTCCGTTGAACATAATACTTGAGCGTGGCGATATCGGTTGCGCGCTCAATAAGGGATGACGCGCCTGTGTCTTCGCCCGACCGCGGTCGCCCCTCCGATTTCGGGGCGGATCGGCTATCGCTCTCGCGGTAGAACCACCACACGACGATTCGGTTCTTCGCCGATCGACTGCGTGGCCACTTTGTCATGGTCGCGCAGGGCAAGGTGGATCCAGCGCCGTTCGAGAGCGGGCATCGGCTCGAGCTGGAGCATCTTGCCCGTTTCCAGTACGCGATCTGCGGCACGATTGGCCAGGTCGCGGAGCTGGTTCTCGCGGCGGCCGCGGTAGTCCTCGACGTCGACGAGGATTCGCGTCCACTCGCCGACCTTCTTGGAAAGCATCAGGTTGACGAGATGCTGCAGGGCGGAAAGGCGCTCGCCCTTGCGCCCGATCAGCGCGCCGAGCGATTCCTTTTCGTTGCCTTCGCCCACGACGTTTAGGCGGTTCGTGTCGCCGGCCTTGATCTCCACTGTGACGTGGAAATCGAGCTGGGCCATGAGCTGCTCGAGGATTTCCTTAGCCGCCGCCATCGCCTCGGGTGTGACCTCGGCGGACTCGGGCCGATCGATGGGCGGGGCGACGCGTGCGGCGGCGACCTCTTCCAGCTCCTTGGCGGTCAGCGCTGCCTGCGGTGCCGGGCGGGCATCGGGGCGCGCGCCATGGCCGGCGTCGGGACGGCGGCCACGATCGCGATCGAAGCCTCCGCCGCCGGGTGCGCGATCCGGACGTCCACCACCGGGGCGGGCCGAGGCACTGCGCATCGGGGCGCCTTCGGGGCGAGGAGATCGCGGGCCGCGTTCGCCGCCGCGGTCGCCACGGTCGCGGTCGAAGCCGCCCTGTTCTCGGTCGCCGGCGGGGGCGCGCTCGCTGACGGCGGGCCGGTCTCCCCACGCGGGACGGCTGCCGCGGTCGCCGCCACGGTCGAAGCCGCGGTCGCGGTCACGCGGGCGATCCTCGCGGTCGCGGGCGGGCGGGGGCGGCAGCGGAACCGACGCCGCGGCCTCGCGCTTGGGAGTGGAGCCGCCGAGGGCGGATCGGGGCGCGGCGAGGACACGAGCCGGCTCGGCGCCCATGCCCAAAACGCCGCGGCTGCCGGGCGTCAGGATTTCGAAGTCGAGTTCGTTCAGGTCTACCCCGAACTCGTCGCGAGCGGCGCGGAGGGCCTCCTCCGGAGTCTTGCCGGTGAACTCGCGGTATGCGTCGCGGAAGCTACTCATGTCAGCGTCGTCTCCCTCGCCGGCTCGATCGCCGGTGCGTATTGGGCCGAACCGTTGAGGCGGCCGATGCCGCTCGTTCTTCCGGCTTGTACCGGGTTGCGGCAAGGGATTTGCCGGCTTCAACTGGTTCAGGCATGGTGACCGGGAATCTGGGAGTGTAGTTGCGTGCAAAGCCGGGGTTCCATCCGAAGATCGGGAACAAGGCGCCCCAACCGATGATCAGGAACTGCTGCACGATCGAGAACAGCGAAGTCACGATCCAGTAGATGAAGAGCCCGGCGGGAAGGATCCCACCGTACGCGACGGAGATCAGGGGCATGAAGATCATCATGCTGCGCTGGGTGCTGGCCGAGGGATCGTTCTCGGCGGGGGGCGGCATCATCATCCGGCTCTGAATCATCTGCAGGGCGGCGGCAACCAGCGCCAGGGCACTGACTCCCAGAACCCAGCCGAAGAGGCCCAACGGCAGATTGAAGAGCACCTGCTCCTTGCCCATGTCGACGCCGGCGATGATCGTGTTGATGCAGGGCAAGGCCTTGTCAGGCGTGCCATTCGCCAGGAAGTGGGCCGGGTTGGGGCAAGTCAGCGGCACGACCTTGACGCCGAAGACGTTCAGCATCGCGCTCGGGTCGTAGTTGGTGAGCCCGATGCGGATGACCGAGTACATGGGAATGAGCATTCCCATCTGGAGGACGGACGGCAGGCAGCCGGCAGTCGGGCTGACGCCGCGTTCCTTGTAGAACTCCTGCTGGGCCTGATTGACCGCCATGCGATCGCCCTTGTAGCGGCGCTGGAGCTCCTTCTGGAGGACCTTGAGCTCCGGCTGGAGCCGCTGCATGCGCTGCTGGGAGACGAGCTGGCGGGCCGACAGCTTGATCGTGAGAAGCCGGATGATCAGCGTCAGGAGCACGATCGCGAGCAGGACGTTGCCCGTCAGGGCGTACATGCCCGCGAGCAGGATGAAAAGGCCCTGGAAGATCGGCGTGAAGATCCAGCTGAGGAAGCTGATCGGGTCCGCCGGTTTGGTCGGAGCCAGAGGCTCTGGTTCGGGCGTGGGCTTGACCGACTGCGAAGCGGCGGGCGAGCCGCTCGTTCCGGGCGAAGCCGCCGAGGCGGTGACGCCGGTCGACGGCCCCGAACTGTTGGTGTTGGTGCCCGCGGTGCCGCACGCCACTACGGCGAGAGCGATGAGCGCCACGAAAAGCCCGATCGCGATCCAGCGGGCGCGGGGCATGGAGGTGCGCTTAGGAGAGTTCATGCTAGCGAACCGGGTCGTAGCCACCGCGACTCCACGGGTTGCAGCGGGCGATTCGACGCATTCCCATCCAGCTCCCTCGAAGCAGACCGTATTTGGCGATCGCCTGCTCGGTGTAGACCGAGCATGACGGCTCATATCGACAGACCGACGGGCGCCAGGCGAACAGGCGGCGGTAGAGCCTGATTAGCCCGATGCCGACCGTTTTCAAGTGACGGTCCGCCCTCCGAAGACGCCTCCCCGGCGGAGGAGATTGTGCAGTGCTTCCGTCAGCGCTTGGTAGTCTGCAGCGATGGCGGGCTGGCGGGCGATGATCAGGACGTCCCAGCCGGGCTGGAACGAGGGCGCCATCACCCTTAGTGCCTCACGGAGTCGCCGGCGGATTCGATTCCGGACGACCGCTCCGCCGAGCTTGCGTCCAGTCGAGAGCCCGAAGCGCGTCTCCTCGAGGTCGGTCCGGCGGATTCGGACGACGAGCAGGGGATTGGACCTCACGGATCCTTGACCCTGCAGTGCGGCGAAGTCTTCCGGGTTGGAGAGCATCACCAGTCGCGGCGGGTTGTGGCCGCGGTCCGCCGTCAGACCGTGAGCTTCTTGCGGCCGTGGGCGCGGCGTGCGGAAAGCACGCGACGTCCCCCGGGGGTCTTCATCCGGGCGCGGAAGCCGTGCTCTTTGGCGCGATGCCGCTTCTTGGGCTGATAGGTCTGCTTCATCGGACGGCGGGTATCTCTCCATTCGGCCTCGGGGTCAGGATACCCCGAAAGGCACGCGAACGCGCCTGGCGCCACACGAGCGCTTCAGCGCGTCTGCCGGCGGATTATATGAACGTGATGCGCACAGTGTCAAACGACAAGGCCACCGAGGCACCGGCCGGGTTCATCCCATGGGTCATTTGGCCGATACTCCCGGGGAGTATACGAATAGGAACGGTTTCAAGCCTTGCCGGGGCCGCTGGGCCGGTGCTATTCTTCGTCGGCCCGCGGCGCCAGACAACCATAGGGCCACGGCCCGGAGGGACCGCAAGGACCGGCGGACGGCTCCCGATGAGAGTCCAAATCGGTCGAACTCACGGCGTCGGAACGTGAAAGCGGAAGCGGGCGTCCGTCAAAGATCGTGGCTATCCATCTCCGTCTGATAGGACCAAGCCTGCCTCGATGGACGCAAAACAAGTCTGGCGCGCTGCACTAGGAGAGCTTCAGGTCTCTCTGTCTCCGGCCAACTTCGAAACCTGGCTCCGCGACACGGTCCTCGTCGACGTGGACGACAACCACTTCAAGATCGCGGTCCCAAATGGTTTCGCCAAGGATTGGCTCGAGACGCGCTACCGCTCCCTGATCTCCCAGACGCTCGCGCGGATCGTCGGCTACAGCGTCCAGGTCGAGTTCCTGGTGCGCGCGGCCGGCGAGACGCCCGCCGCGATCGCCGCCAACGGCGCGTCCGCCGGAACGGCTTCGGCTCACGCCCTGTCTGCGCCGGTTCGAGTCGAGGCCACGCGCGTCGGTGCACCCGAGGGCGCCTCGACCAACATCAATCCTCGCTACTCCTTCTCGAACTTCATCGTCGGGTCGGCGAACCGCCTGGCCCATGCGGCCAGCCTGTCGGTCGCCGAGCGGCCCGGCCACGCCTACAACCCGCTCTTCCTGTATGGCGGCGTCGGCCTGGGCAAGACCCATCTGATGCACGCCATCGGGAACGCGGTGATCGCGCGCTACCCACGCAAGCGCGTCGTGTACGCGACGAGTGAGAAGTTCACGAACGAGTTCATCACCAGCATCCAGCAAGGCAAGATCGACGAGTTCCGCGCCCGCTATCGCCGGATCGATCTGCTCTTGATCGACGACATCCAATTCATCGCCGACAAGGAACGGACGCAGGAAGAGTTCTTCCACACGTTCAATGCCATCCACGAGGACGGCAAGCAGATCGTGCTGTCATCGGATCGTCCGCCCAAGGCGATCCTGACCCTGGAGGAGCGTCTCCGCAGCCGGTTCGAGTGGGGTCTGATCGCGGACCTGACCGCACCTGATCTCGAGACTCGCATCGCCATCCTTCGCGCCAAGGCGGAAGAGCAGGCCGTGCCGGTCAGCTCGGATGTGCTCGAGTTCATCGCCCGCAAGGTCGTGAGCAACATTCGCGAGCTCGAGGGCGCACTCAATCGAATCGTCGCCTACGCCAGCATGGGCGCGGTGCCGATCACGATCGAGCTGGCCCAGGCGGTCCTCTCGAACGTGCTATACAACCCCAAGAAGCGCCAGGTCACGCCGGAGCGGATCACCCGCGCGGTGTCGGACTACTACGGCGTTCAGATCGACGCCCTCAAGGGCCAGAAGCGCGACAAGGCCATCGTCGTGCCGCGCCAGATCGCGATGTTCCTGATGCGCGAGGAAACGGACGTCTCGCTGCTGCGCATCGGGGCCGAGCTCGGCGGCCGGGACCACTCCACCGTTCTGCATGCCTGCGACAAGATCAATCGCGAGATGGGCATCAACGATGAGCTGCGGCGGGAGTTGGCTGCTGTTCGCGAACTGATCTACGCCGACTAGCGGCTGCCATTCGGGCCGTCGATGCCGTTGTTGCTCCCTGTGGTCCTCGCTCACGGACGTCTGAGTCCGCTCGCTGCGGTCCTCGGGAGCGCCTAGGCCTCGGCTGGCCGGAATGGCAGCTTTTGCTGAACGGGCGGCCCAGGCCGTTGTTGCAGACTGCGCTCCTCGCTCACGGACGTTGAGTCCGCTCGCTCCGGGTGCTCGACAGCGCCTAGGCCTGGATCTCGCCGGAGCAGCCGAGCGGATTCCGTCGGCTGGCCGGAATGGCAGCTTGGCGGATCGGGCAGGCCCCTGCCGTCAATTTCGGGTGGTCGGAAGAGGGCCTTTGTGGCTCGTCCGGACGAGCGCAGGCGCCCATTACCGTGGATAACCGGCCCCAAACCGTGGATAACCATCGACCGGTGTGGAGAAAACCGGGCTTTGAGGCGGGTCGCTCGGTGGTTGAATCGATGCCCCGGAAGTCCGGTTCTCGCGCCGGGGCTGTTCTCTCCACAACACACGAGTGTGGCCGTCCCCGATTCACTGTGTCGCATCCACCACCATGGTGGACCGCTCCACAGCCTCGACGAGCGTGGCCACGCGGCGAATGCACACTCTCCACACCATGATGATGGTGATGACGGAATGAGAAGATAGATGGACAATCAACCAAGAGTAGGATCGCGCTGCCCGTCAGCCAGTTACCCCGATCCGCCCGCCACGTCAGACCTCAGGGGAGTGAAGCCGAAGTGAAACTCTCGGTCATGCAGGAGAACCTGGCTAGAGGTCTCCAGGTCGTAAGCCGCGCCGTCCCGACACGGAGCACCCTGCCCGTCCTCAACAACGTCCTCCTCCGAACCGAGGACGGCGGCCTCAAGCTGACCGCCACAAACCTCGAGATCGGCATGACGTATTGGGTGCCCGGCAAGATCGAGGTCGGTGGCGCGACGACGACTCCCGCCAGACTTCTGACCGACATCGTTGCGGGCTTGCCCGCCAATGAACGTGTCGACCTCGAGCTGCAGCCCCAGGAAACCCTTCACATCCAGGCAGGCCGGTTCGAGACGCGGGTCAAAGGAATCGATGCCGAGGAGTTCCCGGCCATTCCGACTGCCGGCGACAAGCCGACCACACGGATCGCCCAGAACGTGCTGCGCAAGGCCCTCGCCGAAGTAACCTTCGCCGCGGCGAGCGACGAGGCTCGGCCGATCCTGACCGGCGTTTTGGCCCGCTTCGACGGCACCAAGCTCACCCTCGCGGCGGCCGACAACTATCGAATTGCCGTCAAGACGATCACCATCCTCGATTCAGTCGAGGAGACGAGCATCGTCATCCCGGCCCGCTCTCTCGATGCCCTTGGTCGAGTCCTGACCGAAACGGACGACCCGGTCAATATCGTCCTCGCTCCGAGCCGAAACCAGATCCTGTTCCACATCGAGGGAATCGATCTCGTGAGCCGGCTCATCGACGGGCAGTTCCCGAACTACCAGCAGGTTCTGCCCAAGAGTCACACCACCACTGCGACCGTCGATCGGGACCAGCTGCTAAAGGCCGTTCGCCTGGCAGGCTTCATCGCCTTCTCGTCGGCCAACATCGTCAAGATCCAGGTCGGCAAGGAAGCCGAGACCGGCCTGACGGTGAGCGCCGCGGCCGACATCGGCGACAACCGCAGTGAGGTCGAGGCCAAGGTCGAGGGCGACGGCACCACGATCGCCTTCAATGCCAAGTATCTGGTCGACGTCCTGTCCAACGTTCCGACGGACACGTTCTCGATCGAGTTGAACGGGCCTCTTTCGCCGGGTGTCTTCCGGCCGGTCGACGATCCGGACTATGTCCACGTCGTCATGCCGGTCAAGACGACTTCCTAGGAGCGGCAGATCTCCAAGGAACGAGCGGTAGCGCCTACTTCGAGGCCGCCGACGCTGCTTCGCTCACTGGCTCTCCGGAACCTCCGGGGTTACGCCTCGCTGGACCTGACGCTGGGACCCGGCCCGCAGCTGATCTGGGGCCCGAACGCGGCCGGGAAGACGACCCTACTCGAGGCCATCGTCCTGCTGTCGCTGGGACGGTCCCATCGCACGGGCGCCGATACCGAGCTGATCCGCTGGGGCACCGACTATCTCCGGGTCGAGGGCGTCGTTGAGGCCGCCGCGGGGAATGCGGCGGAGCAAGTCGCGCGCCCGGAGCAATCGGCGTCGCCTGAGGCCGGCCCGGATGAACCGCCGGCAGACAGCGTCGCTCTCGATGTCTCACTCCAGGCAGGCGGGCGCAAGCGGATCCAGGTCAACGGCGTGCCTCGCCGCCCGACGGCGCTGGCCGAGCATTTGCGGACCGTCCTTTTTGCTCCGGAAGAAATGCTCCTGGTCATCGGCCCGCCGACCTTGCGCCGGACGGCGCTCGACCAGCTCGCCGCGCCGCACGACCACATGTACGGGTCGCACCTCTCGACCTACACCCGTGCCTTATCCCAGCGCAACAGCCTGCTCCGGCAGATCCGGGACGGCGAGGCCGACCGCGCCCAGCTGCGCTACTGGGACGAGCCGTTTCTCGCCTCGGGCGCTGCGATAGTGGCGGCGCGGCTGCGCCTCCTGGAGTTGATCAGGGAGCCTCTGGCGGCCGCTCACCGCGAGATCGCCCCTGCGGAGGCGCCGCTCGTCCTGAGCTACGCCACTAATGCGCCCCTGCTTCCCGGCGAGTCACCGCGCGAGGCGCTCACCCGCCGGCTGAGCGAGACCGCCGAAAAGGAGGCCTGGAACGGAACCACGCTGGTGGGCCCGCATCGAGACGACCTGGTCTTCGGCATCGGCGGCCGCGATCTGACAACGTTCGCCTCTCGCGGCCAGCAGCGGACCGCCATCCTGGCCCTCAAGCTGGCCGAGCTCGACCTCCTCACCGCGCTCGACGGCCGCCCGCCGCTGCTTCTCCTCGACGACGTCTTCAGCGAACTGGATCCGCTGCGCCGCGGCCACCTGGTCCGGCGCATCGCCGAGCTGCCCCAGGCGCTCGTCACAACTACGGTGCCCGAGGATCTCGATCCGGATCTGCGGCGGCAGGCCCGCGCCTGGCGGGTAGTGGCGGACGAAGACGGGGCGCGGGTCGAGGAGGGCGGGCAGTGAGCGGAGACAAGGGCCGCCGCGGCGCAGCCGGGGAGCGCGGCCGGGGGCCCGAAGGGCGCGGCGGGCCGGGGCAACGCGGCATGGAGCGGCTCGGCGATCTGCTGCCCGACGCGGCTCGCTCGCTCGGCCTCGAAGACGAAATGGAGCTGGCAGCGGCCATGACGGCGTGGCAGAAGATCGTGGCCGAGCGAATCCCGGCCGCCGTCGGGGCCTGCCGGATCGTGGCCCTCTCACAGGGCGTCGTGACGATCGAGGTGGACGAGCCGATCGTCGCCCAGGAGCTCCGCCTCCGGGGTCCGGAGCTGGTGACCGCCCTGCGCTCGGCCGTGCGAAGCTCGGTGCGTCAACTTCGGGTCACGGCGAGGCACGTATAATCGCCACCTGCCGACCCAGGGGGCATATTCACAGCCGTCGCTAGC
>Ga0302254_10000241_pt1 | contig 12363 bp, 11 predicted proteins | sample I_Fen_E1_4_FD_194573 | JGI IMG/M metagenome (GOLD analysis project Ga0302254, IMG submission 194573) | Peat permafrost microbial communities from Stordalen Mire near Abisko, Sweden - I_Fen_E1_4 | ecosystem: Environmental > Terrestrial > Soil > Wetlands > Permafrost | place: Sweden: Abisko... | reverse complement strand
AGCTCTGGCCGTCGAGCCGGTCGAGGGACTGGCCGGGGCGTGGTGTGGGCTAGCCGGCCTGTGGCTGCTCGGGGTCGGGGAGTGGCTTCGGCCGCGGCTTGCGGGTCTCTGGTGGGACGCCCGCGGACCATCGATTCCCGGTCCGGGCCGCAAGGCATCCGCCGTGCTCGCCCTCTTAGCCGCTTTCGGACTGATCGCAGTCTCGGCCCCCTTCGTGAGGCAGATGGCGCCCACCATGGCCTCGCAACTGGCCGGTCGAACGCAGGTGGAGACGATCCGCGTCGGGGAGATCGACCGCACCTACCGCCTCTATCGGCCCACACACACCATCACCGCGCCCGGCCTCGTGTTCGTCCTGCACGGTGTCTTTGGCAACGGCTTCGACATGGAGTCGAGCACCGGTTTCGACGCCCAGGCCGACCGGCTCGGCTGGATCGTCGCCTACCCCGACGGCGTACTCGACGGCTGGGACGCGTTCGGCAGCGGCCCGAGTTGGGGTCTGCACCCCGGCGCCGACGACGTGGCATTCATCTCGGCGACGATCGACCGCCTGGAGTCGACCGCTGGGATCGACCCGGATCGCGTCTACGTCACCGGCCTCTCGCGGGGCGCGATGATGAGCTACCGGCTCGGCTGCGAGCTGTCCGGCCGGGTTGCCGCAATCGCGCCGGTCTCGGGCAACATGGCCACCGCCGACGGCAGCGTCCAGGTTCCGTGCCATCTCGATCGGCCCGTCTCCGTGCTGGCTATCCACGGCACCGCCGACGGCATGATTCCGATTTCGGGCGGGAAGACGGACATTCTGTTCTCGCCGTTCGCCGACGTGATTTCCCGATGGCGCGATCTGGATTCCTGCCCGGGGCCGCAATCCGTCGCCATCGACGGCGCCTCGACCACCACGAGCTGGGTCTGCGGGAACGCCAGCACGGTTGCGATGCGCGTGGTCACGGGCGGCTGGCACACCTGGCCGGTGCGGTCGTCGTCCCCCACCCCGTCAAACCCAGACGACTTCGACGCTTCGCGCCTGATCGCGGACTTCTTCGTGGCCCACCCACGCGTCGCGTCCGGAGGCTGACGCGCGGCTCAGGGCTGCGGCGGCGGCTCCTCGCCCTCATCCACCCATGCCGGACCCGGCTCATCTTCGAATGTGTATCGCCGCGGACGCGGCTGCTTGACTTCCGGGGCTCGCTTCTCGAGGCGCCCGGCCATGCCGGGGAAGAGCCCCTGGAACAGCGCGCGGTACTGATAGGGATTGGCGAGACCGAACAGGACCGCGATGAACGCGACGTAGACGTAGTGATTCGCCAACGCCACGACCACGACCATCGCGCTGAAGGCGATGCTCGTCACAAGGGCCAGGACCTCTCCCTCGTCGCCGAACGCGAGTCTCAGGAGGTGCATGACGGCGTTGCCTCCGTCCAGCCGGCCGATCGGCAGCAGGTTGAAGATTCCCCAGACGAGGTTGACGAAGGTCCAGGTGCCGACGGCCGATCGAATCTCCGGGTCCTGGTCCGCGACGACTCCCTGGAGCGCCAGCCCGATTCCCCCGAGCACCAGACCCACGGCCGGTCCCGCGACCGACACGACCAGCCACTCTCGATCGGGCAGCGTCGCGGCGGCCTGCTGATCGTTGGGGATGGTGAGGCCGCCGAGCCCCCAGAACTGGATCGACGATTCGAGCCCGTAGCGTCTGAACGCCAGTGCGTGGCCCAGCTCGTGGACCAGGATCGCGAACGTGCCGAAGACGACCCAGATCACCAGCTGGATGCCCTCGAGCCGGGAGATGTAACCGAGGATCACCATGAAGAGCGGGAATGCGACGCCGATCGTGATCGGGAACCCGAGGACGCGGATGGTCATCGCCGTCGATCTGCCCATCTGCGCTCCTAGGTCGCGCCCGAGCTGCGCGGTGGGGCGCGGCGGCTCGAGCCGGAACTGGTCGGATGAATCTCCGGCCTACGTCCGAATGGTACGGCGGCTTCCGGTTTCGGCTGTTTGCCCGGGGTGCCGTTCCGGAGAGGTCGTCGGCGTGGAGGCCCGAAACCGTCGCTCAGGCCTACGGCTGCGCGGGTCGGAGCGGTCCAGCCTCCGCCACGACGTGGGGCTCGGGGTGGGGCGCGCGGTGGATGACCGGACCGGCGTCGATCTCCTCGGCCGCGTCGACCTCTTCGTCTTCTTGATCAACGCGGAGCCGCGGCTCGAAGAAGGTCGTCGCGATCAGCGTCGGCACCACCGCGCTGAGGATGACCGTCGTGACCAGGATCGTGTAGGCGCCCTGGCCGATGATGTGGTTCGTGAGCCCATAGAGCGCAGAGATGGTGCCGAAAGTGAGCCCGGTGGACATCAGCAGGGTCGTGTAGTTGGTCTCTCGGACCGGCATGCCGAACGCCTTCGCCATCGGCCAGACGCCCGCTCCCTTCGCCGCCAGCTTCACCGCGAGGAAGGCGCCGATCAGCCCCGCCCCCGCCACGACTGCCGGCAGCGACACGAACAACCCGGCTTTGATGAAGTAGAAGGGCGTCAGAAGCGAGAAGGCGATCGCCCGCATCCGGTTGACGAGCACCCGGTCGCGCACGAAGACCCCGGCGACGGCCAGGCCGACCAGGTACGCCGGAAGGACGGCCTCGCTTCCGGCGCTCGTCGCCAATCCGCCGAGCAGGAAGAGCACGAGGAACAGGAACTTGATCTCCGGCTCGGACACGCGGTTGGGGACCGCCGCGACGAGCCAGCGCAGGCAGCGGGGCAGAAAGTAGAGCGTCACGCCGGTCACGGCGACGAACAAGACGAGGAGCGGGCTGAAGGCGGCGAAGAGCACGCCCAGCCCGACCACCGTCCCGAGGTCGGTGATGAAGCACGCGGCGAGGATGAGCTTGCCGAGCTCCGCCTTCGCCAGCCCTGACTCGATCATCACCGCGTAGACAACGGCCACGGAGGTTGTCGAGAGCGAGACACCCGCGATCTCGGCGGCCCGGAGATCCCAGCCCGCGACGTAGTAGGCGAAAGCGAAGGCGCAAGCGAACGGAGCCGCGAACGAGACGACGCCGATGGCCATGCTGGCCTTGATGTGCCGGCGGAGCGAGTCGGGATCGATTTCGGCGCCTGCGAGGAAGGTCAGCAGGCCCGAGCCGAAAGTGGCCAGAAAGTCGATCCAGGGCGACGTGTGCAGCCCGGCGAAGTTGCCGCCGATCACCCCGAACGCGATCTCGATCAGCGCCACCGAGACCCCGAGCCGGATCGAAACTAGGCTGGCCGCGAGCGCGATCGCCATCCACGCTGCGGCGACCAGATAGATGTTGTCCATGCGCCTCTCCGTCCGCTGGCTATAGAAAAGCCCCCGGGTTTCGGGGTACCCAGGAGCCATCAGCCCGTGTCGGGCGGTTCAGATGCATCCGAAGGTGCATCTAGGCGGACGCCATCGCCGGTCAAACAAGATTAAGTTGCCGGCGACACCCGAGTCAAACGCCGGCGCGCGGCCATTCTGGACAATTGCCAACCCGGGTAGCAAGAGTCCGAGACTAAGGCCGACTTTGCCCGCCGCTGGCAGCCGCTGTGTCCACAGACCGCCCCTGCCCACGCTCGAACAGGCCGCCGTTTCGGTGTTCTAGTCCAACCCGGGCGCCCGCCGCGGCGGACCGCTTGGCCGCTTGCTACCCCCGTCAGCAAGTGGCCAAGTCTTGCCGACTACATCTTCTGGCAAATGACGCGAACCATGCCGGGGCAATGGACTCTGGTAGGGGAGGGAGGATTCGAACCTCCAACCGGGGCTGTATAAGAGCCATGCTCTAACCGTTGAGCTACTCCCCCGCCGGCCGCGATCGTACACCCGAGCCGGGCCTTCCGCGACCGGCCGCGGCCAACGGAGCCGCCGCTATTCCAGGCCGCCGCGCAGGACCTCGATCCGGGGGCGGTGCGGGATCGTCTCCGGCGTGTGGGCGGCGACCAGCGCCACGCCGTCGCGGAAGCGGCGCAACTCATGGTCCGTGTTGAAGAAGCCGACGCTGATGCGGATGGCGTCGAGCGGCGGGATCGTTCGGGCGATGACGAGGGTTCGCTGGGAGAGCTCGCGGAGCGCAGGACCGGGTTTCCAGCCCGCGATGCGGAAGGTCACGAGCCCGGCCATGTGGTCACGCGGGGTGATCACCTCCACGCCCGGCACCTCCGCCAGCATCGCGGCCGCCTCACCGGCCAGGCGAGCGGTTCGCTCATGGATCCAGTTCAGCCCGACGTACATCGACAGCCAGGCGGTGCTCCGGGCGAAGCCGAGGACCGAAGGCTGGTGGTAGCCGGCAATCTCGAACCGTCTGGCGTCCGGATGGAGCTTGCCCTCCAGGGCCAGATCGAGCGATTCGAACGAGGCGTAGCCGGCGAATGTCAGGCGCGGCCGATCCAGGACGGTGGGCGCGCAGTAGAGAGCGCCGGTGCCGTCGGGGCCGAGCAGCCACTTCTGACCCGGCACGGCGTAAAAGTCCGCACCCAAGTCCTCGACCGAAACCGGGATCGCACCAACCGCCTGCGCGCCGTCGACCGCGACGAGCGCCCCGCGCGAATGCGCCAGAGCCACGATCTCCGCGATCGGGAGGCGGGCGCCGGTGGCCCACGAAACGTGAGAGAGACAGACGAGGCGGGTCTCCGGCGTGATGGCGCGGTCCAGCGCCGCGAGCACTTCGGCCGGGTCGCCGCCGACGCCGATATCGGCGATCGCCACATCGACGCCCAGGCGGTTGCGCAGCGCCCAAAGCGGCGCCAGCGCCCCGCCGTGCTCGAGCGAGGTCGTGACCACACGATCGCCCGCCCGCCAGTCAATCGCCCGCGTCGCCACGTTCATGCCTTCGGTCGTGGCATGCGTCAACGCAATCCGGCGCGGCTCGGTCCCGAGCACGGCCGCCACGGCGGCCCGGGCTTCGTTCATCCGCTCTTCCGAGTCTTTCCAGTAAGCAATGTCGGCCCGGCCGGTGCGAAGCTCGATGCCCTCCAGCTCGGCCATCGCCCGGGCCGTCTCTCGTGGCAACGGCCCGCAAGTGCCGGTGTTCAAGTAGATGCCCGCCGCCGTGGACGGCAGGGCCTCACGGATCGCAGGCAGCTTTTCGTCGTCGGGAAGGAATGGGCCGACCATGGCTCCGTATGATAGGACTCGACACGCGGAATCCCATCTCGGGGAGGGTCGAGCTTGGGGATCATCGGATACCGGCGGCCGGAGTTGCTGGCGACGCCGGAATGGCTGGCCGAGAACATCGCCCGGCCCGGCTTCCAGGTCCTGGACGTCCGCTGGCGTCCGGACGGATCCGGGCGGCGAGTCTATGCCGCCGGCCACATTCCCGGCGCCACATATCTCGACTGGCGGGCCGACCTCGTCGAGCCTGAGGAAGACAGCGACGTGCCGCTCCTGGCCGGCCCGCAGCGGGTGACGGAGGCGCTGAGCCGAGCGGGTCTCGGCAACGGCATGATCGGCGTCATCTACGACGACACCGGCAGCTCCTACGCGGCCCGGACCTGGTGGAGCCTGCGCGTATACGGGTTCGATTCGGCGCGCATTCTGATGGGTGGTCTGGAAGCGTGGCGGGCGCTCTCGCAGCCGGTCTCGGCGGCGGTGGAGCTGCGGCCGCCGACGACGTTCACGCCCCGGCTGGAACCCCGCTTGCGCCTGACGGCGGCCGAGGTTCGCGACCTGCTCGGATCGGACCAGGTCCAGATTCTCGACGCAAGGGCGCCCTCGGAGTACGCGGGACACTCGGGGTCGACGCGGCGCCTGGGCCATATCCCCGGCGCCCTGAACGTGCCCGCTATTTCGACCACCGAGCCTCGGACCGGGCGATTCCGACCGGCGGAGGATCTCTGGGCGTTGTTACGGAAAGCCGGCGTCAACGCCCGGCGGCGCGTGATCTGCTACGACTCGGCCGGCATGGGAGCGTGCAAACTGGCCTTCGCGTTGGCCCTCCTCGGCCACCAGGACGTGGCGGTTTACGACGGTGGCTGGGCTGAATGGGGCGATCGTCTGGATCTGCCGCTCGCTCGCTGAGGCGCTGCGCGCGCGGGCCGCGGCGCCGCGCCGGTCGTGCGCCGCTTACCAGGGGTTCCGGCCGCCGTCCGAATCCGCGTGCGCCGGCCCGGACTCGCCGCGCCACTGGACGCCGGCCGCGATGGAGATGTGGGCTCGGGCGTGATTGACGGCCAGCAGCTCCACTGAATGGGGCGACTCGGCCACGCCGTAGGCCCAGTACTTGGCGTCGGTCACGGCCACAAATCGATCCCCGTACGCTTCGAGGGCGATCCGCAGCTCGGCCTCGTAGGGCAGGTAGATCGTGCCTTCGACGGTGAACGGCGGCAGCAGCAGCGCGGCTTTGACCGGCTGTTTGGGCATCCGCATGGTCGAATTCGCTTCGTCCGGTCCGTTCGAATGCACGAACAGCACGTCGCTCAGCCGAACCTGCGCTGCAGCCCCGCTCGCGACGACCCGCCGCGAACCGATCTCCATGAACGTGGTGTCCTGGAGAACCAGGTGCTCTGAATTCGGATCGTTGACAAGATCGGTCAGCCGCCGGACGCGCGTCAGGGCCGCGCCCTGGATGACCAGCTTGTCGGTCACGAGCGTGAGTGGCAGTAATTGCACCGGGTTGAACGAGCCAAACATTCCGGCAGGATAGCGGCGCGCCGGATCTATTTGGATGGGCCATATGTGGGTAACGGGCGGGACCATCGTTCGCGACGACGCCGCTCGAGTCAGGAGGATGCGGGTTTCCGCGCTTCTGCGGTGACCAGATACTCCGCTCCGACCTGGAGTTCGCGGTGCAGCCGCTGGACTGTCTGGAGCGTATCGATCTCTTCGGCGGTCTTGTCCGGTCTGAGCCGGACGATCCGTGGAAAGCGCAGCGCGAAGCCCGATTGGTGACGTGTCGAGCGCTGGATGAGGTCGAACGCAATCTCGACTACGACCGTCGGCTCGACCAGGCGGAAGCGCCCCAGCTGGCGAACGGTGTGGCCCTCGAACCAGCGCGTCATTTCGCCGATCTCGGCGTCGGTGAGGCCCGTGTAGGCCTTGCCGATGGTGACATTCCGGCCTTTTGCCTCGTCCCGTACGGCGAACGTGTAATCCGACAGCACGCCGTGGCGTTTGCCGTGTCCGACCTCCACCCCGACTACTAGGCAATCCAATGTGGCGAGCGCCCGCTTCATCTTCAGCCAGCCCAGACCACGCCGCCCCGGCGAGTACCCGCTCTGGGGGTCCTTCACCATCAAGCCCTCGTTCCGCCGCGCTCGCGCCTCTCCGAAGATTCGATCGAGGGCCTCCGCGGATTCGGCCGAAACCAGATGCGACAAGGCGAACCGCCCGCCTTCAGCAATGGTCGGCAGTTCCAGAGCCTCGAGCCGACGGCGGCGTTCCGTGAGGGGAACCTGGAGCAGCACCTCCACGGGCGTGACCGCGCCGGCCGACCGCGGTCCCACCGCCAGCACATCGAAGGCCACGTACGCCACCGGCACCTCGGCCTGGACCCGTGCCGTCGGCTCCTTCCGACCGAGTCGCGCCTGCAGCGTGAGGAAAGGAAGAACGTGGCCGTCGGCGTACGCCAGGATTTCACCGTCGAGGATGCCGTCCCACGGCAGGCCCCTCGCAGCCTCGACGACCTCGGGGAACTGGTCGCTGATGTCGTGCAGATCGCGGCTGTAGAGGCGCGCTTCGCCGCCGCGCCGGTGGAGCTGGGCGCGGATGCCGTCGTACTTGTCCTCGACCCAGACCGTCGGCCCGAGGCGCGTCATGATCTCGGGCGCGCCCTCCGCCGGCGAGGCGAGCATGAACTTGATCGGGTGCATCAACCGCAGGCGAGCCTCGTCCAGGCGGCCCTCTTTGGCGAGGAGCGCCGTCTCGCCCACGTCCCCGGTGATCATCCCCGCCAGCTGCACCGCGGCCTGGGGCTTCTCGAAGGCCTCCGCCACCGCAGCTTCCAGCAAACCCTCGCGCAGGCCGATGCGCAACTCTCCGGTGAGGACCTTCACCACGTACTTGGCGGTCAGACAGTCGCACCGCCGAAGCAGCGCGCCGAAGAGCGCGCCCTTGGCGGCGGTTCCCGAGGCGGCTTCGATCGCGGCATAGACCTCGGCCACTTCCACGATCCCCGGCGAGTCGCTCGGGTCCGGCTCTTCGGGTCTGTGCGACAACACGTCGGCGACGGCCTTGCCCAGATCCGAGGAGCGATCGTATGCCTCGCCCAGAGCCCCGGCCGTGGTGCCCGCGAGCTGCGTCACCGTCGCAGAGATCGCGGCCCAGCCGAGGCCGATGGCGCGCTGGTCCGACTCGGGAAATGGCCGCCCGGAGAGAAAGACCGCCGCCGGCCGTAACTCCTCGTCCGAGAGCTGGGTCAGATACCGGGCCAGCAAAGCCGTCTTCTCAGAGGTGCGAGTAGTTCCGCCGACGCGCTCGGCTAACTCGCTCCAGCCACGCATGGCGGCGATGGTATACCTTCGCCTTGTGAAGCCCGTCCGCCGCCTTTACCTCGACCCATTCTGGCGAAACGACGCCCGAATGCACGGTCGCCTGGCCCTGCTCGGCGGCTTCCGATGACCCTCATGCCGGAGCGCCACGCCTGGCGGCCCGAGTCGATCGTCGGCGACCGCGTCGTTCTGCGTCGCCATCGAGCCGAGAACCTCAAGGCGTTCATGCGCTGGTACTCCGACCCGGAGGTCGCGCGACTGACCCGCTACCAGCAGGGGCCGCTATCCCCGGACGAGATCCAGCGCTTCTTCCACGGTCGAATCATGGGCGCGGACTTCCTGGCGATGGGAATCCACGTCCGCGACACGGATCGGTTGATCGGATCGTGCGCCTTTAGCCAGCTCGACGGTGACAACGGCTCAACGCTGTACCACATCACGATCGGCGAACGCGACTCCTGGGGACAAGGATTCGGCTCCGAGGCCACCGAGCTGATGGTCGACCACGCTTTTACGCAGCTGGCTCTCCATCGAGTCGCGCTGACGGTCTTCCAGTTCAACGCCCGCGCCATCCGCGCGTACGAGAAATGCGGCTTCAAGATCGAAGGCCGGGCGCGCGACGCGATCTATCGAGACGGCCGGTTCTGGGACGAGATCCACATGAGTATCCTCGCCCACGAATGGGAGGCGAGGCAGGGCTGACTGCCGTTTGGGCAGTCGATGCCGTTGTTGCTCCGTGCGCTCCTCGCTCACGGACGTTCAAGTCCGCTCGCTCCGGTGCTCCGGAGCGCCTAGGCCTCGGCTCGCCGAAACGGCAGTTCGTCTTAACGGGCAGTCGATGCCGTTGTTGCTCCGTGCGTTGGTGGCTACCGGGCCGCGGCGACCGCCATCTTGGCCATATAGGCGTCGATGATGCTCTGCAGGGTGGCCCCGCTCAGCTTCTCGAGTATCGCGCCCTCGGCCGCGAAGAAGACGTCGTGGACGCCACATTCGCCGTCGGCGCCGCAGGGAGTGCCGCGCATCACACAGATTTGCCGATGGGGATCGCCTTCCACCGCCTCGATGACTGTCAGTAGAGTCACGGTCGAAGCCGGCTTCGCCAGCTTGTAGCCGCCGGCACGGCCCGGGTGCGCCTCCACGAGGCCGGCCCGTGTCAGGTCCCCCATGATCTGGGGCAGGAACCGCGGCGGGATCTTCATCTCCTCCGCGATCTTGCGGCTGCTCAGGAGGCCGCCGCCCACTTTGGTGAGCGAGAGCATGGCGCGGATGGCGTAGTCACTGCGTTTTGTCAGATCTAGTCGCATAGGTGAACAGTATCGCGCGGCCCAGTGGGCAGACCCTGCCGTTGGTCCTGCCTGCGGGTGACACGAGGCAGAAATTGCACCGATCTAAGTAGTCATTCCGCGAATGGAGGTGCGGCCGATCCGTCCGGGGAAGTGGACCCCCCAGGCACGGCCCTTGGGCCGGGCTCGTCCCTGACCCCTTCGAGTCGATCTTGCTTGCGGAACAGGTCGCGCCTCCCATAGAGAAGAGCCGCCACCAGCACCACGGCCCCGACCTCCGTCCAGGGCACCAGGACCACGGGCAACGCCACCTGATGCAGGACGGCGAGCGCGAACCAGACACCCAACCCGAGGACGGTGAGTCGCAATGATCGCGGCCCGACGATCTGGACGATCACGAACAGGACAGCGATGAAGGCCGGAACGAACCAGAGGAGCATCTGGGAGAGCCCCACTTCGGCCTGGTCGCTGGCCGTCATGGATGTGACTCGTGCGCCGACGATCGCCAGGGCCAGCGCCTCACCGTACGCGAGAGCCGCCAGGCAGGCTACCGCCACTGCCAGAGGCAGCAGAGCCGCCGCGCCCATTTGCCTCATGTCCTGCCCTCCCGGTCTCTCTGCATCCGAGTGGTCTCGTTCTGCAGTCTAGCGCCGTCTCGCAGGCGTCGACGGTCGATGAGCCACGAAAGAAGGAGCGGCCGCCGATGGCGACCGCTCCTTTGCGATTTCCGAGCGGCACCGGGCCGCTCCGTTTGGTCGGCTTGTCAGCCGATCAGATAGCTCACCGTGACCTGGATCACGATGTCGGTGGTTCCGGCCTGGACTGGCGTCGCGACGGAAGCGGCTTTGTCGGCCACCCCCGCCGAGGCGTAGTAGATGGGCGAAGAGACGGTCACTTCGGAAATCGAGGCCACACCCTTGATCGAGACGCCGGCCGCGGAGGCGAGCGCGTCGGCCTTGGCTCGGGCATCGGTCATCGCGAGCAGACGCGCCTGGGCCTCGACCGTCTTGGGCTTGTCGAGGCGGAACGAGATGCCCTGGATCGTCGTGACTCCGGCGGCGGTCGCGTCGTCGACGACGGAGGGCACCTTCGTCAGGTCGCGCACGGTGACCTTGATCGTGTTGCTGTACTGGTAGCCGGTCAGGTGCGGAGTCGAGCCGTTGGAGCTGTAGTCGTAAACGGGGCTGAGGTTGAGGTTGACGGTCGTGATGTCCTTGTCGGCTACGCCGTCCTTCTTCACGGCCGCGAGGACGGCCGTCATCGAAGTCGCCGCAGCGTCTCGGGCATCCTTGACGGTGGGCTTGGTGACCGAGACACCGAGCATCACGTCCGCAACGTCCGGGGCGACGCTGACGTCGCCGGTGCCCGAAACGGTGACCGTGTGCTCGGCGGTGCCGGTCGGGTCCGCGGCCTGGGTATGGTTGTTGGCGATGATCGGCCCGGCGATAATGCCGACCATCAGGCTGAAGGCCGCGGTAACGGCCACGATCCGGCCCACCGTGAAGGGATTCCGCCGCCCTGAGGATTCGGTCGCGGCCGGCAGGCTCGGCTCGTGCAGGTCATTGGTCGTCATATCGTGCATCGTCGTCTCCTGGCGGCTGCCCCTGGGCCGGCAGCTCGGCTGTCTTCTCGACACCGCTCAGACGCCGAGAGCACGAGGCCGGTTCCCTCGCAACGCGCGACGCGCCGCGCCTCGCTACGATTTGCCGCGTGAGCACGATCGAAAGCAACCCCTGGCAGCGCGTGTCGCGCCGGGTCGCATACGAAAACCCCTGGATCGAAATCCTCCACGACGACGTGGTCCGGCCAGACGGCAAGCCGGGCATCTATGGCGTCGTCCATTTCCGGCACGTGGCGATCGGCGTGGTGCCGCTCGACGCGAGCGATCGGGTGCTGCTCGTGGGGCAGTTCCGCTACACCATGAACCACTACTCGTGGGAGATCCCCGAGGGCGGCGGCGACTTCGACGAGTTTCCCGAGGCGGCCGCCCGGCGCGAGCTGGCCGAGGAGACCGGCTACGTCGGCGGGGAGTGGCGCGAACTATGCCGCGCGGAGCTGTCCAACTCCGTCAGCGACGAAGTGACGATCCTGTTCGCCGCCAGCGGCCTCGAAGCCGGTCCGGCTTCGCCGGAAGGCACGGAGCAGCTCCAGATGCGGTGGGTCGCCTTCGACGAGGTCATGGCCATGATCGCCCGCGGCGAAATCGTCGACGCGATGACGATCCTGGCCATGCAGCAACTGGCCCTGGAGCGCGCCGCCGGCCGCGGCTCGCCCCTGTCACGTTCAGACCCTACTTGATCGTGATCGATCCGGACTTGAGTGGTGCGAGACCGGTCGAGTAAACCCCGTTGCCATTCGAATCGATGATGTTGATGATGACCGAGTCCGGCTTGCCGTCGATCAGAGTCGTGAGGTACCTGTACCCGGTCTTGCCGTTGACCGTTCCCGCGCCCTGGATCACGGCCGTCCCATCGACGGCCACGAACCAATCGGCGGTCGTGGCGTTGAAGGTGAACTCCTTCGCCGAGAGCGACAGACAGACGGTCGGCTTGGTCGCGCCCGCGGCGTACCTGGCGCTCACAGCCAGGGTCCCGGTGGATGCGACGTTGCATTTGGCGGTGAGCTGGCAGAAACCGACCCCGACGCGTAGGTGCCA
>Ga0302254_10000237_pt1 | contig 12434 bp, 11 predicted proteins | sample I_Fen_E1_4_FD_194573 | JGI IMG/M metagenome (GOLD analysis project Ga0302254, IMG submission 194573) | Peat permafrost microbial communities from Stordalen Mire near Abisko, Sweden - I_Fen_E1_4 | ecosystem: Environmental > Terrestrial > Soil > Wetlands > Permafrost | place: Sweden: Abisko... | reverse complement strand
CAGACAGTCCGGTTCAGCAGGTCACGAACCAGGTCCGGCCGCTGGCCGACCACGACCTGACGGCCGCGGACCCCGCACTGCGAGCGGGTCTGGCGGCGGCCGGAACCACGATCACCCCCGCGCTCGCGGACCTGGCAACCGCGGCCGGCTCCGCGGCGATCATCGAGCAGGCCCGGCTGGCCAACGTCCATCGGCCCGTGCTGCATACCCACGACCGATCCGGGCATCGGATCGACGAAGTCGAGTTCCACCCGGCCTGGCACATGCTGATGTCGCGGGCCGTCGGCGCCGGGCTGCACGGGGCGCCGTGGGGACCCGGCGCCGGCGAGCACGCACACCTGCACCGCGCGGCGGGTTTCTACCTGTGGACCCAGACCGAATCCGGGCATCTGTGCCCCATCTCGATGACCTACGCCGCCGTACCGGTCATCCGACAGCACCCCGCGCTCGCCGCCGCCTATTGCCCGGGGCTGCAATCCACCCACTACGACTTCGGGCTCCGCCCGGCGCGGTCGAAACTCGGCCTGCTGGCGGGGATGTCGATGACCGAGAAGCAGGGCGGATCCGATGTCCGGGCGAACACCACCACCGCGACCCCGATTGGCGGGTCGGGATCGGCCGCCGGCGAGTACCGGCTGGACGGGCACAAGTGGTTCACCTCGGCGCCGATGAACGACGTCTTCCTCACCCTGGCGCAGGCGCCCGGCGGGCTGACCTGTTGCCTGATCCCGCGGGTGCTGCCCGATGGCCGGCGAAACGGCCTGCGGCTGGTGCGGTTGAAGGACAAGCTGGGCAACCGGTCCAACGCCTCGGCCGAGATCGAGTACGACGACGCGATCGGCTGGCGGATCGGCGACGAGGGCCGGGGGGTGGCCACCATCCTGCAGATGGTCACCATGACCCGGGTCGATTGCGTGCTGGGGTCCGCTGGGCAGATGCGGGCCGCGCTGTCGGAGGCGGCGTTCTACGCCGCGCACCGGTGGGCCTTTGGCCGACCGCTGGCCGACCAGCCGGCGATGCGCGCCGTGCTGGCCGATCTGGCGGTGGAATCCTGGGCGTCCACGCTCACCGCGCTGCGACTGGGATCGCTGGTCGACCGCACGGCCGGCGCCACTGTCGATATCGGGAACGGGGCGGCGCAGGATGCCGCGCTGCTCCGGCTGGTGCTTCCGGCGGCGAAGTTCTGGGTGTGCAAGCGCGCCGTGCCGATGATCGCCGAGGCGCTGGAATGCCTGGGCGGCAACGGGTATGTCGAGAGCTTCCCGATGGCCCGGCTGCTCCGCGAGTCGCCGCTGAACGGGATCTGGGAGGGGTCGGGGACGGTCAGCGCGCTGGACGCGGTACGGGCGCTGGACCGCTCGCCGGCCTGCGCTGACGCGCTGCTTGCCGAGCTCGGGAGTGCGGGCGGCGCGCACCCGGCCTTCGACGGCGCGGTGACCAGGGTGAAATCACTGCTGTCGGCGGACCCCGATCCGGCCTCGGCGAGGACAGTGGCGTCCCTCATCGCGCGGCTGTTCGCGGCCGGGTTGCTGCTGCAGCACGCGCCCGCGGAAGTGGCCGCGGTCTATTGCGCGACCCGTCTCGGTGACGGCGGGGACCGGGTGTTCGGCGATCTCCCGCCCGGATTCCGGCTGGCCGACATCGTCGCCGCCGCCACCCCGATGACCTGAGGGAGCTCAGGCCGCCTGTTCCCGGCGCAGATGGGTCACCGGACACACCCCGGGGTCCCGCACCGCGGGCGTCGAGTCCCGGATCGGACCAGTGACGGGCCCGTTGATCGGACCGTTGATCGGACCGTTGATCGGACCGTTGATCGGACCAGGGAACGGACCAGGGAACGGACCAGGGAACGGACCGGGGACCGGACCGCCCGCAGCCGACGGCAAGGTCCACGCTGCAGGGTTCTCCCGGAAACCCGGGGTCTGTTCCCCGGTGGCGTAGTACCGATGAAAGACCGGCGTGGTCGACCCGCTCATCGGCGGCACCAACCAGGACCAGTCACCGGGGGTCTCCCGGCCCTGCTGCTCTTCCCGGTGCAGGTGCGTCATGAACTGGTCGGCGGCGCTGTGGTGGTCGACGATCCGGACACCGTCCGCGCGGAACGAATGCAGCACCGCGACGTTCAGTTCCAGCAGTGCCCTGTCCCGCCACAGGTTGGTCGAACTGCGGGTGGACAGGCCAAGACCGTGGGCGATGGCCGGCAACTGGTCGTACCTGTCGGTGTCCGCGAGGTTCCGGGCGCCGATCTCGGTGCCCATGTACCACCCGTTGAACGGCGCCGCCGAATAGTGCAGCCCACCGGCCTCCAGCGCCATCCCGCACACCATCGGCAGCGCGTGCCAGCGCAGACCCAGGTCGGCGAACCAGGGAAAGTCCGGGTGCCGGATGGGCACCTCGAGGACCGCGTCGGCAGGGAGCTCGAAGAGCTGCGGCCGGCCGGACCCCACCTGGATTGCCACCGGTAGCACGGTGAACGCGGTCCGCTCGGCGGGCTGCCAGCCAAGATGCTCCAGGACCGAGGTGAACCCGACGTGCAGCGGGTCACCCAGCACGGTTCCGTCGCTGCGGCGCCACCCCGCGTACCGGATCAACTGAGGGTTCCAGATCCTGGACCGTGGCCGGCCATCGAAATCGGCCGCGAACACGGACATCACCGGCCTGATCCGGCCACTGTTGGTGGCCAGTCGGACGTGATCGACACAGGCCTGGAAGATCTCCTCAGCGGATTCCCGATCGCGGCGATCCAGCACCGTGAGTGTCCGCCAGGGCAGCCTGCCGATGCAGCGGCTGCTGTTCCGCCAGGCCACCTGGCAGGCGTAGGTCAGTTCCGCGGAATCCATGGCATAGTGCCCGGTCCTGGCCACGGAATGGGTGATCTGCCGAAGCCGTGCGGCGCCGGTCGCTTCGTCGATGAGCTGTTCGGATCGCATCAACTCGAGGAACGATCGGGCCTGCGCAATCAGCTGCGCGGTCGATTCCGCGGTAGTCATTTCTCCCCCTGGTGACCTGCCCCGGACTCCGCCGAGGCCGTTGGTGCTGATAAGGCCAGCTGATAGAGCCGCTGAGCCCAGAATCCGCTACCGCCCCCCGGTCGGCACCCGTGTGTCATCGAGACAACTGCTGCAGCACAAGACCTCTCGCCCCCACGATCAGTCCAGTCGGACACAGGGTGGCTGGCCGCGACAGTATTCGGCCAAGCCGTCCACCGCTTCGTCGCCCAACGGATTGACACCCCTGCCCACCGCCAGCGAATGCGCGACCAGGACGTGCAGGCACTTCACCCGATCGGGCATGCCGCCGGCAGTGATGTCGTTTCCTAAATCACAGAGGTCGTTGCGTTGCCGCAGATACGCCAGATGGGCGTGCCGGTACGCCTGGGCCAGTCCTTCATCGGTTGCCAACCGCTCTGTCATCGCCCGCATGAGGCCGGATGCCTCCATCCGGCTCACCGCCGCGGTGACGCTCCGGCAGCACAGGTAGAACATCGTCGGGAAGATCGTCCCGTCTGGTAGCCGCGGCGAAGTCTGCACCACGGCGGGGACGTCGTGGTCGCACCGGTAGGCGACCGCCAGCAGCCCGCGCGGCGGACGGCCGAGTTCGCGGGTCAGCGCCTCGCGGTCGACATCGGTGACGGGCTGCCAGCGCACTCTTACGGAGTGCCGGGTTCGGCCAGGGTGTCCCACAGGCTGCCGTACCAGGGCTGATCCGACGCCGGGGCCGCCGCCCCCGACGGCGCATCCGCGCCGAGGTCGGGTGCGTGCACGACGAAGACGGTCTCGCCCGGTGTCACGTACTGCAACCGGCGGCGGGCCTCCGCTGCGACGTAGGCGGCATCCTGCAGCGCGTTCTTCCTGGCCTGCAGCTCGTCGCGCTGTTGCTCCAGTGACTGCTGGGAAGCCACGGCATCGGCCAGTTCGGTCCGCTGCTCCAGGTAGTTGCGCACCGGGAACGCCACGGACAGCGCCACTGCGCACAGCACCAGGCCCAAGATCGCGACCTGCCGGGCCAGCCTGGACTGCGGCAGCAAGGTGCGTCCCGTGCTCGGCGCCACACCGGTCGACCCTCGACCCGCCCGACGTGAGACACCCGTGGCGGAGGCCGCTGGCGCCGTCGCCGGCCGGGAACCCGCCGGCCGCGACGATCCCGAGCGGGAACGCCGGGTGCGGTCGGCGTCGGTTCGCCCACCGGCAGCCGCCGCCCGGGAGGCACGCGACGCGCGCGACGTGTGTCCGGGCCGGCGCTGCGGGGTGGACGTCATATTCGGGCTCAGGAGCCCTGCTGGTACCGCGGGAACGCGAGTTCCCCGAGATACCGTGCGGCGTCCCCGAGGTTCTCCTCGATGCGCAGCAGCTGGTTGTACTTGGCCACCCGCTCCGATCGGGCGGGCGCGCCGGTCTTGATCTGGCCGCACCCGGTGGCCACCGCCAGGTCCGCGATGGTGGTGTCCTCGGTTTCGCCGGAACGGTGGCTCATCATGCAGCGGTAGCCGGCGTTGTGCGCCAGCGTCACCGCATCCAGCGTCTCGGACAGCGTGCCGATCTGGTTCACCTTGACCAGCAGCGCGTTCGCGGCTCCGCGGGCGATACCGTCCTCGATCCGCTCCGGATTGGTGACGAACAGGTCGTCACCGACGATCTGGATCTTGGCGCCGAGCTGGGTGGTCATCGAGATCCAGCCGTCCCAGTCGTCCTCGGACAGCGGGTCCTCGATGGAGACGATCGGGTAGTTGGCGATGAGATCGGTGTAGATGGCGATCATCTCGTCCGAGGTGCGGCCGGTGCCCTCGTACGAGTAGGTGCCGTCGGAATGGAACTCGGTAGCAGCCACGTCCATGGCCAGCACGACGTCGCTGCCGAAGCCGAAGCCCGCCTTGGTGATCGCTTCCGCGATCAGGTCGAGCGCGGCCTTGCTCGACGCGGCGGCGGGCGCGAAGCCGCCTTCATCGCCGAGGGCGGTGGAGAACCCGGCCTTCTTCAGCACGGACTTCAGGGAGTGGTACACCTCGGCTCCCCAGCGCAACGCCTCGCGGAACGTCGGTGCGCCGATCGGCGCGATCATGAACTCCTGGACGTCGACGCCGCTGTCGGCGTGCGCGCCGCCGTTGACGATGTTCATCATCGGGACGGGCAGGATGTGTGCGTTCGGGCCACCCAGGTACCGGAACAGTTCGAGTTCGGCGGATTCCGCGGCGGCCTTGGCCACGGCGAGTGAGACGCCGAGGATGGCGTTGGCGCCGATCCGGCCCTTGTCCGGGGTGCCGTCAAGGTCGATCAGCTTCTGGTCGATGACCCGCTGCTCGATCGCGTCGTAGCCGATCAGTGCCGGGCCGATCTCCTCGAGGACGGCCTCGACGGCCTTGATGACGCCCTTTCCGCCATAGCGGGCCGCGTCGCCGTCACGCAGCTCGACGGCCTCGTGTTCGCCGGTCGAGGCACCCGACGGGACAGCGGCCCTGGCCAGCGAACCGTCATCCAACGCCACCTCCACTTCGACGGTGGGGTTGCCTCGAGAGTCGAGGATCTCGCGTGCGCCGATGAGTTCGATGGCCGCCATGGGCACATCCCTTCGCTTGCGGGTCGTTCCTGCCGTTGGGAGAGCATGTGATGCAGGCGCCGACCGGTCCGGTCCGGCGCCGCACCCAGCCTAGAGGCCAGCGCTCGGCCGGTCCTGTCGGACGCGCCCTCGCCGTGTCGCCCGGCGCGTCGCGCCACCCGGGAGCCGCGGTCTGGCGCTCCTTCCCCGGGCCCACGTCCGAAATACCGCGGGTCCGAAGTGGCGCAGCCAATTCAGCCGAGAGCACGCAGCCTGGGCAGTACCTGCTCGCCGTACAGGGTCAGGAACCGGTCCTGATCGGGGCCGGGCGCATGGAACACCAGGTGCCGGAAGCCCAGATCGAGGTAGGTGCGGATCTTCTCCACGTGCTCGTCCGGGTCCGAGGAGACGATCCAGCGGGACGCGGCCTGCTCGACCGGCAGCGCGTCGGCGAGCCGCTGCATCTCGATCGGATCCTCGACTCCGCTCTTCTGCTCCGGGGTGAGCGCCAGCGCCGCCCAGTGCTTGGTGTCCGCCAGCGCCCGTTGGCGGTCGGGGTCGAAGGAGACCTTCATCTCGATGAGCAGGTCGAGGTCGTCCAGGGTTCGGCCGGCCTTCCCGGCACCCTCGGCCAGGGCGGGCAGCAGCGTGTCGGAGTACAGCGAGGGTGCCTTGCCCGATGTGGTGATGAACCCGTCCGCGACGCGGCCGGCCAACCTGGTCGCGGCGGGCCCGGAGGCGCCGATGTAGATCGGCACCGGGACGTCGGGCCGGTCGTAGATCGTTGCCCTGTCCGTGCGGTAGTAGGTGCCGTCGAAGGAGACCCGCTCGCCGGTCCACAACTCGCGGATCAGCGTGACGGCCTCCTTCAGCCTCGCGAAGCGCTCCTTGCCGTCGGGCCATTCCAGCCCCAGCGGCACCTCGTTGAGCGACTCTCCCGACCCGACGCCGAGGATGACCCGCCCCGGGTACAGCACCCCGAGGGTGGCGAAAGCCTGGGCGATCACCGCGGGGTGATACCGGAACGTGGGGGTCAGCACCGAGGTGCCCAGCAGCACCCGCTCCGTCCGGGCGCCGACGGCACCGAGCCACGGAAGCGCGGCCGGGGCATGGCCGCCGTCGTGCCGCCAGGGCTGCAGGTGGTCGGAGATGAAGACCGAGTCGAACCCGGCCTGTTCGGCCCTGACCGCGAACGCGGCCAGCTCCACGGGTCCGAATTGTTCGGCAGATGCCTTGTAGCCCAATCGCAATGGCATGAATCCTCCCCAACATCGCATCGTTCGGTCAACCCGGAAAGGGGCCGCCGCCGCAGGCGGCGGCTGACGTGCCCAGCCAGCCTACGGATCCGCCGGAGTCAAGGCCCGCCGACGGCATTCTAGAAACCGCGCGCGGCGTCTAGACTGACGGCATGGCGCTCAGCATCAAGACGGCGGAAGCAGACCGACTGGCCCGGGAGTTGGCGGCCGCGACTGGCGAGACCCTGACGGACGCCGTGACGAAGGCCCTGCGGGAGCGTTTGGACCGGGTCCGGACGAAGCAGGACGACTATGTCGAACGGATTCATCGACTCCAAGACGAAATCGCTGCACTACCGATAGTGGATTTCAGAAGTCCCGACGAGATCATCGGATATGACGAGCATGGTCTGCCCTCGTGACGGGACTCGTCGTTGATTCTTCGGCCGTGGTCGCCATTTCCCTGAGGGAACCAGGGCACGAATGGCTCACCGACCAAGTGCGTGATCGCTCCGGCCCGATGATGTCCGCGCCGAATGCACTCGAGGTGACCATGGTGCTGGAAAGCCGACTGGCCGTGAGTTCGGGACTGGGTCGACGAATCCTCACCCAACTCGGGATCGAGGTCATCTCGTTCACCCCGGAAATGGCCGATCGGGGAGCGCACGCCTGGCGCCGATTCGGCAAGGGAAGCCATCCCGCCGCGCTGAATTTCGGCGACTGTTGCACCTATGCACTGGCCGAGCAGACCGGGCTGCCGATCCTCTGCGTGGGCAACGATTTTGCCCGCACGGATCTCCGGGTGATCCGGCCGCCGGACTGAAAGCCCTGACGTGACAACACACGTCAGCACGTCAGGTCAGGTCAGTTCGTCAGGTCAGTTCGTCAGGCCAGGTCGTCAGGTGGCGACGGCGTCACGCACGACCCCGGCAATGGCCTCGGCCTCGATCAGGAAGCCGTCGTGTCCGTAGTCCGAGTGCATGATGACCAGGTCCCGAGCGGTGGGGGCGGTCGCGATCAGCTCACCCTGGGACGGCAGGAACAGCCGATCGGAATCCACCACCGCCACCGTCAGCTCGGCCGAGATGCGCTGCAGCGCAGCGTCGATGCCGCCACGGCCACGGCCGATGTCGTGCGAGTTCATCCCCTCGGTGAGCACCAGGTAGGAATTCGGATCGAAACGCCGGCCCAGCTTGTCCCCGTGGTGCTGCAGATAGGACTGCACGGCGAATCGTCCGCCGCGCAAAGTGTCCTCGTCGCCCTGTGCGGCCCGGCCGAACCGGGTGTCCAGTTCGAGGGCCGATCGGTAGGTGGTGTGCGCGATCTGCCGGGCGATGCCCATTCCGGTCAGCGGCGCGGGGCCGTCGTAGTAGTCACCGCCGGCGAAGTGCGGGTCCGCCCGGATCGCGGCGATTTGCGGGACACTCCAAGCGATCTGGTCGCCGGTGAAGTAGGCGCAGGTGGCCAGCGCGATGGCCCGGGCGACCCTGTCGGGATGGCCGACCGCCCACTCCAGCACGCGCATACCGCCCATCGACCCGCCGAGCATCGCGGCGAACCGTTCGATGCCCAGCTGGTCGGCCAGCAGCACCTCCGCCGCCACCTGATCCCGCACGCTGATCCGCGGGAAGCGCGAGCCGTACGGCCGGTCGTCGGGTGCGATCGACGACGGCCCGGTACTGCCGCGGCACCCGCCCAGCACGTTCGCCGCAATGACGAAGAACTTCTCGCTGTCCAGCGGCGCACCCGGTCCGATAAGGCCGTCCCACCACCCCGGTGTCGGCTGGCGCGGGCCGGCCGGCCCGACCACATGCGAATCCCCAGTGAGCGCGTGCAGGACGAGAATTGCGTTGTCCCGCAACGGGTTCAGCGTTCCCCAGGTCTCGTACGCCATGGTCACGCCGGCTAGCCGGGCACCGGATTCGGTGACCAGCGGGCCGATGTCGGCGTAGATCCGTGCGTCCGGCAGCGGATGCGCGCCCCGGTCGTCCTGGTAGGGCAGCGCGATGCCGGAGCCGGCGGTGGTGGTGCCGGCTCCGGTGCGATCGCTGACCGCTGTCATGAAGGACGCCGCGTCACGGTGGTGCCGTCAGTCCGACTTCGCGGCGCGGAAACCGGCCTCGAGATCGGCCAGGATGTCGTCGATGTGCTCGATGCCGACGGCCAACCTGATCAGCCCCGGGGTGACGCCGGTGGTCAGCTGCTCGGCTTCCGCCAGCTGGGCATGCGTGGTCGACGCCGGGTGGATGACCAGCGACCGCACGTCACCGATGTTGGCCAGGTTGGTGAACAGCTCGAGGGCGTCGGTGAACGCCTGACCGGCCGGGACGCCGCCCTTGATCTCGAACGAGACGATCGGGCCACCGCCGTTGGGTGAGTACTTGAGTTGGCGGTCGTGCCAGGCGCTGGAGTCCAGCCCCGGGTAAGACACGGACTCGACCTCCTCGCGGCCGGAGAGCCACTCGGCGACCCGCAGCGCGTTGGAGTTGTGCCGCTCCAACCGCAGCGACAGCGTCTCGATGCCCTGCGAGATGAGGAAGGCGTTGAACGGGGAGATGGCCGGGCCGATGTCCCGCAGCCCCTGCAGGCGTGCCTTGAAGATGAAGGCCACATTCGTCTTGAACAGCCCGTCCGGACCCAGGTCCACGCCCCAGGTGAGGTTGTTGTAGCTGGGATCCGGGGTGTTGAACCCGGGGAACCGCTCGGCGTTGGCGACCCAATCGAAGTTGCCGGAGTCGACGATCACGCCGCCGATGGCGGTGCCGTGGCCGCCAAGGTACTTGGTGGCCGAATGCACCACGATGTCGACGCCGTGCTCGAACGGCCGAATGAGATACGGCGTGGGCACGGTGTTGTCGACGATCAGCGGAACGCCGGCCTGGTGCGCGACGGCGGCGACGGCCTCGAAGTCCAGCACGTCGAGCAGCGGGTTGGAGATCGATTCGCCGTACAGCGCCTTGGTGTTCGGCCGGATTGCCGCGCGCCAGGAGTCAGGGTCGTCCGGGTTGTCCACGAAGCCGACCGTGATGCCGAGTTTGGGCAGCGTGTAGTGGAACAGGTTGTAGGTGCCGCCGTAGAGCCGCGGCGAGGACACGATGTGATCGCCGGCCTGCGCCAGGGTCAGGATGGCCAGCGTCTCCGCCGACTGACCGGAGGCGACCAGCAGCGCCCCGACGCCACCTTCCAGGGAGGCGATCCGATCCTCCACGACGGCCTGCGTCGGGTTCATGATCCGGGTGTAGATGTTGCCCAGTTCCTCCAGCGCGAACAGCTTGCGCCCGTGCTCGGAGGAATCGAAGGCGTACGAGGTGGTCTGGTAGATCGGCAGGGCGCGGGCCTTGGTGGTGGGGTCGGGCACCTGGCCGGCGTGGATCTGGCGGGTCTCGAAAGACCAGTTCGAGCTCATGCGGGGCTCCTGGGAGTAGGGCCGACGGCGGCTGCCGCCGGGTAGGCGGGAAGGGCCGGCCACCGCGGACCGGGTCATCCGGTCGGCGGGGCAGCGAGCGGGACGTGATTTTCTGGTTCTGCCCGGATCTGGTTCGGGTGGATCCGAGCCGATCTAGGCAGACCGTTCAACCGTCCGGGTCAGCTACAACAACACATCATCGTGCGCACCGCGGCACTCCTGTCCGTTCTGACAGGCCCGCCGGACGCGGACCCGCGCTTGCGGGCCAACGGTTCGGTGGTCCGCCTGGTCATCACCCGGGGCACCCCACCGCGTGTGGAGGGTTGCCGTCCAGCAAGCCGGGGCTGTTGCTGGAACTCATGACCTTGGCCGTGAGTGTAGCGCTCGGTGAGCGTTGACGCGTCCGGTCCGGGCTCTGTCAACCCGCCCGGTCAACCCGCCCGCAGGAGCGCCGATCGGGGGCCGATCGCGCAGAGCTGACCGGTCGTCACGCTCGGCGATTCTTCGTCCAGACGATCGCGGCCGGCAACGCCGGCGGCAGGAAGATCAACAACGCGGCCGGAAGCTGGCTGAGAACGCTCTCGCTCGATTGGGCGACGCCGTACCAGAGATAGCCGGCGGTGGCGAGCAGCCAGATGACGATGAAGACCAAAGACACCCGCGCGGCTGCGCGTGGGCCCGCCTTCTGGGTGGACAGCAGCAGCAGGAACAGCAGGACGAATCCCGCGACCAGGAAGACGGCGACCAACATGACGACTCTCCTCGTCCACCGGAAGGGCGGCTGATCTCGACCCTAGCCCGGCCGCAGGAGATCATCGGGTGAGTGCAGGACAGTCGTCGCTCAGATCGGGTGCTCTCGAGCTGGCTGGGACGCGGGGCGTTCGCCTTCTCGTTCGTCAGCCCGGACGTCACCCGACGGCAAGCGAGGTGAACGCACCGCTTGCCAGGACTTCAGCGGCACCGCCGTTAGGCGCATAGGCCACGATGCCATCCACCCGTTGCACGACGATCACGTCTTGAGCATCCAGCGCCATCGCCTGGGCACTTGGACCCGCGGGTCCGTTGGGGTTGGCGAGAGTGAATCCGCTGACCGGAATCGGAACGACCGCCGCGCCACTGACCGGCAGCTTGTTGATCACGTCGACTCCTGGATCGACGACGCACCCGTCGACGACTGCCGGGCCGAAACAGGCGAAGCGTGGGTAAGCGGAGAACAAGTTCCCCGCGGCGTCGGTCGCGACGAGCCCGCGGATCACGGTCGAGAAGCCCACACTGCGCACATCCTGTTCCTGGTTGGAACCCGCGGGCACCTTGGACACGGTGGACGCACCGCTGCCTCCGACCACAAAATTCAGGAAATACACGCCGCCGGAGGCATCCTTGGTGACGATTTCTGTACTGCGGAAGAGCTAACTCCGGGTCACGGTGGCCACCGGGCTACCGGGGAATCCCGAATACCTGGTGATCAGCGTTGGACTCCGAACGACGAACACCTTTCCGATCGAACTGGCGATCCAGCCCACCGCCCCGAGCGCGGAGTAGGACGGCACGGCAACGGTCGCCTGGTTGGTGACGGCGTCGATCCGCACGATCTGGGAGGACGAGGGCGAGAGTTGGTCAAGGGCGAAAATGTTTCCCTGCCCGTCGACCGAAATCTGTTGGGGATCGGCGAGCGATCCCGATCCCAGGATTGATTGTCGCCCGGATGCGGGATCGACCCGGAAAATCTTCTTGGCGCCGCGGTCAAGGACGACGACCTTCCCGGCCGGTACCTTGAGCACCTGGGTGGGCTGGATGAATCCCTGGCCCACGCTGCGCACACCACCGCCATCCGGATCGACCTGTACCACCTTCTTGGTGGCGGTGTTGATCGCGAAAATCGAACTGGACCGTTTGGTCTTGTAGGCCATGGAGGCGGCCACACCGGACCCGGCCGCATTGACCGCACGAACGGTGAACCGATACGTGACACCCGGCAGCAATTGGTTGAACGTCAGCGAAAGTGTTCCCGCCGGGACTTCAGTGGCGAACGCGCCAAATCCGGTGGTGGACACGCCGTCGCGGCTGACGCGGTATTTCAGGATGGGTGACGACCCGCTGGTGGTCGGTGCCGCCCAGTGCAGGGTCGCCGAACTCTTCGGTACCCCGGTTGTCGTCACCGAGAGGCTTCCCGGCGCAGCTGGTGTTCCTGTCTTTGGTTGCAGGACGAAGGATGATTTCGTCGTCGAAGCCGACGTCGTGGTGCTCACGGTGATCGGTCC
>Ga0302254_10000236_pt1 | contig 12443 bp, 9 predicted proteins | sample I_Fen_E1_4_FD_194573 | JGI IMG/M metagenome (GOLD analysis project Ga0302254, IMG submission 194573) | Peat permafrost microbial communities from Stordalen Mire near Abisko, Sweden - I_Fen_E1_4 | ecosystem: Environmental > Terrestrial > Soil > Wetlands > Permafrost | place: Sweden: Abisko... | reverse complement strand
TCAGCCGACCGGACGCAGCCACCAGCGGCGCTCGCGGACATGCTCGCCGCCCAGCTCCTCGTCCACGTCCTCCCCGGGCACAAAGCCGCGTGCTCGGTAGAACGTCTCGCCGGCGGCATTCCCCGCCAGGACGTCCGCCGCCACCGGCAGGCCCGGATGCGCCTCCATGATGGCGTCCAGGAGGGCCGAACCCAGGCCCAGGCCGCGCAGCGCCGGTTCCGCGTAGATCGCCACGAGGGTCACCCGGTCCGGGAGAATCTCCGATTCTGCGAACGCCGACACGACACCGTCCAGCTCCGCAACCCACGTCTCGTGGCGCTCGATGCGCAGGCCGACCCGGTCCTCCGAGTAGGCACGCTCGAGGAACCACTCGATCGTGTCCTCGTGCAGCAGGTCCCGATAGGTGGCCCGCCAGGCGGCATCGGCGATGGAGCGAATGGCCGGAGCGTGGGACGGGGTGGCGCGACGCACGCGGATGGTCGACGGCGCGATGGGCGTGCGAGCGGGGTCGGGCGCGAGTTCGACGTCGGAGTCTCGCGCGGTGTCGGGCGCGGGCGCGGCTTCGCGCTCCACCGTTGGCCGGATCGAGGCCGCGCGCTCGCTCACCGGATCTCCAGGCCGTCCAGCCGCGCCAGCTCCTCCGCGAGCACGAGGGGCCGGCGATGCTGCCGGTCCGTCGGCGCCTCGGCGTTGAGGCGGGCGATCGCGGCGTTGATCTCGATGACGAGGCGCTCCAGCTCTGCCCGGTCGCGTCGCCGGCCGATTGCAGATGCGACCGGTGCCCGCGCAAGGATCGCGTCGCGCCGGTCGAGGAGCGCGCGGGCGTCCTTGTCGGCGAGGATCCACGGGGGCGCGGCGCCGGCGTTCTTGAGCATCCGGAACGCCATCGCCCACTCCCCGGCGAACGCGTCATCGACGGCCGGGAGCGGCTGCCCCTGGAAGGGGAGGTCGTCGAACTTGCCCTCGTCCATCGCCTCGCGGATCTGGCGGTCGACGAGGCTCTCCCACGTGGGCGCCGCCTCGCGCTCGCCACGCTCGTTGATGCGGTTGGGGGGCTTCCGCTGGGGTTCCACGGGTGGAGTCTACGGGGACGGCGGCCTCCCCGTCGTGACAGGCGAGGTGGCACGCGTCCCCCGTACGATGGCCGGGCATGCAGCTGATCGACGGGCGCCCGGTCTTCGCCGCCACCGATCTCGTGGGCTTCCTCGCCTGCGGGCATCGGCTCGCCCTCGAGCGCGCGGCCATGGCGGGCCTCGTCGCGAAACCGATCCGGAACGATCCCTCGATCGAGCTGATCGCGAAGCGCGGCCTTGAACACGAGGCGCGGTACCTCGCGGACCTCCGGGCCGAGGGACGGACCGTGGTCGAGATCGAGAAGGACGGCTCCGCGGTCGCGCCGCCCGGAGAGCCCGAGGGGGCGCCCCTCCCGCGGGACCCCGGGGCAGAACTGCGGGCGGCAGCCGCCCAGACCATCGAGGCCATGCGCGGCCGCGCGGACGTCGTCTACCAGGCCACCTTCTTCGATGGGTCCTGGCGCGGCCACGCGGACTTCCTGCTCCGCCGGGACCATGCGCCGGGCGAGCCCGACAGCGCCTTCGGTCCGTGGCACTACGAGGTGGCCGACACCAAGCTCGCGCGTCACGTCAAGGCGTCGGCCATCCTGCAGATCTGCTCGTACGTGGAGCAGCTGACGGCGATCCAGGGCCGGCGGCCGGAGTTCCTGTACGTCGTCCTCGGCGGCCGAGCGCGCCCCATGGATCGCCGCCGCGTCGACGACTTCATGGCGTACTACCGCCGCGTGAGGCGCGAGTTCGAGGAGGCGGTGGGCCTGCGCGGAGATAGCGCGGAGCCCGCCGCCTACCCGCCAACTGGTTCGTATCCGGAGCCCGTGGAGCACTGCGACGTCTGCCGCTGGGCTCCGCAGTGCAAGGCCCGGCGCCGAGCCGACGACGACCTGAGTCTCGTCGCCGGGGCCGCCGCCCGCCAGCGAGCCGCGCTCAAGGCCCGCGGCATCGGGACCCGCCGCGGCCTCGCCGGCCTGGACCTGCCGATGGCGCCGCCGCTCGAGAGCGTCGGCAGGGAGGCCCTCGCGCGCGTCCGGGAGCAGGCCCGGATCCAGGTGGCGTCGCAGGACGCGGGCCGGATCCTCTGGGAGCTGCTCCCCCTGGACAAGGGGGAGGACGGCGAGCCCGTGCCCCTCCGCGGGTTCCTCGGCCTGCCCCCGCCCAGCGAGGGAGACCTGTTCCTGGACCTCGAGGGAGATCCCTTCGCCCTGGACGACGGGGTGGACTACCTGTTCGGCATCCTGGAGCCCCGCCTGCCCGAGGACGACGCGCGATGGGCCGCCCCGGACGGCGGGCGGACGCCGAAGTTCCACGCGATCTGGAGCCTCGACGCGGAGGGCCATGTCACGTGGGCCTCGGAGAAGGCGGCCTTCGAGGCGACCGTGGACCTGATCATGGACCGCTGGGCGCGGGACCCGGACCTCCACGTCTACCACTACGCCGCATACGAGCGGACCGCGCTCGGGAGGATGGCGCAGCGCCACGGCACGCGCGAGGAGGAGGTCGACCGCCTGCTCCGCGCCGAGGTGCTGGTGGACCTGTACCGCGTCGTCCGCCAGGGGCTTCGGGCGGGCGTCGAGAGCTACTCCATCAAGAAGATCGAGCCGCTCTACGCGCTGACCCGGGAACAGGACCTGAAGGACGCGGGGAGCAGCATCGTCGCGTTCGAGACGTGGCTGGAGATGGGAGCGGACACGCCGGCCGGGGACGCGGCGGAGATCCTGGACGGCATCGCTGCTTACAACCGTGACGACGTGCTGAGCAACTGGCGGCTCCGGGACTGGCTGGAGGAGCGGCGGCGGGACCTCGAGGCGCGGGAGGGCCGCACGCTCCCCCGTCCGGCGATCGACGATGGGGCGGCCTCGCGGGAGCTGACGGACCGGGAGCTGCACGTCCTGGAGCTGATGGACCGCCTGACCGGGGACGTGCCGGCCGATCCCCTGGAACGTGCGGCGGACCAGGATGCGGCGGGACGCTGGCTCCTGGCGCAGCTGCTCGCCTGGCACCGCCGCGAGGACAAGTCCGCCTGGTGGCGCTTCTTCGAGCTGCTGCGCATGACCGACGAGCAGCTGATCGAGGAGCGCGAGCCGCTCGGCGGGCTGGTGCCTATCGGCGAGCCGCGAGCCGAGAAGAGGTCACTGGTCTACACGTTCTCGTTCCCGCCGCAGGACCACCGCATCGACGTGGGCAGTGACGTCGCGGACCCGGTCACGCGGGAGGGCGCAGGCGCCGTCGTGGCCCTGGACGAGGGGAACCGCCTGATCGAGCTCAAGCGCGGCCCGAAGCTTGCCGGGACGGCGCTCCCGACGGCGCTGGTCCCCAACGGCGTGATCCCCACGACGGAGCTGGCAGAGAGCCTGCTTCGCACGGGCGAGCAGGTCGCGGAGCAGGGCCTTGCGGATACCGACGCGCCCTCGGCACCGGGCACCCCGGACCTCGGCGCGGTCCGGGCCCTGCTGCTGCGGCCGTCAGCGGGCGACGTTCCCGGCGGCGCGGTCGTCCAGCCCGGAGAGACGCCGCTCGCCGCCGCACTCCGCCTCGCGCCGGACCTGGCGGGCAGGGTTCTCCCGGTCCAGGGGCCGCCGGGCTCCGGCAAGACGTACACCGGCGCCCACATGATCGTGCGGCTCGCCATGGCCGGACAGCGCGTCGGCGTGGTCGCCAACAGCCACAAGGTCATCGGCAACCTGCTCCGGTCGGTTGACGAGGTTGCGCGCGGACAGGCGGACCGGGGCCAGATTGGTCGCCTCGTGCGCATCGGCCAGAAGCCGAAGACGGACCACGGGCCGACGTTCGGCCGTGCCACGGTGCTCCCCGACAACGCCTCGGTGGCGCAGGCCCTGCGGACCGGCACGCTGGATGTGGTGGGGGCCGTGGCCTGGACCTGGTGTCGCCCCGAGATGGCTCTCCCGGAGCCGGTCCTCGACGTCCTGTTCGTGGACGAGGCCGGGCAGATGAGCCTGGCCAACGTCCTCGCGTGCGCGCCCGCCGCCCGCGCGATCGTCCTGCTCGGGGATCCGCAGCAGCTGGACCAGCCCACCCAGGGCAGCCATCCGCCCGGTGCCGAGCGGAGCGCCCTCGGCCACATCCTGGGAGACCGGGCCACCATCGAGCCCGCGGAAGGCGTGTTCCTCGGCGAGACCTGGCGCCTGCACCCCGAGATCTGCTCGTTCACCTCCTCGACGTTCTACGAGGGCCGCCTGCGGCCGGTCGCCGGCCTGGAACGCCAGCGGGTCGCCGGCGGGGGCGCCGCCGCGGCGACGCTCGGCGGCGCCGGCATGCGACACGTCGCGGTCGAGCACGCGGGCAACGCAACGGACTCGGTCGAGGAGGCGGCGGCGGTCGTGGGCCTGGTCCGCGAACTGCTGGACCGGGGCGCCACCTGGACGGACCGCCAGGGTGACGAGCACGAGATGACGCTGGACGACATCGTGATCGTGGCCCCCTACAACGCCCATGTCGCCGCCATCGAGCGCGCCTTCGCCGGCGAGGGGCTGGGCGACCCGTTCGTGGGCACCGTCGACAAGTTCCAGGGCCAGGAGCGGCCGGTCAGCATCTACGCGATGGGAACGTCCGCTCCCGAGGATGCACCGCGCGGGATGGAGTTCCTGTACTCGCTGAACCGCCTCAACGTGGCCACCTCGCGGGCCCGGTGTGTCGCGGCGGTGGTGTGCTCCCCGGCCCTGCTCCGGGTCGGGTGCCACTCGCCCCGCCAGATGCAGCTTGCGAACGGCCTGTGCCTGGCGGTCGAGGCCGCCGAGCCGGCGGAGACGGCCGGCGGGTCCCTGGTCCGCGTCGCGAGCACCTGACTTATCGTGGCTGGCGCATGACCGCGGCCACCCTCTCCCCCTCCGTCCTGGACCACGCCCGCCGCCGCTCCCGGAACACGCTGATCGCCGGTGTCGCATTGGGCAGCACCGGGCACATCGCGGCGGTCACCGTCGCGACGATCGTCGCCAGGGACATGCTCGGCTCAGAGGCGTGGGCAGGGCTGCCGGGTGCCACGGTCGTCCTGGGCGCCGCCCTCGGCGCGGTGCTGCTGTCCGGGCTCATGGCGCAACGCGGTCGGCGGATCGGCCTCGCCACCGGCTATTCGGTGGGCGTGATCGGCGCCCTCCTGGCCACTGCCGCGGTCGTGATGCGCTCGTTCCCGCTGCTCCTGCTCGGGACGGTGCTCATCGGCTTCGGCAATGCCGCGAACCAGCTCTCCCGCTACGCCGCCGCCGACATGGTCCCGCCGGAGCGACGGGCCTCCGCGATCGGCCTCGTCGTCTGGGCGGCGACGGTCGGCTCGGTCGTCGGGCCGTGGCTCGTCCCGATCGCGTCCGACTTCGCCGTGGGCATCGGGCTGCCGCCGCTCGCCGGTCCCTACCTCGTGCCGGTGGTGTTCGTGGGCCTAGCCGCCCTGCTCTCGTTCGTGCTACTGCGGCCGGACCCGTACGAACTCGCGGACGAGTCCGCCCGCATCGATCCAGACGCCGAGCCCGCGGTCATCCTCCCCGTCCGCGAGATCCTCCGCCGGCCGGCCGTGGCCGCCGCGATCGTGGCACTGGTGATCAACCAGTTCGTGATGGTGCTGATCATGACGATGACGCCGCTCCATATGACCGAGCACGGGCACGGGCTGGCGGCGGTGGGCATGGTGCTATCGGGGCACACGCTGGGGATGTACGCGTTCTCGCCGCTGTCGGGATGGCTGTCGGACCGGTACGGGCGCGTGCCGACGATCTTCCTCGGCACGACCGTGCTGGCGATCGCCTCCCTCATGGCGGCATTCGCGCCGCCGGACGGCGGGCTGGTGCTGCTGCTCGCGCTGTTCCTGCTGGGACTCGGGTGGAGCTTCGGGTTCGTGGCGGGCAGCGCGATGCTGTCGGAGAACCTCGAGATCCACGAGCGGACGCGCGTCCAGGGCGTCGCCGACGCGCTGATCTGGAGCTCCGCGGCGGCCGCGAGCCTCGGCTCCGGGCTGATCGTGGCCGCGGTCGGCTACACGGCGCTCGGGATCCTCGGGGCAAGCGCGGTGATCGTCCTCATGGTCGTGCTCCGGTCGCACCGCCGGACGGTTGCACGCGAGGCCGCCGCGACGGCGACGGCGGCGGCCGACCGTGGCTGACCGCAGGCACGGCACCACAGGCCCGGCCACGACCTCGGAGGTCGACCGGCTGACCTGGGATCCGAGAGCGCTCTCCGGCTCGCGGCACGACGCGGTCCTGTTCACGGACGTGGACCTGTCCGACCTCGAGGCGCGGGGGGCGTCGTTCAACGCCTGCACGTTCCGGGGCATCCGGTTCAACGCCTCGACCCACATCGACGCCGCCTTCACGAACTGCACCTTCGCGGGGTGCAACTTCTTCGACGCAACATTCACGGAGTGCAAGATGGTCGGCAGCCTGTTCGACCGGTGCACCTTCGACCTGGTGACAATCGAGGGCGGCGACTGGTCGCTGGTCGGCCTGCGGGGCGCGGACCTGCGCAAGGCGTCGCTCCACGGGGTCCGCCTCCGCGAGGCGGACCTCACCGGCGCCCGGTTCGAAGGTGGGAAGGTCCGGGACACGGACCTGTCGGGTGCCTGGATGCACGGGGCGTCGTTCCACGGCGCGGACCTGCGCGGCAGCGACCTGTCCGCGCTCGACCCGCTGCAGTGCGACGTGGCTGACGCGCTGATCGACGTGGAGCAGGCGATGGTGATCGCGGCCGCCCTGGGCCTGCGGTTCGGCTGATGGTCGCCGACGCCGGACCAGAACTCGCCGGGCCGGCCGGCACGTCTCGACCGGTGAGGTGACGCGCCTGTCGCAGTCTCGTCAGGCGACGCCGGCCCCCAGCTCGTCCGCTATCCAGGCGGCCAGCACCCTCGCGCATGCCTCGACCTCGGCCAGTGGCACGCTCTCGTCCGCGCCGTGGGCCAGCCGCACGTCGCCCGGGCCGAAGATCACGCACGGCGTGTCGCCCACGTTGATGAACAACCGCATGTCCGCGCCGTACGGGACGCCAAGCGCCTTCGGCCGCCGCCCGGTGATGGCCTGGGCCGTGGCGAGGAGCCCGGCGGGCAGCGGATGGTCCGCCGGGATCTGCGCGGGGGCGAACCGGGCACCCGTGATCTCCACCGTCGCCGGCTGGAAGCGCAGGAACAGGTCCCTGGCACACGCGGCGGCGACGCACGCCCGCAGCTCGTCGGCGGCCGCCTCCGGACTCTGGCCCAGCCGCACGCCGTACCGCCCCTCGGCAATGACGCTGTCCATGACGGTGGACGCCCACGCGCCCCCCGCGACCTTGCCGACGATCGTCGGGTACGGCAGCCCGAGCGCAGTCATGAGCGGGTCCGTCTCGGCCGCGTTGCGCCGCTTCTCGTCGGCCTCCAGCGCACGCACCAGCGTCTGCAGGTTGTCGAGCGCGGACACGCCCTCGGTGCGGCGGCTGGCGTGCGCGGCCTTGCCGGGGACGGTGAGCCGGAACGTGATCGCACCGGCGTGGGCCACGACGACATCGAGCGACGACGGTTCCGGGATGATGCACAGGTCCCCGGTGACGCCCGAGCGGATCGCCGCTAGGGTCCCCTGTCCGCCGTCCTCCTCGCTCGGGACGAGGGCCACGATCAACTCCCCCTGGAGATGGTCGAGCGCGCCCGTCACCCGGAGCGCCCGGACCGCGCCGAGGATCGCGGCGACGCCACCCTTCATGTCGCAGGAACCGCGCCCATACAGTCGCCCATCGCGGATCTCGCCCGAGAACGCGTCCCCGGTCCACGTGGCGGGGTCGCCGGCGGGGACCACATCCACGTGGCCCGACAGCACGAGCCGGAAGCTCCCGGGCCTGCCGGCCCGCCCGATGACCACGGGCAGGGTCGCGCGCCGCACCTCCTCGCCGGGCCAGTCCGGGTCCTCCCTGATCGCCGCTGGATCGGGATGGAAGATCTCCACCCTCATGCCGAGCGCCTCGAGCCAGTCCGCAAGGCTCCCCTGGATCTCGATCTCGTCCCCCGTGACGGAGGGCATCCGGACGAGGGCCGCGAGGTCGGCGGCCAGGAGGTCCGGATCGACGCCTGCCGCCGCGGCGCGGGCGACGGGGCTGAGGCGCTTCGGGCCGGTCATGCGCGGAGCACCGGGCGCGTCAGGCATGTGACCCCGCCCGAGCCGTTCTCGCCCACCTCGCGGAGCGGGATCGCATGGACCTCGCAACCCACGGCCTCCAGGCGACGGCGCGTGAAGTCGTTGCCCTCCGCCGTGACGACGACGCCCGGACGCACCGCCAGGATGTTGCAGCCGAGCGTCGGGAACTCCTCCTCGGGCACCTCCACCAGGCGGATGCCGAGGTCCGCGAGGAGCGCATACAGCCCGACGGGGAGCAGCGGCAGGAACACGACCGCCAGGTCGTCCGCCACCGGCGAGATCACCGACAGCAGGTGCACCAGCTCGGCCGCTCCCTTCCAGTACGGGACGTCGAAGATCCGCGCGTCGCCACCGGCGATGGCCGCCAGCTGCCGGGCGCCGGAGTCGTTCGAGCGCAGCGTCCTCCCGATGCACAGCAGGTCCGGGCGAAGCCAGAACGTGTCGCCGCCCTCGAGCGTGCCGGGCGGCTCGATGCGTCCCAGGGTCGGGATGCCCCGGGCACGCGTCCAGGCCTCCAGCACGGCGGGCTCGCCCGCCCGGTTGGGCTTGCCGGGGCGGAGCGGGATCGCGCCGCCGTCCGCGACGAGGATCGGATCGAAGACGTAGACGAGATCCGGGTCGGCGGTCTCGGCGTCGAGGATGTGGACGGTCGATCCCAGGCGCGCCAGGGTCTCGACGAGGCCATCGTGCTCGCGACGGGCGGCATCGAGGTCCACGGGGCGGAGGAACCCGATCGCCGGATCCTCGAAGGCCCGCGAGAAGGCAACGCCGGGTGCCTTCACCAGGACCTCCCTGAGCGGCGCCGTCATGCTCTGGGCGCCCCAGACGCGGTCGGTCGTCAACGTCATGGGCGGAGGATACGTCGCCTCCGGGGTGGTGAGGGCCAGGGTTGGCGCGGCGAAATCACTCCTCGTAGCCGCGCGGGGGGGGACTCCGGTCGCGCGTCGACCGCGCGACCGTCCCAGCGGCAACTCGTTCCCAGCGGCAACGCGTTCACCGTAGCCCAAGAAGGACTACCCGGACGCATCCGGCTGCTGGACAGAGGGCTGGCACCTCGGGAGCGGTTCCGCGGAGCGCGGCAACCCAAGAAGGGCTACGGCCGCGCCTGGCGGCCGAGCAAAGCCGGACTCCGCGAGCAGATAGCCCTTCTTGGGCAACGGGGGTTGCGGGCCTGGGCACAGGCTGCGGGCCGGGCACAGGCTGCGGGCCGAACGGTCCCCGGACGGAATCGCGAGGCTGCCGGCGATGACCGGGTCGACAGGTCGGGCGACATCGGTCAAGATCCCCCCGTTCAGGCTGGGCGGCCCGGCCGCACGGTTACCTACCTCCCCGCGTCCAGAGGCAGACCGATGACCCCGGCGATCCCCGCCCTCCACCGCCACCTCCGCATCGCCGTACTCGTCGCCATGACGATCGCCACGGCGATGCCATCGCCCACGGCCGCGTCGGTCGTGAGCGCCCCGAACACCGGCCTCGGCCCGTCTCCAGCCGCACCGACCTCGTCCACGGTCAAGCTCACGGTCGTGACGAGCGCAGTCACGCAGCCGGTTCTGGTAACGAGCCCGCGGGACGGCACGAACCGCCTGTTCATCGTGGAGAAGACGGGTCGCATCCGGATCGTCAAGGGCGGCTCGCTCCTCTCGCAGCCGTTCCTGGACATCAGCGGTTCCGTCTCGAAGGGCGGCGAGCAGGGCCTCCTGGGCCTCGCGTTCCACCCGGGCTACAAGACCAACCGCAAGTTCTACGTGGACTACACCGACCGGAGCGGCAACACGGTCGTCCGCGAGTACCGGGCCTCCTCCACCAACCCGAACCGCGTGGCCTCGGGCTCCGGCCGGACGATCATCAGGATCGCCCAGCCGTATGCGAACCACAACGGCGGGATGATCGCGTTCGGCCGCGACGGATACCTCTACATCGGCACGGGTGACGGCGGATCCGCCGGCGATCCCGGCAGGCGGGCGCAGAGCACCTCCTCGCTGCTCGGCAAGATGCTGCGGATCAACGTCAACGGCCGGACCGCCAGGCGCAACTACCTCATCCCCGCCTCCAACCCCTACGTCGGCAGGCCGGGACGCAACGAGATCTGGCAGCGCGGCCTCCGCAACCCGTGGCGGTTCTCGTTCGACCGCGCCAACGGCAACCTGTGGATCGGTGACGTTGGCCAGAACAGGTACGAGGAGGTCGATCGCGCCGTCCGCACGACAGCCGGGCCGGGACGCGGCGTGAATTGGGGCTGGCGGACGATGGAGGGGTTCCACTGCTACAGCCCGGCGACGGGCTGCTCCACCACGGGCAGGAAGAAGCCGCTGCTCGAGTACTCGCATGCCACGAACGGGCGCTGCGCGATCACGGGCGGCTACGTCTACCGCGGGAAGGGCATCCCGGCCCTTGCCGGCTGGTACGTCTATGGCGACTACTGCAGCGGCGAGGTCTGGGCGGTCTCGAGCACCGCGTCCTCCAGGCCGACGCCCGTCGTGCTGCTCGGTGCGGGCTCGGGGCGCCTCATCGCCGGCTTCGGCCAGGACGACGCGGGTGCGCTGTACCTGTGCGACCTCAACGGGACGGTCTACCGCATCGACGCCCGATAGGCCGGCGCGGCGGGCGGCGACGCACGCCTGGGGCGCGGGGCGCGGCTGGACCGGCGCGGCTCGGACTGGCGAGCCGCGGGCCGGCGAGCCGCTACGAACCGGTGATGTCGCGGAGGTCCGCCAGCAGCCGGTCCACCTCGGCAGCCGTGTTGTAGTGCGTGAGGCCGATCCGGAGCACGCCCTCCGGTGCCAGACCGAGGCGCTCGATGACGCCGGTCGCGTAGAAGTCGCCCCACCAGGTGGCGATGCCCCGCTCCCCGAGGGCCGTGGCCACGGCCTCTGGCGTGATGCCGCGGAACGTCAGCGCGGCGGTCGGCGTGCGCTCCGCAAACCGCGAACGGTCCGTGATCCCCCAGACCTTCACGCCCGGGATCGTCTCCAGCCCGTCCAGGAGCCGGCCGAACAGCGGCATCTCGTGGGAGCGGATGGCCGCCATGCCGGCATGGGCCTCCAGCCGCCGCCCGGTCATCCCCGGGAATCCGGCCCCGAACCCCGCCCCGAACCGGCGCCCGACCTCCGCGATGTACTGCACGGCCGCCAGCACCCCTGCGAACCCCTCGAAGTTGCCGGTGCCGGTCTCGAACCGGTCGGAGGCGGGGCGCAGCTTGTAGGTGGGGAGCGCGTCGAACGCCTCGCGACGCCCGTACAGCACGCCGACGTGCGGGCCGAAGAACTTGTAGGCCGAGCAGGCGAGGAAGTCCGTGCCGATGGCTTGCACGTCGATCGGCAGGTGGGGCGCGGCGTGGACGGCGTCCACGTAGGTCAGCGAGCCGGCCTCGTGGGCCCGGTGCACCAGCTCGGCCACCGGGTTGATCGTGCCCACCGCGTTGGATGCCCAGCCGAACGCGACCAGCTTCGGCCGGCCGTGGAGGAGGGCGTCGAAGCGCTCGATGTCCAGGGTGACGTCGTCCGGGCGGATGTCGACCGTGTGGACGATGACCCCGCGGTCTGCGGCGGCGCTGCGCCAGGGACCCACGTTGGCCTCGTGGTCCAGGCCGCTCACGACGATCGCGTCCCCGGGCGCCATGGTCGCGGTGATCGACCGCGCCACGTGCATCGTCAGCGTGGTCATGTTGGCGCCGAGCTTGATCTCGGAGGCGTCCCCCGCGTTCAGGAGGTCCGCGAGCGCCTGGTGGGCATCGTGCACGACCTCGTCGCTGCGGCGCGACGTGAGGAACGTGCCGCCGTGGTTGGCGTTCGACTCGCGGTAGTAGCGGGCGACGGCCTCGATGACGGTATCGGGGACCTGCGTGCCGCCGGGGCCGTCGAACAGCGCGATGGGCCGGCCGCCCTGCTCGATGGAGAGGGCCGGGAACCGGGCGCGGAGCGCCTCGACGTCGAACTCGGGCATGGGATCCTCGCGGTGGGTCGGACCCCGATGCTAGCGCGAGCGGCCCGTGGCGGCTCAGGTATTCAGGCTCAAGCCCGGGTCCGGTCCGCGCGCCCCCTGCGTTCGCCGCGCCCTGGCACCGCCGCCCCCGCCCGCGCTGCCATGCACTCGCGAGGCGAGTGGAAGCCCTGGGGGTCGGGGCGCGGACGTGCAGACACTCGCCGGACGAGTGTCAATCGGACGGAACCCTCGCCGGGGCGATCACGCACACCTGCGGCGAGTGCTCGCGCCGGTGCGGCAGCCCGGAGGTGCGCCACCACCTGCCTGGCGAGTGGCTGATCAGGTCGCGGCC
>Ga0302254_10000232_pt1 | contig 12503 bp, 11 predicted proteins | sample I_Fen_E1_4_FD_194573 | JGI IMG/M metagenome (GOLD analysis project Ga0302254, IMG submission 194573) | Peat permafrost microbial communities from Stordalen Mire near Abisko, Sweden - I_Fen_E1_4 | ecosystem: Environmental > Terrestrial > Soil > Wetlands > Permafrost | place: Sweden: Abisko... | reverse complement strand
CCACCCTTATGTGACCCTGGGGGGGTGACGGTCACTCAGCGCGCTGGAGGTACCGTACCGTATCCGATCACTGGCTCATCGTCGCAGGGGTCAAAGGTCCTGCGTTCACCCCGCGGCTGGCGAGTCGCGAGAGCGGGGCAAAACCGTGGGGAGGTTACGCGGCGGCGGCGAGCCGACGTCTCCGCGATCGCCCAGCAGACCCAGGCGCACGGCGCCCAGTTGTTCCTGCTCGTCAACGACCCTGCCCGTGCTCAAGCCCCTGCTGTCCGTCTCGACGGCGCCCGATCAGATGGGGCTCTTCAGCCGCGTTGCCTATCCGCACTGGGACGCCAGCCTGACCGGCCCGCCCTCGTCATGGGGAACGGAATGGAACGACCTCTATTTGGTCCGCGTCCTGCCGGGTGGGTTCCTGCACCCCGTCTCGCGCGGCGAGGTGATTCAGTAGTCGGCGGCATCGGGTGCGATCCGAGCGATCACTGAATAGTCCTGGGCCCCGAAGAGCGTGTCGTTCAATCGCGTGAAGGCGTCGTTCACGGTCGCCACCCACGCCGGGGTGTCGGCGGCGTTGACAAGGGGGACCTGTTCGTCGGTCGCGGGCGCGTAGAACTCCAGGTCGATGTCACGGAAGCCGGCTCGCTCGCACAGGAACGCAAGCAGACGCGGGTGTACCGGCCGCACGTGCGTGGGGTCGAGGACGTAGGAGTTGCCGAGGACATTCAGCGACGTCGGGTTGGGCGTCTCCGCGATGAACAGCCCGCCCGGCCGCAGCTTCGTTGCCACTGTCTCGATCAACCCGACCAGAGGGCGCAGTTCGAGGTGCTCGACGAGGTGGATCGCGATCACTGCGCCGAGGGACGCGTCCGGTTGGTCGCTCAGCCAGGACAGCGCGTCGGCCTCGCGTACGTTCAGCCCGCGCGCGGCTGCGGCTTCAACCATGCTGACGTCAGCGTCCACCCCCAGCGCCTCTGTCCCGGCACGGACAAGCCTGTCGATGAGGTCGCCACGCCCACAGCCCAGGTCAGCGACGGGCCCGGCCTCGGTCAGGCGCGCCCCATACCGGTCCCAGAGCTCGCCGACCACCTTGTCGGGGTCGCCGCGGAACCGGCGCTCGAACCCCAGGTAATCGAACGCAGCGGTTGGCTTGATATCGCTGCCAGCAACGCCGGGTTTGGTCCCCCCGCCCGGCTGGGTCTCAGCTAGGGCATCGAGGCGCCGGACGAGCCGGCCCAGGGCGTTGACTTGATCACGCAACTCGGCCAGGCGCAGCGGGACGGCAGATAGCTCCTCGCCGGGGGCTATGCCCGCGCCGAAGGCATGGAGCACCTCGATCGCGGAGGTCATCTGCTGACGCAGTGCGTCGACGTCCGCGGTCAGCGAGGCCACGGACGAAGCCAGCGTGCTGATCTCCTCTCGCTCCTCCTCTTGGTCACGCCCGAGCCCGGCCTGCTCGGATGCCAGCAGTTCCTGCCGTACCAACGCAGGCCGAAGTCGGTCCACCTCGTGCTCCACGCCGTCGAGACGGGCATTGGCCTGAAAGGCGGCCTTTCGTGCCTGCAGCAGCCCGGCGTCCTCGGCCCTGCGCAAGGCCCGGCGCGCACCTCGGCGCACTGCGGCACGTACCTTGCCGTAGTACCGGTCCCGCTGACGGGCAGCCGGCGTTCCGTCGCCGGTGCCCGCTGGCGTGCGCAACTGCTTGACGCTGCCCTCCTGCAGGGGTGTGGGCAGGGTCATCGTGGTGCCGGACCGGGGGCTGTCGTCTGGAGCCAGAGGCTCGTTCCGCCATCGGCGGCCCACACCGGCCACAGACTTTGCATCTTTGCCGGGTGATGGTGGCGCAGCTGCGACCCCCAGATACTGATCTGCAGCCGCTCGTTGCCGATGAGCAACGACCGCAGGAGGTAGGCCTCGTTCCATGCCCGTCCTTCGAACACCCAGCTCTGCGGGTACTCGAATGGCCAGACGATGTCGTGGACGTGGATGTGAACCCCGGCCGGGAGCTGCGGGATCACGTCGAGAAACAGCAGGTTGACATCGCTGTCGATCTTGCTGACGTGACTGGAGTCGGTGAACACGACGTCGCCTGGGGCGAGGTCGTCGAAGACGGCAGGGTCCACGTCCTGAAGGCGCTGCTCAATCACCGACGCGTCGTCGTAGTCCGACGGGCGCTTTGCTAGGGAACGGGCACTGTGGCGTGCCGGAAACCCGATCGACATCACTCCCCCTGATCGCACCCGACGATGTTAGCTAGCGGGACGGCGTCGCAGGGAGGAAGTCTGTGACCTGCGCCGTCGTGATGGTGCTGGCGTGGTTGGTCGTGCTGGCACGGGGGTCGTGCTAGGACGCGCCGGAGAGGGTTTCCATGGCGTCCGCCGCCCGCGAGCAAATGTGCGCGTCCGAGGGGGCTCCCAGCTCGGACAGCCGCAGCTGATGCCCCTGTGGGCCCGCAGGCAGCAGGGCCGCAGCGAGGGCGGTGGCCGCCCGTTCGACGTCGTACCGCTCCTCCCACAGCAGCCGACCAGCCCACGACAGCCGCGCCGCCAGGCGCGGGTCGGACGCCATGCGTCGCGCCTTGCCGTGCCGTTCCTCCGGCGTCTCGCCGTCGAGCACGTGCACGCCTGGGGCGGCTTCAAGCTCCCGCGCTACGTCAGCCGAGGTGACGGCGGGCGTCCCCCAGGCAAGGGCGAGCGTCAGCGTGGCCGCGTCCGTCACGACGGCTGCGGCCGCGCAGCCAAGGGCAGTGACGTACAGGCTCTCCGGAAGTGGGCGCGACCGGCCAGGCCACTGCCAACCGGAAGAGCCACAGTGGAGCACGGGATGCTCGGGGAGTCCGCGGGCACGACGTAGCCGGGACCGGACCACCGGGGGCATGTAACGGGCGTCGCGTCCCGGGCCGTCCACGGGTATCGACAGGGCGCGCGTCCCCACTTCGCGCCAGGCGCGAATGTCACCGGTGAGGATCACGCGAGCAGCGGGCAGGTCGCCAACCCCGGGGGCGGGGCCGGTCAGCCAGACGGCCAGCGGGCTTCCGGCAAGCTGCTCCCGGTACCGGGCCAGGCCGCCCTGGTCCACGACCCAGGCGGTCGCGCTGGGGGGCAGCGATTTCACGGAGCACCAGCGTGAGAGCGCCGTCAGAAGGGGTGCCAGCGGCTCAGCTGGGCCATCGAGAGCCAGACCGACCACGGCACACTCGACCGGGATCGACGAGCGCGCCCGCTCCGGTCGTGCGGGCTGACCGGCTGCGGGCCGGAAGGCGGCTGGGACGTCGCTCATCCTCCGAGCAGCCGATCGACCACGGGCTGCCAGGAGAGGTCGTGTACCAGTTCCCGACCGGCTTCTCCCATTCTCTGCGCCTCCTGCGGGTCGGCGGCAAGCCGGTCGACTGCCTCGGCGATGGCCTCCGGCGTGCCGTCGGTCACAATGCCGTTGTGCCCGTCGGTGACCCATTCGAGCACGCCACCGGAGTCGGCGGCTGTGATGACCGGCTTGCCCGCCCTGAACGCCTGAAGCGTGACGTAGCCGTAGTCCTCGTCGAGCGGCGCATAGATTACGGCGAGCGCGCCCGCGAACAGCTCGACGAGGTCGTCGTCGGGGACGAAGCCGGCCAGCCTGACCCGGTCCCGGAGCCCCAGCCGGTCGACTAGGTGAGTGAGGTCCGCGGCGAGCGCGCCGCGTCCAGCGACGATCGAGGCGACGTCTGAGGTAACGTGCGCCAGCGGCTCCACCGCCAGCTGTGGGCGTTTGTTGGCGGCCAGGCGGGTCGGGCATAGGACATAGCGCCCGAACGGGCCGGCATGAAGCCGATCGTGCAAGGGCGGGGGGTGGTACAGAGGCGTGCCGACAAGCCCGTTGTATCGGGCGAGTCGGTCGGCAACAGCGGCGCTGATGGTGAATACCCGGCGTGCCTCGCCGAGAGCGCGATTGTCCCACTCGATCATGAGGCGCTGCACTTCCAGCGAGATGTCGTCGGTGCCGATGTCCGACCACGGCGAGTCCACCGTGTCGTAGGAGCCGCGATGCTGGTGGAACAGCCAGACGACCTTGTTCGGATGACGTATGAAGTAGGAAGGGAAGTTGGTGGCGATGACCAGATCCGCATCCAGCGGCACCATCCGCCACGCCAACGGGGCGTCGAACAGCCGCCCTTTCTCCCACGCCACCGGCAGTCGAACGAGTTCGGCCTGGTGGCCCCCGGCCCGCAACGCCGAGACCATGTTGTCCATGCCCAGCTCAGCCCCACCTCGAGTGAACGGAACCTGCGCTCCACAGACAACGACGTCCACGCCGCACCCCAAGATCACTAAATCGCCGACGAGTCGTAAGATTACCGGCGTGACCAGCCCGAGCACGGCTATTGGAGGGCCCGAGTGACGCCAGGTACCGCTGCCCCCCCGGGGCTGGGGGTGCCCGACGACCTTGCGGTCGAACGGGCCCGGCACGGGGAAGCGCTGGCTGACGTTCCGCTGGAGCGGGTCAACGCGCCCCAGCCCTTCGTGCGCGGGTTCCTGCGCTCTGCCCGCGAAGTTGTCGCCTACCGGGAGCTGCTGGCCAATCTGGTCCGCAAGGAACTGAAAATCAAGTACAAGGACTCCGTCCTGGGCTTCCTGTGGACCCTCGTCCGGCCGCTGCTGCAGCTGATCATATATTCGGTGGCGATCGGGCTGTTCCTGGGCAGTGGGAAGGTGATCCCCGAGTTCGGCGTCTACCTCTACACCGGTTTGCTCGTGTGGACGCTGTTCACCGAGATCATGGGCGGGTGTACCAGTTCCGTAGTGGGAAACGCGGCGCTGATCAAGAAGGTCTATTTCCCGCGCGAGCTGTTCCCGCTGTCGGTGGTCGGTGCGGCGTTGGTCAACTTTGGCCTCCAACTGGTCATCTTGCTGGGGGCATACGCTGTGACCGACCGGTGGCCGGCGCCCGGTGACCTTGCCCTCGTTCCCCTCGCTCTGGTCGTGCTGGTCGTCTTCGCCGCTTCGCTGGGCATGCTGCTGGCAGCCGCCAATGTGACGTTGCGCGACGTCCAGTACCTCGTCGACGTGGGCCTGCTGTTCTGGTTCTGGATGACTCCGATCGTCTATGCGTGGACGACAGTGAAGACGGCTTTGGTCACCGACCGGGGGATGCGCTGGCTGTTCGACGTCTACATGGCCAATCCGGTGGCGAACGCTGCGTTGGCATTCCAGCGGGCGCTGTGGCCGGGCGGGCAGACGCAGAAGGGTGCGCCATTCGTCTACGGCGGCGATCTCGCACTACGCCTGGGCGTGCTGCTCATCGTCTCTCTCGGTCTGTTCTGGTTCGCCCAGCGGGTGTTCGCCAAGTCCCAGGGCAACTTCGCGCAGGAGTTGTGAACAGTGGGTGTGACCGTCATCCGTGTCAACGGTGTCAGCAAGACCTTCAGCCTCAACCGGCAGAAATCGCTGAAAGAGCGACTGGTCAACTTCGGCCGGGAACGGCGCCACCGCGAGGCGTTCTGCGCCCTGCGCGACATCTCCCTGGAAATCGACGCGGGGACGACTCTCGGGCTGATCGGACACAACGGGTCGGGAAAGAGCACGCTACTCAAGATCATTGGTGGGATTCTCACGCCCGACCAAGGCTATGTGGAGCGGCGCGGGCGACTCGCGGCCCTGCTCGAGGTGGGGGCGGGCTTCCACGGGGACCTGACCGGCCGGGAGAACGTCTACCTCAACGCCTCGATCCTCGGGTTGACCAAGAAGCAGACCCAGCGGTATTTCGATGAGATCATCGCATTTGCCGACATCGGTGACAGGTTCATCGACACGCAGGTGAAGTTCTACTCGTCGGGAATGTACGTGCGGCTCGCCTTCGCCGTTGCCGTGCACGTCGACCCGGAGATACTTCTCATCGACGAGGTTCTGGCCGTCGGTGACGAGCCGTTCCAGCGCAAGTGCATCGAACGAATCAAGTTGTTCCAGCGCGAAGGGCGCACGATCATTTTGGTCACCCACGACCTGGGCGGCGTGCGCCAGCTCTGCGACCGGGCCGTGCTTCTCGACCACGGCGACGTGATTGTCGATGGAACGGCGGTGCAGGCCGTGCGCTCCTTCCGCGAGCGGTACACGCAGGAGCCCGTCGCCCAGGACAGCTTCGGCACCGGGCAGGCCTGCATTGAGGCCGTTGGGCTGCTCGACGCCCGTGGGCGCCCGTGTGACCGGTTCGAGCCCGGTGACGCTCTTCAGATCCAGGTGGACGTCAGCGCGCAGGCACCGGTTGAGGACTGGGCCGTGGGCATCGCCATCGAGGATCACATGGACAACGTCATCTACGGCACGAATACCAAGCTGCAGAAGATGACCTTCGCCCCTCTGGTCGACGGCGCGCGGATTACATTCCAGATTCCCCGGCTGCCGATGCTGGAGGGGCAGTACTACGTCAGCGTCGCGGTCCATGACGGGACTGGCGGGATCGTCTACCACCGGCTGGACCGCCGGTCTGCCTTCAGGGTGTTCAGCGATGGCTCCGAAGTCGGCTACATCCAGCTGCAGCCCGAGATCAGGGTGACGCCCTCGCGTGCAGAGCACCTTGTTGCGCACAAGATGAATCGCATTGCTGACAGGCTGGAGCTGCGGTGAAGGCGGGTCGCTGTGACCGCCTCGACGGGCGCGTGCCGAATGAAGGGGCGGGCTAGAGGATGGATTTCAACCGGCGGATCGCGGTGTGCCCCGCGCGGTTCGGCCCGGAGGTCGTCGGCGGGGCGGAGCGCGTCCTGCGGGAAATCAGCTGTCGGCTGGCGGCCCGGGGGTGGGCAGTCGACGTCTTGACCACTTGCGCGACCGACCATTTCCGCTGGGACAACGTGCTGCCGCCGGGTACGAGCCACGAGTTCGGGCTACCTGTGCGGCGGTTCCCCGCCATCGTGGACACGCCCGGGCGGGAGCGTGCCGACTGGGAGCGGACGATCTTGTCTGGCGAGCCTGTCCCGATTCAGGGACAGGAACGCTGGATGAACGACGGTGTTCGCGTTCCCGCGCTCTTTCACTACCTCCTCGACCACGGGACCGAGTACGACGCGATCCTGCTCGGGCCATACCTGCTCTGGTCTACGTTCGCGTGCGCCCAGATCCACCCGGATCGCACTGTTCTGTGGGCTTGCCTACATGACGAGCCGTACCTGTATCTCGACCTTTTCCAGCCCATGCTCTCCGGAGTGGCAGGGCTTCTCCTGCAAACCGACGCGGAGCACGACCTTGCACACGGCGCGGTGCCATTGCTCGCACCGCATGAGGTCGTGGGCTGCGGTGTGGAGGTCCCGACGTCCTATTCGGCCGACCGCTTCCGCAGTAAGTACGGCATCGAGGGGCCTTTCCTCTTCTACGCCGGCCGGCGAGAGGGAGCGAAGGGCTGGGAAGATCTGTTGGCGGCTTTCTCCCAGGCGCATGTACGCCGGGGCCTTCCCTTGCAGCTGGTCACCTGTGGTGCAGGCCCAGTGACTCCTCCACCCGAGATCGCCAACAGGGTGGTCGATCTCGGCTTCCTCTCTGATGCCGACCGCGACGACGCGCTGGCTGCGGCGGCCGCCTACGTGCAGCCGAGCCGCTACGAGGCGTTCTCGCGCACAGTCATGGAGGCGTGGCTGGCAGGCACACTCGTCATCGCCAATGGCGGTTCGGCGGTGGTACGCCAGCATTGCGAGAGGTCGGGCGCGGGCCTGGTCTACGACGACGTCCTCGAACTCGAGGAGTGTCTGGCCTTCGTCGCCAGCGACTCGGACGCGGCTGCCGCCATCGCCCGACCGGGTCGTGACTACGTCCTGGCCCACTACCAGTGGCCCGACGTGCTGAACCGCATCGAGAAAGCCGTCGATTCCTTCGTCGGGCAGGAGTGAGCGTATTGTTTGCTTGGTGAGTCTCCCTGCGTTTCGTATAGCGTTCCCAGGTCGGGTGTGACGTGCGGGTCCTCGTTGTTACGCCCTACGCACCATTCCGCGACGGCGTCTCGGCGTACGCATTGCAAAGTGTTGCGGCCTTGCGCCGGCAAGGTGACGACGTCGAAGTGCTCTCACCCGGCCCCTCTGCGGCGCACCACCACCTCGACCTCGGGCGGCCGCGCGGGGCGCTCGCATTGGCGAGACGTGTCTCGGGATACGACCGAGTCGTGATCCAGTACCACCCGGACTTCTATTACCGAACGCCGCCTACGACGGGTTCGCTGCTGGCCGGGCACCTCGCGTTGCAGGCCGCCTTCAGAGCGGCCAAGCACACCGACGTCGTCGTGCACGAGGTGGACCACCGGTGGGGTCGCGGGTCAACTGCACAGGCGGTGGCAGCCAGAATGTTGTGGCGGGCGCCCGACCGCATCTATGTGCACACGGAGGCGGAACGGCGGGCGTTTGTCGATGCGTTTCGCGTACCCCCGGACCGGGTCCATCTTCGAGAGCACGGCAGTGACTTCACCCGCCGCACATCCCTGTCACGGGAGCGTGCCCGAGCATCGCTGCGGATCGCGCGCGACGAGTTCGCTTTCCTGTCGATCGGGTTCATCCAGCCCCACAAGGGCTTCGACCGTGCCCTCCGAGCCTTCGGCGCGCTGGGACTCGCAGGGTGCCGGCTCGACGTCGTGGGCTCCGTCCGGCTCGAAGATGCTGCCTACCTCGCCCATCTTCATGACCTTGAGGCCCTCGCGGACGCCACTCCGGGCGCCCGGGTCCACGCGGGTTATGTCAGTGACGAGATGTTCGACCGCTGGCTGCTTGCGAGCGATGCTGTCGTCCTGCCGTACCGCCACATCTGGTCCTCGGGCGTGCTGGAGCGGGCAGCCCTCTACGGTCGGCCAGTCATCGCGACCCGCGTGGGCGGGCTTGCCGACCAGGCCGCCGCACACCCCGGCGCCACTGTCGTCGACAGCGACGCCGAGCTCGCCGCTGCCATGCTCGCCGCTGCCGGCGACCGTGCCCGAGTGCCGGTCGTCGGGGCTGCCCCATGGCAGACACCGGACGGCGCGACCGGCCCGGCCCTCCGGGCTGTCGTGCAGGATGCGGTAGCCGAGCGGGCGGCGGCGCGTCGCCGTGCCGAGAGCCGGCACCACCGCGCCACGACGGACGGCGGACGTCCCAGACCTGCGTCGGTTGTCCTGTCCGCACCGTTGCGGCAGGTTCCCCCGTTCGTGCTGCCGCCGCCGACGTCGGCGCGTGGGCTGGCGCGCGCGCTCAAATGGGGCGTTCGGCGCCTGACGGGGTGGCAGATCGAGCCATTGGCAGCACAGGCGAACAGTCTGCGGGCCGCATCGATCTGTGCGCTGGAACGCGTCGGCGAGTTTGTGGACGTCGCCGGCCGGGAGCCCGGGAGGGGCTCGGCTGACCCCGAGCCGGGTAGCTGATCCCCTAACCGTGATGGTCTGTCAAGACTGTTGCCCTTCCCGTTGGTCTGTTGGTTGGGACGGCCGTCGCCTTCGGCCCTTGTAGTCGGCATGGGGCTGCGCACCGTGCCGGTTCGCCTCTCGGGTGTCAAGGGTGGGCCGCGCATTGCTGCGTGACGTCTGCGCGCCGACTGCGCGACCTCCTGCCCGCTGAGGGTGTTTGAGGGATCTTTCGCAACTTCTGCCGGCCGGATCCGGCGCCGGCGTCGGACCTCCGGCGGAACCGTGTACCGCGCATCCTGCCTACCGAGGTGCGCCTCACGTGCCCTGCCTGCGCGTGCATTGGCCGTTGACGTGCATTGAGCCATTCGGGCGAATTCGGTCCCCCAACCTGCGGGTGCATCACCCCAAAGCCGATGGAAGACCAATAGCCACTTTCCTCGGCGTGCAGCACGTGGACCTCTCGCGCACGAGACGCCGGGGGCGACTCCTGGTGGAGGCTTCCATGCATCACGTCGGCAGCGCCGTCTCGGCTCGCGCCCGGGCATGGCAGCTCATGGTGGTGAGCGCAGTGCTGGTGCTGTCGGCGGGTCTTGTCGGGTGCCTGCCGATGCAGAAGACCGCGCCGCAGGCCAAGGTCCAGGTCGGGGCCCTCTACACCGACCCGATCGGGACCTGGTACCACCAGTCGGTCACCTCTGAACTGTTCGGCTCTCCCGCGGTCGGCGACCTTGGCAACGGCAGGCAATCCGTTGTCGCGGGCTACCCGGACGGAAACGTCTACGTCTGGGACGTGGCTACGGGTGCCCGGACCCTGAAGTACTGGACCGGCTCAGGCAGTGTCCAGTCGTCGCCGACACTGGTCGACCTGAACGGCGACGGGCAGAAGGACATCTTGACCGCGAACACTGGCGGTGATGTCGTCGGGTTCGACCACGCGGGCAAGAGGCTGTTCTGGGCTCACAGCGGGATCGACAGGGTCCACAAGGGTGGCAACTTCGCCACGCCGGTGGCCGCGGACCTCAACAAGGACGGCAAGCTGGAGATCATCGAGACAAGCTGGGACCACCACCTGTACGTGTGGACGCTCGCCGGCAAGGCGATGCCCGGCTTCCCGATCTTCTTGCAGGACACGAGCTGGTCGACCCCGGCGATCGGCGACCTCAACGGCGACGGCTATCCCGACATCGTGTTCGGGTACGACTGCGACGGTGTCCCCGGCCAGGACTGCTACACGAACTTCCGCGCCCGCGGCGGCTACGTGACGGCCATCGACCGTTTGGGAAGGAGATTGCAGGGGTGGCCGAGGTTCGTCCGTGACCAGGTGATCTGGTCAAGCCCGGCTCTTGCCGACTTGAACGGGGACGGGCGCCTCGACGTCGTCGTCGGTACCGGGAACATGCCGATGCCCGGTGGCAAGCAGGTTCTTGCCTTCAACGGAAACGGCACGCCCCTCGCCGGCTGGCCCTCGCCGACCCTGGGCATCGTGATGGCCTCGCCGGCGGTTGGAGATATGACGGGCGACGGGCGTCCCGAAGTAGCCATCGTCGCCTCCGATGGCGCTCTCTACATCATCGGGCGTGACGGCAAGTGGCTCGTGCGGCAGTGCATCGGCAACTCGATTGCCAAGTGCGGCTCCAACCTGCACACCAGCGTGTCGATGGCTGACGTGGACGGTGACGGGCGCCAAGAGGCGATCGTCGGTGCGGAGCAGCATGTGTGGGTCGTCCGGGGCAACGGCACTATCGCCTACAGCGGGCTGATCTGGGAGGGCCCCGGCAACAGTTACTACCCCTTCAACGGTGCTCCTACTGTGGCGAAGGTCAACGGTCGGGTGCGGGCGTTCCTCATGGGGGGGAGGCCCGGTTACGGCGGGCACGTCCGGGTGGGGGCTGTCTACAGCTGGGACCTCGGGCCGGATCTGGGCGGCTCGCTGGGCTGGCAGACCTTCCACAAGAACATGGGACGCACCGGGCGGTGACGGCACGCCGATGACCGGCGCCCGAGGTGGGATCTCCCATGCGGGCGCCGCCGTTGCCGGCAGTGGTCAGCCGCCCACGACTGCCCGGTAGACATCGAGGATCTCTCGCGCGAACCGCTGCCAGGTGAAGGACGCGGCGTGGGTGCGACCGGCAGCTGTGGAGGCGTTGGTCCGGCCATCGTCCAGCGCAGCCGCCAGTGCCGCCGCCAGGGCCTCGACGTCCCCCACGGGCACGAACCGTGCGTGCTCGCCCAGTACCTCCCGCAGCACCGGCAGGTCGCTGACGACGACCGGCACGCCGCAGGCCAGTGCCTCCAGCGGAGGGAACCCGAAGCCCTCGCGGCGCGAGGGATAGGCCAGGACGCGGGCCCCGGCGACGATTCTGCGCAGGTCCTCGTCGGGCACGTGGCCGGTGAGGTGCACCCTGGCGGTGGCGGCAACCTCGCCGGCCCAGCGCGCACCGCCGACGAGAACGAGTGGTGGGGCCCCGGGCAGCAGGCGGTGCGCGGAGACGAGCAGTGGCAGGTTCTTGCGGGGCTCGACGGTGCCCACGGCCACGATGTACTCGGCGGGCAGGCCCAGGGCAGCTTTCTCTTCCGACGACGGGGCGCGGGTCGCCGACCAGTCCGCGTCGATGCCGAGGTGGGTGGCGCGGATGCTCGCCCGGGGTATGCCGTATTCGGCGGCCACCTCGTCCGCGACGGCCTCGGCGTCGGTAACGACTGCTGCGGCCCGCCGGACACCACGGGCTACAAGCCGCTGATAGGCCAGCACGTCGCGGGTCACGGTGTCCGGATTGCGCAGGAACGACAGGTCATGGACGGTCAGGACCCCCACCGCCTGCCGGGTGGGCGGCAGGACGAAGTTCGTGGCATGGAAGACGTCGGTCGTGCCGGTGAGCCACTCGACCGGTGGCAACTCGGTGTGCGCCCACAACGTCCGGAGCACGCGGGCGGGGACGGGACGCCCCGCGACGCTGCACCCGGGCGGCGCGACGAGCTGGCGCCAGCCGCGCCCGGTGAACGCGGTCAGGACGATCTCAGGCGGTTCGGGCAGCCTCGTCAGGCCGTCGAGCAGGCCCTGAACGTAACGGGCGATGCCGGTGCGCGGGCCCAGCAATGGGGTTGCGTCCAGGGTGACCCGCACTCAGCGACCCTATTGGCGGGGCGGCTTCCCCCGCCCGGCTTCCCCCGCCCGGCCCCCCTCCCGC
>Ga0302254_10000227_pt1 | contig 12609 bp, 8 predicted proteins | sample I_Fen_E1_4_FD_194573 | JGI IMG/M metagenome (GOLD analysis project Ga0302254, IMG submission 194573) | Peat permafrost microbial communities from Stordalen Mire near Abisko, Sweden - I_Fen_E1_4 | ecosystem: Environmental > Terrestrial > Soil > Wetlands > Permafrost | place: Sweden: Abisko... | reverse complement strand
CGGTCCGTCCGGACGATCTGCGGGCGATGACCGCGGCCGAGCTGGCAGCTTCCACGGACACCCAGCTGCTCAAGGCGCTCGAGCAGCTGCAGGGCAAGGGGTAGGCTCCCGGCCCCGGGACGCACGCTGGTCGGGTCCGCGAGGGCCGGCCGGGCGCGGGAACGTCGAAGGCCGCCGGCGGAGCCGGCGGCCTTCGAGCATGTAGCGTGGTTGCAGGGAGCGGTGTCAGCCGGCTCCGTTGCGTGCAGCCGCCACGTGGCGGCTCCAGTCCGAGGTCCGTCCGTCGGGCATCACGGAACTGCCGGTCCAACCGCAGATACAGGTCACTTCCTGGTCCCGGTGGCGGTACTCCGCGATGACGTGACGGCGCGGGTCCGGCTCAGCGGCCGGGCGCCGCGGCGGAAGCCCGTTACCGGGCCGCCGGGCCTCGGTCATCTAGGTTCAGGCCCGGCGCTGCGCGAAGCACGCGCTGCAGTAGACGGGCTTGCCGGAGGTCGGCCGGAACGGGACCTCGGTCTGCTGGCCGCAGGCCGAGCAGGTGGCCGCGAACATCTCGCGCGGACCGCGCGAGCCGCCGCCGCCGCTGCGGGAGCCGTAGCCGCCGCCGGAGCCGTAGCCGCCGCCGGAGCTGTAGCCGCCGCCGGAGCTGTAGCCGCCGCCGGCGCTGTCACCGCGCGACGCCTTGCGGCTTGCGCGGCAGGACGGGCAGCGGCGGGGCTCGGTGAAACCGCGCTCCGCGAAGAAATCCTGCTCGCTGGCAGTGAAGGTGAAGGACTGGCTGCAGTCAGCACAGGTGAGCGTCTTATCGACGTTCATGAACGATCCACTCCTCGTGGCGTGTGCGACGGTATCCGCGATCTGCCTCTGCGGAACCCGGGGAGGTGGTGGATCGAGTCTGCCGTGCTTAGGCTGGCGCCCAACGGTGGGGCGTCGCCGGAGCATACGCCATCGGCAGGATTCCGCAAATGGGAGTTTCGGGCGGCAGGGTCGGGGCGACCCGGTCACGACCCAGGTTCCGCCTCCAGACACGCCTCAGGGGGCGCTTGATGGGCTGCGGAGCTGAGCCGCACCGCGAGGGCACCCCGGCCGCTGGGGGGATAGCAGCCAGGGTGCGGGTGGATCCTACGCCATCGGGGCACCAGGCGACTCGCAGCCAGGGCAGGTTGCCACCGGCGCACGTCGACCTGCAACGCACCCTGGCCTGACACCGTCGCGCCAGCCGGCGCCGGTGCCTCGGCCGGGCCGACGTCAGCCTTTCGGCGGCAGCGACCTCGCGAAGGCGATCGCTCGCTCCAGCCACCCGTCGAGCGCCGCATCGTCCGCGACCACATCGGGCGGGAGCAGGCCGTAGCCGCGCATCGTGCGGCCGGCCATCGGTGAGAACGGCGTCGCGCCCGGCAGCGCCAGGAGCGACACGAGATCGGCGTCACCCAGCCTGACCATCCAGCCGTTCGCGAACAGGCCGGTGGCCAGGTTGCCGCCCACAAACAGCGCGGGATAGCCGAACATCTGCCGTCGCCGTGCCTCGGGGTGGCGGGCGGCCGCCGATTCGAACCGTGCCACCATCTCCAGCGGGGACTTCTCCAGCTTCGGCATCGTCAACCTCCCGTCGGGCGCGGTCGAGCGCCGCGGCCGTCGGCCGCCGCCAGCAAGTCCCCCGCCGCCACCGTCTCGGCCGAGACCGGCTCGTCTGCGGATGCCGGCTCGTCGGCGAGGTTCGGCCCCAGCCAGCGGGTGGCCTCGTCGCCGGGCATCCCGGCGCGACGCGCATAGTCGTCCAGCTGGTCCCGCCCGATCCGCCCCAGCCCGAAGTAGTGGCTGCCCGGGTGCCAGAAGTACAGCCCGGACACCGCCGCCGCCGGGAGCATCGCGTAGGACTCCGTCAGGTGGATCCCGGCCCGGGCCTCCGCCTCCAGCAGCCGGAAGAGCAGGCCCTTGGCCGTGTGGTCCGGGGTCGCCGGGTAGCCGGGCGCCGGGCGGATGCCCTGGTATCGCTCCGCGATGAGGTCCGCGTTGGACAGCGCCTCGTCCGCCGCGTATCCCCAGAGCTCGCGCCGGACGCGCTCGTGGAGGCGCTCGGCGAAGGCCTCTGCCAGGCGGTCCGCGAGTGCCTTGGCCATGATCGACGAGTAGTCGTCGTGCGCCGCCTCGAAGTCACGCACCAGCGCGTCCAGGCCGAGGCCCGTCGTGACGGCGAAGGCCCCCACGAAATCGGGGATCCCCGCCGGGCCCACGAAGTCAGCCACCGAGAGGTTCGGGCGCCCGTCGGCCTTCGCCATCTGCTGGCGCAGCGCGTGCAGGCGCCCCGCCTCGATGGTCCGTGCCTCGTCCACCCACAGCACGATGTCGTCGTCCGGCGTGGCGTTGGCCGCCCAGAAGCCCACCACCGCCGATGCCCGCAGCAGCCCCTCGTCCACGATCTGCCGGAGGAGAGCGACCGCGTCGTCGTGCAGCTCCCGGGCGTGCGGGCCGACGCGGGGGTCGTCCAGGATCGCGGGATACGCTCCGCGCAGCTCCCAGGTGGCGAAGAACGGGGTCCAGTCGATCCGCTCCACCAGCTCCGGGAGCGGGTAGTCGGCCAGCGTCCGCACGCCCAGGAACGAGGGCCGCGGCGGGGGCGTGCGCGTGAAGTCCAGGACGAGCCGGTTGGCGCGGGCTCCCTCGATCGTGAGGCGCGCCTCGCGGTGCTGCCGGCCCTCCCGCTCCACCCGCACCGCCTCGTACTCCGCGCGGATCCCGGCGGTGTACGCCTCGCGTCCACCGCGGTCCAGCAGCGCACCGGCCACGGCCACGGCGCGCGACGCATCCGCGACGTGGATCACGGGCGCAACCCGGTTGGGGGCGATCTTGACCGCGGTGTGCACGCGGGAGGTGGTGGCGCCCCCGATCAGCAGGGGCGTCGTGATCCCCTCGCGCTCCATCAGCGCCGCGACGTGCGCCATCTCGTCCAGGGACGGGGTGATCAGCCCGGACAGGCCGATGATGTCCGCGTTGACCTCGCGCGCCGTCTCCAGGATCCGCGCGGCCGGCACCATGACCCCGAGGTCGATGACCTCGTAGTCGTTGCAGCCCAGCACGACCCCCACGATGTTCTTGCCGATGTCGTGGACGTCGCCCTTCACCGTCGCCATCACGATCGTGCCCGCACGCATGCCCACGCCCCCGCGGCCCGCCTCCAGGTAGGGGATCAGGACGGCGACGGCCTTCTTCATGACCCGGGCGCTCTTCACGACCTGCGGCAGGAACATCCGCCCGGCACCGAACCGGTCGCCGACGATGTTCATGCCCGCCATGAGCGGACCCTCGATGACGTCGAGCGGCTTGCCGGCCGCCAGCCGCGCCTCCTCCGTGTCCTCGACGATGTACGCGTCGATTCCCTCCACCAGGGCATGCGTCAGGCGCTCGGTGACCGGGAGCTCCCGCCACGCGAGGTCGTCGCCGGTCCGGGTGACGGCCGCTCCCCCCGCGTACCGCGGCGCGATCTCCAGGAGCCGGTCCGTGGCGTCCGCGCGCCGGTTGAGGACCACGTCCTCCACGCGCTCCAGCAGGTCCGGGTCGATGTCGTCGTACTGGGGGATCACGCCCGCGTTGACGATGGCCATGTCCAGGCCGGCGCGGATCGCGTGGAAGAGGAAGACCGCGTGGATCGCCTCGCGGACGCGGTCGTTGCCGCGGAAGGCGAAGCTGACGTTGGAGACGCCGCCGCTGATCCGGACCCCGGGGAGGAGCGCCTTCAGCCTGCGCGTCGCCTCGAAGAAGGACAGCGCATAGTCGGCGTGCTCGTCGATGCCGGTGGCGATCGCGAAGATGTTCGGGTCCAGGATGATGTCCTGGTTCGTGAAGCCGGCCTGCTCAGTGAGGAGCCCGTGGGCGCGCAGCAGGACGCTGACGCGGCGCTCCACGCTGTCGGCCTGCCCCGCCTCGTCGAAGGCCATCACGACGGCCGCGGCGCCGTAGCGGCGGCAGAGCCTTGCCTGGCGCAGGAACTCGTCCTCGCCCTCCTTGAGCGAGATCGAGTTGACGACGCCCCGGCCCTGGAGCTGGCGGAGCCCCGCCTCCAGGACGGACCACCTGGAGCTGTCCACCATGAACGGGACGGCGGCGATGTCCGGTTCCGCGGCGAGGCGGCGCAGGAACCGGGTCATTGCGGCGACGCCGTCCAGCATCGCCTCGTCCATGTTCACGTCCAGCATGACGGCGCCGTTCGCCACCTGGTCGCGCGCGATGGCGACGGCCTCGTCCTCGCCCGCGTGGCCGTCGGCGAGGGCTCCAGCCATGAGCCGGGCGAACTTGCGCGAGCCTGTCACGTTGGTCCGCTCACCGATGTTGACGAAGGCCCCGCCGGGCATCGGGATCGCCAGGGGCTCCAGGCCGGCCAGGCGGGTCTCGCCGGTGCCCGCCGGGATTGCACGCGGCTTCACCCCTGCAACGGCCCGCGCGATGGCCGCCACGTGCTCCGGGGTGCTCCCGCAGCAGCCGCCCGCGGCGTTGAGGAGGCCTTCCCGGGCCCATGCGCCGATCGCACTGGCCATCTGGTCAGGGGTCTCGTCGTAGCCGCCGAGCTCGTTGGGCAGACCGGCGTTGGGGTAGCTCAGCAGCGCGACGTCGGCCAGGCGGGCGAGCTCCTCCACGTGCTCCCGCAGCTGCCTGGGACCGAGGGCGCAGTTGAGGCCGACGAACAGGGGGTCGGCGTGACGGACGCTGGTCCAGAACGCCTCCAGCGTCTGACCGCTCAGGGTGCGTCCCGACGCGTCGACGATGGTCCCGGACACGATGACCGGAAGCCTGGTGCCGGCAGCTTCGAACGCATCCTCCAGGGCGAAGATCGCGGCCTTGGCATTGAGGGTGTCGAAGATCGTCTCGATCAGCATCAGGTCCGCGCCGCCCGCGATGAGGCCCTCGGCGGACTCCTGGTAGGCCGCCGCCAGGTCCTCGAAGCTGACGTTGCGGGCCGCGGGATCGTTCACGTCCGGGGAGATGGAGGCCGTGCGATTGGTGGGGCCGAGAGCGCCGGCGACGTACCGGGGCAGGCCGTCGGTGCGCTCCGCCTCGTCGGCAGCCTCGCGTGCCAGGCGGGCCGCGGCCTCGTTGATCTCCCGCGCGACATGCTCCAGGCCGTAGTCCGCTTGGGCGATGCGTGTGGCCGTGAACGAGTTGGTGCTGAGGATGTCGGCGCCGGCGACCAGATAGGCGGAATGGACGGCGCGGACCGCGTCGGGGCGGGTCAGGCACAGGAGGTCGTTGTCGCCCCGGAGGTCCTTCGGGTGGTCCGCGAAGCGCTCACCCCGGAAGTCCACCTCCGTGAAGCGGTGACGCTGGAGCATCGTGCCCATCGCACCGTCCAGCACCAGGATGCGCTCCCGCAGGAGCGCGGGGAGGCGCTCGAGGCGGGTCGCGCGCGTGAACGGCGAGGAAACGTGCAGGGCCGACATCGGATCGCGAGTGTAGCCCCGCGCCCTCGCCCGAGGCGCGCCTCGCCTCGCCCGAGGCGAGTCGTCATCACTCACTCGCCAGGTGGGTGGTACCCGGGCAGATGAGCGCGGGTGACTCGGTTTGGCCCACGCCTCGTGCGATGATGGGCCCGCGATTCAGGCCATCCACTCGCAGGGTGGGTACTTGCGGTGATCCAGGCGGACGAACCTGCGCCAGCACCCGCCGTGTGGGTGGATGCTGGGATCGGGACCCGGGAGCGGGCCCGCGTACTCGTCCCATGAGTAACTGCGCAGGTCTGCGACCGCCGGGGCAAGTACCACCCGTGCGGTAAGCATCTGCGCAGCTGGGCACCCGGAGTCGCCGAGCCGGGCAGCCGGAGCCGGCCGAGCCGGGCATCCGGAGCCGCCGAGCCGGGCACGCAGGGCCCGCCTGGCCACTAGCCCGTCGCTCGTTCCGCGTGCCGCGACGGGACCCCGCCCATGCCCCCCGGCCCTTGCGTGGATGCCTCGCGGGATGGTGGGATCGCCAGTGCGTTCCGTGTCGCGAGGAGGGTGTGGGATGACGAGCGTGGCAGACGCTCCGCTGGTGGCCCAGGAAGGGGCCGCTGGAACGAAGGGCCTGAAGACGGGCGCCCTGGGGATGGTCGAGAGCGTCGTGATCGGCGTGGCGTCGACCGCGCCCGCCTACAGCCTGGCGGTTTCGCTGGGCCTCGTGGCCGCCGCTGTCGGGCTCGCCTCGCCGGCGATCATGTGGGTGGCGTTCATCCCGATGTTCTGCATCGCGATCGCCTACTACTACATGAACCGCGCCGACCCGGACTGCGGCACGAGCTTCACGTGGGTGACCAGCGCCATGGGCCCCCACCTCGGCTGGATCACCGGCTGGGTGATGATCGTCGCCCAGATCGTCGTCATCGCGAGCCTCGCCGAGGTAGCGGCGCAATACACCTTCAGCCTGTTCGGGATCAACGCGATCGACAACCCCGTCATCCCGATCGCGGTCGGTGGCGTCACGTTCGATGCCGGCGTCATCGGTCTCGGCGTCCTGTTCGTCGCCGCAATGACCTGGATCTGCTATCGCGGCATCGAGCTCTCGGCACGGACGCAGGCGGTCCTCCTGTCGATCGAGCTGATCACGCTCGGCATCTTCTCCGTCGTCGCGCTCATCCAGGTCTACAGCGGCAGCGTCGCGACGGCGGTGATGCCGTCGCTCGACTGGCTGAACCCGTTCTCCATCACGAACGACAGCGGCGGTTGGGACACGAAGGCCTTTGCCGCCGGCCTGCTCATCACCCTGTTCATCTACTGGGGCTGGGACACCACGGCCTCGGTGAACGAGGAGAGCGGCAACCCGACCGAGCAGCCGGGCCGAGCCACGGTCTTCTCGGTGCTCATCCTCGTCGGGACCTACCTCCTCGTGACGATCGCGGCGCAGGCGCTCCACGGTGCCCAGTACCTCGCCGACCAGGGCTCGAGCGACATCCTCGCGAACCTGGCCAGCGAGGTCCTCGGCTCGCCGCTGGACAAGCTGCTGATCATCGCCGTGCTGACGTCCGCCGCGGCTTCGACCCAGACGACGATCCTGCCGACGGCACGCACGGCTCTGTCCATGGGCTCCAGGGGGGCGGCGCCCAAGTACTGGGCGATGATCCACCCGCGCTTCCAGACGCCGGCGAACGCGACGATCTGGACGGGGATCCTGTCCGTCGTCTGGTATGTCGGCCTCAAGCTCACGTCCGAGAACGTCTACTACGACGCCCTGACCGCGCTCTGCCTGATGATCGCGTTCTATTACGGCATCACCGGCTATGCGTCGGCGATCTACTACCGGAATGTGATGTTCCGGAGCCTGAAGAACTTCGTCGGGATGTGTGTCCTGCCGGTCACCGGCGCCGTGATCCTGACCTGGGCCTTCTGGCAGTCGGTCATTGATCTCGCCGATCCCCTCAGCTCCAACACCTGCACCGACCCCAACGACGCGTCGACCTGTGCCAACCTCTTCGGGATCGGCGTCCCGCTGGCGCTCTCGATCGGCCTCATGGCCGTGGGCGTCGTGCTGATGGTGATCTGGATGGTGCGTTCGCCCGAGTTCTTCCGGCAGCGCCCCGGGACCTTCCAGGAGGTCCGCGAACCGGCCTGAGGACCTGGAGGCTGACAGCACGGGAGGCAGCGGGAGCCCTCCCATGCCGCGCCCGCCGCGCGGCCCGTCACTCGAGCTCCCCTCGGAGGTGGACTGGACATGCGCATCCTGGTGGTCGGAGCCGGCGGCGTCGGCACGGCAGCGGTCGCCATCGCGGCACGGCGTGACTTCTTCGACCACCTGGTGGTGGCCGACTACGACCCCGTCCGCGTGGAGCACGCGCTGGCCCAGGTGGCGGGCGATGCACGGTTCTCCGGGGCCCGCGTGGACGCCTCGAACGTGAACGCGCTGGTGGCGCTCATCCGCGAGCAGGGGATCACGCACGTCCTCAACGCCGTGGACCCGCGGTTCGTCATGCCGATCTTCGATGCGTGCGGGATTGCAGGCGTGAGCTACATGGACATGGCGATGTCGCTCTCGCACCCGCACCCGGAGCGGCCGTACGAGGAGACCGGCGAGAAGCTGGGCGACCGGCAGTTCGCCAAGGCCGGCGAGTGGGAGGCCGCCGGGCGCCTGGCGCTCGTCGGCCTGGGCGTCGAGCCCGGACTGTCCGACATCTTCGCGCGCTACGCTCAGGACGAGCTGTTCGGCGAGATCCACGAGGCCGGCGTGCGGGATGGTGCCAACCTGGTGGTGGACGGCTACGAGTTCGCGCCGTCGTTCTCCATCTGGACGACGATCGAGGAATGCCTCAACCCGCCGGTCATCTGGGAGGAGGGCCGCGGCTGGTATACCACGGCGCCGTTCAGCGAGCCCGAGGTGTTCGACTTCCCGGAGGGGATCGGCCCGGTCGAGTGCGTGAACGTGGAGCACGAGGAGGTGCTGCTGATCCCGCGCTGGGTCAAGGCGAGGCGCGTCACCTTCAAGTACGGCCTGGGCGACGAGTTCATCAACGTCCTCAAGGTGCTCCACACGCTGGGCCTCGATCGCACGGATCCCGTGGCCGTCAGGGGCGCGGCGGTCTCGCCGCGGGACGTGGTGGCCGCGTGTCTCCCGGATCCGGCCGGCCTGGGCGACCGGATGCACGACAAAACGTGCGCCGGCACCTGGGTCACGGGACGCGGCAAGGACGGGGCGCCGCGCGCCGTCTACCTCTACCACGTGGTGGACAGCGACTGGTCCTGGAAGGAGTACGGATCGCAGGCGGTGGTCTGGCAGACCGCCATCAACCCGGTCATCGGGCTGGAGCTGCTGGCGCATGGGACGTGGTCCGGGACCGGGGTCCTGGGCCCCGAGGCCTTCGAGCCGAAGCCGTTCCTGGACATGCTTCAGGAGTACGGGGCGCCTTGGGGGATGCGCGAGGAGTCGGCACCGGTCCTGTGAGGATCTGGTAGGACTGGCGCCTGCCGGGCGTTCGTCCGGCTTGGTCGATCGTCCTGCCGGGCATGCCCCTGGCGTCAGATCCCGTCGATCCGCCGGGAGGACAGGCGCGGCCCGTACCGGGGCGCCTCGAACCCGGCCAGCTCCAGCAGGCGGATGACCCGTCCTCGCTGGCCGCTGTATGGCTCCAGCAGCTCCAGCATCCGCTCGTCGGAGCCGCGAGGCTCACGGGCGAGCGCCCACGCGACCATGTTCGGGATGTGGAAGTCGCCGACGCTCACCGCGTCCGGGTCCCCGAACGCGCGCATGCCCACCTCGGCCGCCGTCCACGGCCCGATCCCGGGGAAGGCCCGCAGCGCGGCGTAGGCCGTCTCGCGGGCACCGGAGGAGGCGCCCGGGTCGGCGGCGGCCTCTCCGAGGCGCTCCAGGCGTGAAGCCTCGCGGCACACGGCCCCGATCAGCTCCGCGCGCCTGCGCTCCAGCCCCAGTGGGTGGTACGCGTGGTAGGGGAGCCTCGCCAGCACATCCGGTGCCGGCAGCAGGCGCAGGCCGGGCGGCCCGGGAGCGTCCTCGCCGTACGTGCGGACCAGCCCGCGGAGGGTACGACGCGCCTCGTCGCCGGTGACCTTCTGCTCCAGGATTGCCGGGAGCAGGGCCTCCAGGACCGCGCGGGTGCGCCCGATCCGCAGGCCGGGTGAACGCTTCGCGGCTGCGCTCACCGCCGCGTGCTGCGGGACGAGGAGGCTGGGATCGTCGTCCATCCCCAGGAGCCCTTCGAGGCCGGACAGCGCCCAGGTGCTCCCCGGGCCCCAGGCTTTCGCTCGCGCGGTTCCTTCGCGCGCCTCGATGAACAGGGTGACCGGCCCGTCCGGTGTTCGCGTCGCCCGCCAGGTGGAGCCCGAGACCTCGAACCGCATCGAGGGGTCCTCGCGGCCGCGAGCGTGGATCCCCAGGGTCAGGCGTTGGCTGAACGGAGAGGGGAGGGGCACCTCGCGTTCGCCGTCGGGCGGACCCGCGGCCTGGGTCACGGTCACGGTCACGGCCGGAGGGCTGCCGCTAGGCTGCCGGACTCGCGGGCTCCCCCGGCTCCCCGGCCTCCGCGGGTTTCCCCGGTGTCCGTGCGGGGTCCGCAGGCTCGAGGACGAAGAGGTCGCCCCAGTCGGCGCGCTCGGCGACGCTGCCCATCGATGCCTTCAGCTCGGCCAGGGCGGCCGTGCGTTCCCCGTCGCCCACGAGGCGGGCCTGGTAGCCTCGCTCGACGCCCTTGATGGCGAACGTGGCTTCGGGGTTGGCCTTCAGGTTGACCGTCCAGCCGCGGTTCACACGGCTCCCGGAGCCGATGAGGATCGACCCGTCCGAACGCGTGACGAAGCCGATCGGGGCGCGGCGGGCGAGGCCGGTCTTCGCGCCCGTCGTCCCGAGGACCCCGACCCGTCCCGATCGCACCATGAGCGATCCGCCGATGGCGTTCAGCCGGCGGGTGATGGCGTTGGTCACGGTGTCTCCTTCGGCGGCTGGCGAGGACCGCTGGGGCGCGCCGGTCCGTCTGTTGGTCACGGTCGGAGGGTACGCCGCCCCGCCGCGGCCGCGCCGGCCGCCCGCACGATTGCCGCCGTGCCTGCGCGCTGGGGTCCCGATTTGGCGGGGTCGATCGAGTGGCGCTTCGGGCGGGGCTCCGGCGGCTGAGCAGGCACTCTCGGCGAAACGCGAAACCGCGGGGCGTCCACGAGCGTCACAGGGACCTGGTGCGGTGCAGATGCACCCCGAGCCCGAGGTCCTCGCCGTGATCGCGCGTCCCATCCGGTCCACCTGCCTCGTCGTTGTCGCTGCCGCCCTCGTGGCGGCCTGCGGCGGGACGCCCGCCACGCGGTCGCCCGCCTCGACTGCTGCCACGGCGTCACCGGCCCCGTCGGCCGTCACGCCGTCGCCCGCCTCGTCGACGACCGCCTCGCCGTCGCCGCTCTCGACACCGTCCCACGTAGGCGTGTTGTTCGAGGCGACGACCGAGGGCGGGTTCATCAAGCCGTCCGCCTCGATCGCCGCGGTGCCGGAGGTGTTCGTCGACACCGCCGGCAGGATCTTCACGCCCGTGACGGCCGCCGGCGGGTCCTCGCCGGTCATCCCGGCGTTCGAGGTGCGCGACACGGGACCCGTCGGCGCCGCGGCCATCCTGGCCGCGATGCGGTCTGCCGGCCTCGACACGGAGAAGGTCGGTGGTGTTGCCGCCGACACGGGGTCGACCGTCTTCACCGCGGTCATCGACGGCGAGATGGTGCTATCTCGGTTCGCCGCCTCTGGACCCGGCCGGCCCGGCCAGCCCGGCGGCTCGAGCGATCCCGGCGCCTCGTCCGCGCCGGAGGCGCCCGGCGCCGCGGCCTTTGCGCTCCTGTCGCGCCTCGTCGACCCCGCGGAGACCTGGGGGGCCGCGCCCGCGCCTGTGGCCGAGCCGTACGTCCCGGACGGATACGTCGTCTACGTCGCTCCGGCGGGCGCCACTGCGTCCGGTGCGGCGCCATGGCCGCTCAAGACCGTCCCCGATGCGTTCGGCACGCCGGCCGTTCCCGACCTGGGGGCCGCGGGGCTGCGCTCGGGCGTGGTGACCGGCGCCGACGCGCGCACCCTGGCCGCGGGCCTGACCGGGGTCGCCGCCGGAGGCGCGGTCGAATCGGGCGGAACGGCATGGTCCGTCTGGGTCCGCCCGCTGTTTCCCGGCGAGATCGGCGGCTGAATCGGGTCGCGCCCTCAACCTGTGAGAATGCTCATGTGGGGCACATCCGCCCCTGCACCCGGCCTCGTATGGTAACGAGGAGGGCGTTGCTCCTCGGCGCCCGAAGGATGGAGGACCGATTGGCCGCAGTGCGAAGCGTGAACCGGCGATGACTCGCCGGGACCGTGAGTCGCAGCGTGCTCGTACCAGGCCGACCGGCAACGTGGAACCGGCGCCGCGACCCGGTACCAGGCCCTCCGAATCTGCTCCCGGACCTGGCTTCAGGGAGCAGATGGAGCGCGCGAGCGTGCCTGCTCGCGCGCTCCTGCCACTCCGCCTGTTCTTCGGGGCGACATTCCTCTACGCCGGCCTCGACAAGCTGCTGGATCCGTCCTTCTTCGACGCGTCCGCGCCCTCATCGATCGTCGCCCAGCTGGCGGCCTTCGCGCGCGTCTCGCCGCTGTCCCCGCTCGTGCACGTGGTCGAGCCGTTCGCGATCCCGATGGGCCTGCTCATCGCCATCGCGGAGATCGCCATCGGGCTCGGAGCGCTGACGGGGCTTGCCTTTCGCCTGGCCGCCGTGGGAGGCGCCGCGCTCTCGATCGTGTTCTGGCTGACGGCCTCCTGGACGACACATCCCTATTACTACGGCGCGGACCTCCCCTACGCGTTCGGCTGGATCACGCTTGCCCTCGCAGGCCACGGCGGGCTCCTGGTCCCGACCGCCATCCGGGAGCTTGGCAATCGCGCCGTGGACGAGGGACCCTGGGGTCCCCGCAGCGTCCCCGAGGGTTCCCGGCTCCGCGACGTGCGCGGGTTCGTGGAGGAGCCATCGGAAGGCAGGCGCTTCCTGCTCCAGGCGGGCGTGCTCGCGGCCGTGTCACTGGCCGTCGCCTCGCTGACGGTCCCGCTGCGGATCATGAGGCCGGCCTCCACCGGGGACGGGATCGCCGCCACGGGCGGGGACCTCGGCAATCCCACCAATGCCCCGGTCCGGACCGCCGGACCCG
>Ga0302254_10000222_pt1 | contig 12688 bp, 9 predicted proteins | sample I_Fen_E1_4_FD_194573 | JGI IMG/M metagenome (GOLD analysis project Ga0302254, IMG submission 194573) | Peat permafrost microbial communities from Stordalen Mire near Abisko, Sweden - I_Fen_E1_4 | ecosystem: Environmental > Terrestrial > Soil > Wetlands > Permafrost | place: Sweden: Abisko... | reverse complement strand
ACGACAAGCTCGTCTACGTCTGGTCCACCTTCGAGCCCGACATGGCTCGCCATGCCTTCGCCTGCTTCGACCAGCCCGACCTCAAGGCTCCCCACGGGTTCGTGGTCGACGCCCACGAGAGCTGGACGGTCACCAGCAACTCCGCTCCCGACCGGGTCGAGGAGGTCGACGACGGCGGACGGCGCTGGACCTTCGGCGACACACCGCCGCTGTCGACGTACGTCACGGTCGTCAACGCCGGGCCGTTCCACGAGCTCCGCTCGTCGCGCGGCGGCTACGACCTCGGGCTGTTCGGCCGGCAGTCGCTCAAGCAGTTCCTCGAGCGCGACGCCGAGGAGCTGTTCGACCTCACCGAGCGTGGCCTCACCTTCTTCGGACAGCGCTTCGGTCAGCCGTTCCCGCAGGAGCGCTACGACCAGGTGTTCGTGCCCAACATGGGCGGGGCGATGGAGAACTGGGGCTCGGTGACCTGGACCGACAGCGTGCTCTACCGCAGTACGCCGACCTACGGCCAGCGCGCCGTACGCGCCCAGATCCTGCTGCACGAGATGGCCCACATGTGGTTCGGCGACCTCGTCACCATGCGCTGGTGGGACGACCTCTGGCTCAACGAGGCGTTCGCCTCCTGGGCCTCGAACTGGGCAGGGGTCAACTGCACCGCGTTCACCGACGAGTGGGCCACCTTCCTGGCCGCCGGCAAGATGGGCGGCTACCGGCAGGACATGTCACCGGCGACCCACCCGATCCGCGGCGAGGTTTCCAACGTGGCGCAGGCGATGGCGAACTTCGACGCGATCACCTATACCAAGGGCGCGAGCGTCCTCAAGCAGCTGATGGCGTACGTCGGGGAGGACGCGTTCGTCGAGGGTCTGCGCCACTACTTCCGTGCGCATGCCTGGGGCAACACGGTCCTCGACGACCTGATGTCCGCCATCGGCGAGGCGGCCGGACGAGACCTGAGCGGCTGGACCGTCGCGTGGCTCGACCGCGTCGGCACCGACACGCTGCGCCTGACCGACGACGCGATCTCGGCGATCTCGCCCGACGACGACGACCCGCGTCCGCACCGCCTCGACGTCGCCTCCTACCGCGTCACCGACCACGACGTCTCCGACCCCGGCATCACGCTGCTCGCGGTCACCGAGGTCGAGACGAGTGGCACCCTCACCCCGGTCGACCTCCCCGAGGCCGATCTCCACCTCCTCAACGCCGGCGACCTCACCTTCGCGGCCGTGCGCCCCGACCCCGGCTCGGTCCGGACCCTCCTCGACCGCGCAGCCGACCTGCCTGCTGCCGTCGACCGCGCGCTGGCCGTCGTCACGGGCTTCCAGATGGTCTGCGACGGCGAGCTCGCCGGGGAGGACCTCTTCGCGTGCGTCCTCGAGGTGCTCCGGCGCGAACACAGCCATGCGGTGGTCGAGCCCTTCCTCAACGTCGCCCTCGAGCTGGCTCAGCGCTGGACGCCCAGCGACCGCATCGCCGAGCGCCTCGGGCAGCTCGCCGACGTCGCGGCCACGCTGGCCGACGACCCCGACCTCACCACGCCCGCCCTGCGGACACTCGCGGCCGCCGCCTCCTCGGAGCAGCACCTGGCCCGCCTCGACGAGGCCGCCACCGCGGACGTGGACCTGGCCTGGCGTGTCGCCACGCGGCGCGCCGCGATCGGGCAGTACGACGAGGCCACCGTCGAGGGACTCCTGGAGCGTGACCCCGATCCCGACGCACCCATCCGGGCGCTCGCGGTCCGGACCGCCCGGCCCCACCCGGAGGCCAAGGACGAGGCGTGGTCGGAGCTGTTCGAGAAGAAGAAGGTGCCAGGGGGCCCCATGCTCGGAGCCCTGATCCGGGCGTTCTGGCAGCCGGAGCAGGACGACCTGCTTCTCCCCTATGCCGACCGGTTCCTCGACGAGGTGCCGGCGCTGGCGGGGGGCGGGATGCTCATGGTGTTCGGCCTGATGTTCGGGATGTTCCCGCAGGTCGCCGACGAGGCGTTCCGGCAGCGGGCCGACGAGATGGCCGCGGACCCCGACTGCGACCCGACGGTCCGGGCAGCGCTCCTGATCGGGGTCGACACCCTGGCCCGACGCGAACGGGCCCGCGCCGTCTGAACGGGATCAGGCCGCCCCGCCGGCGCGGCCCTCGATGATCGAGACCCGCGTCGGAGTGTCGACCACCCGGGTGAGAGCGAGCCCCGCGGCGGCGAACAATGCGGCGTACTCCTGCTCGGTGCGCTCCCGGCCACCCGGCATCACGAGCATGTTGAGGTCGGAGAACGCCGCATGCACCTCGTACCCGGGGCGGCCGAGGACCGTCTCCACCACGAGCACGGCGCCGCCGGGGCGCAGGCCTCGTGCACAGGCGCGCAGGATGTCGACGCAGCGGTCGTCCGGCCAGTCGTGGAGGATCGACTTCAACAGGTAGGCGTCGGCCGGCGGCACCTCGTCGAAGAAGCTGCCGCTCACCGCGGACCACCGTGGTGCGAGCTCGGGTGTGAGCGGGGCCGTGGCGACCACGTGGTCGAGATCGAACACCGTGCCGGACACGCCCGGGTGCCGGCTGAGCACGGCCTCGAGCAGGGTCCCCTGTCCTCCGCCGACGTCCACCACCTCGGCCAGATCCGAGAAGTCGTAGGACTCCGCGACCGCAACGGCCACCGACGACGTCAGAGCGGTCATGTTGTCGTTGAAGATCTCGTTCTCGTCGGGGTGGGCCCGGCGATGGGTCCAGATGTCCACCCCGTGCGTGGCGTGGAACGCGTTCTCGCCCGTGCGCACGCTGTGTCCCAGGTTCCCCCAAGCCGACCAGAGCTCGGGGCTGTTGAGCGTGCGGGCCAGCGGACGCAGCGTTCCCGGTACCTCGGAGCGGAGGCCCTCGCCGAGATCGGTGTTGGCGTACGTGTCACCGGGCAGCTCGTCGTACACGCCGACGGTGGCCAGAGCCCGAAGCAACCGGCGCAGTGTGTCCGCCTCCGACGACGTCGCGTCCGCGAGCTCGCTGACGGTCTGCGGGCCGCCCACGAGCAGGTCGGAGATGCCGAGGTCGGCGGCGACGTTGAGCGCTGCCGAGAGCCGGAAGCCCGTGATCATGGCCTGGAGGTCTCTGCGGGGCGACATGCCCCGATCATGCTCTTGCGAGGGTCTACCCACCAGTGCCGCGCGCCGACGAGGCGGCGGGTCACTCGTCGTCGAACTCGCGGCGCAGCTTGGACTCGTCGATCGGGAACCGCTCCGCCTTCTGGCGCTCGATCGCGGCGCCGACGAGGCCCGCGAAGAGCGGATGCGGCCGCGTCGGCCGCGACCGCAGCTCCGGGTGGGCCTGCGTCGAGACGTAGTAGGGATGTACGTCGCGCGGCAGCTCGACGAACTCGACGAGATCGAGGTCGGTGTTCATGCCCGAGAAGACCAGCCCGGCAGCGGCCAGCTGCTCGCGGTAGTGGTTGTTGACCTCGTAGCGGTGGCGGTGGCGCTCCTCGATCCGGCCCTCGCCGTAGGCCTGTCGCACGATCGTGCCGGCGCCCAGCTCGGCCGGGTAGAGCCCGAGCCGCATGGTGCCGCCGAGGTCGCCCGCGCCGTCGACGTAGGACTTCTGCTCCTCCATGGTCGCGATGACCGGCTCGGGGCAGTCGGGGTCGAACTCGGTGGACGCCGCCTTCTCGAGACCGGCGACGTTGCGGGCGTACTCGATCACCATGCACTGCAGGCCGAGGCAGAGCCCCAGCGTCGGGATGCCGTGCAGGCGGGCGTAGGTCAGCGCGCCGAGCTTGCCGTCGAGGCCCCGGATGCCGAATCCGCCCGGGACGCAGATCGCGTCGACGTCGTGGAGCTCGCGGTGGGCACCCGACGGGTCGGCGCACTCGTCGGAGGGCACCCAGCGGATCCGCACGGCCGCCTCGTGGGCGAAACCGCCGGCCCGGAGCGCCTCGGCCACGGAGAGGTAGGCGTCGTGGAGGTCGACGTACTTGCCCACGAGCGCGACGGTGACCTCCTCCTTCGGGTGGTGCACCTTGCGCAACAGGTCGTCCCACGTGGTCCAGTCGACATCGCGGAACGGCAGGTCGAGCCGGCGTACGACGTAGGCGTCGAGGCCCTCGCGGTGGAGCACCTTGGGGATGTCGTAGATGGACGGCGCGTCCGCCGCGGTGACGACGGCGTCCTGGTCGACGTCGCACATCTGGGAGATCTTCTTCTTGATCCCCTCGGGGATCTCGCGGTCGGCGCGGCAGACGATGGCGTCGGGCTGGATGCCGATGGAGCGTAGGGCGGCGACCGAGTGCTGGGTCGGCTTGGTCTTGAGCTCACCCGACGGGCCGATGTAGGGCACCAGGGAGACATGGAGGAAGAAGCAGTTGTCGCGGCCGATGTCCTGGCGCACCTGACGGGCGGACTCGAGGAACGGCAGTGACTCGATGTCACCGACCGTGCCGCCGATCTCGGTGATCACCACGTCGACCCCCGGCGTACCGCCGTGGCCGCCCATGGCGAGGATCCGCTCCTTGATCTCGTTGGTGATGTGCGGGATCACCTGGACGGTGTCGCCGAGGTAGTCGCCGCGGCGCTCCTTGGCGATCACGCTGGAGTAGACCTGCCCGGTGGTGACGTTCGCCTTCTGACCGAGCTCGGTGTCGAGGAAGCGCTCGTAGTGGCCGATGTCGAGGTCGGTCTCGGCGCCGTCGTCGGTCACGAAGACCTCGCCGTGCTGGAACGGGTTCATCGTCCCGGGATCGACGTTGAGATACGGGTCCAGCTTCTGCATGGTGACCCGGAGCCCACGGGAGCTGAGAAGCCGCCCGAGGCTGGAGGCCGTGAGTCCCTTCCCGAGTGAGGAGGCGACGCCCCCGGTGACGAACACATGCTTGGTGACGGGCGCCTGCTTCACGGGATTTCATCCTACCCGAGCGGAGCCGATCCGTCGGATCCCGACGCACCGTAGGCGCCGCCGTGCTTGGACCATGACCGGATCAGGGCCAGGACGGCGGCCACCCGGCCGGCACTCGTCTCGGTCCCGTCGACGGTGGTGACCTGTCGGGTCACCCCGTCGGCGCCGAGACCGACCACGTTCGGTGCGCTCGTCGGCCCGACCGCGACCACTCCGCGCGCCTTGGTGGCGAGCCCGGACAGGAGTCCGTCGGCGATGGCCTGGTCGACCTCGGACCCGGTCACGACGAGGACCAGGGGTGCCGTCGCCGGGTTGCCTGCGGGCACGGTCAGCAGGTGCGCCGCGACCAGGCTCTGGCGGACGGCAGCGACATCGTCGTTCGGCTGGCCCGGCGAGGTGCCGGGGGTCGCCACGGCGATCGCGAGCAGCTGCCCGATCCTCGGGTAGGTACTGGTGTTCGCGGCCAGCTGACCGTGGAGCTGCTGGCCGAGCTGAACGCCGAGGGTGTCGACGAGGCTCTTCTGCTCGGCGTCGACCATCTGCGAGCCGACCGGGTACAGGCCGGAGAGCGTGCCGCCGGCGAGCTTGATCTGGGAGGTCAGGGCCGAGACGGTCGCCGGGTCGGCACCCGGCAGGGTCACCAGCGCGACCGGCCGGCGGGACAGGCCGTTGCCGTAGAGGCGCGAGGCCACCGATGCTGCGAACGCATCGGGGTAGCGCGCGTCCGGCGCGGCCGTCGTGGTGGGAGCCGGCTCCGCGCTGGACCCGGTCGTGCTCAGCGGGCCGGCGCCGAGGGCGATGCCGATGGCCAGGGCCAGGAGGACGGCGACCAGCGGGACGGCGTAGGCCCGCGAGCGGATCACGCGAACCGCCCGCGGAGCTCGGTCAGCAGCTGGTCGACCTGGTCGCGCAGATCGAGGGCCCACTGGTGACCCACCTGGGTGGTGGCGATGGCTGCGACCACCGCGATCAGGCCGATCAGGAGCACGAGGTAGGCATGGCGGGCGCGGAGCTGGCCGGAGTAGAGCATCGGGACGGCCGTGGCGTCCACGAGCTTCGGACCGACCTTGAGGCGGGTGACGTAGCCGCTGCCGAGCCCGTCGCGGCTGGTGTCGAGGAACTCCTCGAGCGTGCCGCGCAGGCCGACTCCCACGATCGGGCGCGCACCGGCACCGTCGGCCAGCAGCAGCGCCGCGTCGGCGGGAGACGCGGTGGTCTGCATGGCCACCGTCCGTACGCCGACCCGCTCGAACCGCTCGGTGCTCGTGCCGCCCTTGGCCGAGCCGGGCGGCTCGGTCACGACGACGTCGCGGGCGTCGCGCAGACTGCGGGCTGCGGGCAGCTCCTCGGTCCGCGAGTCCAGCACGACGACATCGGGGGCCAGGCCGGCAGCCCGGGCGACCTCGAGCCCCTCGCCCGTGGCGATCACGACCGGGTGCATCTCGCGGAGGTAGCGACGCAGGCTGCGCAGCTCCGCCGCGTCGTCCGGCCCCTGGCCGACCACGACGACCGGGCGGCCCTTGATCCTGGTCCGTAGCCGGGGCAGACCCTGGCCGTGGAGGAGCAGTGGCTCCTCACGTCGTACGAACTCGGCGCTGCTGTGCGTCAGGGTCTGGAGCTGCGTGGCCAGTCCGGCATGGGCGGCGTCGAGCTGGGCCGCCACGATGTCCTGGGTGACCTCGCGCCCCTCGGCCACGACCTCGTCGCCGAGCAGCACGGACCCGCCGAGCACCCGCACGCGGCGGCCGTCGCCGATCACGGACAGGGGATCGCGGCCACCGGTGCCGACGAGCTGGTCGACCATGGCGATACGGGCGTCGACGAGGATCTGCGGGCCGCGGTTGGGGAACCGGCCGGAGATCATCTCCGAACGGTTCAGCACCGCCACCACCCCGGCCTCCACGAGCGCATCGGCGGTGGGGCCGTCGAGGTCGACCTGGTCGAGCACCGCCACGTCGCCCGCCGACAGGCGCGCGAGCAGGGCCGGCGTACGACGGTCGGTGCGGGAGGTGCCGGTGACACCGGCGGCGTCGGGCCTGAGACGTGTCCTGAGCTTCACCACTCGCGTCATCGTGCCAGCCGGGGTGGGCAACTCCTGGCAGGCCGCCGAGCCGGGCGCGTCGCCCGGCGGACGGCTCAGGTGCCGGCTCGGCCGGCGGCCTCGAGGAGCTCGCGGGCGTGGGCCAGGGCGGTCTCGGACTCCTCCATGCCGGCGAACATCCGCGACAGCTCGCGCTCCCGGCCGGCGGCGTCGAGCAGGGTCAGGCCGGACGTCGTGACCGAGCCGTCGCTGGCCTTCTCGACCACCACGTGGCGGTCGGCGTACGCCGCGACCTGAGGCAGGTGGGTGACCACCAGGACCTGCGCCACCTCGGCCAGCTTCGCGAGGCGACGACCGACCTCGACGGCGGCCTTGCCCCCGACCCCGCTGTCGACCTCGTCGAAGACGAAGGTCGGCACCGGGCTGGTGCCGGCGAGAGCAACTTCGAGAGCCAGCATCACCCGCGACAGCTCACCGCCCGACGCTCCCTTGTGGAGCGGGCGGGGCTCGCTGCCGGTGTTGGCGGAGAGCAGGAACTCCACCTCGTCGACCCCGGACGAGCCGAACCGTACGGTCCGTCCGTCGACCGGCAGCCCGTCGTCGGTCGGGGTCTGGCGCACCACCACGTCGAGAACGGCGTGCGGCATCGCGAGCAGGTCGAGCTCACCGGTGAGCTCGGTGGAGAGCCGGACGGCCGTCGAAACGCGGGCCTCCGACAGCGCCAGCGCCGCCGGGCCGAGTCGGCCACGCAGGTCGTCGCGCCGGTCGCGCAGCCGGGTGATCTTGTCGTCGGTGTCGTCGAGCTGTGCCAGCCGGGCGGCTGACGTCTCTGCCCAGGCGAGCACGTCGGCCGCCGTCTCGCCGTACTTACGGGTCAGCGCGGTCAGCGCCGCGCGGCGCTCCGACACGGCGGCCAGCCGGCCGGGGTCCGTCTCGAGGCCGGAGGCGTAGGACGCGACGTCGGCGGCGAGGTCGGAGAGCAGGTAGGTGAGCTCGGCCACGCGGTCGGCGAGGTCGGCAGCGGCTTGGTCGTGGTCGCGTACGCCGTCGAGCAGCGCGCGGGCGGCCGCCAGGGCGGCCAGGGCATCGGGGCTGCCGTCGTCCGTCGAGAGGGCCGATCGGGCGGACTCGGCCGCGGTGCGCAGGGTGTCGGCATGACCGAGGCGTTGCTCCTCCTCGGCGAGGGTGACGTCCTCGCCTGCCTCCGGTGCGACAGCCTCGATCTCGCCGAGCCCGAAGCGCAGCAGATCGGCCTCGCGGGCCCGCTCCCGGGCGCTCGCCACGACCGCCGTCAGCTCGCGCTCGGTCTCCAGCAGGTCGGCATGGAGGCGCCGGTAGTCCGCGAGCAACGGCGTGATCGTCGCCCCACCGAAGGCGTCCAGCGCATCACGCTGGGCCCGAGGCTGGAGCAGGCGGTGCTGGTCGGCCTGGCCATGGACCGCGACCAGCGGCTCGGCCACAGCGGCGAGCTGGGACACCGGGACCGAGGCCCCGCCCACGAACGCGCGCGAACGTCCCTCCGCCGAGACGTTGCGGGCCAGCAGCACGTGCTCACCCTCGACCTCCCCTCCGGCCTCGTCGACGGCTGTCGCGACCTCGGGGAGCGCGCTCACCCTGAGCGACCCCTCGACCCGAGCCGCTCGGCTGCCGGACCGCACCGCACCGCTGTCGGCACGGCCCCCAAGCAGCAGGCCCAGGGCGGTGACCACCATCGTCTTGCCGGCACCGGTCTCGCCGGTGATCACCGTCAGACCCGGACCGAGCTCGAGGGTGGCCGACTCGATCACCCCGAGGCCGGTGATCCGGAGCTCCTCAAGCATCGGTCTCATCGCGGTGTCGGCGCTCTCCGGCCCCTCGCCACCCCGCCACGGGCAGGCCGAACTTGGCCACCAGCCGATCGGTGAACGGCGCCTCGTGCAGCCGTACCAGCCGCACCGGCCGCGCGCCGCGGCGTACCTCGATGCGCGCTCCTGGTGGCAGGTCGACGGTGCGCCGCCCGTCGCACCACAGGACGCCGGACGCATGGCGGGAGATGACCTCGACGGCCAGGACGGAGGTCGGCGCCACCACGAGCGGGCGGGCGAAGAGCGCGTGAGCGCTGATCGGCACCAGCAGGAGGGCCTCGACACCGGGCCAGACGATCGGACCGCCCGCGCTGAAGTTGTACGCCGTCGAACCGGTTGGCGTGGCGCAGACGACGCCGTCACAGCCCCAGCGCGACAGGGGCCGTGCGTCGACCTCGACCACGACCTCGAGCATCCGCTCCCGCGCAGCCTTCTCGACGCTCGCCTCGTTCAGCGCGAAGGTGCTGGTCACCAGCTCACCGTCGCGGAAGACCGATACGTCGAGGGTGAGCCGGTCCTCGGCGGTGTAGCGCCGCTCGACGATCGCGTCGATGGTGGCGCCCACGTCGTCGTACTCCGCCTCGGCGAGGAACCCGACGTGCCCCAGGTTGACCCCGAGCAGCGGGGTCCCGCTGCCGTGGGCCAGCTCGGCGGCACGCAGGATCGTGCCGTCGCCGCCGATCACCACGACGAGCTCGCACTCCGCGCACGGGTCGCCGCCGTCGCCGATCTCCAGACCGGGTGTGTCGCTCAGCCCGAGTGCGGTGGCTTCGTCTCGCAGCACGCGGACGTGGATGTCGTGACCCGTCAGCGCGTCCACCAGCTTCTGCGCCACGGCCCGCGCCTCGGCCCGGCCGGGGTGCGCTAGGAGGAGCACGCGTCGCTGGTCGCTCACGGCTCCACCTTCTCACCCGGTACCCCCGGCGGACCGGCCGACACCACAGCCTCGATCTCGGACCGGCCGATCGCGCTCGGACCGCGTCGTAACCAGAGGAAGAACTCGACGTTCCCCGACGGACCGGGCAGGGGGCTGACGGTCACCGCACGAGCGCCCCAGCCACGGGCAGCAGCGGCGTCCGCCACGGTGGCCACGGCCTCCACCCGCAACCCGGGGTCACGGACGACGCCTCCCTTGCCGACGCGCTCCTTGCCGACCTCGAACTGGGGCTTCACCATCGGCACCAGGTCGGCCCCGTCGGCGGTCACGGCGATCAACGCGTCGAGGACCAGCGTCAGCGAGATGAAGGAGAGGTCGCCGACGACCAGGTCGACCGGCCCACCGACCGTCTCGAGGTCCAGCTCGCGGACGTTGGTGCGGTCGCGTACGTGCACCCGCTCGTCCTGCTGGAGTCGCCAGGCCAGCTGCCCGTAGCCGACGTCGACCGCGACCACCTCGCGGGCGCCCTCGCGGAGGAGGACGTCCGTGAAGCCACCGGTCGAGGCACCCGCGTCGAGGCAGCGCCGGCCGGACACGACCAGCCCCTCGGGCCGGAAGGCCGCCAGAGCTCCCGCTAGCTTGTGGCCACCCCGGGACACGTACTCCTCGCCGCCCCGGAGCGCCGGATCGGCCACCACCACCAGGGCGACGTCGGTGGTCACGGCCGTCGCCGCCTTGGTCGCGGTCGCTCCCGACACGGTGACCCGGCCCTCGGCGATCAGCTCCGCGGCATGGTCGCGCGACCGCGCCAGCCCGCGGCGTACCAGCTCGGCGTCGAGCCTGAGACGACGCGGCGCCACCGACTACGCCGGCTCGCCCGGATCGGCGTCGAGGGCGGACCGCAGGGCCTCGTGGGCCCTCTCGAACGCCGGGAGGTGCTCCTCGAGCGGCGTGCCGTCGAGGCGGTCGAGGTCGGCCAGCACGTCGTCCACGGCCGGCACCCCGGTCCGGGTGGGCTCCGCCGACTCGTGCGGACTCTCCTCGGGACCGTCGTCCGTGGGGCCTGCGTCGAGGTCCTCCGGAACCTGGGACGGCGCGTAGTCGGTCATGGCCGCAGGCTACCCCGCCTCGGCGTCCGGTCCCGGAGCGGACAGGGCCGACACGTCGACCGTCTCGCCCCTCGCGTCCAGATGCGCCCAGCCTGCGGCTCCGACCACCGCCCACCAGCCGTCCGGGTCGCCCGCACCGTCGACGACCAAGCGACCGTCCTCCACCCTCGCCGACCATCCGGTGGCCCGCCATCCGCCGTCGTGCTCGGTGGCCGCGCAGCCCGGACGGCCCAGCGCCCTCAGGTCGTGCCCGACCCACGTCGGCCGCTGGTCCGGCCGCGCGGCCACCAGGTCCGACAGGGCGGTCACGCCGGTCATCACCAACAGCGAGTCGGTGTCGGCGTGGTGCGCCCCGGCGATGTCGGTGTGCAGACTGTCGCCGACCATCAGCGGCCGTTCGCCGCCCACCCGGCGCAGGGTCTCGTCGAACAAGGGCCGCTCCGGCTTGCCCGCCACCTCGGGTCTCACCCCGGCGAAGCGGCTGATCATCGTCACGAGGGCGCCGTGCCCGGGCGCCGGGCCCTCGCCGGTCGGCAGTGTCGGGTCGGTGTTGGTCGCCACCCACGGGAGGCCGTTCCTGATCTCCACCGCCGCCCGCATGATCGTCTTCCAGCGGACCTCCGGCGCATACCCCGAGACGATCGCCACCGCGTCGGCGTCGCCGACGGGGACCGGCACCAGCCCGGCCTCGCGCAGCGCCTCCAGCAGCCCGTCCGCCCCCAGCACCGCGACCCGGGCACCGATGCCGTGGTGGTCGCGCAGCAAGCGCGCCGCCGCCTGAGACGAGGTCACGACGTCCTGCGCGTCCGCGCCGACCCCCAGCTCGCGCAGGTGCTCCGAGACCTGTTCGGGGGTCCGTGATGCGTTGTTGGTGATGAACGCGATGTGCGCACCGGCAGCACGGGACTCCGCGATGCTCTCCGCCGCGTGCTCGACCGCCCGGCCGTCGAGGTACACCACCCCGTCGAGGTCGAACATCAGCAGGTCGTACGAGGTCGCCAGGCGCTCGCCCCCTGGATCGGCCACCGTCTTGCTCCTTGCTCGTTGCCCCTACGATGCACCGATGGAGTCCGGTCGCCCCACGGTCCCGCCGTACGTCGCCGGCCCTCTCCAGCTGTCGCCGTTCCGGGCTCTCTCGTTGGCGCCGCAACGCGTCGGCGACCCAGCCTCCGCGCGCGCCTTCGCGCGACCCTACCGTGGGGTCCCGCAGCGTCTGCAGACCTGGCAGCGACGCGGACTGGCGACCCGCGACGAGCAGCCGGCGCTCTATCTCCATGAGTACTCCGACTCCGGTCTCACGGTGCGCGGCCTCGTCGGCTGCCTCGACCTCTCGCGGGTGGCTGCGACACCCGAGGAGCGTCAGGTGTTCCCGCATGAGGGCGTCCACCCGCAGCAGGTCAAGGAGCTCGCGGCGCGGATGGGCACGATGCGCCTGAACCCGGCGCCGATCCTGCTCGTGCACCGCGGCCCCGCTGCCGTCCGGGAGGTGAGCCGGCGGGTCCGCACCACGGCGCCCGATCGGGAGTACGTCGACCACGCCGGGCAGCAGCACCGGGTCTGGGCCATCCGGGACGCGGACCAGCAGCGGACCATCGGCACGGCCCTCGCCGGGGCACGGCTCCTGGTCGCCGACGGACACCACCGTTACGCCGCCTCGGTGGCCCTCCACGACCGCGAACCGGGACTCCCCCAGCGCGATGGTCTGGTCATGGTCATCGACCAGGACGAGACGCCACTCTTCCTCGGGGCGATCCATCGACTCTTCCACGGCGTCCGTCTCGACGACCTCGTCGCTGCGGCGACGGCGTCGGGCGCCCAGGTGACCCGGCTCGAGGACCGCGAGGCCGCGGTGGCGACGCTCGCTCAGGACACCTTGGTGTTGACCGACGGCCGGGCCTGGGCGTCGGTCCGGCTCGAGGTACCCCGGGGGCATGCCGTCGTC
>Ga0302254_10000221_pt1 | contig 12697 bp, 11 predicted proteins | sample I_Fen_E1_4_FD_194573 | JGI IMG/M metagenome (GOLD analysis project Ga0302254, IMG submission 194573) | Peat permafrost microbial communities from Stordalen Mire near Abisko, Sweden - I_Fen_E1_4 | ecosystem: Environmental > Terrestrial > Soil > Wetlands > Permafrost | place: Sweden: Abisko... | reverse complement strand
GGATGCCTGGGGGTCGGACCAGACCTATCCACACATGGCCGTGGGTTGGACCTGGGCCATGGACACCCCCTTCAAGTGGACCAAGCAAATTGCGTCGCATTTTGGCGGCACCCGCCAGGGCATGGCCATCTCCTGGCCGAACCGGATCAAAGAGGCCGGCGGTATCCGTAACCAGTTCCACCACGTCATTGACATTGAGCCGACGATTCTTGAAGCCACCGGCATTGATGCACCGCTCCAGGTAGACGGCATTGCGCAAAAGCCCATCGAAGGCACGAGCATGGCTTACCTCTTCGACAAGCAGAATGCCGAAAAGCCTTCTACACGCACCACGCAGTATTTCGAGATGTTTGGAATGCGCGCGCTTTATCACGAAGGCTGGATGGCATCGACGACGCCCTACCGCGCACCTTGGGACATTACTTCTCAGCCACCCAAGGACATCGTCAATGGCGTCAAATGGGAGCTGTACGACATCACCAAGGACTGGACGCAGAATGACGACATCGCCGCCGCCAACCCTGCAAAACTCAAGGAACTGCAGGATCTGTTCTGGGTGGAAGCGAACAAATATCAGGTGCTGCCGCTCGACGCTTCCGCATTTACGCGCGTCATTGCACAAAGGCCGAGCATCGTGGCCGGACGTACCGAGTTCGAATACCTTTCGCCGGTGACGGGCATTCTTCCAGGCAACGAGCCCAGCGTGTTGAACAAGTCCTACCTCATTACGGCTGACATCACTGTTCCGGAAAACGGCGGCGACGGTGTCCTGGTGACCGACGGCGGGCGCTTTGGGGGTTACGCGCTGTACCTCCTGAAAGGTAAGCCGATCTTCAACTACAACCTTGAAGGCGTTGCGCGATTCCGCTGGGAAGGGACCGAGGCGCTCACCCCCGGAAAGCACAGCATCAGCTTTGATTTCAAATATGCCGGGCCTGGATTCGGTAAAGGCGGCACCGGCGTGCTATCGGTGGATGGCAAGCAACTGACCAGTCAGACGATCCCCCACAGCGTTCCATTCGTCTTCGGTGTGGATGAAAGTTTCGATGTGGGTTCCGACACCGGCACCCCCGTCGATGACAAGGATTATCAGGTACCGTTTGCATTCACCGGTTCACTGCACAAACTCACCGTCAAGCTCGAACCAACGCAGTTGAATGTCGCGGGCAAGGAAGCCGTTCAAAACAAGGTCGGCACCAAAGACTAGGGAACAGCACGCGGATCAACTCGCACGAGATGATCCGCGATTGACCTGCGACAGGCGCCTTAGTAACCATCGGAACGAATTAGCCTGTTGCAACGGTTCCTGAGGGTCCGCTTCACACCCTGAGGAAGCGTCAGCCCCGCTCTGGCTCACCAGGACCACCGAGCAATCGGATTCTCCAGACAGTGCGCAAGGCTCACATCTAATGAATATTTTCTCCAGGCCGGCAAGAGGATCGCAGCTGGCTGCTGTCTACTGTGCAAGAGATGTGTTTATCTTCAAGAATTAGGGACACAGCTCAAAGATCAATGCAGGCAAACCATAGGTGTCGTGGGCCACACTCGAGCGCGGTGCCACCGCCTGCACCATTTCCCGTTGAGCCAAGCGCGTTGGGCAGGTGACCAAACCTGCCCAACGCAAACGACCTGACCAGACCTTCGTGAATCGCCTAACCCAAGGTGTTCAAACACACCACCTTGGGTTGAGTCATTTCCTCATAGGCAAAACGCACCCCTTCCCGGCCCAGGCTGCCGTACTTCGAACCGCCAAACGGCATCGCGTCGAAACGGTAGTCGGAAGAGTCGTTGATCATTACCCCTCCGGCTTCGATCCTCCGTGCGGCGCTCATCGCCGTCGCCAGGTCATTGGTGAATATCCCCGCATGCAAGCTGTATTCCGGTTCATTGGCCAGATCGATGGCTTCGTCGAACGATTCAAAGCACTGCAAGACCACCACCGGAGCGAAGACTTCATTGCGCCAGAGACGACTGGAGTGGTCGACGTTTTCCAGTACAGTCGCCGCGTAGCACGATCCCTGGCGTCGATGACCGCACAGTAAAGTCGCGCCCGCTTGCAACGCCTCGTTCACGACTTGCTCGGCATTCTGTGCCGCTTGCGCCGTAATCATCGGCCCGATATCGGTATCGGCCAGCATCGGGTCGCCGGCTACAAGCGCTCGGGCCTGACTGACGAAACGCTCCCGGAAGGCGTCATAAATCGACGCCTGAATCAGCAAGCGCTGCGTGCCTACGCAGTTCTGCCCCGCCGCCCAGAAGGCACCGGACAGGCAACTCTCGACGGCAGCCTCAAGGTCGCAGTCACCCATGACAATCACCGGCGCATTGCCGCCCAGGTCCATGGCCAGTTTCTTCAAGCCGGCCGTGCGAGCGATCTGCTCACCGGTGACGAAGCCACCGGTGAAGGAAATCATCCGCACGTCACGGGAGGCGACCAAAGCCTTGCCCAGCTCCGCGCCACCGGTGGCGACCGTCACCACTGTTTCAGGCAAGCCCGCCGCGACCAGACAGGACACCAGTTTGATGGCCGACAACGGCGCAAGCTCCGACGGCTTGAGAATCACCGCATTACCACCGGCGATGGCCGGACCGAGTTTGTGCGCCACCAGATTCAACGGATCGTTGTACGGCGTGATCGCGACGATCAGGCCCAAGGGCTCGCGGGAAAACCAGCCCTGACGCGATTCAGAGCCTTCATACGCGTCGAAAGGCACCACCTCGCCGGCATTGCGCTTGGCTTCCTCGGCCGACAACTTCAAGGTGTTGATGCAGCGCTTTACCTCTTTTTCCGCCTGCTTAAGCGTCTTTCCGGCCTCGGCGACAATCAGACGGGCAAACGCCCCGGCATCTCGCTCGATGTTGATAGCCGCTTGCTCGAGAATGCGCGCCCGCCGATGACGCGGCAGTGCGGCGCAAGCCCGGGCGCCCTGGCGCCCGCTCTCCAGCAATTGCGGAACCTGCGATGCGCAGACATTGGTTACGCTGCCGATGACGGTGCCGTCAAAGGGGTTCAAGACTTCAATGGGCGGCTCCACGATATCCAGGGCCAGGCGCGATAGTTTCACAGGCTTACTCCTGGTTGTGTGCACGGGTTTGATGGATGCTGATGATGTCCGACAGCAACGCGAACGCTGTTTCCGTGCGCCCGGCCCCCGGCCCCGAAACCGTCACGGCGCCAAGCAGCCCGGTGGTAAAAGACACGGCATTGGTCGCGCCGCAGACACTGGCCAACGGATGATCGTTGCTCAACAGACGTGGCTCGACACTGGCGCTGACGGAGCCGTCGGCATGACGTTGGGCCGCCCCGATCAGCTTCCAGCGAGCGCCGTCCTGCCGGGCCTTTTCGATGTCGCCAAGGCTGAGGGACGAAATACCGCTGCAAGTGACGTCGTTGACCGTGAGCCTGGCGTCCAGCAGTTCGTTGGCCAGGATCACCACCTTGAGGCGCACGTCATGCCCCTCGACATCGGCTGTCGGGTCGGCTTCGGCGTAACCCAGTTCCTGCGCCTTGGCGACGGCCTCGGCGAACCCGAGACCACCTTCCATGGAGGTGAGAACGAAGTTGGATGTGCCGTTGAGAATGCCTTCGAAACCGACAATGGAACTGCCCGCCAGCGCCTGCCTGGCCAGGCGAATGACTGGCGTGCCACTCATCACCGAACCTTCGTATTCGAAGGCGACGTTGTTGCGCCGGGCCAGTGCCTTGAGCTCGCTACCGTGCAAGGCAATGGGCCCCTTGTTGGTGGTCACGACATGTTTGCCGCCCTCGAGCGCCCAACGGCAGAACGACGTCGCCGGTTCACCGTCCACCGGGTTGGTAAAAGTCGCTTCAACAATAATGTCCGCTCCCGAATCCTTGATCACGGCTTCATTGAGGGCGGTGACTTCACCACCCGGCAGCTGCGCCAAGGCACCTTTGGCGGCTGGCAATCGGGCCAGCACGCCGGCGTCCAATCCTTCACGGCCAACGACCGAACCGAGAAACAAGTCGGTCACGCCCACAATTTTCAGAGTGAAACCCAGCTCGGTTTTCCACTGTTCGTTACGTTCGGCAATCAGCTGAGCCAACGCCCGGTTCACACCGCCAAAGCCAACCAGCGCCAGTTTGTATTCAGTCATTTTGTTATGCCCCCTGATCCGGGTGATGGGTTGTTGGGGCCTAGGTTAGGGGTCAGGCCAGGGCAGTGAAATAGGCCAATTTGCTCTATTTTGTGGGCGTTTTGACCAGCGCCGGAGCAAAGTTTCAGGCATAAAAAAAGCCAACGCAGGTTGGCTTTTGGCAGCACGAGAAAAGGGCTATACGACCGACGACAATACGAAGGAGGTCACGGTGTTTTCCACGCCAGGCAATGCGGCAATTTCAGTCCAGACCTTGTGCACCCGTTGCGGGCTCGCCGCGCCGACCCGCAGCATCAAGTCGAACTCGCCGCTCATTACATCGCACTGGAGGACTTCCGGAATTTCCCGCAGCGCTTGCAGCACTTCTGCGCCGCGCATCCGGTCGTAGCGGTACACGAAAATCACCGCGTTGATGTCCGAGGCGGCTTGTCGCCCCTCGCCGGTTTTCACCGTATAGCCCTGTATGACACCGTCACGTTCAAGTCGCTCGATACGCTGACGCACGGCGTTGCGCGACAGGTTGACCTTGGCCGCCAACTCGGCGTGTGCAGCCCTGGCATTGAGCCGTAGCTGCGCGATGATGTGCTCATCGAGAGGGTCCAGAATTCGCTTCACTTGGCCTCCTGTTGCCGCGTCTTCACAGCGTGTTCAGCAACGCATGGATGGTATCGAGGTCGTCCGGCTCAATCCGGTAAAGCTGCGCGTGGCCTTGTGCCGCGACCTCGCGTTGCGGCACCGCCAGGCTGATGCCCAGTTCACCCAACAGCGCCGCTGACTTGGCCGGTGAAATTTCCCCCAGGGTCACCATCGGCGCGACCAGGCTTCGACGATACAACCTGGCCGCCAGGACGCCGGTGGCGGTATGCGGGTCGATGACGTAACCGGTGTCGCGATACAGCGAGGTGATTTCCTTCAGCGTCTGCTCATCACTGACCGCATACGAGTCGATGATCATCCGCGCCTGCAACCAGAACTCGTTGGCGATGACCATCTCGCCGCTGGACTCGAAACCCGCCATCAGGGCACTCACCGCCTGATCGTCATGCCCGTAGAGCTCCCACACAAAACGCTCCAGATTGGCAAAAACCGACAGGTCCATGGCCGGCGACAACGTCTTGTTGGCGCGCGATCGGCTGTAGTGGTTCTTTTGAAACAGCTGATGCAACGCGTCATTCTGGTTGGTCGCCACAATCACCTGGGTGATCGGCAGGCCCATTTTCTGCGCGATGTAGCCGGCATACACCTCGGCAAAACTCGCGGCCGGCACGCTGAAACCGATCGGTCGTTGACCGCCTCCCAGTTGCAACACCGCGTGAAAATAAAACACCAGTTGCGCCAGCACACTGACCCAATTGCTGGAGTTGAAACTGATCACCTCGTGCTGCGCACAGGGCCACTGTCGCAACAGCCGGGTGACAATGCTCTGGCACTCGTCGAAGCTGCCATTGACGGCAAACTGATGAACCCTCGGGTGTCCCGCTGCCTGCAGATGCCGGAGTTGGTCCTGGGGCACGCCCGCCTCCGGGTAAAACACCATCACGGCGGTTTCTTCGCAATGCTTGAACGCTTCGATGGCCGCCAGCCCGGTATCGCCGTTGGTGGCACCGATCACCACCCCGCTACGCCCGCGTTTACGCAGAAAATGCTGCACCAGCCGAGCCTGCAACTGAGCAGCGAAATCCTTCGAAGAGCGCGTCGGCCCGTGGAACAACTCCAACACCCACTCGTTTCGATCGACCTGATGCAAAGGTGCCAGGGAGCGATGACTGAACTGGCTGCCGGCCTCTTTCAACAGGCGCTTGAGGTCTGCCTCGGCGATCGCCTCACCCACAAACGGGCTGATCACTCTGTAGGCCAGCTCGTCGTAGGACAAGGTCGACCAATTGGCTATGTCCTGTGATTCAAACAGCGGCAATTCGAGCGGTACGAACAGCCCTCCATCCTCGGCGACTCCAGACAACACGACCTTTTCGAAATCGACCTGCACGGCCGAATTCCGGGTACTCACATAACGCATGGTTGGCTCCGGCGATTTATTTGAAACGATGGGCCTGCTCGACCAGCCAGGTGGAAAATATCGCCGCGTCGGGGTGCTGCTCGGCCCCGGAATCGCGTACGAGGTAAAAAGACTCGCTGGCGTCGATACGCTGGGTAAAGGGCTCGACCAATCGCCCATCCCGAAGCATTTCATCGACCATCGAGGACCGCGCCAGGGCAATCCCCTGCCCTAGCTCGGCCATGCGCAAGGTGGAAATCAACGTGTCGAATTGCATGCCGGTCGAGAAGTCGACGCTGTGCGCGCCGACCATGTTCAACCAGTACCCCCACCCCTCTTCGTAACCCAGCACATGCAACAGTGGATGGTTCGATACGTCCGCAGGGACGGTCAGCGGTGACTTTGCCATCAGGCCCGGCGAACACACCGGGAACAGCGTGTCCCAGGTCAGTCGCTGCGACACCAGCCCGGGCCATTGACCGTGGCCCCAGCGAATCTCCATGTCGTCCTCGCCGTCCAGCTCCTTGACCCAGATATTGCTGATGTAGCGGATATCCACATGGGGATGAGCCTGGCTGAACGCCTGCAGCTTGGGCGCCAGCCAGTGCACGAAAAACGCCAGGCTGCCGCGCACTTTGATCGGCCGACGTTTGTGTTGACCAAAAATTTCGTTGGTCCCCACGGCCAGTCGCGTGATCGCGTCCTGCACCACCGGCAGATAAGCCTGGCCTTCCTCCGACAGTCCCAGGCCACGGGGCAGGCGCTTGAAGAGTGCAACCCCAAGGTGGCTTTCCAGTTGACGGATCTGCTGACTGACGGCGCCCTGGGTCAAAAACAGTTCTTCGGCGGCGTGGGTAAAGTTCAAACAGCGGGCAGACACCTCGAATGCCCGCAGCCAGTTCAGTGGGGGTAGCGTCTTTTGCTTCATGGCTTGAACCTCTTGGACGCCCCCTCCACCGAGCACGCTTGCCCATCCCGCCGGCGCTGGCTAGAACGCATCGGACGGTTGTGCCAAGGGGGCAACCGACAAGCGTCGCTCGCGGCTTTTGCGGGTAATGTAATACACGAAGTAGCACCAGGCGATGAAGGGCAAACCGAAGTACAACGCCACCCGTTGCTCAGGATCGAAAGCAATCCCGACACACGCCAGGCTGCAGCAGACCAGCGCGCCCAATGGCACCCATGGATAACCCCGGACGCGGAATTTCAGGTCGCGGATATCACCGCCATTGGCCACATAGTGACGGCGGAAAGCAATCTGGCTCGCCGCGATACTCATCCACACCACCACGACCGCCAACCCGGAGATCGACACCAGCGCCAGATAGATGGTATCGGCCGCAAACACGCTACTGAGCAACGAAGCAGCCCCACCCGCCATGCTGACGATAATCGCGTTGAGCGGCGTGCCCATGCGGGTCAGGGCCGAGAACTGCTTGGGCAGGTGCCCCTGGTCACTCAGCGTCCAGAGCATCCGCGACGCGGCGTACAACCCGGAGTTGGCAGCCGACAGCAAGGCACTGATGATCACGAAGTTCATGATGTCGGCCGAGTATGGAATCCCGATGTAGGTGAACACCGTGACGAATGGGCTCTCTACCAGACCCGCCTGTTCACGGGGCAACAGGGTTGCCAGAACGAAAATGGTCCCCACGAAAAAGATCGCCAGGCGCAGCACGGTCGTGCGAATGGCACGCGGCACGTTGCGCTGTGGATCTTTGGTTTCCCCAGCGGCAATACCGATCAATTCAGTGCCGGAGAAAGCAAAGGAGACGGCCAGTAACGTCATTGCAATCGGCATGAACCCGGTAGGGAAAAGTCCTTCACGGGTGAAGTTACTCAAGCCGATACTGTGGCTTTGCTCGATGTTCAGCAGACCGAGAATCGCACCGCCGCCAATCATCAAGAACACGATCACGGTCACCACTTTAACCAGCGACAACCAGAACTCGGTCTCGGCAAACAGGCGTACCGAAATCACATTGGTCAGAAACACCATAACTGCAAATAACGCGCTCCAGATCCATACAGGCGTTTCCGGAAACCAGCGCACCATTAAAATGCCGGCGGCTGTGAATTCAGAACCGATGGCCACCGTCCAGGTCAGCCAATACAACCAGGCCACCGTATACCCGGTACCCGGCCCGAGAAACCGGGTGGCGTACGTACTGAATGAACCGGTTTCCGGCATCTGCACCGCCAACTCGCCCAGGCACATCATCACCATGTAAACCATGAGCGCACCGATGATGTAAGCGATCACCGCGCCCAGGGGACCGGCCTGATTGACCGTATACCCGGACGTGAGAAACAGCCCGGTCCCAATGACGCCGCCTAATGCCAGCATGACAATATGGCGGGTCTGCATTTCCTGTTTAAAACCCGAGCGCGTATCAAGTTGTTGTTCTTTTATGGACATGGTTGTTCTCATGAAAGTTATTAGGGCACGAATTAACGTCTGCTACGACTAACAGGGCAGAGTAAAAAAGTTGCCACTAGGTTTTATTATTATTCCACTTCATGAACTCCCCACTTAAATCCTTGCAGTGAGGCATTAACGTTAAATCTTCAACCGGTTATCCCTGCACACGTTTCATTGATTGAAAGTTGTGTGTTTTCCTGTACCGCTGAGTGGCCCGAACTGCTGACAAAGGCAAAAGCCTGTTTCAGGTCGTCGAGCAGGTCGTCGGTGTCTTCGATGCCGACGGAGATCCGCACCAATCCTTCGGAGATACCCAGGGCCAGTCGCTCCTCCAGCGTGTTCTCGACATGACTGGTGGTACGGGCCGGGCCATAGATGGTTTCCACCGCACCGAGATTGCCTGCGCAGTGGGCGAAACGCAGGCGTGGCAAGAGCACCTTGACCGTGTCCATGCCGCCCATCACGACAAAGCTGACGATTGCACCAAAGCCGGACATTTGCGCGCACGCCACCGCGTGATTCGGGTGGCCGGGCAAGCCGGGATAATTGACCGACTCCACCAACGGTTCGGTGCACAGGTACTCCGCCAGGCCCCGGGCACTGCGTTGCTGCTGACGCATGCGCAGCACCAGGGTTTTCATGCCGCGAATGATCATGTAGGCGGAGAACGGGTCGAGCGTTGCACCGTTGATTTCCCGGTAGTGACGCACCTTGGCCATCAGCCCTTCGCTGCCGCACACCAGGCCACCGAGCACGTCGCCGTGCCCGCTGAGAAACTTGGTCGCACTGTGAATGACCACGTCCACACCCAGCGCCAGCGGGTTCTGGTTCAACGGCGTGGCGAACGTGTTATCCGCCACCACAATGGCACCGACACGCTTGGCAGCGGCCACCAGACGCTGGATATCCACTATTTTGAGGGTCGGATTGGTGGGTGTTTCCAGATACACCAGTTGGCAACCCTTGGCGATTTCGCGTTCGATTTCTTCGTGATCGAACGTCTCGCACAACGTCACCTCCACACCGGTACGCGGCAGGAACTCTTCGAAAATCTTGTTGGTGCCGCCATAGCTGTCCTTGGTCGACACGACCCGATCGCCATGGGCCAGGAAGGTGTAGAGCACACTGCTGATCGCCGCCATTCCGCTACTGAACGCCACGGCAGACTCGGCCATTTCCAACTCGCGAATTTTTGCCTCGAGGGTCTCGACCGTCGGGTTGCCCATGCGGCTGTAAATGAAGCCCGGTGCCTTGCCCAAAGCGACGTCGTACCAGACGTCGATGTCGTCGTAACCATATGCAGCACTGACGACGATCGGGGTTTGAGTGGCATTGTAAGGATGCCTGACTTGCTCGCCGCCCCACACTGCGCGGGTCCCCGAACCCGCATTTACCAACGCCGCGCTGCCTGGTTTTTTATTCATAAAGACTACTCGCACTGAGGGCGGCGAATGTTGAGTCACTCACCGGATCTGGCGGCCAATATATTGAAAAGCCGCGTCCCCGAGAAACGATGTTATCGGTGCCTAAGGGCTGCTTTTTTTAATGGCTGTCCGGCGTGGGGGGCAGATCAATCGCGGGGGCAAGGTCGGGCAGCCAGGCGTGCAACGAAGCCGCGGCCTTGGGCCAATTGCGAGGCCATAGCCGATCGACCAGGACACGTCGTCCATCTTCGGCGGCGACAGGCTCGTCGACAGGCTTGCACTGGATCATCAGCGTTTACCCCCTCCATTCCCGCGGGCTCACCCCGGTCTTGCGCCGAAACGCCCGAGCCAAAGCCGAGGGGCTTTCGTAACCGACCTCTTCGGCGATCAGGGCAATGGGCTTGCCCTCGCGCAAGCGTTTCTGCGCCAGGCTGATGCGCCAACTCACCAGATAATCCACCGGCGTCTGCCCGACCACCCGCCGGAAATGCTCGGCGAAGCTGGCCCGCGACATGTTGGCCGCCACCGACAGTTCCGCCACGCTCCAGGCCTTGCCGGGGGCCTCGTGCATAAGGTTCAGGGGGCGTGCCAGACGCGAATCGGCGAGACCGGCCATCATGCCCGGCTGTTGATTGCGGCTGCTCAGAATGTGCCGCAGCAACAGAATCACCAGCAGCTCGAACAAGCGGTCCATGACTGCTTCACGCCCGCAGGTGCCGTCAAAAGCCTCGTTGAACAGCCATTCCAGGGTGCTGGCCAGGGTCGGGATTTCATCGAGTTTCAGCACCATGTAATCGGGCAACGCGCCGGCGAGGGCATTGCCCGAGCCGCCATCGAAGTTCAGCGAGGCACAGACCAACTGCGTGGCCGATGCTTGCGTGGCGGACAAGCGGTGACGGTACGGCCGGGGGAAAAAGATCAGCGTCGGCTCGGTGATCTTCAGCGCTCGCTCATCGGCCAGTTTCAGCACGACCTCCCCGGCCTGCAGCAAATGCAGATGACCGCACGTCTGGCTGCCATCGAAAGCCGAGGTGCCGCAAAACGTGCCGCTGTGAAAGGTGCCGGCATTGACGCCGAAATGCGTGAGCAACGTGGACAAGCGATCCATGAGGGGGGCTCCCGAAGGCAGTTCTGGACGATCTGTTGCATATCGTCGACGATTTGCACCCAATAGACCAGCCCAGGTCTTTAGCATGAACTCCGTACCCAGCGCCTGTCGCGCTTGAATCCTCGGAGAATCATCATGACCCGCATTTCCCCTGTCAGCCTGGAACACGCCACCGACACCACCCGCCCTCTGCTGGAAGGCGTGCAAAAGAAAATCGGCTTCCTGCCCAACGTGTTCAAAGTCCTGGCCCACGCCCCTGCCGTGCTCACCTCCTACGTGCAGAACTCGGCGGCATTGGGCAAGACGTCCCTGAGCGCAACGCAAAAGGAAGCCATCTTCCTTGCCACGTCACAGGTCAACGGTTGCGACTACTGCCTGGCGGCCCACACGCTGTTTGCCGGCAAGGCCGGTCTGTCCAGCCAGGACATCCTGAGCGCCCGTGACGGCAAGCTCGACGCCTATGCCCTGCTGGCACAGCAAATCACTGAAAGTCGTGGACACCTGAGCAGCGAGCAGATTGCAGCGGCACGCGCCGCCGGTCTCGACGACGGCAAGATCATCGAAGTGATTGCCCATGTGGCTTCGCAGACGCTGACCAACTACCTGAACAACGTCGCGCTGACCGATATCGACTTCCCGGCCATCGATGCCTGAGCCACGCCAATAGCGGAGAACCGAGCATGAACACTGTGACCCTGTACACCACCGACACCTGCCCTTACTGCCGCAGTGCCAAGTCACTGCTGGCCAGCAAAGGCATCACGATGCAGGAAATCAACATTCAGACCCAGCCGGGCAAACTCGAAGAAATGCTCAGCCGCAGTGGCCGGCGCAGCGTGCCGCAGATTTTCATCGGCGACACGCATATCGGCGGCTTCGACGACCTGGCCAAACTGGATCGCCAGGGCGGCTTGATGTCGATGCTGGCTTGAGCCTGAACTGTCCAGGCCCAACACCAATCTGTGGCGAGGGAGCTTGCCGGAACGCCGCACCGTCCCGTTGGGCTGCGCAGCGGCCCCCAAAATGGGGACTGCGATACAGTCCAGCGGGCGCAAGCTCCCTCACCACACAAGCGCGATACCGGCATCGCCCGGCACATCCGACCAAACAACGCTCTAACGTGCGCGTCATGACCTAACCTCATAGGCTAAATGACTCACCACCCATCGAGCACGCCTATGCGCAATGCCTTGAAGTCCGTGATATTCATCGTTTTCGTGCTATTGGCGTCGAGCGGCGCGATGCTGTCGGCGGCGCCCATGCTCGATGTCCCGGGCGCCGGCGCGAGCAGCGCTGTCGCCAAGGTGTCCGACAGCGATCTGGAGGCGCTGCAAGGCCAACTCAACAGCCTCAAACAACAGGTCTCTCAGGTCAGCAATTACAACCAACTGGAGCCCCCGCAGGATTTGGTTCAGTCGCTGATCAAGGAGGCTGATCGCCTGTCGGCACTGTTGTTGCCCGAACAAGCGCAATTACAGTCCCAACTGGGGGTGCTGAGCCCTGCTCCGCTGGCCGAGGCCACGCTGGAGGAGTCCGATATCGCCAGCCAAAGGGCTGCGCTCACCGAACAAAAGAACAAGGTCGATTCCAAACTGAAAACCCTGGCGGCGATCAAAGCCAGCGCCGCC
>Ga0302254_10000217_pt1 | contig 12800 bp, 11 predicted proteins | sample I_Fen_E1_4_FD_194573 | JGI IMG/M metagenome (GOLD analysis project Ga0302254, IMG submission 194573) | Peat permafrost microbial communities from Stordalen Mire near Abisko, Sweden - I_Fen_E1_4 | ecosystem: Environmental > Terrestrial > Soil > Wetlands > Permafrost | place: Sweden: Abisko... | reverse complement strand
TCGGGACTTGGGTGGATGTCGTCGCCGTCATCAGCGGGGTGCCTCTCCGATCAACCGGTCCGAGTCCTGCGGTGCAAGCGATTCTCTCCCCCGCCCTCCCACCCCCGCGCTCGGGGGGCGTGCCCCGTGGCGGCGCGGATCAACGTCGTCGGCGCGGATGAAGAGGTCGACTCCGGTCCCTCTGTTCCCATAACCGCGACGTTCATCCGCGCACTGCTCGACGACCGGAATCGGCTCGGCAGCGGGACCGCGCCTGACCGGCACGATCGCCACACCGCGCTCAGGACGACGCCGGCCTGCGCCGCAGCTCCGAGGTGGTTTCGTGGGCGCCCTCGGCGGCGATCCGCCTGGTGCGCGGACGGGTGCCGGCCGGCACGTCGGCCAGCGTCGCAACCAGCGGGTCGCGGCCGATGTCCGGCAGACCGGGTGCCGACAACAGCCGGCGGGTGGAGAGGTCGAACACCGCACCGCGCGGCAACGTATGCAACTGGATGCCGGACATCATCAGCGGCTGGGTGCCGGTGGCGGTGTAGGCCGTAGTCACCACGTCGGACCCGTCGAAGATCGTCACCACCCCGCGGCCCTTGACCTCCAACGTGCCGTCCGGCCGGATGATCGCCGCGGTGTCCTCGTCGATGCCGACCCCGAGCTGCGCGGGGTTGCCGGCGACCAGCGCCAGCAGCCTGCCGAACCGGTTGCGCTGGGTGAAATGCTGATCGACGATCATCCCGGTCAGCAGGCCGAGCCCCTCCGAGACCTGGCCGACCCTGAACTTCGGGGTCGCCCCGCCGCTGCCGAACGACACCATGTGGGTGGAGCAGATGCTGGCGCCGGCCGACGTACCGGCGATCAGGGCCCCGCGCTCGTGGGCAGCGACAATCGCCTTCCCCAGCGGGGTGCCCACCACCATCGTGGCCAGCTTGACCTGATTTCCGCCGGTCATGAACACCGCGGTCGCCCGGTCGACGGCGGCGATCAGCTCCGGGTTGGCGGCGTGCGAGCGGCTCTCCGGCCGGATGCCGACCACGTCGGTGACGCCCAGCGAACCGAAGAGCTGCAGGTACGCGTGGGTGATCTCGTCACCGAGCGAGGATGCCGTGGAGATGACGACCAGCGCGGCCTTCGGCCCACCCGCGAGTTTGAAGACCTCACGCAGGATGGTCATCCGGCCGAGCTTGTCCTCCGCCCCGCCGATCGGCATGACGACCCCGCGCCCGCCCGCCGGACCGGCGTCCAGCCCCGGATCGAGCCCGTCGTCGAGGGTCGCGGAGAACTCGCCGTCCAGGCGCCAGCCGTCCTGATGCTGCGGGATCAGGCCCACGTCAGGCGGCCCGTCACCGGGTCTTGGGTGCGTGGGCATACCCGACAAGGTAGCTGGCCGACCCGCCGCAGCGGCTCTTCCCCGGAGGGACGTTGCTCTCGCCACCCGTGCCGACCCCCTGCAGCAGCACGAGCATCGCTCACCCAGCACGAGCATCGTGCCGCCGATTCGGTCAACGGCGGCGCTCGGTCACGCCGTCCGGCCGGACGCCCGCTCAGGATGGATCCGGATCACCACGCGCTCGTCTCGGATCATCGACGCGCGGTAGTCGTCCCAGTCCGGGTGCTCCCCCGCGATCGCCCGGTAGACGGTGACCAGCAGGTCGAGCGCTTCGGGCTGGTCGACGATCTCGGCTCGCCCGTCGATCTGCACCCATAGCCCGAAGAACGCCTCGGTGAAGATCAACACCGAGACCTCGGGGGCCCGCCGGATGTTGCGGACCTTGGCCAGTGGGGCCCGGCTCGATATGCACACGGCGCCGTCGACCAGACCGGAGTTGACCAGCGACATCTGCGGCCGGCCGTCCTTGCGGCGGGTGGACAGCACGGTCCGGTCGTGGGTGCGAATGAAATCGAGGGCATCCTGCAGTTCCATCAGCACAGTCTCTCCAGTAGCGCAGCGTCGCCGACGCCGGGGATCAACGCCGGTATCAACACAGCGCCGCCACCCGCGCGCCCCCCGTGCGCAGCAGGCCGCTCGGATACCGTTGACCGCACGGGTCGGTCGTGCGACCGCGCAGTACCGCCGATAGGGCGATCACCGCACCCGCACAACCACCACCAGCGGAAACGAAGGGGCAGGCGAGCTGCGAACCATGGCCGAGAACTCATCCGGCGCCGGCTCCCACCTGATCGGGCTGATCCGCTCCACCGTGCCGCCGATCCACCCCGGCGGGCGCCCGATCATCCTGACCATGGCCGCCGTCACGCTCGGCGCCCGTTTCGCCCTGCGAGCTGTCGGGCTGAAGCGGGCAGCGTCCGCGGTCGGCAGGGTCGGGACACTCGCGACCCTGGGATCCGCGGCGTTCTTCCGGGCCCCGCGGCGGGTTCCACCGACGGACCAGACGCTGATCGTGGCGCCCGCCGATGGGCTGGTGTCGCTGATCCAGGACGCCGTGCCGCCGCCGGAGCTCGGCGTCGACCCGACCCCACGGCCACGGGTGTCGATCTTCCTGTCGATCTTCGACGTACACGTCCAGCGGATCCCGGTGGACGGCCTGATCACCAGGGTGGCCTACCAACCGGGCACGTTCGTCTCGGCCGACCTGGACAAGGCGTCGGAGGACAACGAACGGAACTCCCTCGTCATCGAGGCCACCGTCGGCGGTCAGCTGATCGTCACGCAGATCGCCGGGCTGGTCGCCCGCCGGATCGTCTGTGACGTGGTGGCCGGTGAACCGGTGCTGGCCGGCAGCACCTACGGCCTGATCCGCTTCGGGTCCCGGGTCGACACCTACCTGCCGCCGGGTACCAAGGTCGCGGTTCGGCAGGGCCAGCGCGCCATCGGTGGTGAGACCGTGCTCGCCACACTCGACCGGCACGGGTCCTGATGACGCGACCGCCGACAGGACGACAGCCGGCCGCCTGTTGGACGACCAGACCACCGCTGCCGGCGGGCGACCTGTGATGGGTGGCGCGTGATGGGCACCGTTCCCGGGGTGCGGTTCCTCCCCAACGCGATCACCGTGTTGGCGTTGTGTGCCGGGCTCACCTCGGCGGCCTTCGCGATGAACGGTGAGTGGATTCTCGCGGTCGGCGCCATCGCCGCCGCCGCAATCCTCGATTCCCTGGACGGCCCGGCGGCCCGCCTGCTCCGCTCCACCAGCCGGATCGGCGCCGAGCTGGATTCGCTGTCCGACTGCATCTCCTTCGGCGTCGCCCCCGCGCTGGTCATGTACATCTGGATCCTGCGCGACCAGGCCCGCGGGTTCGGCTGGCTGGTCTGCCTGCTGTTCGCGGTGTGCGCGGCCCTCCGGCTCGCCCGGTTCAACTCACTGCTCGACGATGCCGATCCCAAGCCGTGGGCGAAGGGGTTCTTCACCGGCGTGCCCACCCCGGCCGGCGGGCTGATGGTCACCGCACCGCTGCTGCTGACAGTTCGGCTGGGTGATGACGGATTCTGGGCGCACCCCTGGGCGGTGGCGATCTGGGTGGCGTTCATCGGACTGCTGATGGTGTCGCGGGTGCCGTCCATCGCGCTCAAGTCCATCCGGCTGCCGACCAAGCTGATCCTGCCGATGCTCATCCTGTTGGTGCTGGGTGTGTACCTGCTGTTCGTCGAGCCCGAGATCGTCACCGTCATCGGGATGGTCGTCTACCTGCTGCACCTGCCCTACGCGGCCTGGCGCTACAACCACCTGAAGAACCACCCGGAACTGTGGCGGACCTCCGGCGGGGTGCGCCGCAGGTCGACCCGACGGGTGCGGCTGCGAATCCCCCGCCGGCAGCGGGTCGCCGGCCGCCTACCGGACGGCTCGCCGATGCCGCGGCAGCGACGGTTCGGCACCGAACGCCAGGGCCGCACCCGCGGGGGAAACCGTCGCCCGATGCAGTGACGGCAGCCGGTTACCCTTGCGCGAAGCCCTGTCTCGCGCCGAGGAGATCACCCGATGCCGCGTCCCCCGTTGCCCCCACACCTGCTGGAGCTGCTCCGCCGGCCGAATCCCTCCGTCATCGCGACGCTGCGGCCCGACGGTCAGCCGGTGACGGTCGCGACCTGGTATCTCCTGGACGACGACGGCCGGATCCTGGTGAACATGGACGCCGGCCGGCGCCGGCTCGAGTACATCCGGCAGGATCCCCGGGTCAGCATCACCGTGCTGGACGGTGACGACTGGAGCACGCACGTGAGCGCGCAGGGCCGGCTCGTCGATCTCACCGACGACAGCGACCTTGCGGACATCGACCGGATCGCAGGGCATTACATCGGCATTCCGTACCCGAACAGATCACGCGGCAGGGTCAGCGGGTGGATCGATATCGACTTCTGGCACGCCTGGGGACCCGGCGCGACCCCGGCGTCCTGACGCCCACTCTGGCCAGACAGGGTCAGACCTCGAAACCCAACCGCCGCGCGGACCTGGCCTTCTGCCTGCTGGTCCGCAGCCGGCGCAGCCGCCGGACCAGCAACGGGTCCTCGGCCAACGCGGCCGGATTGTCGATGACCTCGTTCAGCACCTGGTAGTAGCGGGTCGGGGAGAGATCGAACATCTCCTTGATCGCCTGCTCCTTGGCGCCGGCGTACTGCCACCATTGCCGCTCGAACGCCAGGATCTCGCGATCCCGGCGGGACAGCCCGTCGGCTGCCGCAGCGTCCGCGCGCGCGTTCTCGCCGGAGGCCGGTGACGCAGCCGTGTTGTCCATCCGTGGTCCTCCCCAGGGGCGATCGGCACGCGAGCATGCCGCATCGCACTGAAATCACACTATTGTTATTTCCAGGTCGGCTCCATCAGAGCACGCGAGAGTGCCGAGGTCCAGTGCATCGGGCGGTGTCGCCCGGGGATCACTCGATCCGGCGGCCTTCGGCCCTCGGAGCGGGCGGCATCGGCGCCGCGGGGGCAGCCGCCGGACGCTGCGCCGGTACGCCCCGGCAGCGGTAGCGTCGTGCCCAGCCGTCACCGTGAGCCGGCGCCGCGGGCCCGCGTTGACCATCCGCTGAGCTCCGGAAGGTGCACGACCCGGCCCATACGCAGGAGGTTCCAGTAGCGATTGCCGATCGGCCCCACGACAACGACACTTCTGACAACGACACTTCTGACAACGACACCTCCTACAACGACACTTCAGATAACGACACTTCAGATAACGACACCTCCGATAACGACAATGTCGGCCTGCCCACCTTCAGCTCCCGGGACTGGGTGGCGACGGCGGCCGAGTTGGCGCGGCGCCGCCCCGATGTCGCGATCGTGGGCGCCCCGTTCGACATCAACACGACCTACCGGGCGGGCGCCCGCTTCGGCCCGAGGGCCATCCGGTCCTCCGCCTACGACCCCGGCACGTACCACCTCGACCTCGGCGTGGACATCTTCGAGTGGCTGGACGTCGTCGACGCCGGCGACGCGTACTGCCCACACGGTCAGTCGGCGCGGTCGCACCGCAACATCGAGGCCAAGGTCGCCGATGTGCTGAAGGTGGACGCTTTTCCGGTGGTGGTCGGCGGCGACCACTCGATCACCTACCCGTCGGCGACGGCCGTAGCCTGCAAGTACGGCTGGGGCAAGGTCGGGCTGCTGCACTTCGACGCGCACGCCGACGCCGCCGACAGCATCGAGGGAAATCTGCATTCGCACGGCACTCCGATGCGCCGGCTGATCGAATCGGGGGCGATCCGCGGCCGCAATTTCGTGCAGGTGGGCCTGCGCGGATACTGGCCGCCCCCAGCGGTTTTCGATTGGATGCGCGAGCAGGAGATGACCTGGCACCTGATGCACGACGTCTGGGACCGCGGGATGCGGCCGGTCATCGCGGACGCGATCGCCCGCGCCGGCGACGGCTGCGACTGGCTCTACCTGTCCGTCGACATCGACGTGCTGGACCCGGGTTTCGCTCCCGGCACCGGTACACCCGAACCGGGCGGGATGAACCCGGCCGACCTGCTCCGCACGGTCAGGTCGATCGCACTGGAAACCCCTTTGGTGGCCATGGACGTCGTGGAAGTGTCGCCGCCCTACGATCTTTCGGACAACACGGTGAACAACGCCCACCGCGTGGTGCTCGAAACACTGGGAGCGCTGGCCGCCAAGAAGTGCGAGCAAGCGGGCGGCGAGGTCACCAGGCCGGGCACCCGGCCGGACCCGACGACCCTGCGCTACCCGGTGAATCCGGAACGCTGGTCCCGCCCCGACGGTTCGGGGAACAGCTACACCGACGCCGACCACCACCTGCAGGGCGGACGGCACGACCACACCTGATCAGGGCGCCGGATGCCGCCTGCCGATGTGGTCACGCTCAGCGGCCGGACGCCGAGAAGTGCATGTAGTCCAACGGGTTGGTCCAGGTGCCGCCCCAGGTCCAGCCGATGCCGGCGAAGGCGGTGACGACGGCGTCGCCCGGCAGAATCACGCCCGGCCCCGGCGTCCGCGCGATGAAGGGTCGGCCCTGCGGCGGCAGCACGAGAGTCCCGCTCAGGTAGGGGTTCTGCACAGGGTTGAGGTCGATGGCGGTGCCGAAGGAATGCTCGGAGAAACCGGTTCCGCCGGTCACCGGTCGGCAATTGAAGGCGGAGCTGTTGTCCGCGGCCATGGATTGGTCGTCGCTGCCGCCGAAGTCGTCGACGAGCCGGAGCGATGCCAGCGGGTACCCGACGGCGTGCAGTTGGCGAAACACCTCGACGACGGCCGGCGCCACTGCGGCTGCCACCACCAGCTCGCCGAGGTGATCGCCACCATCGAAGCCGCGGTAGGTGACCTTCAGGTATCGCAGGTCCGTCAGCGGGACCGGGCAGCCGGGCCGCCAGCTGGTCCGCATTCGGTCCGCTAGCGATGAGTCGATCCCGCGGATCGACGACGCGAACGGAGCCACGAGGGGCGCCGCGAGCGTTGGGTTGGTGCGCGGCGCCATCCCCAACGGCCACGCCGCGTTCCCCGCCGACCCCACCGTCCACAAACTCGACGTGCTCGCCTGCACCGCCACCTCGAACCCACCACCCGCCAACCCCGCGATCGCCGGACTCGTACCCGGCATCATCCCGAGCAACCAGTCACGGCAGCCGGCGGTGCCAACGGTCCACAGATGTCCCGTGTTGGCCTGGAAGGCGATCTCGAACCCACCGCCGGCCAGGGCCGCGACCGCGGGGCTGGTGCCCGGCATCATCCCCAGGCTCCAGTCGGCGCTTCCCTCGGCGGCCGTGCTCCACAGGCTTCCGGTGTTGGCCTGGAACGACACCTCGACAGGCCCGCCCGGCCAGCCGGGGTCGGCGGGACCGCCGCAGGTCAACGTCGCCGGGTGGGGCGGGTCCGGCCGGCCGATCGTCGGGGCACTCACGATCACGGCGACGACGGCCGCCATCACCACGCTCAGCCAGCGGCCGGTCCGAACCGTGCGGCGGTTGCGCACATGGAGCTCCAAAGGATCGGGATCCGAGAGCCGGCGAGCTCGCTGAACGCCGGAATCGAGGCGCGAAACGCGAGCACCGGCACCTGCTTCCCCGGCAGGCTCAACCTATCGAGCTGCCCGTCCCCCGTACAGAGGGCCGTCCGGCACGACCACATTGACGGTCGGCAGAGCCCGTCAGCGTGCGGTCGGCGCGGTGGTCGCTGCTTGCCTGTCGGCGGACCCCGCGGAGACCGACGGGGCCGCGCTCGCCGGCAAACTGGCGGCGCCGGAGGTCGGAACTGTGGTCGGAACTGTGGTCGGAGCGGTGCTCTGCCGGGTGGGCTGGGACGGCGCGGTCGGGGTCTGCGTCACCGTCTGCGTGACAGTCGTCGACGCCGCGTCCGAGCTGGTCGCCGGTGACGTCACCGTCACCGTGGTCGGGTCGGTGGACGTGCCGGACGAGCCATTGCCGCCGAGCACCGAGAGGCCGGAGTCGCCGCCGGACAGCGGCGCCCCCTTGACGGTCTCCACCAGCGTCACGGTGGCGATTGCGCCGGCGAAGATCACCCCCGCAGCGGCCACCCCGGCCAGCGCCACGGTCAGCGTGCGTCGCCTGCCGCGGGCGCGCCGCGGGCGCACGGCCGCAGCTATCACCGCCGGCATCAGCACCGTCGGGTCGTCATCGGCCAACGGCCCGCCCATCGGACGCGCGGCAGACGGGTCGGTTGCGACCTCAGCGGCTGCGGCAGTCGGAGTGTCGTCTGCCGGGCGCACCAGCTGCAGCGCCCTGCGCATCTGACGCCGGGTCACCAGCAGCGAATGGCTGTAGATCGCCGCGCCCACACCGGAGACGATCGACGCCAACGCGGCACCGACCAGGGTGCCGGCGACCCCCAACTTCGAGCCGATCAGCGCCGCGGTGACGGCGGCAGCGGTACTGGCCGCGATCTGGGTGATGGAGAGGCTGAACTTGCCATCGTCCTCGTCGCTGTCGTCGGGCGCGCCGAGCGCGGCGGTCTGAGCAGTGCGTCCGGTCGCCGCGGGAATGATCTCGGTGGGCAGGTCCGGCGCCAGGAAATGGGTGGGTGTTGGGTGGGGGGGGGTGGGGCGGTCGCGCGCAGTCATGGTGACGTATCTCGTGTTCTGTGTCGGCTGTCTGTCGCGGGCCCGTGTGGTCGGTCGGTTCGGACCGCCGGATCCGGGCCCCCACAGTAAGGATGCTCTCGCCCGCTCTACGGTTCGGAAACGGTGCGGGACCTCACACCGCCGCTGTTCAACTGCAAGCGACCCGCAACCCCTTGCCGGGAGCCAACAATGCCGGGCACGGGCAGGTCAGCCCACCCGCGGGTGCATCGCGGCGTAGCCCGTCACCGACTCGAATCCCTTGGCCAGCCCCAGCAACTCCCGCTCCCCACGGTGCCGACCGACGAACTGCACACCGATCGGCGTCCCGCCCGCGGTGAACCCGGCGGGCATCGAGATCGCCGGGTGCCCGGTGACTGTCACGTGGCACACCGCCCGCATCCAGCCGAGGTAGTCCGCCTGCGGCACGCCGGCAACCACTTCCGGGTACTGCAGTCCGGCGTCGAACGCCCGCACCGGGGACACCGGCAGCAGCAGGGCGTCGTAACGTTCCAGGAACTCCCGCATCCGGTGGAACAGCACCGTCCGCTGCACAGCGGCGCGGCCGATCTGCGGTCCGGTCAACTCCCTGCCCTGCAACATGTTCGCGTACAGGCTAGGCCGGATCGTGGATGCGTGCTCGTCAAGGAACGCCCCGAGGGTGGCCTCGAACTGCCACGCCCGCAGGGTCCGGAAGCACTCGTCGGCACCGGTGAAATCCGGGCTGGCCTGCTCGACGATTGCCCCGGCGCCTTCACACAGCAGCGCCACGGATCGCACCATCCCGGCGATCTCGTCCTCGATCTCGATCGCACCTCCGAGATCCGGCGAGAAGGCGATCCGCCGTGCTTTCAGGCCCCCTTCCGGCACGTCGACGAACGTCGACCCGGGTTCCTCCAGGGACAGCGGCGAGCGGCGGTCGGGCCCGGCCAGCACGGACAGCAGCAACGCGACGTCGTCGACGGTCCGAGCCATCGGTCCCTGCACCGTCAGCCCGGCAAACCCGTCGGCCGCGGGATACGCCGGCACCCGTCCCGCCGACGCCCGAAACCCGACCACGTTGCAGTACCCGGCAGGCAGCCGGAGCGACCCGCCCATGTCGTTGCCGTCGGCCAGCGGGTGCATGCCAGTGGCCAGCGCGGCAGCGCCCCCGCCCGACGATCCGCCGGCCGTCACCGACAGGTCGTACGGGTTGCGGGTGACGCCGAAGATCTCGTTGAAGGTGTGACCGCCGGCGGCGAACTCGGGGATGTTGGTCTTGCCCAGGGTGATCACCCCGGCGGCGCGCATCCGCTCGATCACCAGGTCGTCGGCATCCGGCACCAGGTCGGCGTGCGCCAGCGAGCCGAACGTCGTGCGGATCCCTTCGGTGAGGTGATTGTCCTTGTGCGCCACCGGAAGTCCGTGCAATGGGCCGGCGAACTCACCGCGCGCGGCCGCGTTGTCCTGGCGGGCGGCCTGGTCAAGGGCCCGCTCCGCGGTGAGCGTGACGATCGCATTCACCGCCGGGTTCACCGCCTCGATCCGCTCCAGGTGCGCGGTGACGACCTCGCGGGCGCTGACCTGCTTGTCCCGCAGCAACCGGGCCAGCGCGGTGGCCGAGCGGTAGTACAGCTCCTGCGTCATCCGCCACCTTCCATCGGGGTGCGCCGAACCCGCTCCCGAACACGCCACCTGCGCGCCACCCATCCTGCTGGATGAGCGACGCGCAGGTGCACCATGCACGACGACCGCGATTCGGCGGCTCAGGTCGACGCGGGCTCCGGATCGAGGCTGGGCTCGGTGACCCGGTCGCTCGAGACCGAGCGGTTCCGGACGAACAGCACCGCGACCGCGGCCAGCACGATGACCACCAGCGGCACCACCATCGTCGGGCGCATGGCGTCGGTGAACGCGGTGGCAAATGCCTGCTGCGCGGCCGCGTGGATCTGCTCGGCCACCGAACTCGGCACGGAGTCCGGGATGGCGGCCGCCGCCTGACCGGCACCTACCTCGAGGCCGCCCGAACCGGCGGTCGACATTCCCGCCAGGAACGGCTCCCTGGCCTCCGCGGGCAACCCGGCCGCCGCCGCCTCGGCCTGCGATCGCATCGCGTCGGTCAGCCGGTTGGCGAGCAGCGCACCCAGCACCGCGGTGGCCAGCACCGCGCCGAATTCCTGCACGGTGTCCAACACACCGGCACCCACCCCGGCCCGGGCCGGCGGCATGTCTCTGGTGGCCAGCCCGAACACCGGCGTCCAGACGCAGCCGAGGCCGATGCCGGCGGCCACCAACCCGGGCACGAACGCCCACTGCCCGGAGTCCGGCGCCGCCACGGCGATCACGTAGACCATGCCCGCGGCGAACAGCAGCAGCCCGCCGAACAGCACCCACTTCATGCTGATCTTGCCGGACCCGCTCAGCCCGCCGACGATGCCGGAGGTGAACATCATCGCGACGGACTGGGTGCCGATCACCAAACCGGCCGCCACCGCGGACAGTCCCAGCACCGACTGGTAGTAGATCGTCATCGGCAGGAAGACCCCGACCATCGCGAAACCCATGGCCAGCAGCACCAGCGTCATGATCGTGAAGGACCGATCGGCGAACACGTCGAACGGCAGCAGCGGCTCGCCCTGCTGGGTGCGTGCCTGGCGCCAGAGGAACAGGCCGAGGAACACCACGCCCACCGCGATGATCATCGGAATGGTGACGAATCCGACCACCGTGCCCCAGTCGTAGCGCTGGCCCTCGATCAGGCCGAAGACCACGCCCAGCAGGCCGACGGTCAAGAACGCCACACCCAACAGATCGAGCTTGTGACGGACGCCCGGCCGGACGTCGGGCATGAACACGAACGCCAGTGCGATCGCGACAATGCCGATCGGCACGTTCAGGAAGAAGATCCACCGCCAGCCGTAGTTGGTCACCAGGAACCCGCCCAGTGTCGGCCCGAGCAGCACGCCGAGGCCGGACATGATGCCGATCGCCGCGAATGCGGGACCGCGCTTCTCCGACGGCAGGATGGAGGTGATGATCGCCAGCCCCTGCGGCGCCAGCAGCGCGGCACCAAGGCCCTGCAGGGCGCGGAAGGCGATCAGCTGGCCGGGCGTCTGGGACAGCCCGGAGGCCAGGCTGGCCGCGGTGAAAATGGTCAGGCCGACGAGGAAAAGTCTTCGTGGGCCATGGATGTCGCCGAGCCGGCCGGCGGTGATCAGCAGCACCGTGTAGACCAGCGAGTAGGCCGAACCGACCCACAGCACGGTCTCCAGGGTGGCGTCCAGGTCGGTGACCAGGTCCGGGATGGCAATGTTGACGATGGTGATGTCCAGCAGGGTCATGAACAGACCCAGGCAGAACACCGCGATGACGAGGGCGGGCCGGACGGGGCGGTGGCCGTGGAGGGCGACCCCGGTGACGGTGACGTTCGGTCGGACGTTCTGTCGGACGTTCTGCGGGACAGTCGCTGAGCCGGCACTGGTGCCGGGTGTGCCGCTCGCCGCGCGGGCGGGCTGGACGGATTCAGGCATGGGAAACTCTCCTGGCACGGTGATTTCGTGGATGGTCGCGCCGGCATCCCTCCCCACGGGGCAGGGGCCGGTCATCTCGGCAATTGCGGTGCGGCGCGCGGCTTGGCCGGCGCCGGGTCGGGGGTGTGTTCGCAGCACACTCCCGGCCCTACACATTCTCGTGCTCGGTAGGGCTACGGGTCCGGTGCGCGGGCGTCGGTCCGCGGGATGCCCGGGAACGATCCCAGCTGGTCTTCCATTCCCTGCGCCCAGGCGCGGATCTGCTCGGCGTCCCAGGTCAACGCGCCGCTGTCGATGTCGTCGAGCAGGTGCCGCACCCAAGCCAGCTCGGCCTGGACCATCACCAGCTTGTACTCGTCCTCGAGCGCGAAAAGCCTTGGCAGTTTGAATCTCTCGGCCAGGTCGACGGCCTCGGAGCGGAGCGCGGCGAGTTGCTTGCCCAGCGCCAGTACCCGGACGTTCAGGTTGGCGCGGACCTCGCCGGTCGAGAGCATGGGCAGGAAGGACAGCGCCGCCGGGAAGTCCGGGAACTCGTTGCGGACCGTCCGCAGCATGTCGGTCAGCCAACTGGCCGCGGTCTCCCGACCCTCCTCGGTCAGGGAGTACACGGTGCGCTCCGGGCGGCGGCCCTCCCGCTCGACCTCGGACGGCTCGATCAGCCCGGCCTTGACCAGCCGCTCGACCGCCGGATAGAGGGACCCGCGCTGCACCCTGACCACCTGGTCCTTGCCGCGCCACTGCATGATCCGCTGCATCTCGTAGGGGTGCATCGGCGCCTCGGCGAGCAGCACCAGCACCATCAGGGTCAGCGGC
>Ga0302254_10000213_pt1 | contig 12908 bp, 10 predicted proteins | sample I_Fen_E1_4_FD_194573 | JGI IMG/M metagenome (GOLD analysis project Ga0302254, IMG submission 194573) | Peat permafrost microbial communities from Stordalen Mire near Abisko, Sweden - I_Fen_E1_4 | ecosystem: Environmental > Terrestrial > Soil > Wetlands > Permafrost | place: Sweden: Abisko... | reverse complement strand
GTGAACGAACCGCAACGCAGACACCCCGACCTGTGGGTCGACCCCGAGGACGACCCGCGCGACACCGGCACCACGTCCCGCGGCGAGAAGGCGGTCCTGGCCGAGTACCTCGACCACTTCCGGCTGACGTTCGAGATGAAGTGCGAGGGCCTCGACGCCGAGCAGCTGGCGCAGCGCTCCGTGCCGCCGTCCTCGATGTCGCTGCTGGGCCTGGTCCGGCACCTGGCGTCGGTCGAGTTCCACTGGTTCCGCCGGTTCATCGGCGGCCGCATGGAGCTCGCGCGGCCCTTCAAGTCGCCCGAGGACCGCGACCTCGACTTCAACGGGGCCGTGGCCGAGCCCGGGGCCGTCGCCGAGGCCTGGGCCGCCTGGCGGGGCGAGGTCGACCACGCCCGCGAGGTCTACGAGCGGTACGACGACCTCGGGACTCTGGTCGGCCCGGAGGGCGACCAGAGCGAGCTGCGGGAGATCGTCGTCCACATGATCGAGGAGTACGCACGGCACTGCGGACACGCCGACCTGCTGCGCGAGCGCATCGACGGTCGTACCGGTCAGTGACCGGTACGGCGTACCCCCGCTCCGTAGACTCCTCGGCGTGACGGAGCAGAGCACGCCCGGGCGGGCGCACGGCTGGGGCCTGGCCAGCGTCGTGACCAGCGGGCCGAGCGAGGGCACCGTCCTGGAGGCCTGGTTCCCGTTCCCCGCGTTGGGTGGCCCGCCGACCGATGCCGGGGCCCCTGACGACCTCGCGGCGCTGGCCGCCGACCACCCGGCCCGGCGGGTCCGGACCGAGGTCGTCCACGTCGCGATCGACCTCGCCGAGCCTCCGCGTGACGTGCCCGACGCCTACCTCCGTCTCCACCTCCTGTCCCACCGGCTCGTCCGCCCCCACGGCCAGAGCCTCGACGGCATCTTCGGCATCCTCACCAACGTCGTCTGGACCAGCGCCGGACCCTGCCCGGTCGACGACTTCGAGGCCACCCGGCTCCGGCTGCGGGGTCACGGGCCGGTCCAGGTCTTCGGCGTCGACAAGTTCCCCCGGATGACCGACTACGTCGTGCCGTCCGGCGTCCGGATCGCCGACGCCGACCGGGTCCGCCTCGGCGCACATCTGGCCGAGGGCACCACGGTCATGCACGAGGGGTTCGTCAACTACAACGCCGGCACGGTCGGCTCCTCGATGGTCGAGGGGCGGATCACCGCCGGTGTCGTCGTCGGCGACGGCTCCGACGTGGGCGGCGGGGCGTCGATCATGGGGACCCTGTCGGGCGGCGGCACGCAGGTGGTCTCGATCGGGGAGCGCTGCCTGGTGGGCGCGAACGCCGGCATCGGCATCTCGCTCGGCGATGACTGCGTGGTCGAGGCCGGGTGCTACGTCACGGCGGGGACGAAGGTCACGCTCCCCGACGGCCGCGTGGTCAAGGCGCTCGAGCTCTCGGGCGGCAGCCACCTGCTCTTCCGCCGCAACTCGGTGAGCGGCACGGTCGAGGTCGTGCCGTGGCGGGCCGGCGGGGTGGCCCTCAACGAGGCGCTGCACCAGAACTGATGAGCATCGTGCGGCGCACCGCCGCGGTCGTGGTCCCGCTCGCCCTGGTCCTGGGCGGGGTCTGGTACGGCATGTCGCGCCATCACTCCGGCAGCGGCGACGGCACCGCCGGGCTGTGCACGACGAAGGTGAAGGACCTCAGTGTCGTGCTGACGGCCACGCAGGCCCGGAACGCGAGCCTGATCTCGGCGATCGCCGTGCACCGCGGGATGCCTGCGCACGCCGCCACGATCGCCCTGGCCGCCGCGCTCCAGGAGTCCAAGCTCTACAACCTGCGCGGTGGCGACCGTGACTCCCTCGGCCTGTTCCAGCAGCGGCCGTCGCAGGGGTGGGGCACGCCGCGCGAGATCCTCGACCCGGTCCACGCCACCAATGCCTTCTACGACGCGCTGGCCCGGGTGCCCGGCTACGAGTCCATGCCGGTGACCGTCGCGGCGCAACGCGTGCAGCGCTCCGGCTACCCCTCGGCGTACGCCGTCTACGAGCCGGACGCCCGGGCCCTGGCCTCGGCGCTCACCGGCTTCTCCCCCGCCGCCTTCGCCTGCCACCTGACGCCGTCCTCCGGTACGCCGGCTCCCGCCGCCCGGCGGGCCGCCGCGCTGCGCCGCACGCTCGCTCCCGCGTTCGGGACCGTCCAGGTGAGCGTGACGGAGGGCTCCCGCCTCGAGATCACCGCGACGTCCGGGCCGCAGGGCTGGTCCATCGCGTCGTACCTCGTCGGCCGGGCTCCGGGGCTCGGCCTGAGCCATGTCGGCTACGACGGCCGGGACTGGGCCGTCGGGAGCAACGGCGGCTGGCGGCGTGGCGGCTCGGCCACCGCGGGATCCGTCGTCGTCGGCTAGCCCTGAGACCGGTTCCGCAGAACCTTTACCGACCTGGCGAAGATTTCACGGCCAGTTGCCCGCCGATCGGGACATGTGGGGCCTACTCTGATCCTCACAAGTGCAGAGCCCGGGGGGGCTTTGGGGGGGTTTCATCATGCACGATTCAACGCTTTTCACCATCGGTACGGCCTTGCGCCGAGCCGACAGCAACAACCTGCCGGTCGAGGTCCTGGTGCAGAGCCACTGGCTGCGCGGCACCGTGGCCGGTGTCGACGGCCACGGCCTCGTGCTCAGCACGCACTCCGAGCACGTGGTGGTGCGTCTCGAGTCGATCACGGCCGTGCGCATCCCGGAGAACGTCCAGGACGCCCCGGTGGCCGAGACGTTCGACGAGCAGCACCAGCTGACGGTGGCGGCCGTCGGCGAGGACGCCTGGGAGATGCCGGGGCCGGTCAGCGCCTGACCCCGGGCTCAGCCGGGTCAGTCCGAACCCGTCCGCGTCGCGTACGTCGACGCGGCATCGTAGACCGCGCGCACGTAGACGTCGGCATGGTTGTAGGCGCGCACAGCAGTCACCCAGCCGGTCCCGGCCGCGAGGTCGCCACCTGCCCCACACAGGTAGCGGCCCGCGGCGAGCGCAGCGTCGTCGAGGTCCTGCGGGTCGGCGACCCCGTCCCCGTCGCCGTCGGCCCCCCAGCGGGCCCAGGTGGACGGCAGGAACTGCAATGGCCCGACCGCTCGGTCCCAGCCGCCCGACGCGGATCGGATCGCCGCCGTCTCGCCCCGCCCGTCGAGGGCCGGCCCGAGCACCGGCCGGTCGGAGCGTCCGTCCTCCCCGAGCAGCCGGCCGCCGATCGTGCCGTGCTGCGACTCGACCCAGCCGATCCCGGCCAGGGTCGTCCAGCCCAGGTGGCAGCCGGGGTCGTCCCGGTGCTCGCGCAGGGTCGCGGCGCCGTACGCCCGGACGGCCGGCTCCGGGATCCCGGCCGCCGAGGCGACCCGCGAGACCCAGGCCGGACTGACGCCGGACGCTGAGCCCGACTCGGGATGCGCGGCCACCGGGGCGAGGCGTCCGGCGGGTGCCGCGGACACCACGACCCGCGAGACCTGCACGGGCTGCGCACCGGTGCCGCCGACCGAGGCCAGGGCCACGGCGAGACCCGCGAGCACGGCTCCGGTGGCGGCCACCCCGAGTGCGCGGCGCGAGCTGCTCAGCCGAACCGTCCCTGGACGTAGTCGCGCGTGCGTTGGTCCTGGGGGTCCTCGAACATCGTGTTGGTCTCTCCGTGCTCCACGATCACGCCCGGAGTGCCTTGTGAGGCCAGGAAGAAGGCGCACCGGTCGGAGACGCGGGCGGCCTGCTGCATGTTGTGGGTGACGATCACGATCGTCACCTCCCGCGCGAGCTCGAGCATCGTCTCCTCGATGACGCGGGTCGAGGTCGGGTCGAGGGCCGAGCAGGGCTCGTCCATCAGCAGGACCCGCGGCTTGATCGCCAGGGAGCGGGCGATGCAGAGCCGCTGCTGCTGGCCGCCCGACAACCCGCCGCCCGGGGCGTCGAGCCGGTCCTTGACCTCGTTCCACAGCCCGCCCTTGGTCAGGCAGGACTCGACCAGCGCGTCCTTCTCCCCGCGCGAGGCCTTCGTGCCGGTGAGCCGGAGGCCGGCGAGCACGTTCTCCCGGATGGACATGGCGGGGAAGGGGTTGGGCTTCTGGAAGACCATGCCGATCGCCCGACGGGCGTCGATGAGGCGCTTCTCCGCGTCGTAGATGTCCTCGCCGTCGAGCAGCACCTCGCCGGCCAGCTGCGCACTGGGCACCAGCTCGTGCATCCGGTTCAGGATCCGCAGGAACGTCGACTTGCCACAGCCCGAGGGCCCGATCAGGGCAGTGACCTCCCCCGGCTCCATGACCAGTGAGACACGGTCGAGCACCTTGTGGCTGCCGAACCAGGCCGTGATGTCACGCCCCTCGAGCCGGGCGAGGCGGCGGTCGTCCGCAGTCTCGTACGGCGGGGAGTCGGTCACGGCCATGAGCTGCGTGGTGTCCATCGGGGTCCTTGTTCGGGCGAGGGGTGGTGGTGGTGAGGTGCGGGTGGCCGAGGGGGGTCGACCACCCGCACCGTGGTCACCCGCTACTTCTGGGTGACCGTGAAGGCCTTCGAGGCCGCAGCACCGTGGCTGTCACCGGCCCATTCGGCCTTCAGGTTGTGCTTGCCCTTGCTGAGCTTGGGCAGCGTGATCGTGACCTTGCCCTTGGCGAGCTTGCCCGAGGCGATGGCCTTCTTGCCCTCCCTCACCTTGACCGTGCCGGTCGCCTTGGCTGAGACACCCGTCAGGGTCACCGTGACGGTGCCCTTGGCGCGCTTGCCCTTGGCCACGCTGGCCGGGAAGGACTCGCTGACCGTCGCTGCCGCCTTCACCGTCACCGTGCGCTGCGCCGTCGACGGGTCGTCGGGCGAGCTCAGGTCCGGCACGAAGTTGGCCGTATAGGTGTGCGACCCCGGCGTGGCCTTCACGTTGAGCGTCGCCTGGCCGGAGGTCAGCGGTACGCCGGCCTTGATCAGGGTCGCGCCCTCGAAGAAGTCCACCGACCCGATGGGGGCGGTCGAGCCGCTCACCGTGGCCGTGAGCAGGGCGTGCTTGGCCGTGGTGGCCTTCGCCTTCAGGACCGTCGTCGTCGCGACGTGCGAGTTGATCGTCAGGTTCGACGTCGGGTCGGTGGTCGCCTCGCCACAGACACCGCCGCCGGAGGAGGTGGCGAGCTGCTGGAAGCCGGCCGCCTCGATCAGGCCGCGGGCCGCGGTGGAGCAGATGAAGCCGTCCGCCCCGAAGACCGCCTGGAGCCGCGGACCGACGGTCGCGTCGCCGAGGTCGGCACTGCGGACGACGTTGTAGAGGGCGCGCTTCACGGACCAGCCACCGTTGCCGTTGTCGAGCGACTCGAGCTTGACGGTGGTGGGGAAGAGGGTGTTCCGCTTGCCCACGGAGAACGGCGCGATGGCGTCGGCGTCGTTCTTGAGCACGTCGTCGGTGTTCTCGTGCATCGTGTCGTTGACGTCCGCGCCATAGGTCACCGCGACGCCGCCGTTGAGCGCCTTCAGCTGGGCGTCGAAGAAGCTCCGCGTGCCGGAGCCGGCCTGCGGGATGTAGGGCTTGATCGTGCCGTTGCTACCGCCGACCTGGTTCCAGTTGGTCGTCGTGCCCTTGTAGATGTCGAGGATCTGGGCGCCGGTGAGCTTGGCCGGCGCGTGCGACGTGACCGAGCCGGACACCGCGACGCCCAGGGTGTCCACCGCGAACGGGAACGCCTTGAGGTTGCCGGCGACCTCGGTCGCGCTGAGCGCGGACGAGGACCGGGCGAAGGAGACGTCGGGGTTGTTGCTGGCGCCGAACAGCAGCGCCTTCCCGGCGCCGGAGCCGACCGGGCGGGTGATCGCCGTCGACCCGGACCGCAGCACGATCGTGGCCGAGCCCACGGTGTCGAAGGAGGCCAGCAGGGAGTCCGAAGCCGTCTTGCCCGCATTGAAGCCGGGGATGGAGCCCGAGCCGTCGGCCAGGAAGTCCATCACGTTCTCGGTGGTGTCGGAGCCGACGCCGACGAGGTCGTTGGCGTCGGGGGTGGAACCAGGGTCCGCGGAGGCAGGTGCCGCCACGATCATGGTCGCCGCCGACGCGGTCACCGCAGTGGTGGCCAAGCCGGCGAGGATGCTGCGTACTCGCATGTCCTTCTCTTTCTCTCTGGGTTGAACTTGCGGGGAACTCATGGGTCCGGTTCACATCAGGTTGGGCAGGAGCCGCATCACCACATCCGTCGTGAACCAGGCAAGGGCGATCACGGGAGCGGAGGCGACCACCCAGACGCGGATGGCCGACCAGCGCTGCCGCGCGGCCAGGACACCGAGAGTCAGGCCCAGCAGCAGGGCCAGGCAGACCACGAGCAGCGGGAGGGCTCCCGGCTCGTTGGCCATGACCGTCTCGGAGGTGGGTACGGCGGTCGGCAGTCCGGCGGGTGCCGCGAACCCCTTCTTCGCCTCCGCGTCGACGTAGATCACCTGCCCGGGAGCGATGTCCCCGAAGCGGCCCGAGCCCTCGGCCGTCACCAGGGTCAGCCGGGCGACCCCCGCGGCCGGCGGTTGCGGCAGCGGGTCACCGGCACGACGGATCCCGGTCACGTGGAACATCCGCTGTCCCTGAGCCATCACCACGGAGATCTCGTCGCCGCGGTGGATCTCGGGGAGGCGCTGGAACGGCGCACCGTACGTGGCGGCCCGCCCGAAGACCACCGAGGTGCCTGCCTGACCGGGCAGCACGGTGTCCCGCAGGTGGCCGGGTCCCGCGAGCATGTCCCCGGAGGCGGTGCCCTCGACGACGACCTGCTCGATGCCCAGGTGCGGGATCGTGAGCAGGGCGACCGGGTCTCCGGGCGGTGTCACCGGCCCGACGGGTGCGGTCGCCGACGCGAGCTCGGTCCGGAGCTGGCGGTAGAGCAGCTGCTGGTCGCGGCTCTCGGAGATGCCTCCGAACCACAGCATCTGGCAGACCACCCAGATGCAGACGAGGGCCACCATCGTGGCCGTGGTGGAGAGGACGGCCCCGGTGGTGTGGACCGCGTCCGGTCCCGGCGTACGACGGGGGGTCACCGCGGCCAGGCGGCGTACCGGCGGCTGGACCTCCGGCGAGCGAGGAGCGGTCACGGTCATCGCGTCCCCCGCGGGGGCCGGACGAAGAAGCGCATGCCGGCGGTCAGGCCGAGCGCCAGAAGAGCGACCAGGACCAGCGCCGGGATGAGCCCCTGCGAGATCCGGGACGACACGGCCTTGGTGGGAGGCATGGCGGCGACCACCTCGGTCGTCGTCCCGGGGTCGGTGGACGCAGCGGGGGCGTTCGACGGCGTGTCCCCCGCCGGGGCGTCCGTGGGCAGATCGGCGCCGGGCTGCGCCGGGGGCACGTGCGGGTTGCCGTCGTGCGTCCCGCCGGACGGGGTCTTCGGTGGCGCCGGCTCCTTCTGGGCCGCTACCGCGTCTGCGACCTGCTGCGCGGAGACGTAGAGCTTCTTCGTCAGGCCGCTGTCCCGGATCGGCAGGTAGCCCTCCGGGAGCTCACCGTTGCCCGAACCGGGTCGCTGGCCCTCTGTGATCGAGACCCGGATGAACTGCGCGACCTTCTCGGCGTCCGCCCGGTCGAGGTGCTGGGTCTTCGCCGCGGTGTACACGATCATCGAGCCGGGGTATGCGTGGGTCGAGGCCCGCAGCGCCTGCATGTCCATCGTGAACGGCTGCATCCGCTTCTGCTGGGTGGCGAGCCGGACGGCGGCCGCCAGCGATGCGCTGCTCGGGGCGACGAAGTGTCCCGGGCGGGTCTCGAGGGCCGCACTGCGCAGCCCGTAGCGGGCCACGTCACCGAGGCTGACGATGCCCAGCATGAAGCGCGAGCCGTACGCCTGCGGGTCGACCCGGCCCAGCTTGTAGAGCTGCGTGCTCTGGTCGAAGTCGCAGCGCGTCTGCACCTCGGGCCAGCCGTCGAGCAGCGCCTCCGCGATCGTCGACATGGTGCTGACCGGTGCCGCGATCTGGTTGAAGTAGACGGCGGGGTGCTTGCGCCGGCAGTCGCTCTGGGTCTTCGGGATGTAGCTGTCGAGCAGCGGCCACTCGTCGCGCGGCAGCTTCAGCCCGCGGTAGGCCGGGTTGACCTTCATCCCCCACGGGTCGGCCTTGCCGTCGAGCCAGGCCATCGCCGCCTTGTCGTGGGCGATGTAGTCGGTGATCCGTTCGACGACATCCGACGGGATCGACAGCGAGAGGACCGTGGCTGCCGCTTCGCTGTCGTTGGTGCTCAGCCCCGGGTTCAGCTTCCGGAACTCCGGGTCGCTCATGATCGACAGCGGGTTCCCGGTGATGCCGGGGTGCCCGCGGCCGAGGTCCGACCCGAGGTAGGACTCCGTCATCAGCTTCGCCAGCAGCCGAGCGTCCAACCGCAGGTTCGTGTACTCACCCTTGTTGTCGGGCCGGTCGATGACGTAGCCGATGGAGAACCCGGTGACCGCGGTCGGCGCGAAACCGACCGGGTCGGAGCTGGTGCGCGCGTGCTCCGAGGAGACCTCGGCCGCCGGGCCGCCGCCGGACTCCATCAGGTTCCACCCGGCGGCGTCCGACATCGCGTTCATCTGGAACTTGAACCGTTGCTTGTTCAGGCAGTACGCCGGCGACCACTGCAGCGCGGCCTCGGAGAGGAGCTCCGACCCGTAGAAACCGGTCGGAGCGCGCGGGTCGAGCACGTCGCAGGTGTCGGGGGGCAGCCCGAAGGTGATCGGGACGGAGAACCGGTTGCGCCAGTTCGTCGCCGACCACCACAGGGACGGCGAGACCGCCTGGTCGACGCCTTGTCCGGAGAAGTTGCTGCTGCCCGGTGGGAACTGGCCGCCCCGCCGGCACGCCTGGTCGGAGCTGGTCGGCGGCGACGACGGCTGGTCACAGCTGAGCCCGTTGATCGGGATGACCACGATGGAGCAGGGCACGTCGTGCGCACACCCGAGGGAGGCGTTCTCGACGTCTGTACGGACCTCGAACTGCACCGCACCGCGCCCGGACCTGTCGGTGAAGGCCGCGACCTCGTTCGGCGGGAACGCCGAGCCCACGGCCGCCTCGGGCGGCATGTGTGCGGAGTCGCAGGCCGGGAAGACCTTGCCCTTGGGGTTCCGGAAGGGCGTGAGGTGGGTGAAGTAGCCGGGGATGCTCGCGGTCGGGCAGACGCTGGTGCTGGGGAACGGCGTCATCCCCGACAGCGGAGCCTTGTCTGCGGCGCCGGCGAAGAGATCGTGCGTCCAGGCCGCGTCGCTCCCGGACCGCGTCACCTGCGAGCGCTCGGCCACGGACCCGGTCCAGCAGGTGTCGGGCGAGATCTGCTGGGCCTTCGGCAAGGTGGGGTCGTCGAGGCCACGGCACTCGAGGATCACGACGGGGTACTCCTGCTGCAGCCCGTTCTCGCCGTACGGGTTGGCAGCGCGCCCGGCGCTCGGCTGGGCACCCTTCCAGCTGATCCGGACACGCTCCCGGCTGCGCAGGTTCTCGGTGCGGTCGACGTGCACGGTCACCTTGTGCGTGGGGAAGCTGAACGTCGACCCGTCGGCGTTGGTGAAGGTCCGGGTGAGCTGCTTCGTCCCGGTCCACGAGGTGCCGTGCGCCGAGGGCGGGTCCGCGGCGGCCGTCGTCCCGACCAGTGCGGCGCCGGCCGTGCCGACCGCGAGCGCAGCCAGCAGCCCCGCCGCGGAACGGCGAGCGGCGCGGCTCACCGTTCGCCTCGTGGGCGCCGGGCGCGCGAGGCGACGTAGAGGCCCGGGACCATCACCAGGGCGAGCAGCTCGAGGGCCGCCAGCCAGCCGAACGCGCGGTCCTGCGCCGGCCGGTCCGAGACCAGCGTCGTCGCGTTCGCGTACACCGCCGCCGACGACCCGCCGGCCTGGGTGACCGTCGCCCCCGTGGCGGGGTCCACCCCCTGCTGCGCCGGGTCCGTCGGTGGCGCGTTCTGGGAGCCCGTCGGACCCGACCCGCCGGGACCGGAGGAGGGCGACCCGCTCGGGCCGGTGCTGGACGTGCTGCCCGGGGTCTGGCTCCCGTCCGTGGACGGCTGGTTGGTCCCGGTGTCGGTGCCGCACGGACCTGCGCCCTGCTTGTCGCAGGCCGCGGGCATCGGCGCGATCTGGGCCAGATGGTTCTCCGAGAGGTGCCCGGCCACGAACGTCGGGTTGTGGCACGTCGTGACGTTGCGGTTCGTCAGGTTGACCTTGGGATCGGCCTGCTTCAGCTTCGCGATCTGCTGGAAGCCGGCCTGCACCAGGTTGAGCGGCAACGGCGAGTAGCCGTAGGGGCCGGCCTTGGTCTGACCCGAGCAGAGCGAGTAGTAGAGGAAGTCCGCCAGGGTCTGCCGCTTGGCCGTCGTCATCCGTGGGTCGTCCGAGCCGGTCGGGATGATCATGTAGGAGTACGACGAGATCGGGTACGCCCGTGGGTCGGGGTTCGTGTAGACCCCGTCCAGGATCTGGGTCAGGTAGAGCTGCGACGACTTGTCCTGGTTGATCCTCGCCCTGGTCAGCGCGACCGCGGTGTTGTACTGCGTCGGCTCCACGTAGTAGCCGGCCTTGTTGAGCACCTTGACCACGGGGTAGTTCTTGTTGACCGGGTAGGAGTACTCGACGTACCCGATGTCGCCGTTCCCGGCGAAGCTCGACACCGTGTTCATCACCTGGTCGGAGCCCGCCTGGCCGACCATCCGCGATCCCGGCTTGATCGGGTAGTACGACGTCAGCCCCGAGTGGCCGTAGTAGGGGCGCCAGATCGACGGGTACTGATGGTCCAGCCAGGTGGTGAGCTGGGCCGTCGTACCCGAGCCGTCGGAGCGGACCACCGGGGTGATGGCGAGATCGGGGAACTTCCGGCCGTTGTTGTCCTTGGTGATGGCCGGGTCGCTCCAGTTGGTGATCTTGTTGGTGAAGATCTTGGCCAGCGTCTCGCCCGACAGCCGGAGGTTGCGCACCATCACGCCGCCGACCTTGAGCTGGTAGGTGAAGGCTGTTCCGCCGGCCACGATCGGCAGGTAGGCGTACTTCCGGCCGTTGCTGGTGTCGGCGTTCCCCTGCTCGTCCGTGCCCTGGTAGGGGATCTCCGAGATCGCGAAGTCGGTGCTGTCGTTGGCGAAGTCCCGTCGGCCCTTCGACGATCCGCCGCCGGTGTAGACCACCTGCATGCCGTTGGCGTTCACGTCGGAGATCCACTGGGCCACGATCAGCTGCGACCAGGTGGAGCCCGTGCCCTCGATCTGTGCATAGACGGTCGCGTGCGCAGCCCCCGGCGAGCTCAGCACCACGGAGGTACTGAGCAGGAGGAGCAGGAACGTGCGCAGCCGGGTCATCGGGGGTCCTCGCTGGGTCGGGAGCGGAACGGCAGGCGGCCGGGCCCACGGACGGTGGACTCGGGGCCCGGCCGGGTACGGGTGCGGCGAGTACGCCGCGGCCGCGCGATCAACCGCGCGGTGATGAAGAGGATGAGCACGAACCCGAGGAGCACGGTCGAGGCGGCGAACGCCCGCGCGATCAGGTCGGGCTCGCCGCTGCGCACGGACGTGAAGATGTACAGCGGCAGCGAGTTCATGACCCCGTGGGTGGGGTTCGTGACCAGGAACGACGATGCGCCGCTGGTGAGCAGGACGGGGCTGGTCTCGCCGACGCCCCTCGCGACGCCGAGGATCACGGCCGTGGCGAGGCCCGGCCTGGCCGTCGGCAGGATCACGTGCCGCACGACGCGCCAGCGACTGGACCCGAGCGCCAGCCCGGCCTCGCGCAACCCGCCCGGGACGACGCGCAGCACGACGTCCGCCGCCCGCGCGATGATCGGCAGCATCATCACGCCGATCGCCATCGACGCCGCCAGCCCCGAGGGCGGCAGGTTGAACGTCACGATGAAGACCGTGTAGATGAAGAGGCCGGCCACGATCGAGGGCAGTGCGGTCATCGCCTCCACCACGGTGCGGACGACCGTAGCGAAGCGGCCCCCGACCTCGCACATGAAGACGGCCGTCCCGATCCCGAGCGGGATCGTGACCAGCAGCGCGAGCGCGATCTCGATGATCGAGCCGACGATCGCGTGCAGGATGCCGCCCTTGGCGTAGGAGTCGCGAGGCCCGACGCCGGCCATGTCCTCGGTGAAGAAGTTGAGGTGCAGCAGCGCGTGCCAGCCCCGGGCGAGGACGAAGACCATCGTGGAGAGCAGGGCCGCCATGACCACGACGGCTCCCCCGGTCACCACCAGCGAGGCGACGCGGTCCTTGACGTCGTTGCGGGTGCCCGAGAGCAGGGTGACCACCACGGTCATCGCGATGCTGGCGACGAACCAGACGACGAGGAACCACGCCCAGCCCTGCAGCGGGAGGACCTTCTCGCAGAGCAGCCAGGTCAGGGCGAGGGCGCCGAGCAACGCGCCGTACCGGTCGAAGCGGTCGCTCGCGCTGGCGCGCCTGATGGCGCTGCGCGGGACCTGGGGCGGGGCGTCGTCGTCGTACGACGGGAGAACGGTGCGGCCCTTGGCCTCGGTGACCGTGGTCATCAGGTCTCCGTCCCGATGCCCGAGCGGCTGCGGTTGACGATGATCGCGGCCAGGGTGTTCACCACGAGGGTGATCAGGAACAGCACGAACCCGGCGGCCAGCAGGGCGGAGAGCTGGATGTCCGTCGCGTCACCGAAGCGGCCGGCGATCAGCGCGCTGATGGTGTTGGTGCCGACCTCGAGCACGCGGGGCTTGATCACGAACTCGGGTGACACGATGAGCAGCACCGCGATCGTCTCGCCGAGCGCGCGACCGAGGCCGAGCATGCTGCCGCCGATGATCCCGCCGCGACCGAACGGGAGCACGACGCTGGTGACGACGCCCCAGCGGGTCGCCCCCAGCGCGAGCGCCGCCTCGCGCTCCCCCGGCGGGGCCTGCGAGAACACCTGCCGCATCACGGCGCAGGCCATGGGTAGCACCATCCCGGCGACGGCGATACGAT